>Ga0209039_10002218_pt1 | contig 16826 bp, 14 predicted proteins | sample BogFormECP12_OM1_FD_188238 | JGI IMG/M metagenome (GOLD analysis project Ga0209039, IMG submission 188238) | Bog forest soil microbial communities from Calvert Island, British Columbia, Canada - ECP12_OM1 (SPAdes) (version 2) | ecosystem: Environmental > Aquatic > Freshwater > Wetlands > Bog ... | reverse complement strand
GGCGCCAGTGCTGGTAGACCGCTTCCAAGTGGGGTATGCCGGTTTCGTCCTTCACATCGGTGAGTTCTTTCAATTGTGGTACGGCAACCTTTAGCGCCGCCTCGATTTTCCTCAGCCTTGCCTTTCGCGTACCCTCAGAAGTTCTAGCCACTCTTTCTAGAAAACTACGGCCGTAGGGGTCTCCCGGAATCCCCGGTCCAGAGAACGCCTCGGGATGGCGTAGAAGTTGGGGAACCAAATGGAGGTAACCCACTGAATCAAAAAACCGAACTAGATCCCTGAATTCAGCGTTAGCGTTTATTTGCTCAAGATGGGTTTGAGTAAGACGAAGGGTATCTGCCCGATCGAACTCATCGGGTCTCTGCAAAAGTAGTCGGCCTTCCTTCGTGACTCGCTCGTAGGCTAGGTAGGGTTGCCGATAGCCACGAGCCTCTTGTTTAATTCCGATTGCGTATGACCAATTGTTGCCGTTGTCGGATAGGTGCACCTCAATCTCGACATCCGGGTGCTGTCTCGCTGCAAGGCATCGCAGTTTTGATATCCCGCCACGCTCGTTGACCGCATTCTGCAAACCGCCGCCAGGTTTTGAAATGTCTTTAAGAAACACGAACACGTCGAGCAGGTTGGACTTACCTGAGGCGTTCGGTCCCGCGACAAAGACCCTGAGGCCCAGCTCGACATCAACCGACCGGAAATTTCGCCAATTTTTCAGAACAAGTCTGTTGACAAGCATCGGCAGCCCTCGCTGCAACTTATCATAGCGGCGTTCCCTGCGGGGCCGCTAATTCCTAATGCAGGTATCCACGACCCGGGCGGTCAGATCGCCGGAATCGGCCTGTCACAAATGAGCGGGGTGGACTTGCGCCCACCCCGCTTCGAATCACTGCAATTTCAAACTAGCCTATGTTAGCTACACCAGCCCCTGGTCGAGCATGGCGTTGGCGACTTTCAGGAAGCCGCCGATGTTGGCGCCGTTGACTAGGTTGCCGGGCGTGCCGTACATCTCGGCCGTCTCGTAGCAGTTTTTGTGGATGGCGATCATGATCTTGTGCAGACGATCGTCCACTTCCTCGCGGGTCCAGGTCAGCCGCATGCTGTTCTGCGACATTTCCAGACCTGAGGTTGCGACGCCACCAGCGTTGGCCGCCTTGGCCGGGCCATAGAGCAGTCCGGCTTCGAGGAACAGCTTGGTGGCTTCGAGCGTGCTCGGCATGTTCGCGCCCTCGGCAACCAGCTTGCAGCCGTTGTGGATGAGGTTCGCGGCATCCTTGGTGTTGATTTCGTTCTGCGTGGCGCTCGGGAACGCGCAATCCGCCTTGATGTTCCACAGCGGGTTGTAGCCGAGTTTCACGTCGGACGGCATGAAGATGGCCTTCTTGTACTGGTCCGTATAGTCGCGGATGCGGCCACGGCGGACATTCTTCAGGTCCATGACAAACGCCAGCTTCTCGCGGTCGATGCCGTCGGGATCGTAAACCACGCCGTCGGAGTCAGAGACCGTGACCGGCTTGGCGCCGAAATCAAGCAGCTTCTCGACGGTGTACTGCGAGACGTTGCCGCTGCCCGAAACCAGGCAGGTCTTGCCTTCCAGCGTTTCTTTGCGGGTCTTCAGCATCTCGTTGGCGAAGTACACGCAGCCGTAGCCGGTGGCTTCGGGACGAATCAGCGAGCCGCCCCACGCCAGGCCCTTGCCGGTGAGCACGCCCGCAAATTCATTGCGCAGCCGCTTGTACTGGCCGAAGAGGTAGCCGATCTCGCGTCCGCCCACGCCGATGTCGCCGGCTGGAACGTCGGTGTCGGGACCGATGTGGCGGCTGAGTTCGGTCATGAAGCTCTGGCAGAAGCGCATGACTTCGTTGTCACTCTTGGCCTTGGGATCGAAATCGGAACCGCCCTTGCCGCCGCCCATGGGCAGCGTGGTCAGCGAATTCTTGAAGACCTGCTCGAAGGCGAGGAACTTCAGGATGCCCAGGTTGACCGAGGGATGGAAGCGCAGGCCGCCCTTGTAGGGGCCGATGGCGCTGTTCATCTCGATGCGGAATCCGCGATTGACCTGGATGTTGCCATGGTCGTCAAACCACGGTACACGGAACATCAGTACGCGCTCGGGTTCCACGATGCGCTCGAGAATCCGCTCCGAGATGTACTCGGGGTGTCTCTCCAACACAAGGCGCAACGATTCCATGACTTCCTGCACGGCCTGGTGGAATTCCGGCTCGGCTGGATTCTTCGCTTTCACCAGTCCCATTACTTCGTTGATGTAATCGCCCGGAGTCTTGATTCCAGGCGAAGTCATTATTCCTACTTTCATAAAAGGTCCTCCTCGAACCTTGCTTCATTTGTTACAGAACACTTGGCGGGGCCGAAAGTCTCGGCCTGCCTCTTCGCTAAGCGGTAACTTGGCGAACACACTATTGAAGTCCCGCCCGGGCTTCCGCGCCGTGACCGCTATCACCCCGGCGCGTGACAAATTGGCAAAAAGAAACATTTGTAACACTTTGTCCCGGGGGCCGTTTGGCGACCGCATCCGAAGGAAGTTACACCAAAAACGGGCAGGAAACAATGGGGGATTGGGACGGGTGCCGGAAGAATTACCGCACTTGGGCTGAAACAAACGTACGCCCGCGACGGTGAGGCGTCCTGTCGCACGATGCGCCGCTATGCGGCGGGGCGGAAAAGCAGATCCCTCGGGGGCTTAAAAGCCCCCTCGTGATGACAAAAATGAAGAGCCCGCGCGGCAGGGCCAAAGCCATGCCCTTTCAAAACACAGCATATGCATTTTCCGCAGTCCGTACCACGTCCGGCATCCGGCCGAACTAGCCCATCCTGACTACCGAAAATCCTGATAGCCCCTATCAATTGTTCTTATTAGCACTGGATACACCTCTCCTGCTAGGTTAGAGGACTCATGGCTAGTGCACCGCTCCAGGCTCTCCATCGCGGACTCTTTGAGGGCTACGATACGGGTGCGTTTTTCGATGAGATGTTCCTGCCGACGGGTGAGCCTCGGCCGCATTATGCCAAGCTGTTCCAGATGCTGGGGTCGATACCGCAGGCGCAATTCGAGGACCGTCGCAACCTGGCCGACATTGCGTTTCTGCTGCAGGGAATCACCTTCACGGTTTATAGCGATGGAACCGGCACGGAACGGCTGTTCCCGTTTGACCTGATCCCGCGCATTCTTCCGCATTCGGAATGGATCCGCATCGAACGGGGCTTGTCGCAGCGCGTGGTGGCGCTCAACCTGTTCCTGCAAGACGTCTACGGGCAACAGCGCATCCTGAAAGAGCGCAAGATTCCGCGCTCGCTTATCTATTCCTGCCGCCATTTTCACCGCGAGATGATTGGCGTCGAGGTGCCCCGCGGTATTTACACTCACATTTGCGGCATCGACCTGGTGCGCTGCTCGAAGACCGGAGACTTCCTGGTGCTGGAAGATAATGTCCGCACGCCCAGCGGTGTTTCCTACGTGCTGGAAAACCGGCAGGTGATGACGCGCACGTTCCCTGACGCATTTCAGTCTTACGAAGTGCTGCCGGTGCATCACTATCCGACCGAGCTGTGCCGCATCCTGCGCACGCTGTCTCCGCGCGGCGAAGCCAACGCTCAGGTCGTGCTTCTGACACCCGGTATTTACAACAGCGCCTATTTTGAGCACAGCTTCCTGGCCCAGCAGATGGGCATCGAGTTGGTGGAGGGCCGCGATCTCATCGTCGATGCCGGCATGGTGAACATGAAGACCATTCACGGGTTGCAGCGCGTGGACGTGATCTATCGCCGAGTGGATGACGAGTACCTCGATCCACTGGTCTTCCGACCCGAATCGCTTATGGGCGTGCCCGGCTTGATGGGCGCCTATCGCTCCGGAAACGTTGCGCTGGCGAATGCCGTGGGCAATGGCGTGGCCGACGACAAGGCGGTGTGCGCGTATGTGCCCGACTTCATTCGCTTCTACTTGGGCGAGGATCCGATCCTGGGGACGGTGGAAACATACCTCTGCTCGCGGCCCGATGACCTGCGCTACACCTTGGCGCACTTGCCGGAACTCGTTGTGAAGGCGGTGGGTGAATCGGGGGGATATGGCATGTTGATCGGTCCGGCGTCGGACGAGAAAACCATCGAGATCTTTCGGAAGAAAATCGAGGCGGACCCGCGGAATTACATTGCGCAGCCGGTGATCGGCTTGTCGCGCGTGCCTTCCTACGATGTCGAATCCAAGCGCATGGCGGGCCGGCACGTCGACCTGCGTCCCTACTGCCTGTATGACGGGCAGGGGGTGACCATCATTCCCGGCGGACTGACGCGCGTCGCTTTGCAGCCGGGTTCGCTGGTGGTGAATTCCTCCCAAGGTGGTGGCAGCAAGGACACCTGGGTCTTGAGGGAAGAATCCTGAGCACCATAATGTTGTCGCGCATCGCGGATTCGCTGTTCTGGCTGGCGCGTTATATGGAGCGCGCCGAGGAAACCGCGCGCATCCTCGACGTCAATTACCATATGCTGCTGGAGCAGTCGGCTGTCCCCTACCGGCTGCGCTGGGACCCGCTGATCATCATGGCAGGCGAGCAGGAGCGCTTTGCCCAGTTCTATGAAGAGGCGAATGCGCAGACGGTGTATGAGTTCCTGGCGTTCCGTCCTGACAATCCCAACTCCATTGTGCAGTGCATTACCAAGGCGCGCGAAAACGCGCGTACCATTCGTGACCGCATCTCGCGCGAGATGTGGGAAGACATCAACGGCCTCTACCATTCCGTGACCCGCTTCGATCCCGCCGAGCAGATCTCCAGCGGGCCGCATCGTTTTTGCGATGCTGTGAAGTTTGGCAGTCATCGATTCCTCGGCGTAACCGACGCCACGCTGCCGCATGACGAAGGTTGGGACTTCCTGAAAATTGGCTGGTCGCTGGAGCGCGCTGAGATGACCGCGCGCCTGGTGGATCTGCAATTCCAGTCGTTGCTGGAGACTCCATCGCCCGTCGGCACGGCCGACAACCACCAGTGGATGGCGGTGCTCAAGTCGGTAGGAGCGTACGAAGCCTACCGCCGCCAGTATCATTCCCCGATTGAGCCGGAACGTGTGGCCGAGATGCTGATCCTGCACCCTAAGCATCCGCGTTCCATCCGCTTCAGCATTACTGAGCTGCAGGTCGGCCTGCGCGCCATTAGTGGCACCGGGCCTGGATCGTACGCCAACGAGGCCGAGCGGCTGACCGGCAAAGTTCTGGAGAGTCTGCGCTACGACACGGTCGAAGACATCTTCCGGCGTGGGTTGCACGCTTACCTGAGCAGCCTGCTCACCAAGTGCCGCGCCATCGGCGAAGACATTGCCCACACCTACTTCTATTACGGAGCTGGCGCATGAACCGATTTCATCTCGTGCATGTGACTGAGTTCGTTTACGACGGTCCAGTGTCGGAGAGCTACAACGAAGTTCGTTTGCGCCCGATGCATGACGACACCCAAAGCTGCCTGTCGTTTCGCCTGACGACCGCACCTGCCTCGCCGGCGTTTTCCTACCGTGATGCTCTTGGCAACTGGGTGCACCAGGTGAATGTGCTTCCCGTCCACAGCCGGCTACGGGTGCAGGCTGAATCCGTCGTTCTAGCCCATGCCGCGCCATCGACGAACAGCTTCATGCTGTTGAGCGAGTTGGAGGAAAAAAAGGACGAGCTGAATGAAGAGTTTTACGACATGCTGGCGGCCAGCAACTACATTCCGCACCTGCGGGAGCTCGATCCGCTGATGGACGAAGCCGAGGCGGCTTGTGACTGCACGGTCGCCGGATTCGCGCAGACTGCTTCCGACTTGATCCATCAGCGCTTCCAATACGTGAAAGGCGCAACTCACGTGAACTCGTCGATCGCGGATTCCCTGCAACTGGGAGCCGGCGTCTGCCAGGACTTCGCGCATCTTTTGCTGGGTGTCTTGCGCAAGCGTGGAATTCCGGCGCGCTACGTATCGGGTTACCTCGTGCCGAAGAACGAGGAGAATCCCGAGGCCAAGCTGGAAGAGGTTATCGGAGGCCAGGCTTCCCACGCTTGGGCCGAAGCGTATGTCCCCGATACTGGATGGATGCCGCTGGATCCCACGCTGGGCAAGCCGGTTGGGATGCGTCATGTGCGCATCGCCTATGGGCGCGATTACTCCGACGTGGCCCCGGTGCGCGGCGTCTACAAGGGGCACGCGGGACAGCGATTATCGGTGGACGTGAGTGTGCGTCCGGCACTGGATGATGACGGAATCGAAACCCTGTCCGAAACCGCAGCCGTGCCCGCGGAACCCGAGCCCATTGAGACTCGCGCGCAACAGTCAGGCCAGCAGCAATAACATCAAAGGAAGGGCCCTACCCGGCCGACTTGGTCCTGAGCACACGATAGAGCGCCAGCAGCATAATCGCGCCGAGAATCGACAGGACGAATCCGGGCGCATCGCCTGGGTGCCACCAACCCGCAAAGCGTCCGACGACCACGGCCACTAGTGCTCCTCCCACTCCTACTCCCGTGGTTGCCCAGAAGCCGTCGGGGCCCTTGCCCGGCAGTAGCGTGCGAGCGGACAGTCCCACGATCCATCCAATGGCGACCAGTACGATCATCCGCAGCATCGATCTCTCCTCAGTTGATGCATGGTCGTTGCGCTAATGCTCGCTTGCCAGCAATAGACATGCCAGAAGGTAAGCTCCGCGCCGGATCCCACTCCGCGGGACAAATGCGGCGCTCGCGCTCTTCTGGCAAATCTAGCTGTGCTGCGCAAGTCCACGGTGCGGACTGGCGCCAAAATCACAGTTTCTACTTCGATTGCGCTTCCTGGCGCCCCTGCAGGTACAGATCCACGTTGACCTTGTCCACCAGCGATGTGCCGGTATCCACGAACCGTGGGAAGGGGGAGAAAGAATCGGTCGAGAAGTCCTTCTTCAAGTCCACCGGATAGTGATGAATGTCGTCCAGTTGCTTGAGCCCGTAGAACGCCATGGTGTAAGGCTTCTGGGCGACGGTGGAGTCGATGAGTCCGCTCTTCACCAGGTTCAGCGTCGCATCGTCCGTGTCCATGGCGACGATCAGGCGATCGGTTGCGTTGTTCCGCCTGACCGCTTCGGCAACATCTTTGCCCGACGATGCCTCAAGACAGACGAATGCGTCGATGTGTTCCGCGCTCTTATCTGTCAGCCAATGCTGAGTACGGTCGAAGGCGTTGCCCGCATCACCCTTGATGTTAAACACTTCGACGATCTTGAGATTCGGGTGATCGGCAAAGACATCCCTGTAACCCTTCAGACGTTCGTCCATGTTCGTCTGCGGCATGGTGTAAAAGACGATGTTGCCTTTGCCATGCAGTTTGTCCAGGACGCGCTGGCCGCCAAGGCGTCCTGCCTGCAGATTGTTGGTGCCGATGAAGAACAGGCGTTTACTCGCGGGGGCATCCGCGTCGATGGTGATCACTGGTATGCCCGCTTCGATCGCGTCGTTGATCGGAGCCTGCATCAGTCCGCTGTCGGCAACGGACACAAGAATGCCGGCGGGTTTCAGCGCCATGGCGTCGCGGAACTCCTTCACCTCGGCCTGGGTATCGTAGGTCTCAGGTCCGCGGACGTCCATCTTTACGCCATACTGGGCCGCCGCTTTCGCCAAGCCCGCGCTCGCCGTCTGCCAATACGGCAATTTCGAATTCACCGTGACGAGAATGTACCGCTCATTGTTGTCGTGACGGGAACATCCGACCAGGAGAGAAGTCGTCACGGCCAGTGCAACCAGAACCACAAATCTTCCGTACAGTTTCATGGCCACCCTCCGCTGCAATGTGAACTCTGCACTACATTTTCGCAGTTGCTGCAGCAAAGCAACTATATCGCAGTGTCACCGCGTAACGTGCGCGATTTTACTCTGTTCGAAACGCAGGCGAAAAGGCACATCCTGCAGCGGGCAAGCGTCCGCTCAGGTCCCAGTCCCGGCAAACTCGTCCGCAGGCGCACAGTTGGGCGCTACGCAACGATGGATCGTAACTAACCAGCACGATTATTCACCTGACACAAACGAAGGGAGAATCTATTGTCTAGGCACCGTGGCAGGGCAGCGATCCAGAAAGAAATCAGGCTGGCTGTGGCAGCGTTCCTCGCGCTCCAGATACGTCAACGCGGTCGATTTTCGTTTCTTTTACCAATGGTCGAGCGATTCCATTCACAAAAAACTGAACCGCCAAATCAGGGAATCGCTTCAAGATCGCGTCAAGCAGTGCACTTATGTTTATAGGGTAAGACAAGTCAAATCCGTTCTGATTGCAGAAGTGTCTTGCGCCCTTTATCGTGAAACCAACGTATTGATTCTGCCCGGATTCTTGATAATAGTTATCTTCCAGCACAGTCAACGTCTCGTTGATGCGAGTTTCCAAGACGCTGCAATCTCGCGCAATAACGCGAATACAATCTAAGCGAACATCGAAGAACGCACACGGTCGAAAGTCGCTTGATTGAGTTGCAAAAGCCTCTCTGACTTGCATTCCGATTTGATCTGGCGTTTTCATATATTTCTGCTCCAGAGGGTTTCGGCGTATCGTTTATGCCAATCAATAGGCGCGTGCGGCAACGTCGGATCTTCTTTTATCCAGCTCCATCTTTCGATCGAACCGAAAACCTCACCCACGCCAGGGAATGTCTCGGGATCTTCTCGTATCAAAACCGCAAAAACGATATTTGGCGGCGGACTTTTCTCTACGGGCTTGCCATCAAATCGGCTTCCCACCCAGACGTAATCAACTTCCGAGCGCCAACTATACACGACGACGCTCTTATCCGCGTGTTCATCGTCGCCGTGCATTAAGGGGCGGTTCAGCCCTTTGAACGCATGCACGGCTTGAAGAAGGCCGCCATCCTGAATCATTCCGTAAAACTGCGCGACCAGAGTGGCCAAATTGTGGTGCAAAAGATGTTGAAAACTGTCCTCCCTGACTCCCACCCTTATGACGTTGGATGAGTTCTCCGGTGAGCGCGCCTCGACAATCTCAGCATATGGCCCTACCCGTTGGATGTTCCGCATTCACACCACAACATAATGTATGTACGCTTACATAAACCATATTCAATTATAAATTGCAAGAAGTTTTTGAGGAAGGAGAATCGGAGTGGACAAGGACTGGTTGACAGCGGGTGTTAAACTCAGATCGGAGGGCAGGGGACTTGAACCCCATCGCCTGCGAGACGATTCCGATTTATAAGATCGGTTCTGTCACCTGACAGTTACCCTCCGCATCAAGAGCAATGCTCACTGGAGCCTGACTCTCCTTCCCGCCAAGGATTCAGAGAGTCGGGCTTTCCCGTTTACAGCCACAACAGTCGTGAGCGACCCTGTCGTGGCTATGCGATCTTCTTATCATGCCGCGCCTCCCTGACCTTGCTTCATTAGCTTGTCAAAGGCGTCAAACCAACGAGCCTTCACCTCATCCGGCCAACTCGGATCAAAGCTGGGAAATTTGTTTAAGAGCAGTTGCGCCCAGCTTATATTGCCATCTGTTGAGGGTTGCGAGGCCACGGGTGTCTCGTTGATGCCCTCACCATTAACAGCAGCCGCAGAGCGACGCGAGCGTGGCGCGATGTGCCCTGGAATGGCCTGAGATGTGACGATAACGCAATGTTAGCATCCTTCGCAATTGCGATGAAAAACGCCATACATTTACGTATTGTTTGGCCGCCAGCTCCAACTTTGCCAAATTCCTCTTCCAACTGGCGAGTTGTTGCCCGTTGCAGATCGAATCCTTTGAACAGAAACGGGTAGCTGGTTCTCGCTATTTCATGGAGAGCCCTTTGGCGTTCTATACCCTCTGAGTTCACCAGCTTTGCCAACTGCTCGTTGGGTAAGCCCTTGTCAGAAACCAGATTGAGGTACTTCAACGTCGCATTGCCTGCGATTCTTGAGAAACGAGCCGGCTTCCGCTGGCGGCACTGCTCCTCCACGTCGGCCACACCAACGCCTGAACTTTTCTAGCGCACCTTTTTGATCAGGAGTTCTTCTCCCAGCGGCACCGAAGTCAGCACGCTCACGATCTTTTCCGAAGCGTGTCCATCGCCGTAGGGATTTTGCATTCCCTCCAGCAAGCGGCGGAATTGCTCGCTGCGAGCGAGTTCAACCTTGGCGAGGATGGCCGCTTTTTCGGGCGCCGCGTCGAGGATATTGCGCGCCCGCTCCCTCCCCTGTTGTCGCATGCCGACGTTCACCGTCGGCAGCGCAAACGAGGGGGTTTCCATGATGCCACTGCTGGAGTTTCCAATCATCACATCCACCTGCCGTAGCAGGCTCCAGTAGGCCACCGCGCCAAGATTGACGAACACGCGGGCATCACGCCGCTGCTCCAGAAACTGCTCGGTGCGCTGGATGAGTTCGCGGCTTCCGGCGTCAGCATTGGGATAACAGAACAGGATCTGGCCCTGGACTTCCGACAACGCAGCGAACAGCGCATCGGCCTCCTGCGTGGTGTCACGGACAATCGTCACTGGATGATAGGCAACCACCGCAGAAGGCCTAGCCAAATCGATGTGCAGTTGCCCTTCGAGTTGCTCGCGAGTGAACAGCGTATTGCGGCGCAGGTGATCGATGGAGGGCGCACCCGCGCGATGGACGCGCCACTCTTCCTCTCCCAGCGCGATGACACGCGCGCGAGCCTCGAAAGTCGAGGTGAAATGCACATGGCTCATCTTGGTTAGGGCGTGCCGCACCGCATCGTCGATGGCGCCTTCGCTGATCTCTCCACCTTCGATATGCGCGATGGGAATCCGCAACGCCAGCGCCACTGCAGCCGGAGCCAGCATCTCGTAGCGGTCGGCGATCAGCAAGATCAAGTCGGGACGCATCTGTCCCAGGCAGTCCGCCAGGCTCAGCGTCGCCACGCCAATCGTCTTCGCCATGCCAACGTCGGTATCGGAACTCAGCAGGCACTCGATGCGGGCGGCAATCTCTAAACCGTCCCGCTCAATCTCGCGGATGGTGTGCCCGAATTCGGGGGACAGGTGAGGCCCCATCGCGATCAACTTCAGGTCCACGTCAGGGTGCCGAGATAGGTCGTGCAACGGCCAGTAGAGATGGCTGTAGTCGGCGCGCGAGGTGGTGACGACGGCGATTGTGCGCTTCATCTAGGTGGCCGCCGCCAGTGCGACCTGGCTTCCCAGGTACGCGCTCGGTTGGTACTCGGGAACCAGGCGAGTCAGCGTGGCCAGAAGTTTGGCGAGATTCAGTTCTCCAACGGCTGCGTACAGTTCAGCAATGCCGTCTGCCAGTTCTGCCTCCGCCAGACGCGGGCTCTGGACCCTATAGAGCCCATTGACCTGTTCGCGGGATAAGTTTTCGCGATCAGACACAAACTCTTCGTGCAGCTTGTCGCCCGGACGCAGGCCCGTGTACTTGATCGAAATACAGTCAGCCGAAGCCTTCTCGATCAGGCATCGCGCCAGGTCGACGATCTTGATTGGCTCACCCATGTCTGGGAAACAGATACCGCTGTCAAGGCGGCCCGATACGGCCGCGCGCAAGATGCAACTCACAGTTTCTTCCATACTCAGGAAGTACCGTTCCACCTCGGGGTGGGTCACCGTCACCGGCCCGCCGCGGTCGATTTGTTCGAGGAATAATGGGACCACGCTGCCTTCAGAACCCAGAACGTTTCCCAGTCGAATGGAACCCATGCATGTCCCAGCACCGCCCAGAGTCAGCAGAACAAGTTCGGCCAGCCGTTTGGAGGCGCCCATGATGCTATGCGGGTTCACAGCCTTGTCGGTGGAGATCATGACCAGACGATCGGCGCGGAAACGGCGGGCCGTCATCGCCAGCGTGAGGGTGCCGAACACATTGTTCTGCACTGCGGCGAACGGGTTCATCTCCATCAACGGTACGTGCTTAAGCGCGGCCGCGTGATAGATGATTTCCGGCTTAAAGCGTTCGAAGATGTGGCCCAGGCACCGCTCGTCGGCGACGGAGCCCAGGATTGGCTCGTGCCTGCCGGTCCCTGGCAGCTCCGATAACTGGGTGTGAATACTAAACAGGTTTTGCTCGGAGGAATCGAGTAGCACCAGGCTGCGAGGGCCCAATGCGAAGAGCGCTTGTGCCAGTGCCGAACCAATAGAACCGCCCGCACCCGTCACCAGTACGCTTTTGCCTGTATGGAACTCTCCGAAATCCGCGACCTCATGCCGCGCATTCGGCCGCTGGAGCAATCCATCCCATCGAAGGTTTTCGAATTTGAGTGTCATGGAAAGGCTGGCCTAATTATAAGGAGAGATGGCGCTTTCCATCGGACAGGCCGCGAACGATGGCAAAACAGTACCGCTTTTTACTCCCCTGCCTACTGGCGATCGTGGATTTTCGTGACACGTAGACAACGAATAAAGCCAGTCCCCAATCAGTATTGTCATTGGGAGCGCCCGGTTTTCGGGCGCGAGGAATCTGCTCTCCGCTGATGAAGGCAAAAAGCAGATCCCTCGCCCGACGCGGCGGGCTCGTGATGACAAATCTTAAGACTGTTACTATATTTTGCGACTCTCAATAGGTCGCCTCCTCCTGGAGTTTGGCCGCCTCCTCCTGAATGCGCTGCCATGCGTGCTCCACATGCTTAAGAGTGGTATTGGTCTGCCCTACACAGAAGCGAAGCACGAATTGATCGCGCAGGCGAGTGTGCGTCAGATACAGATCGCCACTCTGATTCAACCGGTCCATCAGAAGCTGGTTCTCGGCCTCGCTACCGCGATAACGGAAACACACCAGATTCAGCGGCACGGGAGCAACCACTTCAAAGTGGTCATCCCTCCGTACCCACTCGGCAAACCCCTGCGCCATCTCGACGTGATGGCGGACATGATATTGCAATCCTTCCACTCCGTAATGGCGAATGACGAACCACAGCTTAAGCGACCGAAAACGCCGGCCCAGCGGGATCTGCCAGTCGCGATAGTCAAATACTGCACCTGACTCCGTAGCCTGGTTCTTCAGGTACTCCGGCAAGATGCTCAGGGTATTGATCAGCGCCTTGCGATCGGCCACGTAGAAACAGTCACAATCAAAATTGGTGAACATCCATTTATGCGGGTTAAAGCAGTAGCTGTCGGCGTGCTCGACGCCCTGCTGGTAATGGCGAAACTCTGGACACAAAGCCGCAGTCCCTGACATGGCCGCGTCAACATGGAACCATAGGTTATGTTCCCGGCAGATCGCGGCGAGGGCCGGCAACGGATCCATGGCGTTGGAGGACGTCGTACCTACAGTCCCGCACACAAAGAAAGGCACCAGGCCGGCTTGCCGGTCTGTCTCCACTTGAAGCTTCAGTGCCGCCGGCTTTATGGCAAAGTTATCGTCCACCTCCAACAAGCGCAGATTGTTCAGCCCGATTCCCGCAATCATGGCTGCCTTCTCAAGCGAAGAATGTGCCTGCGTGGAGGTGTAGGCTACCAGCCTGCCGTCTGCGCCACGTAAATTGGTGGTATAGCTGGTGGCACGCTCGCGCGCCGCTAACATGGCACAAAGAGCTGCGCTCGAGGCGGTGTCTTGAATCACGCCACCACCGGTACTTGACGACAGGAACTTTTCTGGAAGACCCAGCATGGTCACCAACCAATCGAGTACCTGGGTTTCCAGTTCCGTACAAGCAGGACTCGTGGCCCAGAGCATTCCTTGTACCCCCAGCGCTGACGACAATAGGTCTCCCAGGATCGCCGGTCCCGAAGCGTTAGCAGGAAAGTAGGCGAAAAAGTTAGGAGATTGCCAATGGGTAACTCCTCTAAGGATGACCTGGTCGATGTCCTTGAGCAGCGCTTCGAATGCTTCACCACGTAGCGGAGGATGATCGGGTAGAGAACGGCGAATATCACCAGGGCGAACTTGCGACAAAACCGGCAGGGAGTCGATACGCTGATAGTAGTCGGCAATCCAGTCCACTACCTGCTTGCCGTGGTGGCGGAATTGCTCAGCAGTCATATGAAAGCTTTCCTCTGATGACATTATGTCCTCCTGTATATCGGACGTGAAAGATGGTTCAAGTCCGCTGCCGCGCGAATGGAGGTGTATCGCCCAAAACTCTCGCCTCCGGTCAAATGGCGCCATTCGTCTGTCAGATTGATTATCCCACCTAGAAAGCCATTGAAATCCGTCCGGAGTCCTGTATTCTACGAGGCCATTAATTGCGCATTAAGCCTGTTGCAAATGCTAGCCGAAAGCTATACCTTACCTTGGTAGACTGAAGTGCTGGCCAATTAACTCGAAAGGTGATCCATGGATATTCAACAAATCTTGTCAGATCTGAAGAGCGAACGTGAGCGGATTGATGCTGCTATTCGGGCGCTGGAGGGCACGGGTAAGTCGGGTCGCGGTCCAGGAAGACCGCCGGGTTCGGGTTCATCCAAGGGCGGAAAACGCCGTACGATGAGCGCAGCCGCCCGCAAGCGTATCTCTGAGATGATGAAACTTCGCTGGGCAGAAAGAAAGAAGAAAGCCAAAGGGAAAGCGAAGGCCGCCTGATCGAATCGTCAGCGCGGCGCTATCGGAGATTAGCCACTCGTGGAGGATCGGAGTGGCTTTTTTTGTTTATGAGACGCAGCTTGCTTGGCTGGAAAGTGGCTCAACCCACCGGCTTCGCCCAAGCCTCTGGCTTCTTACGCATCCCGCCGATCCTCGGCTGGTAGCAGGCGTCGGAGGGATTCATTCAGGCAAATCGACGTCAAGAATACCCCACTACGACTAACATCCGTCAGGCAATTTGTCGATTCGCGAAACAGTTGCAGACTACGACGCCAAGCGGCCGGCAGCGGTTGCGCACGCCACAGTCGGCCTGGGCCCGCGCTTGCGGACCAGTGCCATCCGGATGTGATCCAGCAACTGCGCTGCACTACAGTTGGCTTTGGAGAGAAAGACATCGGCGAGGATATCATCCGGGCAATTACTCAAGGAGCCCGAGAACACGATCGCCGGGGTGCTCGGCGAGATGGCCTTGAGCTGGTCAATCAGCTTGGCGCTGCTGAGCTTCAGCATCATCAGGTCGGCGAGAATGAGGTCGATCCCGCCTATCCTCATCAAGTCAATTGCGCGCCCCGCCTCGGAGCATGTAACGACGCGGTAGCCCCGCGTCTCCAGCATAACTTTGCGAATGGAAAGTGAACGTTCGTCTTCATCAACGCAGAGAATCGTGCGTTTTGGCTTCATAGACCTACCCACTGCGCCTTCCGGAAAAAAGCAGCACGACCGCGTCAGAGCAAACCTGATCGGAGAGGGCGGTTGCGGCAGTTACCTGAGGAGCTGTCTAAATTTTTGAGCGCCAGAGCAAGAGCGCTACCGGATAGTAAGGTCCTGGAACGGGCTTGTAAAGTATCGCGAAGGTCAAATCGGCGGCGCGATCGCCCGCGCGAAACAGCACCCTCGAAGTTGCACGCAATCGTCAGATGCATAGTAGAAGCCCGCGGAACCCCGCCTCTGGCAAGGCCTTCCAGTGTGCACAGAATATCCGCAGATTATTCACATCGTTACTGTACCGTTAATTATCTGCACCACATGCCCCCCGACCCGCACATTGGTGACGGTATCGCCGCGCTTCTCGGCCCGAATGTAGATCGAACTCGGACGCCGTGTCTCGATTCCCTGTTCAATCAGCCCCTGTTGATCGGAGGCCAGCACGCCATTCTGTACTGCCCATGCGGCGCAACACCCCGCAGCCGAACCCGTTGCGGGATCTTCGCCGTTATAAAAAATCATGCGGGCATGGAGTGTGGCGTCTGGCGACACCGTCTCTCGGCTCACCATATAGAAGAAGCTGTTCTCCGCAATATCTTGCAGATACCCGGCCATCTGGTGCCAACTTACGTTCAGCTTCTGCAATGTCGCGAGGGAACGAAACGGCACCATGGTGAACCACATGCCTGTAGACACGCTCTGGATCGGCAGGCTCTCGTCCAGCTCGGACACGGAAATGCCCAGAACTTTCGCTACGCCGGCGTGGGGATGAGTCGCCCCAAACTTCGGGTCCACCTGCCGCATCTCGCCGAAGAGACTGTTATCGCGGTGCTCAAATCGCACCGGCACCTTGCCTACCTTGAGATCGAGCACGATTTCTCCAGCCAGCGAATTTTGCCGAAGGTACCACGCCGTCCCCAGAGTCGGATGCCCGGCAAACGGCAGTTCTGCGCTGACCGTGAAGATGCGTACCTTGAATCCTTCGCGTTGTTCGATGGCCTTGTCGCGCGGGAAGATGAATGTCGTCTCACTGAGGTTGGTTTCCCTCGCCAGCTTTTGCATCTCCTCGTCGCTGAGACCGCGTGCATCGGAAAAGACCGCCAATTGGTTGCCCTCGAGCGGCCGGTTGGTAAAGACGTCGAGCTGAACAAATTCGAATGTGCGCTTCGCCATAAGAAGACTCTCCCCGACAATCTATCAGGATTTCGTTACGGACTTGTCTATGCCTCCGGCCATGGTGTCGGGAGACCCACGCTCCCAGTTGTTTACAATGACGAAAGCAGTAGTGCCGGCCTGCGGAAGCGAAGGGGGTCCGGTGACTCTCCCGGTCTTCAAAACCGGCGATTGGCATCTTCGATGTCAATGGTGCGTTCGACTCGCACACGCTTCCGCCATTTGTTTCCCGTGGGTTACCGATGGTCATTGACGGGACCTTTCAGAGTGCTGGCACGCGGATTCTGCCTAGCGTGATGAAATCGTGATAGCTCGGCAAAGCATCGTGATCACCCTTGGCACTTCCGGCAACATTGGGGTTGACAGCAGGTGACCGGACCGCTTTTTTGTACCAAGTGGAATGTTAGTGTAACGCCTTTTTAGACAGTAGTTCGTAGTCGCCGTCGGGGGTGTGGAGATGTGGGAAACG
>Ga0209039_10002217_pt1 | contig 16827 bp, 15 predicted proteins | sample BogFormECP12_OM1_FD_188238 | JGI IMG/M metagenome (GOLD analysis project Ga0209039, IMG submission 188238) | Bog forest soil microbial communities from Calvert Island, British Columbia, Canada - ECP12_OM1 (SPAdes) (version 2) | ecosystem: Environmental > Aquatic > Freshwater > Wetlands > Bog ... | reverse complement strand
TTCGCCGCCCAGCATCCGAGTTAAGAGCCGTATGCGCTAATGAGCGCACGTACGGATCCGTGCGGGGGGTACCGGGTAACCGGTATCCCTACCGCGATATTGAAAAGCAGTGAAAAGTGGCGAGTGGCCAGTGGCGAGCAGGAAAGGCTGAAGAGGACAGACCACCTCTGCCGTTATTCTATTTCCAGATCCTCTTCCAAACGCTGCTTGATCTGGTCCACGAGTTCACCCACATCCACCGGACGCAGCAAGATCATTTCGAACCCGTGGCCACGCAAACCTTTTTCGATGATGAAGGACCGGCTGGCGATGATCCAGATAGGAACCTTGCGGGACCAGGCGGCGAGCGCTTCCACGTCGGCCGAGGGATCATCGCTCGCGGAAATATCAGCAATAAACAAATCCGGAAGGTTCGTGCCCGGCCCCAGCGCCGCCAAAACCTCGGGAATCGTTTCGTGGGCTTCGACCTCGAACCCTTCTTCGAGGAGTTGCGCGCGCAGCAGGGCGCGTGCCTGCCAATCTTTTCCGGCGATAAAAATTTGTCTCACGGTGAGCCTCCAGTCCGGATTTCTTACCACGGGTTTGGAAGGGGGTGGTTATCCGCAGTGGCTTCGAATTCCGCAACCTGTGAAGCTCCGCCCTTCCCGGAGATCCCCAAAAGGGTCCTGGCTCACCGGAGCGATGAAGCTGGCGTCCAGTGGGCGAACGGGGTATTATGCGCTTCAAGCTGCGATGGGGAGAAGGCCTTCCTTATCCTGAATGCTCCGCGCCTCTCGCCGGATGGTTGGAGGTTACTCCGATGCGCATTCTCCTGACAGGTTCCAGCGGATTAATTGGTCATGCCCTGCTGACCTTCTTGACGGCCGACGGCCACAAGGTAGTCTGCCTCACCCGGTCCGAGACACCCGCCCGTGGCCGGCATATCTCGTGGGATCCCGTCGCGGGCATAATCGACGCGAAAGACCTGGAAGATTTCGACGCCGTTGTGCACCTGGCCGGGGAAAGCATTGTCGGCCGGTGGACGCCCGAGAAAAAGGCTCGCATCCTCGAGAGTCGCGTCAAGGGCACGCGGTTGCTCTGCGAATCGCTGGCGCATTTGCGGAGTCGGCCCATCGTGCTGGTGTCTGCCTCCGCGATCGGTTTCTACGGGGACCGTGGTGACCGAGTGCTGGATGAGGAAAGTTCTGCAGGGTCGCTGTTTCTTTCGGAGGTCGCGAAAGCCTGGGAAGCCGCGACGGAGCCCGCGAGGCGCAACGGTATTCGAGTGGTGAATCTGCGCATTGGCTTCGTCCTCAGCAAAGCGGGCGGCGGCCTGGCTGCGATGCTTTTGCCTTTTAAATTGGGTATCGGCGGGCGGGTGGGAAGTGGACGTCAGTACCTAAGTTGGATTGCCATCGATGATGTTGTGGGAGCCATTTCGCATGCCATTCTTTCTGATGCCTTGCACGGCCCGGTGAATGCGGTGGCGCCCGATCCCGTCACCAATCGGGAATTTACCAAAACCCTCGGCCGCGTCCTGTGGCGTCCCACATTCTTTCCCCTGCCTGCCTTTGCCGCGCGCATGGTCATGGGAGAAATGGCGGACGAACTCCTGCTGGCCAGCACCCGCGTCGAGCCTAAGCGGCTCCTGGCGAGCGGCTACGAGTTTAAATTCCCTCAACTCCCAGACGCTTTGCGTCATGTGCTGGGGAAAAGTTGATAGGAGGCCACCCCAAACCGGCAAGAGCTATCACCCCGCCTTAACCCCAATGGAAGCGGAGGGCGCCTCTCGGATTCTCCCCTCCCCGAGAGGACGGAATATCGAGAGGATGGCTCGTTACGGCTGGCGGAGTGCGTCCCAGGAACGGTCGGGAGCGTGGCTATAGGCTTAGTCTAGTGAGGATCGGAAGGATAAGAGTACCAAGACACAAAGTCACCGGAACCCCGAAGAGGTTGAAAGCGAGCAGCCGTGGGGAAGGGCACGCTTTTGGTTCCCGCCGCCCACGGATCGCGTCCCTACCCATTTTACCGACCCCGAAGGGGTCGAACGGTTCGGCTCCGCGCGAATTGAATATAGGGGCGGTCCGACCGACAAACACTCGGCGTGACACAGTTCCCCGTATCGGCTATCGGCGGCGTCAGTAGAAAAATGAATCAATTTGCTGACCTCAAAAATCGCGAATCACAAATCGCCAATCACCCGATCACTCAGTGTCCCGATGAACCGATCTCCGCACTTCCCATCACTCCGAATGACGGCGCATCCGGCAGGCGGGTTTCGACATGTCTTCCGGACCCCCGGCGTGTATACTGAAGGGACGCGGGGGATTGGCGCATGGGAGCGGAGTTTCCAACGCATCATGAAAGTCAACGTGCTGTTTTTCGGTATCACGCATGACCTGACAGGCTTCGCGCAGGAGCAGGTGGAGCTCCCCGAGGGAGAAGACCTGGAGGGGCTGCGGCGCCTTTATGAGTCTCGCTTCCCGCGCCTGATGTCTGTAGGGGGCTCACTTCTCCTCGCGGTCAATCAGGAAATCGCCAAGGGCTCCATGCCCCTGCGCGATGGTGACGAGGTGGCGTTTATACCTCCGGTGAGCGGCGGCGCGGGCGGTGACTTTTTTCGCATCACGCGCGACCCGATTTCCGCCTCCGACCTGGCGAAACAGCTTCGCGCTCCCGAAGACGGAGCGGTGGTGGTTTTCGAAGGCATTGTGCGAAATCATTTTCGTGGCCGCGCCACGCTCTGCCTGGAATATGAGGCGTACGAGCCCATGGCGATTCGCAAGATGCAAGAACTGGGGCGCGAGGCGAAGCAGAAGTTCGCGGTTGATGGCGTGGGCATGATTCACCGCCTGGGCCGCCTGGAGATCGGCGAGACCAGCGTGGCCATCATCGTCACTGCGGAGCACCGGCGTGCCGCGTTTGAGGCCTGCCAGTATGCCATCGACCGTCTCAAGCAGGTTGTGCCGATCTGGAAGAAAGAGTACTTCGCGGATGGCGCCGTCTGGGCGGAAGGGGAAGGCCAGACGCGCGTTGTAATTGAGCGAGGCCGTTAATGCTGTTAAAACCGCAAGAACAAGTCAAAATGCAAAAGGCAAATTGCAAAAGGCAAAAGTATGAGACCGTGGACAACCTGAGGTCCGTACTTAGGCTTTGCGTTTTGACTTTTGCACTTTGTCTTTTGACTTGTTCTTTACTTTAGGTGGTATGCAATCATGCCGGATTATCTCAGCGTGGCGGTGGAAATTGCCCGGGAAGCAGGGGCTCTTCTCGCCGAACTATCTACGAAGCCTCTGGATATTGGCTACAAGCGCCGGGCGGACCTGGTTACGGTGGCGGACCGCCGTTCCGAAGCCTTGATCGTCGGGCGTTTACGTGAGCGCTTTCCCGATCACGCCATCGTGGCCGAAGAAGGCGGCAACCATCGTTCTTCTTCCGACTATTGTTGGTATGTTGATCCCCTGGATGGAACGACGAATTACGCCCACGGCTTCCCCGTGTATTGTGTCACCGTCGGGCTTGCTTGTCGCGGCGAGGTGATTGCCGGCGTGGTTTACGATCCTACGCGCAACGATCTCTACACGGCGGAACGCAGCGCCGGCGCCTATCTCAACGGCAAGCGCTTGCACGTTTCCCGCACCGAAAAACTAAGTGAGAGCCTGGTGGCCACGGGTTTTCCTCCCTTTGCGGCCAATCACGACTTGAATGTTCAGTTTTATTTCCGTTTCACGGAGCTTTCCCATGGCATCCGGCGCGCTGGGTCGGCGGCGCTCGACCTCTGTTGCGTTGCGGCCGGCCGCTTCGATGGCTTTTGGGAGATGAAGCTCAACCCCTGGGACAAAGCCGCGGGCACGCTGCTGGTTACGGAGGCAGGGGGACGAGTGTCCGATGTGCGGGGAGCACCCTTCAACTTATTGGGCGACGATGTGTTTGTCTCCAACGGCCTGGTTCACGATCAGATGCTGGAAGTATTCGCCGCAGTTTTGGCCCAGTACGCTACGTAGCGGGCGCGAGTCGTGAAAGGGGTTAGTGTTTACCGGGAAGCTTAACCTTGGTGGCCTCTTCCTTTTGCTTGATCGCCTTGGCGGCCATGCTCCGGATGACGTCCGGAACATTGCGGTTAAGCGAAAGCCCCTTGAGGTCTCGATCATTTATCCGGGCAATCAGACGCAGGGTGACGTCGATGGGCGCGCGGGGATTATTGACGAGGGCTCTCACCACCACGTAGGTTTTCATGAACTTCCGGTTCGCGGCGATCAGGCGCAGCACTTCCTCAGAAACGTTCTTGGCGGCGGCATAGCCCTCGGCTTCCGTGTCAGAAATCTTGGGTGACTCCAACACCGCTCGCGATATCGTTTTGTTCGAGTCGCGAATCAGGATGGAGCGCGTTTCCATGTTGCCGGTCAGCGCCGCCTTGATTTTTTCCACCACGGTCATGCGATTGATCTTCTCGATCAAAGTTTCCCGGTCTTTCGGCGTGACCTCATCGTCATGCTTGGTGACTTCGGGCGGAACCTCGACTGGCGCACCGACCACATCCTCAATCCGCGCGCCCGCGGCCACCTTGGCCAAAATTTCAACGTCAGTTTGCTCGGCGGCAAGTTTGGTGGCAGGCTTGGGCTCAGATTTGCTGGGGGGTTCTTTCGCAGCCTCCTGCACCGCACGTAGAGGGACGGGTTCCGGCGGAGGCTGGGTAGGCGGCGCAGGCGCTGCCACGGCTGCGAGTTTGGGAACAGGCTTAGGTTTCAGCAGATGGTGGAATTCGGCCGGAAGGCTGGGGTTCCAAAGCAATATTTCTCGCAATTCTTCGCGCTCTGGGAGGAGTTGCTTCGCCGCGAAACGCAGCACATCGGGCGCCGTCCGCGGGCTGGCCATAACCCGGCGGACCTCCGCGCGGTCCCATCCCTGCAAGGTATCAAGCGCCTTCTCACGCAGCTCCGCTTCCGGGGCGGCCGCGAGCAACGTCAGGATCTCGATTTTATCTTCCGCCGGCAAAGGCAGATTTCCCTCAGCACCCTTGCGACGGATCACCTCGGGCGCCTTGCCGGAGCGGATTAAATCCACCAAGCGTTCGGAAATGTTGGGACCTCACGGTGCGGAGTTCTTCAGATCCTCACGCGTCAGGTGGACGGACTTCACCTCGCCGTGCCGGCCCAAAGGTTTCAGCGTCTCGCCGTTCAACGTGAGAATGATGGCTTGCGCGTTACCCGTCGTCACGTCGAAAGACTTGTGCGCCTTCAAGGTTTGCACTTCGTCGGGATTCAGCACGCGCTGGAGCACCGTCTTTCCGTCCGCATCCACGGCGACCCAGGCGCGTTCCGTCGCCGCCACTTGCAGCAACAAGTCGGTATCGGTAGCGGGTTTCGTACCGGGCGGATTTCCCGTTTGGGGGCCGGACTGCGCTGCGGGGTTAACACCTGCCGCCGGTCCCCCCTGGGGATAGGGGGTGGCGCCCGCCGCCGTGGACGTGCCGTGGGCCGCTCCTGGCGTCATCTCGCCCGCAGCGGGGTTCACGCCGGGAACCGCCGTGGCATTGCCGGATGCCATGGGGGCGGGTTCAGTGGGAGGGGCAGCCGGCTTGGGCGTCGCAACCGGAGCGGGCGGGGGCGGGGCTTCTGCGGCTCGTGGCGAGTAGCGGAAAAGCACATAGCCCCCCGCCAGCAGAACCACCGCAACCAAGGTTGCGATCAGCGGGGTTCGTGCCGCCGGCCGCCCGGAGCTGGATTTGCCCCCTGGCATCCGGTGCAAGTCAAAATCCACCTGCGGGTGGGCGGCAAGCTGGTATTCGGCCACCACGCGTTCTTCGTCCAAACCCAGATAGCGCGCGTAGGTGCGGATGAAACTGCGCGAGAAGATCCCCCCGGGAAGTTTGGAGAATTCTTCCCGTTCAATGGCCTCGAGAAAACGCATGCTGATCTTTGTAGCGGAAGAAATTTCTTCCAGGCTCACGCCGCGCATTTCTCGTTCGCGCCGAAGATTCTCACCGAAGGCGGGCATAGGGGGGGCCTTATTCGCTCCTTACGTATCAAGCCTCATTCATCATATTTTCCCGCACATAATAGTGTCAAATGCTTTAACAGGAGACCTCCTGGATCTTCCCCCGGGGGCAGCTCTCTGACAAAAGGATTGAAAAGCCCGGCTCAATGGTTTAAAAAGTCTATGAGCACATTCTTCCGGTACTAGCTTGGAAAACGTGATGGACCCAGAAGAAGAGATTAGTGAACTGAGACGCCAGGTTGCACGCCTCTCACTCTTTCACGAAGTGGGAAAGGCGCTTTTCTCGACGCTCGACTTACAGAAAATTCTTCAGACCATCATGGAAAAGATCAGCGACCTGCTCCAGCCGGATACCTGGTCTCTGTTAATGCTGGATGAGGACACGCAGGATCTGTATTTCGAGATTGCCATCGGCAGCGGTGCAGAAAAGCTCCGGGATGTTCGCTTGAAGCTCGGTGAGGGAGTGGCGGGGTGGGTGGCCCAACACGGCGAGCCCGTGCTGATTGAAAACCCCCGCAGTGATCCGCGCTTCACGCCCAAGGTGGATGAGCTGACGCACACCGAAACGCGCTCGATCGTCTGCGTACCCATCAAAGCGCATGGCCACGTGCTGGGGGTCATCGAACTCGTCAACGCCCTCGGCAAACCCAGCTTCGGCACGGAAGATATTCCCATCCTCAAGAGCCTGGCGGACTATGCGGCCATCGCGCTGGAAAACGCCCGTTACGTGCAGCGCATCCACGAGCTCACCATCACCGATGACTGCACCGCGCTTTACAACGCCCGGCATCTCAACTTCGTCCTCGATACGGAGATCTATCGCTCCAATCGCTACGGCTACGAATTTTGCGTCATTTTCATTGACCTCGACCATTTCAAGCAGGTCAACGATGTGCACGGACACCTCGTGGGCTCCAAACTTCTCTGGATGATCGGGGACAGCATCAAGGCTCACCTGCGCATGATCGACTACGCTTTCCGTTACGGCGGCGACGAGTTCGTGGTTCTGCTTCCCCAGACCTCCAAGGATAATGCCTTGATGGTCGTGCGCCGTATCCGCGAGCTGCTGGTCAATCGTGTCTTTTTCGCGGAAGAGAAAATGAATATCAAAGTCACCGCCAGCTTTGGGGTCGCCTCCTTCCCGGAGGATGGCCGCACCCGCAAGGAACTCCTGCGCAAAGCGGATGAAGCCATGTACCTGGTCAAGAACACCACCCGCAATAACATCGCGCTCGCCGGCCAGGGCATCGCCGGCTGAGCGGGTTAGGCCGCCGCCATGGCCGCCACCTTCAACAATCCTTCCATCGACCGTTGGGTGGTTTGGAGGTGCGACATTCCCGGGGCGCGGTATTCACATTCCAGCGACATGGTCCCTGTGTAGTGGTCCCGGCGTAGGGCGCGGAGCTGGCCCACTAAGTCGATGATACCCTGGTCAGCGAAAGCTTCCTGGCATCGGTTACCGGTCGCCTCGCACGCTACCCCTTTCAAATGCACGTGCCAGATACGGTCTTTCGGCAAGACATCATATCCCGCGGGAAACGCAACCTCTCCGCCGAAGTAAGGATTGCCGACATCCCAGTTCGCGCCTACGTTGGGAGCTTTTACGCTGGCAAGGAGCCGCGCCAACTCGTGTCCGGTTCCCACATTGCACGATTCTTCATCCTCGATTGCCAGGCGCACGCCCGTGTTGCGCGCCACGGCTGCCGCCTTTTCGAGCTCTTCCGCCACGCGCCCGGTAATCTTTTCGGGCTGAGCGACGCGCCAGAAGGTGAAGACCCGCAGCGTGTCGGTGCCCCAGGCATGGGCGCGTTCGGCGGCGCGCTTCAGCAAATCCATCTGCTCGGAATAAGGGTAGGCATCCTCCGGATTGCCCACCGGCTTGGCGCCGGGCAGCGCGCATTTGTAAAGCGCCGTGCTGACCACCGAAACGCGAAATCCGTATTGATCCAGCAGCTCGCGTACCCGCCGCACGTCTTCCGGGCTTGCTTCTGTGTTGTAAACGTTCCCCCAAATGTGGCGAATCTCAACCCATTCGAGGCCATAACCCTTCATCAGCTTAAGCGCCTTCTCAAAGTCATCCGAGAAGCCGTCGGAAATAGCGCCCAGCTTGAAGATGCGCAGCGCGGCGGCTGTATCTGTAACGCCGAGCGCTCGGGCCGGAATAATTGCCGCAGTCGAGGCTGCCAAAAGGTCTTTCAGGAAATTGCGCCGAGCCAGATGAGACATGTTGAATTCTCCATCAATAGAGATGCTTGCGGAAAAAATATACCGCACAACGATACCAAGGATGGCGAGAAAATTAATGCGGGGCGGGATCCGTCCCAAGGCTGGCTGTCTCAAGGCTGGCTTGACAGGCGTGAGTTTTTCCGCGACGATTCCGGTTCTACCCACGGGCAAGCTCTCCAGGAGGTTGATCATGAGGCTGCGCATTTGGAGCGCGAACTTTGTTCGTTTGGCACTGGGATCGGCACTTCTGCTTCCAAGTTCTTCCGGCTATGCGGCAACACTCAAGCCGCTGGTGGCTGGGCGCCGCGGCGTCGTGGCTGCTGGGCATCCCTTGGTGGCAGAGGCGGGGCTGCGCATCCTGGAAAGAGGCGGCAACGCGGTTGACGCAGGGGTCGCTTCAGTCTTTGCCGCATCGGTGGTGGAGATGATGAGCTTCGGCGCGGGTGGCGAGTGTCCAATCCTGATTAAGCTGAAGGACGGCCCGGTGGTGGCCATCAACGGCGACGGCATCGCGCCGGAACTGGCTACGGTGGAATTCTACGAACACCTGCGGCGCGATGATCCGCGCGCCGTGGGGCAGGCCACCGTGGCCGGAGCCGGGGGCGGCATCATCCCTTCCTTCGGCCCGCTAAGCGCGATTGTGCCAGGCGCGATGGATTCACTTCTACTGGCCTTGGAGAAGTACGGAACGAAAAGCCTGGCGGAGGTCATCCAGCCGGCCATCGATCTCGCCCAGGGTTTTCCCATCGATGCCAGCCTGGAGCGCGCGCTGGCGCGCGGCATGCCTCTTGCCCAGAAATGGCCGACGACGTCGAAGGTTTATATGCCCGGGGGGCGGTTGCCAAAGGAAGGCGAGATTTTCGTCCAGGCTGGGTTGGCGCGCACGTTTCAAACCCTTGCCAACGTGGAGACTGAAAAAGCCGGACAGGGGCGAACTGAAGCCATCGAAGCGGTGCGCAATTACTTCTACCGCGGACCCATTGCCAAACGCATTGGCGATTTTTGCAAAGTAGCGGGTTGCCTGTTGCGGGAGGAGGATTTCGCCGCCCTCCATGCGCGCGTAGAAGAACCTGTCACGGTATCTTATCGCGGTGTGCAAGTTTACAAATGTGGTTTCTGGACGCAGGGACCAGTTTTCCTTGAGAACCTCAACCTGCTCGAGGGGTTTGATCTGAAAGCCATGAAGCACAACTCCGCCGACTATGTCCACACCGTGGTGGAAGCGGAAAAGCTGGGGTATGCCGACCGCGATGCTTACTACGGTGACCCCGATTTTACTCCCATGCCCGCGGCTCTCCTTTCCAAGGAGTACGCGAATCTCCGGCGGCCGCTGATCAATGCGCATCAGGCTTCCGCGGAGCACCTTCCCGGCGACCCCGTCCACATGGCGGCGCGGGCGCCGGAGGACTTTGCGCGCGCACGATTCCAGCACCGCAACGGCGAGCACCAGGACACCACCTGCGTGAATGTGATCGATCAGGAGGGAAACCTTTTCTCCGCCACACCCAGCGCGGCGTGGATTCCTGCCGTCATCGCGGGCGACACGGGAATTCCTCTCTCCCAGCGGGCGCAGCAATTCGTCCTCACGCCGGGGCATCCCAATCAAATCGCTCCGCACAAGAGGCCGCGCCTCACCCTGACGCCCTCGTTAGCGCTGCGCGACGGCCAGCCCTGGCTGGTGTTTTCCACTCCCGGCGGCGACAGCCAGGACCAGACCCTGTTGCAAATATTCCTGAACGTGGTGGAGTTCGGAATGAATCCGCAAGAGGCGGTGGAAGCGCCGCGGTTCAACTCCGAAGCGATGTACAGCACCTTTGACGCGCATGACGACCATCCGCTTACGCTGGACATCGAAAAACGCTTCGAACCAGCGGTGCTCGACCAACTTCGCGCGCGCGGCCACAAGTTGCTGGTGGGAGGAGATTGGAGCAATCCCACCGCGCCGACGATGGTGGAATACAATTCCACGACAGGTGTCATCTCGGCGGGCGCCGATGTGCGCGGATACCGTTATGCTTTGGCGTGGTGAGAAGGGCAGTGAGAAGGGCAGTGAACAGTGGACAGTGGACAGTGGATAGAACACAGCGAACAGGATTCCCGGGCTACTGGTTCAGTGTTCGGAAAGTCTCTTGCGCAGCGTGGTTAACATCTTCCGCAGTTCCGTGATAATCGTGCGCGCTGCCTCAGTGTTGGCTTGTGTGCAGTAACCAAGTTCGACGCTTAAGAGTAATTGGGTATGTAATTCGGCCACGGACCCAAGAGCGTGCGAGAGGAATTGGACGAATTCGCCGGTGGTGTTGCGCGCTTGGCCTTCCGCGATGTTAGATGGGATGGAGACGGCGGCTCTGCGCATCTGTGACACGAGCCCGAATTTCTCCACCTCCGGAAATGCCTGGGTAATCTGATAGATCTGCTTGGCAAGGGTCATCCCCTTTTTCCACACTATCAGGTCCCGATAATCCCTGGGCTGCGTTATCTCTCCGACCATCGTTATCTGCTTTTCGCACCGGGTGAATTACGATCGAGTATTCAATGTGCGCATTCACTGTGCACTGTTCACTGTTCACCGTTCGCTGTTTGCTGTCCACTGTTCACTGTTAACTGCCCTTTTCGTAACACCCCAGCACGCGCAAGAAGTTGGTCACCTCGCTCAAGTGGGCCAGGGCCTTTTTGCAACGGTCCTCCTTCACGTTCCCGATAAAATCGAGATAGAAGAAGTATTCCCAAGGGCGGCCGCGCAAGGGTCGGGATTCCATCTTGGTCAGATCAATGTCGCGCAGGGCGAAAACGCTCAGGCACTTGTAGAGGGCGCCCGGAACGTTGCGCGTGGAAAACACAATGGAGATTTTGTTGGCCTTGGGGGAGACCCGCGCGGTTTTGGAGAGCAGAAAGAAGCGCGTGTAGTTTTCGCGGTGATCTTCCAAATGCGTTGCCAGGATGCGCGCGTGGTAGACCTCCGCGGCGATGCGGCTGGCGATGGCCGCCGCGCCGGGCGGACGGCGCTCCGCCAGCATTTTGACGGACCCTGCCGTATCGTAAAAAGTGATCCGCTCCACCTGCGGATTCTTGGTGAAGAAGTTGCCACACTGGGCCAGCGCCACGGGATGGGAATAGACCTGGCGCACATCCTTGCGGGTCGTGCCCGGAAGCGCGATAAGATTGTGGACAATGCGCAAGCTCACTTCGCTCACAATGTGCAGGTTGTTCGCCAGCAGCAGGTCGAAGTTTTCGTAGACGGACCCGGCCAGGGTATTCTCAATCGGAACCAGGCAGTAATTCGCGCGTCCCTGGGTGACGCTCTCAAAGGTCGCCGTGAAAGTCTCGCAAGGCAGCACGCGGATTCCCCGGCCCAGCAGTTTGTACGTAGCTTCCTCGCTGAACGAGCCTCTTTCCCCTTGGAAAGCGACCAATGATGTGGCCATGAATTCGGTTATCCCCTCTCTCCGAAGCGGCGGCAGAGCCCGTCCGTCTCCACTGCGAGGGCAGTCATGTCGGCGCACCGCCGCTAGAATACCATAGCCCTTGGTAATGGGAGCGCGCGAATCGTCGCCTGGTACTTACTGCTTGCTGCCTACTGCACCTGGGGCACTCCCGGCAGAATTGCCCACGCGGAATAGCTCGCCAGCGACTCCAATTTCCCCAGCCACCCTTGCAGTGAGGCGCTGGGGGCGAGCGCGCTGTCTTCGCCGGAACTTTCCAGCAGGCGCTCGAGGAATGAGCGGTGGGGTGGCAGCAATAACAGGTTTACCTTTTCATCCGCGGGAATCTTGGCCAATTCACGAGCGCGAGTGATGGCCGTGTGCAACCCTCCCAGTTCATCCACCAGGCCAAGCTGCCGGGCGCGCTCGCCGGTCCACACGCGGCCTTGCGCGATTTTATCCACATCCTCGACTCTCATGTGCCGCCCCTCCGCTACACCCTGAAGGAAATCGTGGTAGGTCCCGCGCATATTCCTCAGCACCGCCTCCCGCTGCGCCGGGGTGAAATTCTGGAAGGGATACTCCAGCGTGGAGTTCTCAGTTGTGGCGATGAAATCCGTACTCAATCCAAGTTTCGCGTAGAGCCCCTGAATGTTGAACTTGCCCGTCAGCACTCCGATGGAACCGGTGATCGTGCCGGGTTCCGCGATGATCCGGTTGGCGGACATGGCCAGCCAGTAACCACCCGAGGCGGCGACGTCCGACATGGAAACCACCACGGGTTTGACCCCTTTCGTCAGCTCCAGCTCATGCCGCATCACTTCGGAAGAGAAAGCGACGCCGCCCGGCGAATCTACCCGCACCACCACCGCCTTGACGAAGCTGTCGGCCCGGGCGCGGCGAAACTGCTGGGCGATCGTCTCCGAGCCCATCATTTCATCTCCCCACGGCGAGGTCGCGCTGCGGCCGGGCATAATCTCTCCCACCGCGTAAATCACGGCGATTTTATCCGCCGCGAACTTCTCCGTCCGGTCCAGGTATCGGTGCAGATTGATGCGCCGATCAATCCCATGATTCTTCTGGTCCACGAAATTTCGGAAATTGTCGCCGTACCCAACGCGATCCGCAAGACCCGTATCCGGGGCGGCATCAGAATTGTACGGTCCCCCGGCGATGATCTTCTCCACGTCTCCCGGCCGGAGGTTGCGCGACGCCGCAACCCCCTGCGCGAACTGGCGGTACCAGTCATCCACCAGCCCCTTCGTCGCCTCGCGATGGGCCGCGGTGAACTTTTTCTCGGTGTAGACGTTGGTGGCGTTCTTGTAATCGCCAATGTGGAGGAAGTCAGGGTAAATCCCTAGCTTGTCAAACATGCCACGCATGAACGTGGTCGAAGCCATCATTCCGTGAATTTGGAACTCGGACTTGGGAAGCATGATGAGCGTCTGGCACGCCGAAGCGAGGTAGTAGGATCGGTTCGTGGCAAACTCCAGGTAGGCAACACTGAATTTGCGAGAGAGGTTGAAAGCCCGAATGCGGTCGCGGATCTCCTGAATCTTGCCCATCCCCATGGAGGTCTCGCCCACCCAGACCTCCAGTCCGCTGATGTGCGGGTCCGTCCGCGCCCGCTCGATCCCCTCGGTAATGTCAGTGACCGTCGTAGACGGACCGTTGAAAAGATCCTGAAGGGAGTTCTGCGGCGTCTGCTCCGGAATCTCGTCTTCGATTCGCACCACCAGCACCGTGTTCGGCTTTACCCGCCGGGCATAAATAATCCCGAAGATGGCGAGCGCCGCCACCGACACGACGATGACAACCACCAACAGGATTATCTTCCAAGGATTTTTCATTTGCGTCCCCCCGAAAAGTGAAAAGGAGCCCGCCGCAAGCCGCGACCTTTTCTCCACCATGCGGGCCCCTTGCCAGAATTCCCTGCGCCAGCTCGGAAAATCATGCTTCTCTGCCGCATTCACCACATTATGAACACATCCGTGATATTTTCAAACTCCCACCTGCGGTGACGCCTACAGGACGACTAGGGCATCACCCCATAGGCGTTAAATTTACGGTTCGAGGCGCCCGTGAGCCCGCGGCATCCTGTAGCCCACGGCGAGCCAGCCGTGGGAATAAACGTAGGAGAAGGAGCTCAGAGCCCCGCAAGGGGCGGCATCGGGTCATGGTTCGAATGAGGCCCGCGACGGCGCGCGCTATGTTTTTGCCTGACGAGGCCCGGATGCCGCCCCTCCCGGGGCTCGCGAATCTCCTATGCCGTCAGCATCCCACGGCTGGCTCGCCGTGGGCTACAGGATACCGCCCGCTTCGCGGGCTTGCGCGGATGCCCTTATTTTAACGCGTATGGGGCATCACCCCCACCAGACAGATTGCCCCCCTCAGGTTTAGAAAGTGGTTTCGAAGCTGCAGTGTGTTACAATTTCGCGTTTTCAAATTCGCATCGAGGAATTATTCGCATGGCACAAATTGATCTCATTCAGGGAAGAGAAATTCTGGATTCACGCGGCAATCCCACCGTGGAAGCAGACGTGCTTCTGCGCGACGGCTCCTTTGGCCGCGCGGCGGTTCCCTCCGGCGCCTCCACGGGCGAGCACGAGGCGGTGGAATTACGCGACGGCGACAAGCGGCGCTATTTGGGTAAGGGCGTCCTGCAAGCCGTGGAGAACATCAACCTGGTGATCGCCCGCGATCTGGGTGGACACGACGCCAGCAACCAAACGGAAATTGACGAGCGCATGATCGCGCTCGATGGCACGCCCAACAAGGGCAAGCTGGGCGCCAACGCCATCCTGGCCGTCTCCATGGCGGCCTGCCGCGCCTCGGCGCAATCGGCGCGCGTCCCCCTCTATCGCTATCTGGGCGGACTGCAAGCGCGCGTGTTGCCCGTACCCATGATGAACGTGCTGAACGGCGGCGTGCATGCTGACAACACCGTGGACTTTCAGGAATTCATGATTATGCCGGTGGGGGCGGAGAGCTTCGCGCAGGCGCTGCGCATGGGCGCGGAGACGTTCCACACGCTCAAGAAGGTTCTGAAGGACCAGGGCTATAACACCTCGGTGGGCGACGAAGGCGGCTTTGCCCCCAGCCTCAAATCGAATGAAGAAGCGGTTGAAGTCCTGCTCGAAGCCATTGAGAAGGCGGGTTACTCGGCGGGTCATGACATCTCGGTTGCCCTCGACCCCGCTTCCAGCGAGATGTTCCAGGACGGCAAATACGTCTTTTTCAAATCCGACAAATCCAAGAAGTCTTCGGAAGACATGGTGAAGCTCTACGCCGACTGGGTGCGCCAGTATCCCATCGTCAGTCTTGAGGACGGCCTCGCGCAAGACGACTGGGAAGGCTGGAAGCTGCTCACGAAAGAGTTGGGCGCGAAGATCCAGCTTGTCGGCGACGACCTCTTCGTGACCAACACGGAACGCCTGGCGCGCGGCATTGAAGAGGGCGTGGCCAATTCGATTTTGATCAAGCTGAACCAGATCGGCACGGTGACGGAAACCATTCGCGCCATCGAACTCGCCCGCCGTCACGGATACACCTCCGTGGTCTCCCACCGCTCGGGCGAGACCGAGGACGCTTTCATTGCGGACTTCACCATCGGCATGGGCACGGGCCAAATCAAGACCGGTTCCGCCAGCCGCAGCGACCGCGTCGCCAAATACAACCAGTTGCTCCGCATCGAGGAGGAATTGGGCGGCGCCGCGGAGTTCCTCGGCCGCGCCGCCCTGAAGTGCGCAAAGTAGTGCGCGCGGGGTGGCGCCTTCGCGCCACCCCCTGGAGTTTCTACATTGGCGCGCGCCTCCCCCCGGCCCAAACCCTCAGTAAAGACAGGGCCGATCGCACGTACGGCTTGCCGTCAAGCAAACGGTGATACGCAAATCCTTCGGCGTCGCGGGTAATCGTTGAGGACAGGTTTACCTGTTGCGATTTTGTTTGGTTGCACGGCACTTGTACGGTTAGGCCATTTCCAGACCACCTGAGGGGTTTAACGGGCGAACACAGTTCTACAGCCCAAAGGTCGAGAGGAAAGTTCTCTTCGCCATAAATTGGATCAACGCCGTGGCCCGTCATCCTGAGCGCAGCGAAGGATCTCGCTCTGAGTGTTTTTGAGGCAAGGCGAGCATGCAGCCATCACAATCAGCGAATTCCTGACTGTGGGCTATTGCTATCCGCCCATCCCAGATCATCGACGCACCCGATCCCGGTCACATCATAGCTCTTTTGCCAGGAAGAACCCGCGGTCCGGAAAGCGCTGACCGCGGCTACCAGTTCGGGTTTCGAGACACCGGCGTCGGCAGCCTCAGGCCCTAGGGGCGGGCATCGCCTGGCGGCTCAGCCAACCCGCTCCGCAAAGCCGGCTTGACACCTGTCCCGTAAATATGGGAGACTCTTTTCATGAAGACTACACTGGAAATTCCGGATCCCATTTTTCGCCGGGCGAAGTCCGCGGCGGCCGAGCGCGGAGTCCCGCTCCGTGAATTTGTGACGCAGGCGGTCAGGGAAAAGCTGGCGGCTTATTCCACCCCTCCCCAGAGGCCCTGGGTGAAGCACATGGGCAAACTGAAGCATCTCCACCAGGAGACGGAGCGCATCAACCGTCTGATCGAAGAGGACTCCGAGAAAATCGATGCGGAGATGTGGCGTTGATCCTGGACACGAACGCCTTGTCCGCCGCTGCCGACCTTGAACCCGCCGCGCTCGAAGTGATTGCCAGGGCCGAGCGCTTGGCGGTTCCGGTGATTGTCCTTGGAGAGTATCGGCTGGGAATAGCGCAGTCGCGGCGTCGAACGGAGTACGAGAAGTGGCTGCGTGAGTGGATGGGGACAGTGGCGGTCCTCGATATCAACGAGGAGACCACGTATCACTACGCCGCCATTGGCTGGGAGCTGAAAAGATCAGGCAAGCCGATTCCCGCGAACGACCTCTGGATTGCCGCGCTCTGCCGCCAGCATTCCCTGCCGCTGATAAGCCGCGACCGCCACTTTGATGGGGTTAGGGGCCTCAAACGAATCGATTGGTGAGGGCTTTGGGGACTGGCGCAGAAGTTGTCGCCATTCACGCCTAGATACCGAGCTGCCGGCGGCGATGAGCGGATGACCCCGATTCGCCGATAAGAGGAGGCTTGTCCAGGCTGACCTGCGACGCAGTGTCGGCGCGGCCCGCAAACAGGGGCGGCGGGAGTTGGGGGGAATTG
>Ga0209039_10002216_pt1 | contig 16842 bp, 14 predicted proteins | sample BogFormECP12_OM1_FD_188238 | JGI IMG/M metagenome (GOLD analysis project Ga0209039, IMG submission 188238) | Bog forest soil microbial communities from Calvert Island, British Columbia, Canada - ECP12_OM1 (SPAdes) (version 2) | ecosystem: Environmental > Aquatic > Freshwater > Wetlands > Bog ... | reverse complement strand
GGTTGGTCCCCAAGGCGAGCCGGCGCTAGAGGTTTCGTCAAGTCGCGAGAGCAGTGGACCGCTAATCATCGAACAGCGACGCTACCGCATGGACGGCGGGTTCGTGACGCGCACCGATACGGTGGTGCGCCAGGGTGACCAAATTATCGCAATCGTAAAGCCGATCCCCCACGGGCTAGATTCCGTGAACACGAGCGACATTCAGGACGAACGGGATCTCGAGAGCCACTAGGCGACAGCCCGAGCTACGGCATGATCCAGCTCGGCGGAACTCCCGCGGCACGCGCCTTGTCCTCGAGGGACGCACGGTCAGCTTGAGCCGCCGAGAGCTCCGCCTTGGCGTCGTCGATTTCTTTTAGGATCGTTGCGCGAGCGTCACCGCTCGGGTAACTACGCATCCGCATGTTCGTGTATGCGAGCTGTGCTTCGTCGAGCCGGGCTTGCGCTGCCGCAACGCGCTCGTCCGCTTTACGGGCCTTCTCCTCCCACTCCATGCGCGCAGCCCGGTCAGGGTCTGCAGGCTGCGCCGCAGGCTTCTGGGCGGGCTCTTGGGCGTCATCGCTTCCAAGCGAGTCTGTTGGGCTGGGCGCCGCGTTGCCCCTAGCGGGGTGGGGACGCGTCACTTTCGGCGGAGTCGGAGCCCTGCCCTCGCTGGGCTCATCGGTTGCGTCCATCGTCGAGTCGTCGGAGGTGGGTTCGACGTCGTCGCTGCTCTTGGATGGCTTGGCGGGACTGGCTGCCGCCGGAGTTGGCTTGTAGGCGTCCCCAGCCCGTGCGCCCGAAACTGGGGTTATCAGCAGGAACGCAAGGGAGAGCGGAATCCACCGCAGGCAAGAGCCGGTCATATGCCTCCTTCTGCCATCGCGACGGCAAGCGCCACAGGCGCCCTTTCGTGCACGTAGTCATCGAGGTAGCGAGCGCTGCGCGCATCGAGCCCCACAAAGCGGAACCCAATTCCGGAACGTTGGCCGCCCTGATCGGCGCGTTGCCAGACAACCCTTGCTGTTGGTGCAAAGCGCCGAAACGTGTCAGGCAGCTCAAATTCCAAAGCGACCTCGGTCCGCGACGGAACCGAAAGCGTGGCCTCGACGAAGAGGCCTCCGCGAGAGACGTTGCGGGCCTGTCCCCAGCTTTCAGTCGCGCCGCATCGAATGCGAACAGGAGCGTTGATCTCGACACGAGGAAGTCCGCGTACTGTGCTGAAGCGCAAAAACCGATTCACCGTTTCCAAAAGCGTCACGCGGTTCAGCGGCTTCGAGAGTACGTCGTCTGCTCCAGCGTGGATTGCACGGGCGTGGTCGGCGGCGAGCTCGCTCGAGACAATTAGAATTACTGGAATTCCCGAGAGTTCCGGGTCCGTCTTCACGGCGGCGCACAGTTCGGTGCCGTCCATGCCGGGCATGGCAAAGTCGGAAAGAATCATGACTGGGCGGTCTTTGCGCGCGATGGCGAGAGCCTCCTCACCGTCGGCTGCAGTCACGACCGTCCCAGAGCGCGCAAGGAAGAGCGCACCAAGCTCACGGAACATCTCGACGTCGTCGACGAAGAGGATCGTGCGACCCGACTCCACCGGGTTCTCCTCGCGGCCGCTCCGCGTCAGGGCGTTGTTCCGGTTATACCCGCGCTCAAGACGGTCAAGTCCGGTCGCACCTGCCACTGGTGTGTGACCGGATCTCTGAACCACTCCTGCTTCTCTTCGACAGTACGCTCGACGAGGGAGTTCACCTTGTATCCGTTGTAAGTCACGCGGACCGTTGCGGTCATCTTCTCGATGTCGAACTCGTTTGATTTCGTCGCGTACTCACTGAAGCGAACATCGGACAGCAGCGGACGGCTCGCATCCCAGCGCTCAATCGCATCCTTTGCGACGAACTGACGAGCTCTGTCAAACTCCCCCCAGCGGATCGACTGGGTGTAATCGCGCTGTTTATCCTCGAAGTCGCCCCGCCTATCGAGGAGATCCCAGCTCCTCACGGACGCGCAACTCGCCAGGGTGAGCAAGAGGAACGCCGCCCCAAGGATCCGTCCGACGCCCCAGGCACCCTTCGTAGCGTGGCTAATCATCGCTCCCCCTTCTGGTGCAAATCGCCGGCAGCCCGCCCCGCAGGCGATAGGAATGTTTCGACTTCTACCTATCTATCGGCAGCCGGCGTCGGGCCCTTACAGGGATCGGGACCCCCCTGTGGTAGGCTCGGGCGAGGCCGCGACCGCGCCAGGGGCCCTGGAGGAGCTCGCGCATTCCCCACGCATCGCCTGGGCTCGTTCTTGGGATCGACCTCGGGGGTACCAAGATTGCCCTCGCGGTCAGCGATGTTTCGGGGGCCCTTCGGGCGGTCTTCCGCCGCGCTGCCGAGCTCTCGGGGGACCCGGAGCGAGACCTTGCGGCGATCACCGCTGACGCGGTAGGGATGCTTGCGCGGGCCGGAATTGCCCGAGACGATCTGGCCGCCATTGGGCTCTCATCCCCGGGGCCGATCGATCCGGAGACTCGGCGGATCCTCTCACCCCCGAATCTGCCCGGTTGGACCAACGTGCCTGCGCCAGCCGTCCTGGAAGACACCCTCGGGTGCCCGTGCTTCCTCGAGAACGACGCGAACGCCGCGGCTCTCGCCGAGTGGCACTTCGGCGCAGCCAAGGGTGCGCGGGACGCTGTCTATCTCACGATGTCTACCGGCGTGGGTGGTGGCCTCGTTCTCGGTGGGCGCTTGCATCGCGGTGTAGGCTGGTGCGCGGGGGAGGTAGGACACGCCCCCGTAGAGTGGAATGGCGTGCCGTGCGCCTGCGGACTCCGCGGTTGCCTCGAGGCCTACGTGGGGGGCCGGGCTTGGGCGGAGCACCTACGATCGACGGCATCTGCTGAAGGCCGCGTGGCTCTTCTCGCTGGCGGCAAAGAGCGCATTCAGCCCGAACACCTCGTGGCGGCAGCTCGCGAGGGCGACGCCTTTGCACTAGCCCAGCTCGATCGATTTAACGGCTATCTGGCTCGGTCCCTCGTCCAGATTATCTGCACGGTGGCACCCGAGGTCATCGTGCTCGGTACGATCCCGACAGCGGTCGGGGAGCAACTTTGCTTCGAACCGATTCGGCGCCGGGTGCGCGAACACATGTGGGCACGGCTCGCCTCGCGGGTCCGGATTGTGCCCGCCGCCCTCGGCGAGCGTTTGCCCTACTACGCGGGGCTATGCGCCGCGCTCGCTGGGATCGAAGGAAACAGGAGCAGAGGCACCTAGGAGCGGAACCGGCCCACCTCTTGGGCCAGCGCGTCGGCGTCTGTGCGGAGATCCTCCACCGTTGAGAGCACCTCGGGGATGCGTTCGCTGCTCTTGCGAGCGGTTTCGAGAATACGGCTCACCGCGCTAGAGACGGACTCGCTCGCGCGCGCATGCGACGCGGTGTTCTCTTGTATGGATCTGATCATCTCGGCAACCGAGGCGATGCTCGCGGTGATGAACTTCGCTGTCTCTCGTTGCTCAGAGGTCGATCGATGGACCTGTCGACACACTTCGAGCGCACCTTCGGAGTTCTTCAGCATCGCCTCACTCGCGCGCGACTGTTCCCCGATTGCGCCGGAAATTTGCTGGACCATCTGGGATGTACGCTGGGCGGCTTCCGCGACGTGGCGTGAACTCTGCGCCTGCTCTTGCGCCGCGCGCGCGATTTCGGCCACACGGGCGCTTGCGTCTCGAGCGGACGTACGAATTACCTGGAGTGCCTCTCCTGCACGCGACGACCGCGCCACGCCTGCCTCAACGGAATCGATCCCAGCACCCATTGCGCGCATCGCGTTATCCGATTCCGCCTGCACGGCACGAATGAGGCGCTCAATTTCTTGGGTGCTCCCTGCGGTGCGCTGAGCCAGTGTCTTCACATGGTTCGCCACCACGGCGAAAGCCTTGCCCTGCTCCCCCGCCTGCGCGGCGATGATCGCGGCATTGAGCGAAAGAAGATTGGTCTCGTCGTTGATGCTGCCAATTACGTTGACGATCTCGCCAATCTCATTGATCCGCGCCGCGAGCCGCTCAAGCACATCCTTGGCACCCCGGGTGAGGTTCCGGATCTCCTCGATTCCTTCGATCGTATCGGACACAGCACTCGACCCAACCTCAGCACCTTGGCTCACTTGCTGCGTCAGCACGGAGGCTTCTCGTACGTGTTCACCCACCTCCTGAATCGTGCGGTCCATCTGGGTCATTGAGGACGCGGTTTCCTCGGCCATCCGCTGGACTGCGTCAGCACTGTCCGCAACCTGTCGAATGCTTGCGCCCATCTCATGGATTGACGAGGTCGAGGAGTCAACCGAATCATGAAGCGAGGCGGCACTGCGGGCGACCTCATCAATCGCACTTCCCATCTGGAGGACGGACGACGAGGCTTCCTCGGCCGATCGAGAGAGGCTGTCGACCTCAGCATTGATGCCTTTGATCGATGTGTTGATGTTCGCGAGCAGAGAGGCGGTTTCTTCGACGGCCTCCGTCTGAGCTTCCACCCCCGTCGCGATCTCATCCATCACCTGTGCTACGCGCTCGGGCGCGCTCTGCATGCGCTGTGTTAAGTGCTGCACCCGCGAGAGGACGCCGCCGAGCGCCTCGGCCAAGGTGTTGAGTCCGCGACCAAGGCCCTCGAAGGAACCGAGTTTTTGCGCATCGAGCCGTGCGCTGACGTCGCCAGAGGCGAGGGCGGTCAGCACGCGCTCGCTCTCAGCCACCGGGGAGAGAAGCGCCCCGAAAAGGCGCCACAGGATTGCCAGGAAAGTGGCGATCGCGACCCCAGCGGCGGCCGCTCCAACCGCGAGAGCTCGCCGAGCCGTGGTCGCCACGCTCGGTTCGGCGATCCGCAGCGCGAGGCTTCCGATCGCGGCCGTGCCGGCGCGAACCGGCGCAACTACGAGCGTCGCAGAGTCCCCGACCTCCTCTGAGCCCCGGGGGAAGACCGCAGCCTCACCCGCTTCGCGCCACGCCGCCGGTGCCATAAGACCCACTTCACTCGTGCGCGTGGAAATCACGATGTGACCCGAAGCGTCGACGAAAGCTGCGTCGACCACGCCGGGGAGGGCTTTCGCTGCCGAGAGGACCGGTACCAGAGCCGCGCCCGATGCGGGAGAAGCCATCGGCTGCGCGGCAAGATGCGCGAGCTGCGCCGCGGCAGCGCGCACCCACTCCCGGCTGGCCTCTCGCGCATCGCTTACGGCGCGAGCGACCTGCACCCCCCCAACGACCGCAGCCACGAGCACCAGCGCGCAAGCCATGAGGAGCACGACGCGCCGCTGTGCGCTCACCAAAAGCGCGCCCTTCTGCGACCTGTTCAAACGAGATCCCCCATCCCGCATGAGAATACAATGGTGGCAGGGTCGAAATCGGCGAGGCGGAGGATGCGCTTGAGCCGCTTCGAGGGGGTCGCGTTCCGCCCGAAACGCCTACGGCGCGCCGCCGGGCGTGTCCACCACGCTGGCTCGGAGGGCCGAAAAGGTGCGGCCGTGGATCGCGGCGCGCACTTCTTCGAGCATTCGGAGGTAGAACCGCAAATTGTGGATTGATGCGAGGCGCGCACCCAATGCTTCATTCACGTGCAGGAGGTGCCGCAAGTAGGCGCGGGAGTAGCGCGAGCAGGTGGGGCAGTCGCAGCCCTCCTCGGGCGGTGACGGGTCATTTCGATAGCGGGCATTGCGTACCGCCAATGTTCCTGAACGCGTAAAGAGAAGCCCGTGTCGACCGTTTCGCGTGGGGATCACGCAATCGAACAGATCGACCCCGAGTGCGATGGCCTGGATCAGGTCGGCGGGGCGGCCCAGGCCCATCAAGTAGCGCGGCCGATTCTTGGGGAGCTCCTCGTGTGCCACGGCGATCAGCTCCTCGCGTTGTCCGCCTTCCTCACCGAGACCGAGACCGCCGTGGGCGTGGCCATCGAAGCCGAGGGCGCCGGTGGCGCGCGCGCTCGCTCGACGCAGCGCAGATGAGCACCCGCCTTGGACAATGCCAAAGAGCGCCTGGTCGGCGCGGCGGCGTGCCCGGATTGAGCGCTCCGCCCAGCGCAAGGTGCGCTCCGTCGCCGCACGCGCACGCAACGTCGGCGTCGCTGCGTCGTCGGATACGCACTCGTCCAGCACCATTGCGACGTCGGCTCCGAGCTTCTCCTGCACCTCCACCGCCTTTTCTGGCGTGAGGGTTCGGCACAGACCGTCGTGCGGTGAACGGAAGGTCACCCCGTCTTCGTCGATCCGCGCGCGCGCAGCCAGTGAGGTGATCTGGAAGCCACCGCTATCGGTCAGCCAAGGTCCCCGCCAACCCGTGAATCCATGGAGCCCTCCGGCGCGGGCAACGACTTCCTCTCCTGGCCGCTCATGAAGATGGTAGGTGTTCGAGAGCAGGATCTGGGCGCCAAGTTCTTCGAGCTCATTGGGCGCGACACCCCGGACCGCACCGAGGGTGGCGACAGGCATGAAAGCGGGTGTCTCGACGACCCCATGGGGTGTAACAAGCCGAGCAGACCGGGCGAGGCCATCGCGGGCGGTGACCTCGAATCCGAAGCCCCGTGCTTTCACAGGATGAGCATCGCATCGCCGTAGGAATAGAATCGGTAGCCGCTTGCGATGGCCGCCGCGTACGCCGAGAGCACAGTTTCGCGCCCGGCGAAGGCCGAAACAAGCAAGAGAGGGCCAGAGCGAGGGAGATGAAAGTTGGTGAGCAGGGCGTCGACGACCGCGAATTTATGGCCCGGTCGCAGAAAGATCTGGGTCTCGCCGGCTCCTGCCGAGACCCGCCGGTCGGCAGTTGCGCAGCTCTCGAGAACGCGCGTCGTGGTGGTGCCCACGGCGATGATCCGCCCGCCACGTGCTCGCGTCCTCGCTACCGCGTGGGCGGTTGCCACGGGCAGCTCGAAGCGTTCGGCGTCGAGGCGGCCGGCGGCGAGGTCGATGGGCCGTATCGGACGGAACGTACCCGGGCCCACATGCAGCACCACCTCTGCGCGTTCAACGCCCGCCGCGGCGAGCTCATTTAGCAGCTGCTCGGAGAGGTGCAGGCCCGCGGTCGGTGCGGCCACGGAGCCCGGCACGCGCGCGAAGACGGACTGATAGCGCTCGAGGTCGACTCCGCGCGGAGCATCGCGACGGATATAGGGCGGAAGGGGCGCTTCACCAACCTCGAAAGGGGAGATTCCTCGCGGAAAGCCGAGTATGACGGCACCCTCGAGGCCAAGCGCGATCAGTTCCGCCGGAATCTCTCCGCCAGACGGGCCAAAAACGAAGCGCTGCCCCACACGCTGGCGTCCTCGGCAGCGCAGCAGCGCCCGAAAGCAGCCTCGCTCGTCTCCCGGCCCAAGGAGGAGTGCTTCGGCCGTTCCGCCGGTCGTCTTCTTTCCACGCAACCGCGCCCGCAAGACCCGCGTCTCATTGACGACGAGGAGGTCGCCAGGTTGAAGCCATTGTGGCAGCTCACACACGCGGCTGTGTGTGAGCGTCGCGTCAGGGACGCGATCCAGGACGAGGAGCCTTGCGAGGTCACGCTCGGGCGCGGGCTCCTGCGCGACAAGTTCCGGCGGAACTGCGAAGTCATATGCGTCGAGCTCATGAGCAGGTCTGCCGGCCGCAGCCCCCCGGTGATCGGTGACGCCCCGACGCGGGTGCGTGTCGGACGGCGCTTTAGCGCTCACGGGCCGTCTGATCGACCAGCGCTTCAAGCAGCGCCGGATGCTCCGCGAACGCGTCATGAGAGAAGAGCGACACGCCGGCTAGGCCAGCAGCATGCGCTCTCCGGAGCTGGTTCGCTGCGCGATCCGGCGCGTCGGCGAAAAGCCAGCTGCCGAGCCCCACCCAGATACGATCGCCTGCGATCCCATGGTAAGCACGCAATTCCGTCAGGAAGAAACGGTCGTCCGTCGTGTAGAGCATTGGAACGGCAAAGTCCAAGAGGTCATCGTCGAGCCATCCCGGCCAATCTTGATACACAGAAAAGTATGATCGTTCGGGGAAGGGCCACACCGCCGCCGAGATCGCGAGAGTAGGCTGTTCTCTACGGACCGCGTCGCGGATGGCCCGTACGAGGGCGGTAACCTGTCCTCGTCGCCAAGCATCCCACGCATTTGCGCTAGCCCCAGGAGGACCGAGAGGCGCGGGAAGCCCCGTTTCTCCCGTGAATCGAGCGCGCGTGGCAGCGCCGTAGCCATAGTCAAGGCCCACGTCGAAGCGCGACCCAGGGGAAAAGGGCAGTACGTCGGGATGACGGATGTAATCGAGGTGCACCCCATCCAACTCGGGATACCGCGCCGCGAGTTGCGCGAATATCCGAGCGAGGCGTTGCGCGACGCCGGGGGCACCGGGATCAAGCCATAGGGCAGGGGTTCCGAGCCGAAGAAATTGCGAGTCTGGTGCCGGAAGCTCGAGCTGTGGATAGTCGAGCATCGACCGGCCGCGCCGGTCCACCTGCACGGCGGCCGGACCGAGGTCCTTGAGAACCGGGGCCTCTCGATTCGATCCAAGCGACAACACGTTCACCCAAGCGTGGACACGCAGGCCCCGTTCGTGGGCAGCGCTGATGAGAGCGTGCAGTGGATCTTCACCGGCGGCATCGCGCGCGGCTACGAACGGCGCCGCATCGGCCGCGGAGGAATCGAACCATGCGCGCCCATTGCGGTAGACCTGGACGAAAAGATCGGTGACACCCAGTCGGCTCGCATCGGCCAGCAGATGGGCCACGCGCTCGGGATGTTCGAGAACGCGCTGCGATCCCTCGCACAGCACCCAAAGACCCACCCGAGGCGCGTGGGAGGAGCCTTGCGGCGCGGCCGGAGAAGACGCCGGGGGCGGCGGGGAGACGGTCGATCGACAAGCGCCGACCAGGGCCAGGCTGTATGAGAGGAGCCCGAAGATGAAAGCGCGGCGCGCAGCCGGGATGCCCACGATTTCCGAGGCTAGCGCGGCTGCGTTGAAGGAGGGCGGCCGCTTTCGCACACTCAAGGCCGATGTGGGGGTGGTTGCGCAACGGGTCTCGAAGACGGTATTCGCGTGCCGGCGGCCCACGCCGGCATGGCGGCGCTGCGCTCCTCCGACCCCTGGCTCTCATCCTCCTTCCGCTGGTCGCCTTCGCGGACGTGCCGTCGGGCGCAGAGGCGCGCTCACAGAGCGCCGGGCAAGCGCTCCGCGCGGCAATCGAAGCCCGCAAGGCGGGAGACGTCGATCGTGCGGCGAAACTCTTCGCAGCGGTGGCGAAGGAGTATCCGGTGATCGCCGATCACGCCCAACTTCTTCGCGCGATGGCCCTGCTGGATGCGCAGCAGTTCGCCCTGGCGATTACCGCCGTGCGCGACGCGGAGGCACAACGTCCTTCCTCCCCGCTGGCTCCGGATCTACACCGGGTCATGGGCGACGCTCAGGCGGGCCTCGGAGACGATCCATTAGCGCGGAAGTCATGGGAGCTTGCGCTGTCGGAGACGGCCGATCCGTCCCGCGCGGCGGCACTGCGCGCACGGATTGCGGATTCGCTTGCTGCTTCCGGGGACGCACGCGCTGCGGCACAGGTCTACCTCGAGCTTTGGCGTGACGCGCCCATCACACCCGAGGGCCGACGCGCCGCGGAACGGATCGCACTCCTGGAACCAAGCCTCGGCGCGCCCGTGCGTCAGGCCAGTGACTACCGCGTGCGCGCGGAGGTCCTGCTCCGCAACGGCAATACCGAAGAAGCCCTGGGAGACCTCAATTGGGCGCTCGAGCACGGTCTCGAGGCTGGGGCGCGCACGGATGCGGCAAAGCAACGCGGGATCTGTCTATTCCGTCTTCGCCGTTATTCAGAGGCGGAGGAGGCCTTCGCGGCGCTGGCCTCGGACGAAGAGGCCGCAATCTACCGTGGTCGCGCCGCCGCCCGCGCGGGAGACATCCTGCGCGGCGCGGCCGAACTCGAAAAATTCGCAGCCACGGCCAGCCCCCACTGGGCGGCGCTCGCGCGCTGGTATGCCGGCGAGCTGTTGGATGGCGCGGGCGAAACAGACCGCGCGCGGGAGAACTTCATCGCGGTTTCGCAGCAAGCGGCCGATCTGAGCCTGGTTCCCCAGGCCTTCTGGCGACTCGCCTGGTCAGCGTATCGAGCGGGTGACTTCAGCGACGCGCGCACCTGGCTGGCGCGGCTCGAGGCGGCCGCGGGAGACAGTGCGACGCGTGCGCAGGCCCGTTACTGGAACGCCCGGGCTGCAGAGCGGGCTGGCGTACCGGACGTCGCTCAAACCATGTACACCGCGCTGGTGAATGACTTTCCGTTCACTTATTACGGCTGGCGCGCGCGGGCACGCGCGCCGGCGGTGCAAGCCGAGCCCGCTCCATTGGTGCTTGGTCCGCGCGTGCTCAGCGACGCCGACGTCGAGCGGCCCCGCATCCTGCTCGAGGCGGGCCTCGACGGCGCAGCCTCGGAGGAGGTTTCACGGCTGCTCCGGCGGGGTTCGGCAGACGGCCAACGACTGAGCCTCACCGACCGATTGGAGCTTGCCGACCTGTTTGCGCGTGCGGGTGATGCGCACCTCGGACAAAGCCTGGTGGTCGATGGCTTCGGTGATGCGCTGGCCAAGGCGCCGCCGCCGAGCGGGGAGGAGCCATGGCGTCTTGCCTGGCCTCTCGCGTTTCGGGAACCGGTGGAACGAGCGGTGGCTGGCAAGAGCCCCGACCTCCAGCCTCTGGTCTACGCGATTATGCGCGAGGAGAGCGGGTACCAACCTTCCGCGATCTCCCCGGTCGGCGCCCGAGGTCTGCTCCAGCTCATGCCAACTACGGGAGCGCACCTGGCACGGCTCGCCGGGATCGAAGGCTTTTCAGCCGAGGCTCTCTTCACGCCGGAGACGAACCTGCGACTTGGTGCCGTGTATCTCGACGACCTTGTGCGGCGCTTCGGCGGTCGCCTCTCGGCGGCGATCGCCAGCTACAACGCGGGCCCGGAGGCCGTGTCGAGGTGGCTCGAGGCGCACGGGGATCTCGCGGACGACGAGTGGGTCGAGGACATTTCTTATGAACAGACTCGAGGTTATGTGAAACGAGTCTTGCGAAGCCTTCACGTTTACCGAGCACTCTACCCACAGTGAAAGTGAAGGGGCGCCGGTTGTCGCGTCGAGGTTGAGCGGCGTCGGACGCGATCACGGCGGCAAGAGCACGACGCGGGCTGCCGGACGACTCGCGAGCCATCTCGTCTCAAGACCCGCCCGGAATCAACTCGGGTGCACGAGGCGCCTCTCCCATTCGACGAGCGTCGAATCCGTCCGGGTTCTTCCTGTCGGCGCGGGCCTCCGCGCGCAGCGGGCCCTCCATCTGCGTCCCCGTCAGGCCGAAGAGCAAGAAGGCAGGTGGAGGTGCCGCAATGGCCGCGACCAGCGCGAAGGGTGGGCTTCTCTTGATCCTCGTCCTGCTCGGGGGTGCGGGCGGGGTCGGCTATTGGAACTATCAGAAGAATACCGCCGCGGAAAACAGCGAACCCCGGCCGTTCCGCGGGTACGCCACCGCGGACCTCGACAAGATGATCGTTGCCCAGAAAGCCGAAATTGCCCGAATGCGACCCACCGTCGAACAGGCGCGGCTCACCCACACGGAGGTGCGGGGCAACGGCTTCATCGCTGACCAGGTGAAGGAATTCGAGCGCGTCCACCGCCAAAGCACCCGCGAGCGAGAGCTTACGGGGCAACTCGCAGACCTTGAGGTCATGCAGCAACAGCTGGAGAAGGAACGCGCCAAACGTGCTGGGGAAGGTGAGGGAGAGCTAATGCGGGTGCTGAGGCTTGCCTTTACCTTCTGACGCGCAGCTCATGGATTTTACTTCGATTTCTCAGGGCTCCTCGGCCTCATCCTCGCCTGCCTCCGGCGGCTCCGTGTCCTCTTCGAAGAGCTCGTCGCCGGTCGTATCGAGATCGCCAAGATCGAGGTCCATGTCCTCTTCGAAGGGTACGACCTCCTCCTCCTCATCGAGTAGAGCCGGCATCGGGCGAGGCGGCGGACGCTTCGGCGGAGCGGGCGGGGGGGAGGCGCTGGCCGGGGAGTCCTTCGGTTTGGTGCGCTGATCAGTGCCACACTTCGGGCACAGGGGCTCCGGCTTGTTCAGGTCATAGAAGCGAGCCCCGCAGGAGTAGCAGACGTACTTCGTACCCAGCTTTGCCCTGCGGTCCTCGCTCTGGACATCGCTCGCGGTGCGGCCACGTTCGACCGGCTTGCTCCTCTGCTTCGACTTTTTGGTTCGGGGTGTCGTCATTCAGCAACTCCGGGCGCGATGCGAATCGCATCGCCAGCCTCAGTGACGCGTCGGATCCGGCTCGCGCGCAAGTCGTCGGGTCCGTCGAACACAGCGTGATTGATCTCGATCGCCGTCTCAGCGTCGACCCCCTCGACGCCCGCCTCCTCCAGCCACCGGCGATACACCGCCATGAGGTCGCGACGAGCGGTCTGCGGAGAATCGGCTCCGCTTGCATTCTTGATCGGGGAGTATTCCTCATCGCGACGCGTTTCGAGGACCGTCACGTGACGCGCTGCGCGGAGAGCGTCGAATACAAATCGCTCGAGCTTTCGACCGTTTGGCGCACTCGGTAGCACCGGACGACCGGTGTCGTCGAGCGTCGGGATCTTCTTGGCGGAGGCGTGGTAGGGAAGGATGCGGTCGGCGTCTGCGGCCGCGCGGCGGGCAAACTCCACCTCAATCACGTGGATGGCGATGTTTCCCGCCCAGTACTCGAGCTCCCCATCCGGGCTGCGAGCGTAGCGGTGTTGGTCGTCGAGCTCTGTGTACTCGACCACTCCGACGCGACCGTCAACGCGCGCGATTACGCCCATTTTTTCAAGCGGATCGAGCTTCGCGATCACCTTACAGGACATGTCCGCACCCGCCGCGGCGTGGAAGCCGAGATAGACGGGATCGCCGATGCGCCCGAGTGGGTTGTCTACCTGGTAGTAGTAGATCGAGCTCACGCCACGGCGCTCCATGTCGTCGAGCGCCCCCGACGTTATGAGGCCGGTGAGGGACCCTCCATGCCCATTCGGGCTTTCGAAGATGTGGTCGGGCTGATCGAGGATGAGGCGTCCATCGAAATCGAGGGCGGGGATCATCTGCTGCTGGAAGAAACAGACATCGCCTTCCGGCAGACCGAAGAAAGCGTGGCGGCGGAAGAGGGCGCGGGTCTGCGCATCGGTTGCGGCGCTCGTCATGATGTACCAGGGAAGGGGGCATTCGTAACGGCGACGCAGCCCCCGAATCTTCTGAGCCTGTTGCTCGAAAAGGGTGCGATCGGTGAGCGGGCCGAGGGCGAACGCCCCCTTGGGTCCCTCAAAGCCGAGCCGCGTACCCTGGCCCCCGGCGACGACCAGTGCGGCGACCCGGCCGGCGGCGAGCATCGCCTCTCCGCGTTCGATCGCGGCCGCGGCGATCCTGGGATCTCCACCTTGACCGGGAAGGCGCTGAATCGGAGCAGGCTCTAGGCGCCGGGCTCCAGGAGCGGCGAGAGCCCGCGTAGCCTGATCCGCGGCGGCGAGTGCAGCAAGGTCAAGCCCGGCCGCTTGTGCCGCGAGGCGCGCTCGGGCGGAGCTGCCGAGCGCTTCCCAGAAGCGGAATACGTGCTCTTGCCCAAACAGGGCGAAGCGCTCGCGAAGCTCGCTGAGGTTCGCGCTGCAGCCATGATCGGATTGAGTGGAGTAGTCGGCGTGCAAAGCGGAGGCCGCTAATAGCACACAGCCGAATGCCTGCAAAACCCCAAGTAGGAGTACGGCGAACCACGCGTCTTGAGGGGGGAGCCTCGTCCCGGGAAAGGAGATCCAGATCGCCGTCCGGTCTCCATAATTTGACATAATCAATCTTATCGGACGTTATTGATCGAAGGCGGGATATGACCGGAGCCCACTGGGATGCGTGCTGGATTCAGGTCCGCTCAGGGCGCTTGGGCAGCTGCACTTGGCCCGGCCGCGGCGCCTGTTGCGCCGCGCGCCCGAAGCTCCGCGAGCTTCGCGGCCAGGTGCGCCGGGAGTTCGTCGGACGATCCCTCGCCCTCGACTCGGTTCGCGATGCTGATGGCGCGGTCGAGATCACCGGCCTCGGCGTAGCAACGTGCAGCGTCTGCCAGGGCCCAGCGCCGCAACGGGAAGCCCACGAGCTCACCGGCCTCGAGGTTTGCGGCCGCCGCCTCGTTCCACTTGCCCTGGGCTTCAAGGGCGGTCGCCACGCGGCGGAGCGCGACTCCCCGAAGCGCGGGATTCCGCCCGACCCCGCCAAGGGCCGCATGCCACGCGTCGAGCGCCTTCTCGGGTTCGCCCGCCGCCGCCAGAAGATCGCCGGCCGTGAGGCGAGCCACGGTGGTCGCCGAGGTGTGGGGATTCTCATCGGCCATCGCGAGGAGCTTCTGGGCGAACTCTCGCCGCAGAGCCTTCCCGGTCTCTGGATTCGCGGGCTCGGTGATTTCTGTGGCACCCGGCGCCGCGCCCATCGCCTTCAAATATTCCCTTTCGAGGCTTGCCAACGCGAACGAAGCGCGGTCCTCGCGGCCGGACTGCCATGCCACCCACCCGCCGTATCCCCCCGCAGCGAGCAGGATGGAAACGGCGATCACGATCACCGCACCGGGGTTTGCACCAATCCAACTGGCGATGCGATCGGCGATGCTCTCGATCTCCTCCAGTGTGCTGTGGGCTGTGGGCTGAGTTCCTCGGGCCAAGACACTCCTCATGTGGCGGCAAAGCCGCGTTCGGGGTCGTTGCGCGGAACGCACAGGGCGCCGGGCGGGCGGAGTCTAACGCCTCTCGCGTCTGGGAGTCAGCGCGCCCGGCGTCGGGTTGCGTCGGCAGCCTCGTCGCGCGCCCGAAGCCGCAGGCGGACGGGAGTCCCGACGAGGTCAAAGCTCTCACGCAGGCGGTTCTCGAGGAATCGGCGATACGCGGGCTTCACGGCGGAGGGCTCCGTGCAGAAGAGCACGAAGGTGGGCGGTCGAACGGTGGTCTGTGTCACGTAGAAGAACTTGATCGGGCGTCGCCGACTTCCGCGCTGCGCCATCGACGGCTCGTGCAGCGCGATCGTGGTCCGGAGCCAGCGGTTCAGCTCCGACGTCGAGATCCTCCGATCCGCCGCCGCGGCGAGCTTCTGAACCACGGGAAAGAGCGCCTCGACGCCCTTCCCCGTGAGCGCGGAGATCGTAACGACGGGCGCATCCGCCATGAAACGCAGACCATGGGCGATTTCGTCCCGCACCCGTTTGCGTTCGTCGAGGGGACGCTCCTCCATCCGGTCCCATTTGTTCGCCACCACCGCTGCGGCGCAGCCGCACTCTCGCGCGAGGCTCGCCACACGCGCGTCCTGATCCGTGAAGCCTTCACTCGCGTCGATCACGACGAGCGCCACATCGGCCCGTTCGATACTTCGAACGGCCATAAGCGCACTTCCCCGCTCGACCGCCAGCCGGCGCTTGCCAGGACGGCGCAGTCCGGCGGTGTCGACCAGCACATACGCTTGGTCGCCCCGTTCGATTCGCGTGTCGATGGCATCGCGCGTCGTACCGGGCGCATCCGCGACGACCACGCGCATCGTGCGGGCCAGGCGATTGACCAATGAACTTTTCCCCACGTTTGGCCGGCCGACGATCGCCACCCGAATCGCCCCCTCCTCCGCCTTGGCCGCCGCGGCTTCGGGCGCCGCCGGTAGTGCCGCGACCAGCTCCTCGAGCACGGCCCATGCGCCCGTCGCATGTTCGGCGGACACCGGGCGGGTTCGTTCGATCCCGAGGCGGAAGAAGTCTGCGACCCGGTCGAGGTGGAGTGGTAGGTCCACCTTGTTCACGGCGAGGGCGACCGGCTTGGAGGTGCGCCGCAGGGCCCGAGCGATGGCCTCGTCCTCGGGCAGGCAGCCCGCCTTCGCATCGACCACAAAAAGGATGGCGTCGGCCTCATCCACCGCCCTCTGTGCCTGCGCCTGAATGGCGGCGGGAAGACCGGCTTCGGCTTCGGGATCGAATCCGGCGGTATCCACCACGAGGACCCGCCGATCGCCAACCTCCACCGCTTCGACGATGCGGTCGCGGGTCACCCCAGGCGTGTCCTCCACCAAGGCGCGTCGGCGGCCGGCGTACCGGTTGAAAAGGCTCGACTTCCCAACGTTCGGCCTGCCGACGATGGCAATGATGGGGGGATGCGCAGAGGTCACAGCAGAGGAAGGTAGGTGCCAGGCAGCGTGCGAGGAAGTCCCAGCTCCCCACTCCGACTCGCAGGAACCGGACCAACCCAGCGTCTCCACAAACGATTGCTTGACAATCGATGCGCGCGCCTCGTACGCTCGCTTGTAGGTCGCCTTGCTGTGGGGGAACGCGGCCGTCACCGACTGCCGTGTCATCCGAGAGGCCGGTCAGCGCGCTTCAACGAGCTGGTCGGTCGAGTGTGTCGACGCAGACGGTCGACAGAACGGGTCGAGCCGATTGACCCAAGGGGAGGAGTGCCGTGATCTTACCTGCGCGCCTTGTCGCAAGCCTCGCGCTCGGACTCTCACTCCTTTGCGTAGCGCCGCGCCCGGCCCATGCCGGGTATGAAACGCTGAAGCGCTCGCTCGGGAATCTCTTTTTCGCGCCGCTCGATCTCGCTCTTTCGCCGGTCGTGGCGGGCAAGACGGTCTACACGCACTTGCGCGATGTCGATGACACCCGCGCCGTCCGAATTGCCTACACCGTGCCCGGTTTCTTCTGGGTCACAGGGGTGCAGGCCGCGGCTGCGGGGATTCGTGCTGCGACCGGCTGCCTCGAGCTTCTGCCAGGGATTGTCCTGCTCCCGTTCCCGGGTACGGAAATGTCGCCGCTCTTCGACCCGGTCGAGAAAGGTGATGCGCTTGTCGACTACCCGAATCCCGCTGTCAACGTAAAGTTCGG
>Ga0209039_10002215_pt1 | contig 16843 bp, 11 predicted proteins | sample BogFormECP12_OM1_FD_188238 | JGI IMG/M metagenome (GOLD analysis project Ga0209039, IMG submission 188238) | Bog forest soil microbial communities from Calvert Island, British Columbia, Canada - ECP12_OM1 (SPAdes) (version 2) | ecosystem: Environmental > Aquatic > Freshwater > Wetlands > Bog ... | reverse complement strand
CTCTAGCCGCAGACGAGCCTTGCCTCCGGGCCGGTATTCCGCCTGGTCGAGCGTCGTCTTCACTTCCAGGTTGTCGGCCCGCCGAATGTACACGGTACGCGTCTTGCGGACCGGCACACCCTCGGTATTCAGGCGATAGGCACACAGCTGCACCGTGCCGAACAGCTCCGGCAACAGGTCCAGGTGGCCTGTGCCTTGGCCACGCCGACGAAGGCTCGGGCGAAGTCCTCGTAGTCTTGCAAGGACACGACCCGCCCGAGGGTGCGGACGGAGAGCGGCAGGTTTGGGCGGATCGCGCTGGTGTTCTCGGGGTCGTCGCCTCCGGCGGCGGCGACGGGGTTGGTGACGGTCTTCACGCCCAGCGGCCGGGTGAGCAAGAGGCTGAGCTCGCCGGCCGCAACCGACCCGGCCCGCCCGATGCCTCGGCGGTAAGTGGCCGTGACGTTCGCGGGCCCGGTCGGCAGCAGGGCGCCGTTGACCCCGTCGCCGAAGCTGACATCGCGGCTCCCGTCGTCGCGTGGCGTCGTGACGAAGACGCGCTCGTCGGGCCCGCGGCCGTAGAGATGGTCCACCTCTTGCCAGGCTACGTCGTTGACCCGCACGACGAGCGTGGAGGCGTTACCCGCCGGGGTGGCCGCCGGCACGTAGGTCAAGGGGGGCTGCCGCAGGGTGAACGTCTGGAAGACCTGCCCCGCGTCGCCGCTGCCAAGCACCTCTTGCCGAGACTCGCCGTGGGTGGCCGGGGCGACGTTCGCGTTGAGCGTCACCGTGTCGGCGAGGTAGGGGTGCTCCAGGCTCGTCACGAAGTCGAGCCGGGTGTAGCCGTTGACGAGGTGGACGTCGGAGAGCGTCACGACCTCGCTCGCGGTCACCCCCGCGCTGTCGGCACGCACGCCTGTGACGGCGACGCGCTGGCCGGGCTTCAGGCCGAGGTAAGCCTTCGACAGGAGGACTGAGGCCCCCTGGACGAGGTCGCCCTTGGGCACCCCGCCGAGCCGAAGCGGCTCGCTCTGGCAGAGGACGGCGGTGCGACGGATGTGGAAGTCGTCGAGGTGCTCGGCGTTGTCGAGCGTGACCCGCGTGGCCTTGGCGCTGATGGCGTAGTCGGCTCGTGAGAATTCGTGCACCGCCGAAACCTGGGCCACCTTCAGCTTTTCGACCTCCTCCAAGAACTTCTTGGTCACCGAGACTCCGACCTCGACGGTCTTGAATGGTGCGTGCTTCGTCGCCGCCTTGGCCAGGGTCACCGCCCCGAGCGAGGCGACCGTGGGGAACTGGTAGAGGACCGCTTTGAGGGCGATCCAAGAGCCGGCGACGACGGCCGGGTAGCTGCTGTCGAGCCAGACCCGCCCCTGGTTGCCGCTGTCGTCGAAGAGCGTGTTGCCTTCCCAGTTGGACCAGGGGTTGGTGGCCCCCTGGGCGGTGAACGCGGCGTCGAGCGCGGGCCAGTACTGCGCGTTGTGACCGAAGACGGCGGCGCGGGAGCGGAAGGCGAAGGCGAGCAAGTCGGTTTTCTCGGCCTGAGAGGTGACCTGATTGATCACATCTTGAAGCTCACGCTCGTCCCACTTCCGCGCGGCCACGAGGGTCAGCAGGTCGTCTTGGTCCCAGTCTTGGCCGGCGACGAGGGATTGTACGGTCGCGTCGTCGAGCGCGAGAGGGCCGCTCGGGGTCGTTGCCGGGACGGTGCTGGGGTCGGTCGGGTCCGGATTGTGGCCGTTTTCGAGGGTCACGCGGGTCGACTGGGTGGGGATGTCGAGCTTCACGTCGGTCACTCGGTTCAGCACCCGATCCGAGGATGTGCCAACCATGAGCAACACGTAGTCGCCGATCTTGAGGTTGCTGTCGAGTCCGTCGAGCACGAGGCGGCCGAGGTGGGAGTCGTTGGGGTGGGGTCGGAAGAGCCGCGGGACCATCGCGTTCCAGTCGGCGCGGGCCTCGATGTCCTCGACGGTCTCGAACGTCTGCGGGCTCTCGCCGGGACCTGGCACGCTTTGTACCCGGGTGCCGGCGGGCACGGGGCACGCGTGGGGGACGCCCGGGGTGCCGTTGACGGGCAGGACGATGCTCGTGAACCGCGGCAGGCCCGGCACGCCCGGCAAGTTGATCTTCGGTTCTTGCTCGAGTGTGAAGGAAAGATAGGTCGAGGCGGCCACGCCGGGCCGGGGCTCGTAGCCGACGAGCCGGGCCAACTCCAGGAGTGAGCGCAGCTCCGTCGCCGTGGCGAGGTACGACTCGTTGGCGAGCCGCTCCTGGTAAAACGTCATCACGTCGGCGGCGGTCGCCCAGGCGTCGAGCAGGGCGATCGAGAAATCGTTGTCGGACCGGGTACGGAGGCCGGTGAGGGGCTGGAGCACGGGGATGCCGGCGATGTCGGAGAGCCGCTTGAGCATCGACCGCTTGAACAGCGGCTGCGTCCCCACGCGGTAGGCGATCGCGGACAGGCCCGGCCGGTTCTCCACGAGCAGCGGGGTGCGCGGGGGCTCGGCCCCCGGGGTGCCGCAGCAGCCGCACGCGAAGGGGTCGAGTCCGGAACCACACGAGCAAGTGTCGGCCGCGCTGCTCATCGCCCACCATCCACGTTAAGCCGGAAGACGCCGCGGTCGGGAAAGTTGGGGTCGTTGTCGAGCTGGAGCACTTCACTCGGCGCGGCGGTCAGCAGGCCGGCGGCCACGCCGTCGGTCGCCGGTTGGTCGAGCCGTCGGGCGACGGTGATCCGCACGGTGCTCACCCCCTCGACGTTCTGAGCGGCGGCGTAGAGCGTGCTCAGCTCCAGCGGCTGGCCGAAGGTGAAGTTGTCGGGGTGGAAGACACCCTTGCGGCCGTCGGGCTGGACCTGGCTGTTGAAGACCCGCTTCAACGCCGACTCGACGTGGCTGCGGAAGTAGGACGGGTCGACGCACACGTGCATCTCGATCTCCAGGGCGACGCGTTGCGGGTTGGTGACATCGAGGTCTTGACCGGCCATGCGGAAGGTTTCGAGGAAGGCGAGTATATCGGCGCGGAAGGCGGGGGTGACCTCGCAGCCGCAGTCCCTGTCGACGCTGACGAAGACCGTCGACCAGCTCCCGGTCCAGCGCGCCGCCGCCGCCCCGCGCTGGACGCCCGGGTGGCGGCGCGCGACCTCGGCGTAGTCGGCCAGGGTCACAGCGCGCTGCTCGGTAAGGAAGGCGAACGGGGCCGACCGGGTCACGTGCTCGATCGACTCGGGGTCGACGCCGCCGAGGGCCGGCAGCGGGTTGGAGACGCCGACGATGCGGTGGTCGTCGATCGCCACATGGGCCAAGGCCCCCGCCGCGACGTTGCCGGCCAGACCGTTCCCCACTCGATAAGACGCGGTGAATCGGCTTCCGGACGCGGGGCGCGAGCCGTTGCGGCCGTTGCCGAATCGGAGGAATGCGGTGCCGTCGTCCTCGACCACGAACCGGAGGTCCTCCGGGGGGCTTTCCAAGAGGTCGCGGGCAGGGGACCAGGGTTGCGTCGATCCGTCGGGAAGGTGCTCGGTCACGCTCAGCCAGCGGGGGGACGCCGCGGCGAGTTTGCGCGTGGTGTCGCCGGCCGCGGAGGTCGACCCGGGCCAGCCGTCCAGTCCGGGCCCGGGGTCGCTCTGGGTGAGCGGAAGCTGGGAAAGCGACGGCCGGTATCGTGGCGGGACGGGGAGCGTGTCGGGGGCCTCGACCGTCGCGTCGAGGCTCGCCGCGGCCGCCTCCGCGTTCAACACCGAGGCCGGCACGGTCGTCGGATCGGCCGCGAGGCCCCGCGGCTGGCTCCGAACCAGCGAAGGATCGGGCACGACGCCAAGGTCCTCCTCTCCGTCGAGCGAGCGGCCGTGGTCGGCCAGCACAACGTTGCCCCAGGCGACCGACACGTCAGACACCAAGGCGTCGTTGACGTTCGCCGAGATGCAGAGGGGGAACGGGAGGGCGTCGTCGGGGTGCCAGGTGATCTCGGTGATCGGCGTGCCGTTGAGGGGGTCGGTGAGGGTCTTGCCGTCGCGGTCGAGGGTGACCACGCTCTGGAGCCGGACGGGGCGACGATGCGCGGGATCGGCGCCGGCGGAGTCGCCGGTGGCCGGGTCGAGCTCCTCGGCGAGGATCAGCACATCGCCGGCCCCGGGGGCTGTGTCGTTCCCCTTGAGCGTGTCGAACGTGCCCAAAAGCGTCGCCCGGGTCGTGCCGGTGGGGAGGCAACACTCGGTCTCCCCCCAGGTGTAAAACGGCAGGCGGTTGTGGCTCAGGCGCAGCGCCTTGAGGTCGACCATCGTCTCGAAGAACGCGGCCGACGCGGCGGCGAATTCGTCCTCCGTCGGCGCCTGGGAGGGGTCGGCCGGGAGGTTCGGGGCGCGGCCGGGGAGACGGGTCACGAGCCGGGTCTTAGCCGGAACGGCGACGGCGGGGCCAGCCGGGATCACGTCGGCCTGGACGACGAAACGAACCCACGTCCGAGCGTTGAGACCGTCGTGCATCGCGTAATCGACGAGCCGCGCGTGACGCCGAACCGAAACTCGCTTACGGGCAGTGGCGAGGTAGGCCTCCGTCGCCACGGCGTCTTGTCGGTAGCTGAGCCGGTCCGCCTCGTAGGCGAGCATCTCGACGAGAGTGATCCCCAGATCGGCCGGGTTCGTCTCCTGCCAGCCCGGGATGGTCAGGGACATGCGGTCGAGCAGGAGCTGGCGGAAGCTGGCGTAGTCTTTCGCAAGATAGTTGATCTCGGGCTCGGCGAGCACCTCGGGTGGACACGGGTCGGTCGGGCCGCAGTCGAAGTCCTTCAGGCAGCCGAGCCGGAACGAGAAGCCTACGGACGCGAGCTGCGGGTCGAAGCCGCGGGGGGGCTCCGAATCGTCGGCCGAGGTGACGAGCCGGAGCGTGTAGGTCGAGAAGTCGCCGGGCCCGTCGACCGTGACCACGAGCACGTTGGCCGCCGAGGCGTCGGGGACGGCCGTAACGACCTGGACGTTACGGATTCGCACGCCCCCGTCGATCACCAGGTTGACAGGCCCCAGCGGGGGACCCGCCGCCGGGGTCGGGTCGACGAGCGAGCCGGGGAGATTGTGCAGGAAGGTCAGCGCGATCGTCTTCTCGTCGGCCGACACTTCGAGGAAGTCAATGCCATTGAGCAGGGGCTTGCCGGCGCCGTCGACCGCGGCGCGGACGGCGTCGCGGCGGTCGCTGCTCCCACAGTGATAGGCGCTCCCGGTAGCCACGGCCATGGCTCGACTCCGAAACCTTGTTCGCGGGGATTATTCCGACGCCGTCGGGAACGGCTGCGACAGCGTCGCGGCCGACCCGTGGCGGAACTGTGCCAGTTGCCGCTGGCCGCTCTGACGGTTGAGGTATTCCACGGAGACCGACAGGGTGGAGTCGACGGCGTCGACTTGCACCGCCTCGACCACGATCCGGTCGCCGAGCCACTGCTGGAGCGAGCCCTGCACGATCATCTGGACGGTGGCCGCCACTTGGTCGCCGGCCGGCGCGAAGACGAGTTGGAGCAAGCCGCTGCCGAAGGTCGGCCGGTTCACCCGCTCGCCGGGCGAGGTGAAGAGGACCTGCTCGATCAGGTCGCGAAGATGCGCATCGTCGTCCGCCTCGGCCGTGTGGCCACGCGGGTCGAACTGAAACGGGTGCTCGACGTTCATAAGCTCGGGCTCCTGGGATGGCCTCGGACGCTCCCGGTGCGGGCGGGTCAAGTCGCGATCACGCGCATCTGGGTCGTCGTGATGACGGGAGGGCCCTGCGGCGCCTGGTCAGGCGCCAGCGCAAGCCCCATGCTCGTCTGCAAGAGGGCGGGCTTGCCGTCGATCAGGACCCGCACCGCGCCGACGGTCCACTGCACGCGCACGCAAGGGTGGGGCGCGCCGGCGACGTTGAACACGCAGCCGACGATCGTCGAGGCGTCGGGCAAGGTCGCCACGGGCATCCCGCTGACGAGGACCCGCGGACTCGACGGCGTGGTCAACACCTGACCGCCGTGGGGGCACATTCCGGAAGCGCCGCCGTGGTAAAGGGGCCCGGGCATGCGAGTTCCTCCGAGGCATGGGTCCGCGAATGGTTCAAGTGACGACCAGCGCCGTGCCGTTGACCGCCACGGTCGGTCCGGACATCATAATCATGGCTCCCTGGCCATTGGATATGATGATCCCGGACTCGCTGATCGAGATCATCGCGCCGAGCCGGTGCTTGATCAGGATCCCGCCGGTGGGACCGGGCATGTCGCTGATGATGAGAGTGTTCTGGCCGGTGGTTTGGAGCGTGAAGTTGTCGAGACCCGGGGGTGTGGCCTGCGCGAGCGCGGGGACCGTCGCCGCGCTGCCCCAGAATCCGCCGAGCCAGATCGGGTTGTTGAGGTCTCCCTGCTCGAACTCGATCCAGACCCCCGCCCCAACGGGGGGGATGGTGAACATCCCCGACTGGATCCCGGCCATCGGCAGGCATGGGTTGACCCAGGTGGTCGGTGTGAGCCCGTTGACGTCCGCCACCTGGACCTGGATCCGGCCCTGCTTCATGGGGTCGATATTGTTGACCACGGTGCCGCGGTACTTGCCCGTATAGGTCGTGGAGCTCTCCGGCATCGCGTCGCCTCCGGAATCATGGGGGGTGAGTCTGCCCCGGGTGTCATGTCGGGACCAAGGGTGTAAGCGGAATCAAGCCGTTGCGGGCCAGGTTGAAGCTTTGCTTGTACTCGCCGCGCTTGATGTTGTGCGTCACGCTCTTGACGTAGTAGAGTCCGTCGTAGGCGAGTCCGGCCCCGCGAACGCCGACGAGCCCGCGGGCCTTGAGGACGTGGCCGTATCGAAGGACGTCGAGCGAGCCGGTGGCCGTGACCGCGTCGGCCGAGTCGGACGCGGCGGCCATCGCCTCGCCCGCGGCCGCTTGGGGGCTCTGCTTCACGGTGTCCTTAAGCACCCGGAACTTCAGCGCCGGCGCCGGCTTCAAGGCCAGTGGCGGCTTTAGCGGGCTGATCTCCGGCACGGGGATCGGGATGTTCAGCTTCGTGATCGGCTCTTGCACGAACAAGATGAGGTTGGTACGCGACACGCCGTCATAGCTGAAACTCAGCGACTCGACGTTGCTCAGCGCGTCCATGTTTACGTTGAGCGCCGGCTGTGGGATGCCGATGCGGATCTCCGGCCCGAAATAGGCGAGGTTCATGCCAGGTAGGGGGCCGGGGTCGATGTAGAAGGTATAGCCGACTTTCTTGGCGAGTTCCTGGATGTGCGCGAGGTCGGTCCCCTTTTGGAATTTGATCTGTTCGAGCGGGTTGGGGAGGTCCTGGAACGGGGTCGGGATGATCAGCGGGACGATCCCGTAGATCAGGTACTTCGCCAGGATGAGGCCGACCTGGATCTCGTACGTCATGGCCGGGAACGGGATGCCTTCGAGCTCGATCAGCCCCATCATCACGCTGACGTCCTGGCCGGTGACGGTGAGGGTCGACTGGCCGGGGGTGTCCGACGGCTGGAACTCCTGGCGGGTGATGATCCCGTCCATCAGCACGTTGGGGAAGGCGTTGACGGTGGCGATGAGGATCACCCGCACGGGGGGATCGAAGAACCCCGCCGGTAAGAAAACGCTCCCGATCAGCGATCCCTTGCTCACGGCGAAGGAAAGCTGGAACCCCGATCGCTCGCCGGAGGTGACCGTGACCTGCGCCCCGAGCAAGGCGTCGACCACCTCCGGCGGCACGGGGACCGGGACAAGCGGGCCCATCAACAAGGTCAGGTGAACCGACTTGAGCATTGCGTGCCCCTCGGGCGTCCCCGGGCCGGGCGAAGCCCGGCCGGATTTCTAAAGCGCCCCCGCGACCGACACCCCCTCGGGGAAGGTGATCCGTACCCGCCGGCCGGGCGTGGAGGTGAGCTCGGCTGGGTCGACGACGCCATTGGCGTCGCAGAGCCTCCAGGACTGTTCGGGGTCGCCCAGGTACAGCGCGGCGATCTGATCGGGCCGCTGGTCCTGGACAACCGTGTGTTCAGTGAGCAGTTGAAATCGGTCTGGCGGCGGCACGAACCGTCGAGCGACGTAAACGATAACCCGCCCCGAGGCGGTCGTCAAGCGGCGCGTCCCGAGACCGCGGTAGCGGCTCGTCGCGCCGAACGGATCCGTTGTCATCGATCCCGTACTCATGTGAAAACGCCCCCGAATGAGATCAATAAAATGAGGAAACTCTCGCCCGCCCCGTCATGGGATCGACTCAACGCCGAGCGACTGCAGCCCAGTGGTGGAAGCCATGCCCGAGAACCGCTCCTGCTGGCGGAGGTAGGCGAGGAAGATCGACGACCCTCGGTGGTCGTAGCTGAGGTCGTTGGGGCTGAGCACCCGGAGGCCGAGGCTGACCTTGGCGCGGATCGGGTTGAGGCGGGTGTCGAACGCCTCCTCGGTCACCGCCAGCTCGCTGAGCCGGACCGGGACGATCCGGTTCGGACCCCAGACGAAGACCGTCAGCGGCGACTCGGCCGGCGCAATCTCCAAGGTGCCGAAGCCGGCGAGGTCCCGCGCCGACTGAAGGTCGTCGGCGAACGGGTAAACCACCGACTGCAACGCCGCGAGCTGCGGGTGAATGCCGTAATTGACAACCGTGGGGTTGTTGTCGGGGAACTCGAGCTGGTCGGCGGCGTCGAGCTCCGCCTCGAGCTTGATCATCTCGACGGCCGGCCCCTTCAGTCGCAGCGCCTCGAGCCGGTCGCCGCTATCCGGGCCGATCGCCTGGGGCTGGAACGACCGGGTGAGCGTGTCGGGGTTGTACTGGAGCACGATCACCCGACGCACCTGGCCGGAGTCGGGGTCGAGCAGGACGAGACCGCCCTGAAGGGTCTTGGAAGTGCCGGGGAAGCTGGACATGGTCGAAGTCTCTTGTGCTCGTTCGCAACAGCGGGGCGGGTGGGCCACGCCTGGTGTCAGTCAACGTCATTGCACGGGTTGGCCGCGGAGGAAGCGGGTCGACAGGCTGCCCTTGAGCCGCTCCTCGAACTTCGTCTCGACCCAGATGTTCCGTTCCCTCACGTCGTAGAAGTTGAGGCCCTCGACGGCCATCTGGCTTTCGACCCAGAGGGCGGCGAGCTCGATCTCCCGTGCGGCCTGCACGCTGACCGCAGCCCGTTCCGGCGCGGTGGGCCGGAACTGCGCAGGCGCGTAGCCGTACGACTCGGCGAGGCCGAACTGCCCGGCGACGGCACCCCGGATCGACGGGCCGTACACTCCTCCGCGGACCTCCCGGGGACGGCTCGGGTCGGCGAAGGCCGCCGGGAGTGTGACACGGCCGGCCTCGCCGATGTCGCGGAGCATTGCAGTCTGGGTCAGCGCGGAGGACGATCGGGCGCCCTCGGCGTGCAGGATGCGGTTCAGCTCCGCCAAGGCGTTGAGGTCGGCTCCCGTCGGGATGTCTCTCAGGCGTCCCTCGGCGAGGGCGCGCGAGGCCCGGAAGGTTTGCTGAGCCGTCAGACCGGTCGCCCCGAGCCGGCTCGTGAGCTGGGGGTACGAGGCCCCGGGCAGGACGACCAGGTTCCCCAGGTAGGGCGCCGTGATGCTCCGGCTCTGGGGTCGCAAGGCTTCCTCGGTCACGATGCCTCCCGGTGAGGCGACGAACTGGCTCGGCCCGTGGGGCTGGAGTGTGCTGTAGTAACGCCGCACGTCGGCCGACGCCGCGGCCTCGCTCCCGGGGCGGAGCCGGAGAGGGGTTTCCGGCGTCCGTCCGGCCCCGCCTTCCCGCTGGTGGGCGAGGAAGCCAGCCTCTTCCCGGGTGACAGGGTGATGGAGTACGTGCTCCCCGAGTTCGTGCAGGAGGCGCCGGACGTCGTCGTCGACCTCGGCGTGGAAGAGCTGGACGATGGGCTCGGGCGGGCTGTTGGCGGCGACGATCTGACGGCGGGTGCCACTCCCCTGGAGCCTCAGCACGCGGAGGCCATAGCTGATCTTCCAGACCCCGAGCTGCACCCAGAGCCGCGGCGTAGACATACCCTGGTGGAGCAGCGGTGCGATCTTCCCGGGCAACTCCCGTCGGGCGCGCTCCATACGTTCTTCAGGCTTGCCCCGTTTCTCCTCGTACCACTTCTTGATCCTCTGCTTAGCTTGCTGATACTTCTGCTTTCCCCAGCGGAATCCCGCCCGGATCGCCCGGCCGACCGGGCTGTTGATAACGTAACGGCCGATGCGGCTGTTGGCGATATAGCGGCCGACCCGCGCGAGTCCGCGGCCAACAGCGCGCACTCCGCGCATGGCGAGGCGGCCGACGTACCGGACCGCTTTGCCCACCGCCTGCACGACCTTCGTCACCACCTTCTTCACCGCCTGCACCACCTTGCCGAGCACCTTCATGAGCTTCTCGCCGAGCTTGCGGAGCGCGTCGCCGGTCCCCTTGGCGGCGCCCTTCATCCGGTCGAGGAGGTAGTTGGCGATGATGTCAATCACGGCCACCGCGCCGGAGGCGACCGCGCTGGCGAACAGCCCGGCCGCACCGCCAACCTTGACGGCCTTGAGGAAGGCGACGAATTTCTGTACCGCCGCGATGATCCGGCTGATCGCCCCCCAAGCCGCCTTGATCCCCCGGATGATCTCCAGCACCAACGCCGCCGCGCCCGCGGCAGGGAAAAGGAGGCCGATGATCCACTGGACGACCTTCTCGGCGATCAGCTCGAGCACCATCCGCGGCAAGGCCGCGACAAGTCCCTTCCAAACCATCGAGCCGATCTGAGCCAGCGTGATGCAGCCCTTGACGAGCACGTTCCAGATCAGCCTGCCGAGGCCCAGCACGGCCTGGACCTTGGAGTCGAACCACTCGCGGATCGCCGACTTGAACGCCGGCCAGAGGCAGTTGCGGACGCCGTCGTACATGGCCCGGCCGAGGTTGCTGAACCAGGCGCCGGGGCTGGAGATGATGTCCTTGATGATCCCGGCGAACTCGCCGAGCAACATGATCGCGGCCTTGGCCGCGTCGAGCACCCCCTGGACGATGCTCCGCACCGCCGACACCGCCATGATCATCAGGCATTCGTAGACCGAGAGGATGGCGTTCAACGCGTCGCCGAGGAAGTTCAACAACTTCTGGATGCCCGCGTTGAGGGCGTCGGCGAGCTTGTTCACGCGGTCGACGGCGGCGTCGACGCCCGCGCGGATCGCCTTGCGAAACTTGTCGCGGAGCTCGGGGAAGGCTGCCAGCAGCACGTCGCCGAGCGCGATCAGCCGATCTCCGACCCACTTGATCGCGTCGACGATCGCGCGGCGCGCCAAATCGATGGCCGCGGCGGCGAGCTTCTGGGCTTTCTCAATGGCGAACTTGACAGCCTTCCGCGCCAGGTCGAACACCGCGTGGATTGCCGACACGATCGCATTGAAGAAGCTCGCGATCTTGTCGGAGATCCACCCAAGGATGCCCCCGGAATTGGTCTCCTTGTTGGCCTCGGCCTTCTTGTCGGCCGCCTTTTTCTCGGCGTCCACGCGGGCGACACGGATCTCCTCGTTGCCGTCCTTGAGGTGACCCTCGGCTTTCGTCCGGCCGTTACGCTCCTCCTGGCGGACCTTGGAGTCTTCCTGAGTCGCGGCTTCGACGGCGTCGGCGTCGGCCTTGTCGACGTGGTCCTGCTGTTGCTTCGTCCAGTCGTTCCTTTGCCGCATGACCTCGGCGCGGGCGTTCTGGCGTTCGGTGGTCTGGTCCTCGGCGTTCTGTCGGACCGCCTCGTCGATCTGGGCCTGGTTGTCCTTTTTCGCCGTTTCCGTCTTTTCCTGCTGGTCCTTTTTTCCGTCCTGGATCTTGCCGGAGGCGTCTTCGGCGGCGGCGTGGAGCTCGTCGCCGTGTTCCTGCTGGGCGACGACCGAGACGGTGTCCTGGTCAACGTCTCCCCCCGCGCCTTCTCCGCCGCCGCCCCCCGCACCGCCTCCGCCGCCTTTCGAGGCGGTGGCGTCCCCTTGCCCGCAGTTGTTCGTGGCGGAGGCGATGGCGGCCTTGACGGGGTCTTTCTTGGCCTCGGGGTAGATGTGGTCCTCGCCCAGCGGCTGCGCGGCGTCCTGGCGCCCCCCCTGGAGGGCCATGGCGGAGGCGTCATTCAGCTTGGCTCGTTGTTCGTTGACTCGCTGAGGGTCGGCGTCCCCTTCCAGCGACAGCTCGGGCGCGGGCCCCGCGTCGACTTCGAGCGCCGGATCGGTGGTGGGGAGGTCCTTGACGGCGGCCTGGACCTTCGCGACGTCGGACTCGGTGAGCTTCTGCTGCGCGTCTCCCGTGACTTTAGGAGGCGGGGTTTGCGCCTGCGGCGGGGCGACCGGCGCCGGCGAGGGTTGGACGGCGGCCGAGGGAGGGGCGGCGGGCGCGCGGTCGACCGACTGGGCCGGTCCGGAGATCGGGGCCTCGGGCGGGGGCGGGTTGCCAACGCGACCTCGGGGAGCGCCGGTTGGTGGGGCGGCCACCTCGGGAGGGTTGGCCTGGAGTTCGCTCCGCTGCTCTCCCACGGTTCGGCTGGCCGCCGCCGAGACGCCGCCGAGGCCCGCCAACATCTGCTTGGGGGGGAGGCTGGCGACGGAGGCCATCGCCTGGGCGGGTTCCTGGCTGGCGAGGTCCTGGGCCGCCGGCGCCTCGGGCGGCGGCGGCGCGCCTCCGCCCCCGCCACCTCCGCCTCCGCACGCTCCGCCTGCTCCTCCACCTCCCCCTTCGTCCGCGGCGGGCTGGGCGGCCGCACCCCCGCCCATGCACGCGGCCCCTGGCGCATCGGCCCCTTCGGCGTTCGCCGCCGGCCCGGCGGTCGCGCCGGCGGACGCGCCCGGGGCCTCGACACCCGTTTCGCCTCCTGTAGCGGACCCACCGCCATCGCTTGTCTCCTGAGGCCCCGGTGAAGCCGTTGGGGCCGGCGCGGCCGGCGCGGCCATCGACGCGGCAGCGACCCTCGGGGCGACGGTGGGGGTCGCCGCTTCGGGGGTCGCCGGCGGCGACGTGGGCGCCTCTGCCTGCATGACCGGCGGACCCGAGACGGCGGCCGTCTCCGACTCAGGCGGTGGCTCCGTGCTGGCCTGCGCTTCCTCCACTGCGCCGGGTGCTGCGGCGGTCGCGCCGGTCGCCATGCTCACAGGTTCGGCTTCGGCGGCCGGACCTTCGGTGGCCATCCCGGCTTCGGCCGGCTCTGCGCCCGCGGCACTTCCGCCTGTCATGGTTGCCGGTTCGGCTTCGGCGGCTGTCGCGGTTTCCGCCGGCTCTGCGCCGGCGGCGCTTCCGCCCGCCCCGGCCTCGGGCAGCTCCCCCGCCGCGGTCCCCGCCGCGGCCTGGGGCTTCTCGGCCGCATTCGCGGCGGCGCGGGTCGTCGCCGGGATGGACTGCTCGACGAGCGTCTCGGGGTCGGGGGTCGAGCCGCCGCCCACGGCGCCCCCGCCGCCACCGGCCGGAGCACTTATCGCTTCACCGGCTTGTGCGTTGGTGTCGGCCGGCGCCGCGGCTTGCGGCGCCGCGCCGCCCGCGGTAGCCGCGGCTTCGTCCCCGCCCGACGCGACGGTCGGCGACTCGGCTGCGGGTTCCTCCGACGCGCCCGGCTCAGCCCCTTTCGCCTTCGCCCCTTCGCCGGCCGCTTGATCTGTAACCTTCTCCTTCGCCGGATGCGCGGCATCGGGTGCGGCCTTCGCGGCCTCCTTGGCCGGCTCGCCTTTGAGCTTCTCCGGAGGAGAGTTGGCCGCATCGGACTCCTGGTCCGCCGGCTCGGCGCGCGCCTCGCCCGATGCAACGCCGTCGATGCCTTCGGGCAGGGGTTTTTCGAGCACGCGGACAAGCTGTTCCCACGCGGGCTGGTCGAGCTTCGCCTCGAGGCGGTCGAGCACCCCCGATCGGGCGAACGGCGAAAGACCCGCCATCTGGAGACGGACCTTGCCGCCGCGGTCGTCCGGGTCGGCGCGGAGGCGGCGGAGGATGTTCTCCGCGAAGGCGTCGTTGAGCCGAGCGGGGTCGAGGACCTCGCTCAAGGCGCCTCGGAGGATCGACCCGAGCGATCGCCGCGCAATCGACCCTCGGGCCTCGGGCGTCGCGAGCGAGACCGTGCCCGGCGGCACGGCGCGGCCCGCATCGGCGTGCGCGGCGGCTGACTCGGCCTCTGCCTCCAGCCGCGCATTCGGGGTCGCGGGGGAGTCCGGCCGCGCCAGCCGGTTGCGCGGCACGGGCCGCGCTGGGCCGCGCTGCTGGAGCGTATGAGCAAGCTCGTGCGCCAGCAAGCGACGGCCCTCGGGGGTGCCGGGGCGGTAGCGCCCGTAGCCGAAGAACACGTGCTGACCGAGCGTGAAGGCATCGGCCCGGAGATCGGCGGCGAAGTCGCCGGCCCGCGAATCGTGATGGACTCGGACGTCGGCGAAACTGTCGCCGAACGCGGCTTCCATCCGGGAGCGGTCGCCCGGATCGATGGGATGACAGGGCGTCTGGATCAACTCCTCGACGACCACCTCGGCCGCGGCCTCCGCGGCAATCGCGGAGGGAGGTTCGGAGCCGCGTCGCGGTCGGTCCGACGGCCGTCGCCCGCGTCCACGCGCAGCCCCCCCGTCCGCCGGGTCCTTCGGCGCCTTGCGCTGCACGGGGCTGTGCCGCGTTGCGGCGGTCATGCTCGGGGCCGTCTCCGGGTGGTCGTTGGCGGTAAATCCATTCGACGTCTCATGGCCCCATGAGCCCTCCGCCCCGGGGTGCCATCACGGGTCCCGACAGGTGTTCCCCCGCCGGCTCGGGAGCGTGGTCGGGGCGGTTCGCGCTCTCCCGGCAGCCTTCGGAGAAAACGTCGAAGAAGGGGGGCGTCAACGGCAATTGCCCTGCGCCCTCGCGTCCCGGGCCTTGGGATTCGCCGAAGCTCAACGGCCTCGACCCGGAAAGGGTATGGAACCCCGAGCAGGTCGGCACGTGAAGACGCACGGGGACGAACGTCCCGGGCGTCCCGCCTTGGCGGATCACGTCGCTGAGCACGCGGGGGACTTCGCCGGCGTCGAGCCGCGAAATGCCCCGGGGAGTTGTCAGCTCGAACGGCCCGGCGGGCGTGGCGCGGAGGCTCACGGCATCGGCGCGGAGGGGCGGCGTGTCGGGATCGGCGAGGGTCAGGGAGAGCCGGCCGCCGTGGTGGACGCGTAGGTCAAGTCGCACGTCGGGTCCGCGCTGGCGTTGCACGCCGAGCGCCGCCGGATCGCCGGCCGCGGAAGGTGGCCGGCCTCCGCCGCAGGGGTCGGCTCGACGCCCCGCGTTTTCGGCCTGTTCCTCCAGCCCCGACCCCGACCCGGCGATCCGGACCGATCCTGGCGCAGGGCGACGGAGGCCGTCCTGCTGGGCGACGTGGGTCAACTCGTGGGCGAGGAGCCGGCGTCCGCCCGCGGAGTGGGGGTCGTAGCGACCTGGGGCGAAGACGACGTGGCGGCCGACGGCGTAAGCCAAGGCGCCGACGGCCCGCGCAGAGAATGCGGCGGGGTCGTCGGTGTGGATCCGCACTCCCCGGAAGTCGCGGCCGGTGTGCGACTCCATCACCGCACGCGTCCGTTCGTCGAGCGGCCGGCCCGGCGAGGCGAGCGCGCGGGTCACTGGCCTAGGCGCTTCGGCGCCAGTGCGGGCGTCGTCGCCGCGGCGACCCCGCTGACGCTGCATCCCCATGCGCTTCTCTTGGCAGGGGGAGCACTCGCCCCCGGTCGCCGCGGCCGCGCCGCAACCACAGCGCTGGAGCAACAGACTCGGCGCATTCGACGAGCTGTCGGCCCCCTTCGCCTCGGGAGTCGTCACGCGGGCGAACGTGCCGCTCATGGCGCGGGCCTCCCCCGTTGTCGCGGGCCTCGGGAACGGCCGAGGGCCTCGTAGACACGAAGGGCGGCGGCCTCGCCGACCGACTCGTGCCGCCGAGACGCCGTGAACCGGCCCGCGTCCACCGTGTCGCAGGACCCTTCCCCCGCGGCGAGCGGGCGCGGCACGCGGCGGGCCAGCAGCCGGACAAGCTCCCGTTGAAAAGTCTCCGCGATGCAGTCACGGTCCCCCTCGGGCCAGCCGACGAGAACGAGTTCCTCGACGACCACCTCCACCTCGGCGCCGGCGTTCGGGCTCGTCGTCGGACGTCTCATGTCCAGCCTCCGATCTCCGCGTCGGTCAGTGGTTTCTCGAGCTTGGCGTACTCGCTCCGGGCGGCGGCCGCAACGTGCGCCATGCGCACCGGCGAACCCAACTCGGCGGCGAGCACGGCGGCCGAGACCGCGATGTTGCGGATGTGGCCCCCCGAGACGTTGAGCCGGGCGAGCCGGTTCAGATCCAGACCATCCGTGGGGGTTTCGGGAGGAAAGACGCGTCGCCAGATCTCGGCGCGTTGCGAGGCGTCGGGGAACGGGAACGGCACCACGGCGCGGAGCCGCCTCAGGAACGCGCCGTCGAGGGCTTGCTTCTGGTTCGTGGTCAACACCGAGAGGCCGCGGTACGACTCCATTCGCTGTAGCAGGTAGCTCACCTCGATGTTGGCGTAACGATCGTGGCTGTCACGGACCTCGCTCCGTTTGCCGAAGAGTGCGTCGGCCTCGTCGAACAGGAGCACCGCGCCTCCGCCTTCGGCGGCGTCGAAGACGCGGCGGAGGTTCTTCTCGGTCTCGCCGATGTACTTGCTCACCACGGCGCTGAGGTCGATCCGGAAGAGGTCGAGGCCAAGCTCTCGGGCGAGCACTTCGGCCGCCATCGTCTTGCCCGTGCCGCTGGGGCCGGCGAAGAGGGCGTTGATCCCCAACCCTCGGGCGCCGCGCGCTGCGAAGCCCCAGGTGTGATGGACTCGGTACCGGTGGCGCACGTGCAAAACGATTTCGCGGAGGATCTGCCGCTGGGCGGCGGGGATGACGAGGTCGTCCCACCCGGCAGTCGCCTCGATCCGGCGGGCAAGGTCGCCGAGGTC
>Ga0209039_10002214_pt1 | contig 16846 bp, 15 predicted proteins | sample BogFormECP12_OM1_FD_188238 | JGI IMG/M metagenome (GOLD analysis project Ga0209039, IMG submission 188238) | Bog forest soil microbial communities from Calvert Island, British Columbia, Canada - ECP12_OM1 (SPAdes) (version 2) | ecosystem: Environmental > Aquatic > Freshwater > Wetlands > Bog ... | reverse complement strand
TGAGCTCGAACGCCCGGCATGCAGCGGACGCGCTACGCGCCGCTGATGCCGGGCATTCGATGCGGAGATCATTCTATATCGAACGGTCCATGGAATAATTAATCTTGGGGCTTTCAATAGATTGAATTTCCCCCTGTATTCGATGGAAGGAGTCCTTTAGTTGTTCCGTTTGATGCATAAGAAAACCCTCGCCACGCCGCATTATGCTTTTCCTCAATGACAAGAGCAAGCACCTATGTTTTTATGCCTCTTGACCACGCTGCTATCGCCTGCTTCTTTTCATCAGGAAAGTCCTTACATACGGTATCGTGCAACCAGGAGAGTGATTTCGCTCTCAGGCCATTTCGCATCGACTCCTCTGCATCCTGTATGACAACCTTAATTAAGCAAGGGCATTTGCTGGTAAATACATTGGGGCTATCTACAAAAATGTTCTTCTTTCGTATTTCCGCACAACGGAAGAAGAAGGATGGCCCCTCGATTGCCACAATAATATCCCAAAAGGAAATATCTTCAGTATCCTTTGCCAACTCGTAGCCACCCTTAACCCCAGGGACTGATCTGACTATTCCTGCCTTCCGTAATTTTGAAAAAACTTTGGACAGATACGTTTCAGCGATTCCGTTCAGCTTTGCTATTTCCTTGATTCCAATAGTTTTCTGGGGGGGGAGGTCAACCATATAGAAGAGTGAGTGAAATGCGTACTCAACTCCGACGCTAAACTGCACGTTGCACCTCCTTCACCGACCTTTAGTTGCCACTGACCTGGGCACCAGGTCAGTGCTTTTTATCCGCCAACGGATCCTCTCTCTTTGAGAGCGAACTGGGATAAGAGATTGCCAAGAGTAGGGGCGGGTTTCAAACCCGCGCCTACCGACTAATTTCCCGCGCCGGCAGCGGCATCCAAGCAATAACCCTCACCTGTTGGTTGCCAGATAGAAAAAAACAAGACGTTTGGCAATGGCTATAAATTCTGTCCCGTGAGAATTCGGTAGATGTCCAAGTACTTGGCCCTGGTTTTCGAGATGATCTCCGCGGGTAAGGCCGGCGCAGGAGGCTTCTTGTCCCAAACCAGGCCTTCCAGGTAGTCCCTCACGAACTGCTTATCCAGAGAAGGGGGCGAAATCCCGGCGCGATATTCATCCATCGGCCAAAAGCGAGAGGAATCCGGCGTGAGCACTTCATCTATCAAGGTGGGGACACCGTCCACAATTCCAAATTCGAACTTGGTATCCGCTATGATGATCCCGCGCTCCTCAGCCCATCGGGAACCTTGCAAGTAGAGTTCTATGGTTTTATCCCTCAACCATCGGGCGGTTTCCGCTCCCACCAAGTTCACGGCCCGATCAAATGAGATGTTCTCGTCATGGTCTCCGATGTCGGCCTTGGTTGATGGCGTGAATATGGGCTCAGTAAGCTTTTCGGCTTGCTTAAGACCAGGCGGCATAGTGATGCCGCAAAGACTTCCCGTACTCTGGTAATCCTTCCAGCCGCTACCGATGATATATCCTCGGGCGACACATTCCACAGGGAATGTTTCAGCCTTCCGCACCAGCATGCTGCGACCTTCCAGAAATTCTGAGGATTTGCGACACTCGTCCGGATACTCATCCACGTCCGCGGTGATCAGATGATTGGGGACTATATCCTGTGTTCTGGTCATCCAAAACAGGCTGAGCTTGTTGAGAACTCTTCCCTTATCCGGGATTGGATCCGGGAGGATGACGTCAAAGGCAGATAGCCGGTCGGTTGAGACAATGAGCAGCTTATCTTCAATGCGGTAGATGTCCCTTACCTTCCCACGGCCGACAAGGACGAGTGGCGATAGGTTGGTCTCTTTAACAACAACGGGATTCATGAGGTTCTCTTTGGCCTGAGCGATCTTGTCTTTGGATGACCTGTCTTAACGACAGCTTGGGAGCTGAAAGTCGCTCTTGGTATTTGACACACCTGAAAGACTAGTTAAACTAACATAACAGGTGCCATGATGCAATCTACTTCAAAGCACGCCTCACCAGGTAAACATCCGTGCCCGGACTGCAAGATGTGCCAGAATTGCGCGGAGACGCGTTGCGCGGCATGCCGCTCCAAGGGAGGCAGTAAGGCCAAGTGCAGGTTGTCCATCCAAGAACAGATTGCGCTCTTCAACAGCTTGAATCCAGGTCTCGAGACCGGCTCACCGGTTCCTTCCATCGCATGTGCCAGTAAGCAAACTGGGCTAACCGAAGGCTAAGCGGCTATCCGCGCGCAAATGTTACAACTTTTACAGTTGGCCACCTTGCGGGTAGAGGTGTTGCACGATTGAACCCTAATGGCCTTGATTCGATACAGTTATTTTCTGATAGTTTCGTACCTCAGACAACACATCAAAAAATACTTTCAAATTACTGTTATTCATGATATATTACTTTTAACATTTCTCTGGATGATCAGAGGTCGTGCGAGAGGAACTGACATGAGCAAATGGATTTGTCGTTCAATAGTCTTAGTTTCCATTATAATAGTCTTACCAACCCTGTCATGGGCGAGGGGAACCAGATACTTCATCAACTGGCCGGAAGGGTATGTCGGACCGGTGTACGTGCAGGTATCTGATATCAGATGTAATCCTCCCTATACACTCTTGGATCGCTTCAAGGTTTGGGTTACCTGGGACAACCAGACCAAATGCTATGACATTGGGAACAGGGGCACGTATGTTTTAAAGCTTTACAAGTATGAACAATGCAAGGGGCCCATGATCGTATCAGGGAACGCCTCATCGTTTCGCATAAGGTACAGTCTGACACCTCCTTGGATCTGATCTTTGGCCGTATCTTTGGATAAAGAATCTCTGCTGCAGTGCTTTGATATCGACTCGACAATCCGCAGCGTGGCCCTGGTGGGCGCAGGGGGGAAGAGTTCCCTCATGTATGCCTTGGCCCGGGAAATGGTTGCGCGCCACGAGAAGGTGATCACCACAACCACGACCAAGATTCTCCCCCCGAAATCTGACGAATCTCCATGGCTGATCCTCTTGGAGGATGATCCTGAACTCATTTCGCTCCCGAACCATCTGTCGGAATGGGGGCATGTTACGGTCGCGCAGTCTCTGGACCATTCGAGCCGCAAGCTTCAAGGCGTCTCTGCGAACATGATAAGGCGCTGCCTGGATGTGGCAGGCCGGGTATTGATCGAGGCCGACGGAGCGGCCGGTCGCCCAATCAAAGCGCCTGAGAGATGGGAACCTGTAATTCCTGATTTTGTGGATCTGGTCATTCCTGTCGTCGGCCTGGACAGTATTGGAAAGCCGGCCACCGAAGAATGGGTTTTTAGGCTGGAGCGATTTCTATCCGTCACGGGCCTCGGGCCGGGAGAGATCATCAAGCCAAATGTCGTGGGCCGACTTTTCAGCCATCCCGAAGGCGCACTGAAGGGAGTCTCTCTGACAGCGCGCATAGTGCCTTTCCTGAATAAACTGGACCTGTTAAAATCCGGTGCAGCCGAGAAAGAGACTGTAGAGGCCATCATTACAGCTACAAATGCACGGATGCGTAGGCTTGTGGTTGGAAAGCTTAAAGGGGAAGTGCAAGTCTACTCTGCTCTGATTGGACGCGGGTGAATCGACCTAGAACCGACAATTTCGTTCAATTGTGCGGAAAAGATTGAGGCAGTCAGGTGTGGGTTATCGATCCTGCAGCAGGGGGATGCGGGGACCCCGTGTGGTCTCCTTTGTTATCATCCCACACAACAACAGGCTCGAGATCTACGCTCGAGGTCTTTTGGGAACTGGGAAGGGGAGGAATGGCTATCTTACGATAAACCTCTTTCTTGTGAAGTGTCTCGAACGGAGCCGAACGCGCCAGAACTGCACCATCTATCCCGTAGACTTCAATAAAACATTTGGATGCAAGCGGTGCCCCGGAAATTCTGAATTCCCCGGCTGGATCGGTGCGATCCGAACGGGAAAAGGCTCCGTCAGCACATATGCACGTCACCTCTAAATCAGGAGCATCTGCCGTCTCTCCCTCGACGAGGACTCGGCCATGAACCAGACACCCCTCGGGCATCATGCGAAAATTGAACCCTTCAATCTTCCCTGACTCAATGGGCAAAATCAGCGGTTCACTACTCTCCACAATGAACCCTCTTTTGTAACCGGTGAGCGCGTACTGGCCGGGTTCATTCACTAAGACTTTGAATTCTCCAGTGTCCCGGGCCGAACGAGACGATTGTCCAACGCGATTTCCCGCTTGATCAGTCAAATACACCATTACGGAGGCAATCCCATGGCCGTCCGGTCCCTTGACCGTTCCGGAGACCACTAGTTGTTCTTTTTCGCGACGCTCCACTTCTTCTTGGGAAAGGAGATCCACCGCGGACGAAAACTTGAATTCCTGTGCAGGCGGTTTTTGATCCGACTCACGCTCCCGTATCCTTGGAGTGCCGGTTTGGGCCTCCCCAGTAGCTGCAAATTGCGGCAAAGAGTGATTTATACCGTCCATGGGCGTAGGTATGTTCACTGCCGTCCCCGGATCCGAACCCTTGGCCACGCGGCGAACCCCGACGATCCCCTCATCTCTACCCGCTTGGCCTGGCGGCTTACGACCGGCTTTGCCTAATGTAGGCTTGCCCGACGAACCAGGTCGCGGCCGTTCCAAGCCTTGTCCTGGAGAACCATGGACGCCCTTCCTCCCCATCTTTGGGGAGAAGGTGTCAATCCTAGAGAATTGCCATACTCTCAGCGGCACCCAGCCCTGGACAACCAGATTAATCGCGGACAATACAGCTATGAGAAAGAGAATGAGATAAACGACAGGGTGGAGATGAGTGACCGCGTAAAAAAAACCGTGCTGGCCTTCACCAGGAATCGTGGAGGCCCCTTCACAAAGGTCAGGCAGAAGACTGCACGCCGAAAATAAAATCAACGGGAACCACGCGGCAAAGGGGGTCGAAATCTTACGGCGCCAGCCACTCAAGACGGGAAGCCTCCTCTTATGAAGTACCGAGACTCCAGATCTATTATGAAATACCGGCTTTTCATAGCAGCCGCTGTAGCAGGAAGCCGGATTGTCTTCACAGGCCGCATCTCTACCACCAGACCCACGGAAAGTAAACAAAAAAGCGGAACTTCTTGAGCGCCGAATCGGGCCATCTTTGCAGATGCTGCCAGGAGTTTTTTTCTGGAGCATTCTGTAGCGATTACCAAAAGTCCCGTCCTTTTTGGAGGGTAATTATTGGCACGCGCTAACGAGAAATTGCTCAACGTAGGCGTATTGTTGTCAGACGGGGCAAGCTTCCTTATGGGCGGGACATTACTTTTAGCATTGAATTATGCGGTTATGCGGCCCCGCTGGAAGGGCTTTTATCCTGGTGGTAGGACAGCCCGCCAAGGAGAGACAGGTGAAGGCTGGGAAGCGCCTGCGGGGAAAACCGTAGGGAAGAGGTGCCCCAGGCTCTTTGAACCGGTTTACGGTCGGAAGGGCCACGCCAAATAGATTGTTTAAAGTTTTAGTTTCATTTTATTGCAGAACTTTTTGGCATCATTGCAAAAAATATTGTTGCATTCTCGGCAGTCTGTGGTATGAATGTCCCCCGAGGAATGAGACCAGCGGTCTCAAATCAATGGAACGAGGAGTTGAGCGATGAAGAAGACTGTCATCCTGACGATGATTCTTTCAATTCTTATGGTGGCCCTTTGCCTGAACAGCTATGCTCAGGATCTTTCATCGGAGATCACAACGCTCGAACAAAAGGCCGACCGCATACAAAGCCAGATCAATCAGGCCAAACAACAGAGCGACTTGGGCTTGGATCAGCAGGCGAAGGCGATCGCCGGTTCAATTGATAGCCTCGTGAAACAGAGGGTACAACTGGATGCTCACATTGCTCGCCTGGAAAGCCAAATGGAGGAGATCAAGAAGAGTGCTCAGACGAATCTGGGCAGGCAAATCAAGCAGTATAACGAAGAGCTGGGTAGCGTCAAGCAGCAGCTCACCAGCTTAGTGGCCAAACAGAGCAATCAGGGGGCTCAAAAGGTGAACGAGCCTGCCAAGCCGGCCGCTCCTGCTAGCTCTGCCGCTCCAGTCGCTCCTGGTCCAGCCGCTGCGCCGGCCGCCGGGAAATAATCACTTAGGAAAAAGCGAAAGGCCGATTGCCGCTCTGCCACCGGCTCGGCCCACTTCTGGATTTCAGTATTCGAAGCCGCTCATTAGCAAAGAAACGAGAGACACAGAGGCACAGACAAGGTTTCTGCTCCCTTTCTTGGCCTCAGTGTCTCTGCCGGCTTCTGTCTCATTAATAGTTATGGCTATAAGATAATATAATTTATAGAAAATAAGTATTACTATCTTTTATAATTGACATTATTTTGAATATAAAGTATGATGGCGCTCCAATGGATTGGATTTTCCGCGTGGAGAAGGTATGGATCGTACATTCAAATGGTTCGTGGCGATTCTCCTGCCATTGCTCGCCTCGTGTTCATCTGGTGTAGGAATAGTCAAAAAGACCCCTGACTTAAAATCTCCTTCTCAACAAAAAGTTGATATAGCGGAAAAGGGATCCTCATCCCGTACTCCTCAACAGGAGGGGGCGTTTCATATTGTGGCAGCCGGGGAGAGCCTCCGACATATTTGCGACGTGTACGGCCTCGACTTTGCCAAGGTTGCAAAAATCAACAAAGTTCTCCCTCCTTACAACATGAAGGAAGGGGATGAAGTGTTCTTGCCAGCTCAGGCTCTTCTCGATGAGAGCGAACAAGCTTCCCGATGGCAGAAGAGCGCAACGGCAAGTTCGGCAAGCAAGAATCATAATCGCCAGGTGCTTTCAGCCGCCATCTTGGGAAAACGAGATCCGGTTGTTCCGGAGCTTAAATTTCCCGTGCCGGGTGGCGTTCTCACCTCCCCATTCGGTTACCGGTGGGGTCGTTTTCACAAAGGACTGGACATCGCAGCCCCTGTAGGACGATCCGTTGTAGCCTGCGCGGACGGCCGCGTCATTTTTACGGGGAGTAGAAAGAAGTTTAGGCGTTACGGCAACACAGTGCTCATTGAGCACGGCTGTGGAGTTTACACCTATTATGCGCATTTGAGCGACATCAAAGTGAAGAAGAACCAGAAGGTATGCCGGGGACAGAAGATTGCGCTGGTGGGCAACACGGGACGTTCCACCGGTCCGCATCTCCACCTAGAAGTGCGCGTAACAAACAAGATGTACAACCCCCTAGCCTATTTCTCACCCAAAGAACTCACCGGGATTCTCCTTGCAAAGCGTTTCACCGATTCCCCTATGGGACCGGTGCGCGCACATTGGCGAGTACCGGATTTGCTAACGGCAAGCCGCTGAAACTTCCAGAAACTTTAGCATGGTGCTGGGATAGGCAAATTCATCAGGGGGGTCTTGTGAATTGCCCGAGACCTCTAGTGTCCAACATCTCCGAGTAAGTGAGGATAGATCAAAGTTTGCGTTTGTGTTGCGTGCAGGATCCAACTGCACGGATTACAGACACCTTTTGCATTCTGTAAAGAATCCTGACAGGCATGTTTGCCGTCCAACAAGAGTGTGTCCAACTCCGGCGAGACACGGCCTCATCGTTATGTGCATTGAGTGTCTTTTTCGATTGGCATGGCTATTGCGGAACTTCGAGAGATGGGACATTTGTCATAGCGGTTAATGGAGTCTTTCTGGGTCGTATTTTGGCCCTTTCCGGAAGGATAAACTGGAGCGTTCGGCATCTCGACTCACAGACGCGCGAGTGTTTTTAGTCTTGACAGAAGACCGCAGTTTCACTACACTAAATCTCTTACGCGACTATCATCGTTGTTCCATTCAATTTTCCTGAAACGTTACCGGGCGGAGTGAGGGCACCGCCCTATATGCTGGTGCGTTTTCTTAAACCCGTAAAAGGACTTCTTCCTAAAGTCGAGTAAGGACTTTAAGGCGGAGAAAGGAGAAAGAATATGGCGGAAATAGGACACGGTGGAAAAGCCATCGTCGAGCGGATCATGGAGCCCAAGGAGGCTGCCGAAAAGATCAAGGGTCTCACCCAAATTCCGATCCGAAGCCAGATCGCAAATGAAGTCATAGGGTTGACCTATGGATATTTCACACCTATCGAAGGCTTCATGAACAGGGCGGATGTGGATTCGGTTTGCAAGAACATGAGGTTGAGCAATGGGGTCGTCTGGAGCATTCCCCTTCTCTTTGACGTCTCGGATGAGGAGATCTCCAAATACAACCTGAAGGTAGGGAATTCCGTTGTACTGACCTATGGCGGCAATCCCATGGCAATTCTCGAGATCGAAGAGATATTCGATTACGACAAGAAAGCCATGTGCCAGGCGGTTTTCGGCACCGACGAGGCGAAACATCCGGGCTGCGCTCGAGTCTACGAGTGCAAAGATAAGTTCATCGGCGGAAAAGTGACTCTGGTGCAACGTCCGAAAATCAACGCTCCTTACGATCCATATTTCATACCCCCCCTTGAAATGAGAAAGAGGTTCAAGGAGAAGGGCTGGGCAAGGATCGTCGCCCATCAGACCAGGAATGTCCCTCATACCGGACACGAATGGCTCATGAAAGGAGCTTGGTTGCAGGCCTATGCAGAGCTTCCGATCGAAAAGCCTCTTGTCGGCGTTTTGGTAAACGCGATCATCGGCGAAAAACGGAAGGGCGATTACATCGATGAGGCTATCATCCTCACCCACGACGAACTTAGGAAGGCGGGGTATTTCGGTGACCATAACCATCTGACCTCACTGACCTTCTGGGATATGAGGTATGCCGGCCCCAAAGAAGCAATATTCCATGCCGCTCTGAGAACCAACCTCGGCCTCACCCATCACATGTATGGAAGGGATCACGCTGGTGTGGGCACCTACTACGGCGCGTACGATGCTCATCATCTTCTGGCCACCGTCCAGGATGAGCTGAACATCACGCCGGTTTATTCCATGAACTGGCTGTACTGCCCGCATTGCGGCGAAATTACTTCGGAGGGAATCTGCGACCATAAGAAAGAATGGCAGAAGTTCAGTGGAACGGTAATGCGAAGCATCGTGCTGGACGGGGTCAAACCGCCGCGTCTTATATACAGACCCGAAGTATTTGACGTAATGATTGAAAGCGGAGAAAAGTACGGTTTTGGCTCCCCGTTCGTTACCGACAACTATCTCGAAAAGAGGATTCCTGTTTTCGAAATCCCGCCCTTGAAGTAGGAGGTTACACAATGGCCGAGGAAAAATATCCGATTAATATTTGGATCAACGAAGAGAGATACGCAAAACTGCAAAAGGCCGGACTGGCCGAGTTGCCTGAAGAGATGCTGGCAGGGCTGAAAGTGCTCAGGGTCTATGCCAATGACGCTCAAAAAGATAAGATACTGAAGACTTTCCCGACAGCCAAGTTCGACAGCGCTACTACGAAGAGCATCGAGCTCCTTCCCAAAGACGTAAAGGACAAGATTTTCGACAAAATCGTTGAAAAGCAATCGGTCGATATCATGGCTGACTTCCTGAAAGCATACTAACGGTCGCAGCACTTTCCATAACAGTCGGCAACCTAGTAAAAAAGAGGGTCTCTCTGGGCCCTCTTTTTTACTTTCGCGTGGGTCCTCTGCCTTACAACCATTTTCAAAAGTAATGTCCGAAGCCGAGGACGACTCGGTGGGGACGCCCCGCGCGGAACGCGGAGTTGCCCGTCCTCTGTGGACAGGCGAAACGCCTGTCCCACTAATCTTTATCTCAGGTCGGAATTTGTTCCAGACATCGGAATAGGTCAAGAATTTGGGCACACTCTATCAGTGAGACTGCGGGTCACTCTTGATGAATCATCGACACTCGAGTTCTTCTCCGTCCGATTTTTCTTTACGACCTGCCTCAAGTGCTATTGGTGCTGGAGTGCGAATCTTGACGAATTGGCCGTTAGTAGGGCATAAATGGTAGGAGGCTGTCACATCGCTAGATAGGTTCCTGGAAGTCTCGAGGTACTGTTTGCATCTTTGTGCTGGAAAAGTTGAGTGCGCGCTTGCGGCTCAGGGCTATGGTTGGCTAAAACCGCGCAGGGGCAGTTTGCCCTTCAAATTAATCTTGTGCGCCAAAGGGCTTTCAGGTAGCCTGCGGACGAAGCTGTGTACCGGTGGTCTGTTTCCAGGGCAAAAATAATATAAAAATGAGGGAGAGTAGGCATCCCGTTGATTCCAGCCGGGCATCCTCCATGTGCCTATGAGGCGCCTGGGCAGGTGATCGAACCAGACGGGAACATTGCACAATGTCTGATCTTTTTGAGAAATGCTTTTCGTTCACCCGTAACCCTGTTGTTTCAGAAAACGGCGTGGAACTGAGTCTTGCGGAGGCCATATCCTCCGGGATCTACCCGTATTTCAAAGCAATATCTTCAATGAACGGCCCCCACTGCACCGTCGACGGCCAAGACATGATCATGGTGGGCTCCAACAACTATCTGGGGCTGACCACTCATCCCAAAGTCAAGGAAGCCGCCATGAGAGCGCTGGAGGAGTACGGAACGAGCTGTTCGGGCTCCCGGTTCCTCAATGGCACTCTCGATCTCCACGAGCAGCTTGAAGCCTCACTTGCTCGCTTTATGGGAAAAGAAGCAGCCCAAGTCTTTTCCACCGGCTTTGTAACCAATCAAGGAGTTATTGCGCCGCTCCTAATGAGGACTGACACGGTCATCGTGGACCGGTTGGTTCACGCGAGTATTCTTGAAGGGGTTCGCCTTGGATTCGGTAAGGTTAGGCGGTTCCGACACAATGATATTGAGTCTCTTCGCAAAAATCTTGAGGCCAGCGCTGACTCCGATGGCATACTTGTAATTGTCGATGGCGTGTACAGCATGGAAGGGGACATCGCCCCCCTCCCGGAGATCGTCGCCACGGCTAAGGAGTTCGGCGCCAGGATCATGGTAGACGATGCCCACGGACTGGGAGTGCTGGGCGAGACCGGTAGAGGGACTCTGGAGCACTTCGGTTTAACAGACCAAGTGGATCTAGTCATGGGGACATTCAGCAAGTCCTTTGCATCCCTCGGCGGTTTCGTTGCCGGAGAGGAGCGCGTCATATCATATATCAAGCATCATTCTCGTGCTTTGATCTTTTCCGCCTCCATGCCCCCATCCGCTATAGCGGCCGTTCAGGCAGCCCTTGAGGTGATCGAGACTGAACCGCAAATCAGGGAGCGTCTTTGGGAAAATACCCGCTTCTTAATGGAAAAGGTAATTTCCTTAGGTTTTGATCCAGGGCCCACTGAGACTCCCATCGTCCCTTTAATCGTGGGAGACGACATGCGAACCCTCTACTTTTGGAAACGCCTCTTTGACGAGGGACTCTTTACCAATTGCGTTTTGGCCCCCGGCGTGCAGCAAGGGGCTCAGAGAATAAGAATGTGTCTTATGGCCACGCATTCTATGGAGGACCTGGAAAAGGTCGTGGAGATATGCGGACGCGTAGGAAAGGAAATAGGAATTATCAAGTGATGGAGTTGCGAACATGACAGACAGAAAGTCTGACAAAGGGCAGGCGGTTTTTCGCAGCATCAGGGGCGCGTGTTGCCTGGCGCTGGTTGCGACGTTCTGCTGCCTGATTGATCTCCCTGTCCTTGCTCAAGAGACATCCGGGGGGTCAGTTCCCCGGAAGACCGAGACCTCCATGGCTGCCCAAACTCCTGTGGAGGAGGCCCTAGTCCAGTCGAAGCTGGCTCAGGAGACGCGTATAGAAGAGATTGAAAAAACGCTCCAGTCCATCAAGGCTACTGGCGAAAAAGCGGAGGAGCGTTCTTACTTTAATAAGATGCTCGGCGCGGAACTGATCAAGTATATACGGCTGATGGTGATGGCTCTGATAGTCATAGCAGTAGGTTTTCCTGTCATCATATGGCTGTTGAGCAGAAAGAGAATTCTCGGCCTATCGGGCCTCTCTACGGAGGTTGCAGCGACCCTTCTGGTGATTGAAGAACGCCAAGCCAAGCTTGCCAACATCTTGAAAGAAATTCAGGGGGAAATCGACTACTTGCACACGATGTCCGTCCCCGACCTGAAAAACCTGATTCAGCAGGCGGAGAGTTACCTGAAACAGAATGAGGAGGACCTTGAAAAGGCAGGTTCCCGCAAGGGCAAACCTTGAGCAAGCGGCACAGTCTTGTGGAAAAGAGATTCAGGTTCCAGTGAATCCTGCAGGAGACCGTAAAGGAGGGGGGCTCACGGGCTGGCAAGCATCAAGCCGTGGGCAGGGCTGTATCATTTGTTGCCCAGGGAGGCGCATACCAGTTCGCTCTCAAATAGCGACAATCGGTTAGAAGTGAAATTGGGTTGCAGGTCAGTGCTATCCAATGTCACTTCAACATCGAGCTAGGGGTGCCACGGATCTAGGCTTTGTCAGATCCGTGTTTAAAGCGTACTGGCATCAATCATTCGGCAAAAAGCGGATCAGGGCGAGATAACAACCGGTGTCCCCAAGGAAACTTTCGAAAAGAGCTCTTCAATTTCGAAATTCCACATCGCGATACATCCATCAGTCCAATTGTCAGGTTTGGGATAGAGAATCGTCACCCACCTCCCTTCATGTTCGTCTGTCGGATAACCATGTATCCCGACCCATCCTCCCAATTCCGTGTCCCATGGGGCTTTCCCACTCTTGAGACTGCCGACTATAGAATCTCTTTTGTCGAGTGATATCAAGCCATTTTCAAACGCGGCCTGAGCATCGGCGACGCTTGGATAGCTGATACCCAGGAAACGATGGAAGCGGCTCTCAGTACTCTTGTAACAGATGAAATACTCGCCCTCAGGAGTTTTTGCATCCCCTGTGACACGCTTGGAACCGACCGGGTTTGTACCCAGACAGACCCTGTAAGTCTTTACAGTCTTACCATTTTGATGGAGTTCCAAGAGTTGTTTCTCCTTTAAGATCACTATCTTGGAAGGCGGTTCTCCGACTGCCTGTGGGCCGGCCCACAGGCCCTGGCCTGGAGAAAGCCACGTTACCAGCGTGATCAGCACGGCCAAAGAAAAGCACGATTTCACTGAAGGCCGTCTTGGACGACCTCTTCTATTCGACTGCCAATGAATTGGAATCAACGAATTTTCTTCCCTTTTCAACAGGATATTTGCAGCTCCCCCAATTATTCAGTGTGAATTCGAATGTCGGGGCATTGCCAATGTCGGGGAGAAAGTGACTGTTTGATAAGCCCTCTGGTCAACGCGTGGCGTCCTCCAAAGTTTTGATAAGAATGCGAGCATTGTCCGAAAGGGACCCCTTCCCCTCGTAAAAGACGTCCTGGGCCGTAATTCCTTTCCCGTGGTAGACTTCATTCGCCTCATTGTCCGGTTCCAGCACAGCCCCTTTCAGGGCTAAGCCTGCGAACAGGCCCTTTGATCTCGAATAAGACAGAATGCCGGAATCCAACCGGACGTTGGTTTCTGCCGAAGCCTGCCTGCCCACCGGACCTGCTGCAACAGAGACATCGGCTCCGAGGGTGTATTTGTCTTCCAGCAGCCCTTCAACCCCTTCCTCGTTCATCACAAGGAGAACCAAGTCAGTAGCCTGAGCACCCGCTTGAATACCGACGCTCCCGCCGCGAATGTTAAAAAAAACGGGTCTGCTCCATTGGCCGGTCTTTTCGTCTCTCCTGAGGACAATTCCGCTCCCGAAGCTCACACCAAATACCAGCCCCACCTTTACAACAGCCGGAAAAATAGCAAGCCCTCTGCATCTTTGTATCAAGTCCCTTGGAATTCCGCGGTCGGGCATCTCAAGGGCACTTTTGAGGACGAGATCGCTATCGAGAATGCGCCTGTCCAACTCCTGAAAGGAGGTCGCCGCTGAAACTTCAGGTTGCAATGCGACCATCCAAAACAGCGAGACAGCAAAGATTACTTTTATCATTTTTCCGACCCCGACCCTGTCTCGATCGCTCGGCCGCAACTTGAGCAATGTGGCCTCTCAATGTTTAAAAGCTCTCTGATTTGTGAACATCATCGCCACCTGAGGGTTTGCTTCATTGCAGGCCTGAATCGACTCGAAGTCTCTTTCGGAGCCACCGGGGTGTACTATTGCAGATACTCCCTCCCTTATCCCCACGTCCACTCCGTCCCGAAATGGAAAGAACGCATCGGACACCATCACTGATCCGACCAGGCCGGCTTTACATTCCAGCGTCTCCGCGTCCAGGTCTTTACAAATCGCTTCGTCCTTCAGTTCATTGAAAGGGACCAAGTGACGCTCGAAACAAAGCCGGTCCCGATACTTCACGTAAGCTTTGATTATTGCCAGTTCCGCAACACCCACCCGGTCTTGCTCGCCGGTCCCGATACCCACGGTGCAGCCGTCTTTCACATACAGCACAGAATTGGAAGTGACGCCCTGCTCCACGGCCCAGCCGAAAATCATGTCCTGAATTTCCCTATCCGTCGGGAGTCGTTCTATAACATATTCCTTTCCCTGATGCTTTGCTCGGGCAGGAACAAGGTCCTCCGGCGACTGAATGGCATTAACTGCGGACTGCTGAACTATGATTCCGCCGTCTATGAGAGATTTGAAATCAACAAAGCGCATGTTTACATAGTCCTGGAGTCGCTCGATCCTGGGAATTGCCAGTATCCGCAGGTTCCTGCGCCTGGAAAGAATCGCTACGGTTCCTTCCTCGTAATCAGGCGCGGCCACCACTTCGAGGTAGTTCTCGGCTATCAATTTGGCTGTGGGCTTGTCCAGGGCGCGGTTGAAGACCGCGGCCCCACCGAAGGCAGCTATGCGGTCCGCCATGTTGGCTCTGTAGTATGCTTTGGACATGCTTGAGTGAGCCGCTACACCGGAAGGATTGTTGTGCTTCATTATGGCACAGGCTGGAGTTTGCATAAGAAACTTAAGTATATTTAGGGCGTTGTCCACATCTGTTAGATTGGTTTTTCCTGGGTGCTTGCCAGCCTGGATCATTTCCGATTCCGTCAACGAGCTTACGAGGCCCTTTCCGGGGGCCACGAACCTGCAATTGCCAAGCGCCAGGTTACCTGCCGTCAGTTCGTAAAGGGCCGCTTCTTGACCAGGATTTTCGCCGTACCGTAGGCCTTTTTCTACAAGGCCGCCTGACGAATCAGCGATCTTCCAGGCACGCTTCCTGTATTCCAATGTCTGATCCCCGAACACAATCTTCATCGTCTCTGGGAAATGATCGTCCATCACTGTTTTGTATTTCTTCTTTATGTCTTCCATAAATAACTCTCCTGAGCTCTGTTCTTTCGCGAGAGGACCTTTTCAAATCGTGACCGCGGAGTCGAAGTGATGTCCGGAATGGGTACTAATACCACCCCCATAGCTAGAAAGCTACAACGATGCATGAAAATGTTTGAAACGTTAGTGCCACGAACGAGCGGCCCGACACGTCCGTGGCACCGTGAGTTCAATCTTGTGGCCGTCGGGGATAAGCATTTTCCTAGGAATGCGCTTTCAAGCGAGTAGTACTGAATCACAGCAGTTGGCGCCGTCGATTCGCCATGCGTGAAGCGTGTCGCTCATTCGACAGCAAATTGGTATCAGCCGACCTTACCACGGATTTGCCACATCCGAAAAGCTTTGAACCCTCATATCCGCCCCTGCATTATAGCAATTGCCAAAAGTGATTACCGAAACTGAGGATGAGTTGGTGGCAACGAGCATCCTGCCCGTCCGTCCGAGACTCGCAACCCCGCATTCCGCACGGGGTTGTCCAGCCAATCTGTGTCCGGGTCGGTGTGCGCTCCGGACGGAGATATAGGCCACGACTCTCAGCATAGGCTTTTTGGGCTCTTCCCTCCAGGCGTTGCTTATGTTACGCTAAAATAAAGTGTCCGGGAGTAGGTTCCGTGAAAAAAAACTCTTCTTGGCTCGGATGGTCGGGATTTTTTGTAGCCGGGTTCCTGGCCGGTATAGTATTTTCCGCGTGGAAGCTTGACAGCGGAGTCGTCGCCGAGCAGGCTCCCCGCACCGTTACAGCGGAACGAGACCAACAGGCTGAATTGAAAGCAAGAATAGCCGACTTGGAGAAAAGTCGGGCAATCAGGCCCGGCGATCTTGGCACTCTCGTACAATTGGGAAACAACTATTTCGACATCGGTGATCATGCAAAGGCTGTGGAAGCCTACGAGCAAGCCTTACAGATCGACCCTCGTAATGCAGACGTTATAACCGACATGGGGATCAGCTACCGGAAACTGGGCAAACCCGATGAATCAGTCAAGGCATTCCGCAGGGCCTTGGAAGTGGACCCGGAACATTCGATGGCGTTATTCAACCTGGGAATTGTGCTTAGAGACGACCTCAAGGACAACGCCGAGGCACTGAAGACATGGGAGATGTTCTTGAAAAAAGCAGGGGACACACCCCACGCTGTGATGATCCGGCCTTGGGTGAAGCAGTTGAGAGAAAAACTGGGGTCCGGGTCAGCCGGCGGAGAAGCCAAATGACAAGGAATGCTTTGCCCGGAAGAAGAGCCCGCCAAGCACCTGTTCAGACTCCTTAGTACCGTCTATCCCTCTGCCAATCTGTGAATCAGGAACTCAGTAAGCGCGGCCAATCCGTGAGTGGGCATATAATTGCTGGCTGAGACGTCGTACAGGATTTTGCTGTAAGAAGCAAATTCGGCGTCTTCTTTCCAGTGGATGAGTGCGACGGGCAACCTCGGGAAGAACTTGAAGAGGAACCAGACTCCTTGTTGCTGCTGGGCCTGGACGATTCCAATCATGCTCAGCGTGCCAGTGCCTGTGGTGTTCAGGCTGGTCATCAGGATCGCGGAGACGACGGCGAGGCCCATGGCGACTTCGTAGGAGACCATCTGGGCGCTCGAACGCAGAGCGCCAATCAGCGGGTAGTGCGAGTTCG
>Ga0209039_10002213_pt1 | contig 16852 bp, 13 predicted proteins | sample BogFormECP12_OM1_FD_188238 | JGI IMG/M metagenome (GOLD analysis project Ga0209039, IMG submission 188238) | Bog forest soil microbial communities from Calvert Island, British Columbia, Canada - ECP12_OM1 (SPAdes) (version 2) | ecosystem: Environmental > Aquatic > Freshwater > Wetlands > Bog ... | reverse complement strand
GAGAATCGTATCTGTCAATCTAATTATCTTATGGCTACTCCAGCCCTTGGAGTTGAACGATGCGCGGATCTATGAATCAGCTCCGCGCTACCCTTGCTCTTGCCGTCTGGTCCGATTCCAGCGCTACGGAGGGCTTCCTGGGTTATAATCCTGGTTGAATTTCGACCATGCCGGAGACACCGGAAGACAAAGCGCGGAAGACTATCGACGAACAGCTCAACAAGGCAGGGTGGCTCGTTCAGGACCGAGACCAAGCTAACATCACGGCTGGCCGAGGCGTTGCCGTGCGCAACTTCCCGCTGAAGTCCGGGCACGGCTTTGCGGACTACCTTCTCTACGTGGACGGCGCAGCGGCCGGCGTGGTGGAAGCCAAGAAGGAAGGCGCCACGCTCACCGGCTTTGAGGTCCAAACTGTCAAGTACAGCGAGGGTCTCCCGGACGAGTTGAAGGCTTATCGCCGCCCGCTTCCGTTCTGCTACCAAAGCACCGGCATCGAGACGCGGTTCACCAACCTCCTCGAACCGGAGGCGCGTAGCCGCAACGTGTTCGCCTTTCATAAGCCGGAAACATTTGCCGATTGGCTTATGGACGAGAGCCGCTCGCCGGGCTCGACCCTTCGCGCTCGGCTGAAGCACCTGCCGCCGCTTGATTCCACCGGGCTGTGGCCCGCGCAAGAACGTGCCATCCGGCGGCTGGAAGAGTCCTCACACTCAGCGACGGCAAGGTCGATGTCGCGCTGAACGACTGGGGCAGCGGAACGCGTAATCGAACGCTTATTCTCCTGACGCTGTTTCGCGCGCGCCAAATAAGCCAGCAAGGGACGTCAGCTTCCAAGGTCACTCCAATACTTGTCATTGAGGAGCCCGAGAGCTTCCTGCATCCGTCTGCCCAAGCAGAGTTCGGGCGCATCCTTCAGGATCTGGCAGAAGAATTCAGGGTTCAGGTCGTTACGACAACGCACAGCCCGTATCTTCTCAGCCAAGAACGTCCCGAGTCCAACATACTCCTCGATCGCAAGGAATACTATCACCAGTTGCGTTAGACCTATCGGGTGATGTCAGCGGCGACAACTCGATGGAGCCGTTTGGCTTGGCTCTAGGAATCAGTGGAGAGGAGTTTCGTCCCTGGCGCGACCTGTTTTTTAGCCGGGCCGATTCGATTCTCTTGGTGGAGGGTGAGACCGACAAACAGTACTTCGAGATGCTTCGTGACCCCGCACACGGAGCGGGACAACTCAACTTCCCCGGCGAGATATTCGCTTACTGCGGGAAGGATACTCTGAAGCAGACCGTCCTCCTAAAGTTCATACGAGAGCGCTATAAGCGGTTCTTTGTTACATTCGATCTTGATGCGCGCTGGGAGGTCGAAAAGCCGCTACAGGCCCTCGGATTGGAACTGAACAAGCAATACTGTCCGCTAGGAGTTGACGCCCCAGGTAAGAAGGACATCGAGGGACTGCTACCAGACGATGTCAAGAGCGCCGTACGATCAGCAAACTCCGCGCTGGTCGACCAAGCGATGAATGGCACCCCGGACGAGAGACGTGGTGCGAAGCGGGAGCTGAAGCGATTGTACCTGGAGGAGTTCAAGACGCGAGCGACCCCGGGGGCGGCTTACTTCGGAGAGTTCTACAAGTACACAAAACTCGTCAACAAAGCGATGACGACCCAATGCTAGCATCGCCTTCCACGGGAAGCGCTGGAGACTCGCGCAGGTGAAGGCGGCCGTCAGGAGTAACAGCCTCTGAGTGGCCGGATTCCCCAACGAACCCCGCGACTTCGGTTTCAATTTCCTCCCCTTCTTACCGGCCGGCGGACCTCGCGTCTGTTGTCGCCGAGTCAGGTACAATCACCGCCCTCAGAAGCCGACTGGACCTTGACGGAGCGGAGCTTTGACTGAAGGCAAAGCTGGAACACATCCGAGATAGCAAATCCAGCGGGGCCGTTGTACACTCGGTTTGCGGGTAAGACGTTGGCGACAACTGGATATCCGCTGAAGAGGCGAGGTGACGGTGAGCTACCGGCAACAAGAGATTCTGATCGAAACCAACGAGAACTACGGCAGACGCCCGCCAATGGACTTCTGCGGGGCGGTCTTTCGAGGATTTGCGCCAATGCTGGGCTATTCGGTGCGCATGGCTCTCGAAGGCTCAAGCAGTTCAGTCGGCGCCCCGCCTTCCTGGTTGCGAAAGGCCGCCGACGTTCGAGTGACCGGTTTCGCCGAGAGGGCTGGCGCCACGATCCTCAACCTGGAGGCGCCGTTGCTGGGCGAGGCCGCCCAGGAGATCTACTCCCAAAACACACTGTGGGAGACTAAGCCGGCGCCAAACGAAACAGCAGTCAACGTTCTTGCCCGCGTTCTAGGGGACGTGCGCGATGCAAACGACGAAAGTGCGTTTTACGATCGGCCGCTGTTGGGTAGGGTCGCCCGCCTCCGCCATCTCCTCGCGGGCGTGGTCACATCCATCCGACTTCCCGCCGCAGCGGACGACCAGCGCCTCTCCGCAGTGGTGAATGAGCAGGTGGTGGAGAGCGCGGTGCGCCTTTGGGACCGCACACCTCCTTCGGCGCAGATTCGTCTGACCGGCGTGCTGGACATGATTCGACACAGCACGCGGTCCTTTGGCCTCGTGCTCGAAGGCGGCGCGGAAGTGAGGGGAGTACTGGAAACGCAGGAGCAAATGAAAGATTTGACGCCCTTTCTCGGAGCGAAAGTGTTGGTGCTGGGGAGGGCTGTCTATCGGCCTTCCGGGAAGTTGCTGCGGGTCGACGCTCACAGCTTCGACTCCGGCGAGGGGCAGCCGCAGCTCTTTGGCAAAGTGCCGCCGCCACGCGAGAAACGCCCGCCAATCATCCGCATGAAGCCTTCCGACCAGTATCGCAAGGGAGTTGGTGCATTCTTTGGCATCTGGCCCGGTGAAGAGAGCGACGAAGACTTCACGCGAATGCTGAAAGAAATTCGCGGATGAGCGCCAAGCCATACGTTCTCGATACCAGTGTTCTCTTACACCTCATCCGAGGCCACGCCCTGGGCGAGTATATTAGAGTGACCTTCCAGATTGAGAGCCCAGCTTATCGTCCTCTGGTGAGCATCGTGACGCATGGGGAGATTTGGGCGCTGGCGGACCGCAACAACTGGGGAGACGAGAAGCGCGTAGCGTTGAAGCAGACGCCGGACAGCCTGGTTACAGTTGATTTGAATGACCAATCGATCCTCGATGCCTACGTCGAAATGGATCGTGCGTGTCGTGCTGCGCTAGGCGGAGCAAGGAATCTGGGCGATAACGACCTTTGGATTGCGTCGACGACGCGTGCCGCCGACGCTGTCTTGCTGACAACGGACCAGGACTTTCTACACTTTCATCCCGATCACTGCTTCGTCCACTATATTGACCAAGCATCCCGTTTGGCTGGCCCACAAGAAGGCACGCAACAAGGCTTTCCGTAAGATTGGCAACCGTATCGCCCGGGGCTGAACAGCCTGGGGGCCGCAAAAGCGCTGAATTAGAACAGTTCTTCCTCACGACGCAAAGAGTTTGGAACAACACAGTTCGGAAGTGAGCTTGACTCGTCGCGAAGAGCATTCTCTTGCCTCGACAAAGTCGTGCGAAATCGGCAAAGTCTCCATAAGTCATTGATTACACTGAGTGTTCACCCTATCTCTATTTTCCTGCTTGACGGAACCTGGTTGTCCGTGGTATGTATCGCGTGTCGGTTGGGTTGGTCTGGGTCGTTCTGCTCCGCCGTTTACCTGTCGAGAGAAATCCTACTCCCATGCAAGCAACCGACGTGTTTTCGAGCCTCCATAGCCTCGTAATCGAGGCAACCCTATTTGTTGTATTCGTTCTGACTTGTTGCAAACTAATCGTTCACGAGTGGCGGTCGCTGCGGCGGCTCACTCGTCGCCCCAAGAACAGGAAAGCTCAGCAACCGTAGCGCGGACCCGTTTTGTGAGTGCGCGGGGGAGATTCAGGACTTGCTGGCCTTTTGACGGAAGCCCAGCTCGGTTGCATTCAGAGCTGGCGAAGTGTATGTTATCGGTGGGTCGAGATTCTGAAAGTCGGAATCACAGTTTGAATGATCGGCAGTTTCAGTTCGAGTGGGATGAGATCAAGGCAGCGGCGAACGTGCGTAAGCACGGTGTGTCCTTCGAGCTGGCGGCGACGGTCTTCCACGACCCGAGACTGCTCACCGTTGCCGACCTGGAGCACAGCGAAATTGAGGAACGCTGGTTTTCAATTGGTTGCGCCGGCAACGGGGCAATGCTCTCAATCGTTTACATCTGGTCGGAGCCTGATCCTCGAACGTCGAAGATCCGCCTGATCTCGGCCCGCGAAGCCACCCCGACCGAGATTCGCCCATATGAGGAAAATCTATGAATGACCGCTCGTCTGAAGATGAAAAGATGCCGGCAGAGATCGACTTCAGCCAAGGGGTACGAGGGCTCCACCACATTCCGTCCGGCGCCAAGGTCTTTCTGCCCGCTTCGATTGAGCGAAGCGTCTGGGAATATTTCTCCGACAAAGCCGAAAAAAAGGGTATTGATCTGGGGGAGCTCTTGACCGACGTACTCAGGCGCGATATCGAGATCAATGAGGTACTGAAGTAACGCCGAGTAGTTCTGGGTGCGAGGGAGCCGGCCGGACCTAGCCCAATTGGGCAGCACTGCTGTTAAACGATCGGGTAAGAAAGGGAGTTATGACCGAATTGATCTTCATGGTGGAGGAATCGCCGGAGGGCGGATACACGGCACGGGCCCTTGGCGAATCGATCTTCACTGAGGCGGATGACCTCGCCGGGCTCCACGAGAAAGTTCGCGACGCGGTACGCTGCCACTTCGAGGAAGGACAGGGACCCAAAGTGGTCCGGCTGCACTTCGTGCGAGAAGAAGTGATGGCCGTATGAAGCTGCCTCGCAACCTCTCGGGCCGTGGCTTGGCCAAGGCTCTGAGAGTGTTGGGATATGAGGTCACCCGCCAGACTGGAAGCCACCTGAGGCTGACAACGCGTCAGCACGGCGAGCACCATTTGACCGTCCCGGACCATTCCCCCTTGAAGATCGGCACCCTCGCTGGAATTCTCGGGGACGTTGGACAGCACTTCGGTAGGAACCGCGAGGAAATCTTAAAGCAACTGCAGGGCGAGGAGTGTTGTTAGCCAGGATGCCTCGCCAAGTCGAGATACTCTCATCGAGCAAACGTGGCCCGGACCTCTGGCGTGTGCGATCGACGCTTTTTCGCGCCCGCTAGCGCACGCCGGTTCGGTTCTTCGTTGGCTCCGCCTCTCCCCGTTTCAGCGGCAAGGGTTTGTCTGGTGGACTCCAGCGCGATACCGATAAGGGATTATGCTCGGATAGCACCAAAGTGCTATATCGGAATAGCACCTTTGGGCCATTGACATCCTTGCCCATCGCTGGTATCAAAGTAAGCGTATTTTCAGGTGATCGATTTTCAGGCGATATTTTCTACGGGGTCGAAGACCCGGAGGTAGTTTTTCGCCGGAAAGTTCGGACCGGCAGTCCCAGTTGTCCGGCCAGGGGCCCTCAGGCCAGCCAGAGGACAAGGGACCGCGCCACCCAGAGCCTCTGAGCGACTCTCCGTGCAAACTGGATAGCGGCCAGTAGCGCCTAGTCTCACGCCTCTGCGGTGCGGAATGCGCAGTTTGAGCGAGAGGCTGATTTTCCCTATACGCAGCCAACCACTGTGGCATCCCGCCGTTGACCGCAAGCCCTGCTTCCCACACAAGCAGGCCAGACCCGCTGTTTTCATCAAATCGCAATCGTGCTTCCCGTCCGGGCAAGGCTGGGCCTGAGAGCACACCGCCGCCACCACACCGCGGTGTGCTTGCAACGCCAGATTCTTTCAAAACCGGAGAGCCAAACGAGAAGGAGATGCCATGACGACGTCGAATCCGAGCGGGGCTGAAATGGTGAGCTTGAGTGGTAAGCGGGGAACCAAGGCTGCCAGCTTGCTGGCGGTTGTGTTCATGCTTATGTTTCTTCTGTCGACGGGTGCTCGTGTCGCGCGCGCGCAGATCATCATCGACAATTGGAGCTTCGGGAATGGGTTTTGGAACGACCCCTCGAAGTGGGACAACGGCGTCCCCAACAACGGCGGCGGCAATTACTATGATGTCGTGATCAACGGCTCGGGCAGCGACACGATCACTTTCTTTGCTGGCCCCACGACGATTGACAGCCTCACGCTGGGGACGGGAGAAACGCTAACGCCCTGGAGCATGGGACAAATGGTCGGCGAGCAGTTGACCGTCGGCAGCACCCACGCCGCCGGAACGCTCACCAACAACGGGACGTTGAATTGGGCGAGCGTTCCCTTGACTCTCGACATCACCGCCGGCAACGGTGCCATTACCAACACCAACGCCATTAACCTTACATTGTCGAACTTCACCATCAACGCCAGCGGAAACTTCAACACTGCCACGCTGAACGGCGGCGGGACCATCACCCTGTCAATGGCGACGATCATGTCAGCGGCGGGGTTCTTCGGCAATGTTGGGACCGAGGTGCTGGACAATGTTGATAACACCATCCAGGGCGACGGCAACATCGAGAACTTGTCGCTGATCAACGAGAGCGGCGGCACCATCAACGCGAACACGGCCAACCCCCTCTACATCACGATGGGTCAATGGGGGTTCACGAACAACGGGACGGTGAAAGCGACGGGCGCGGGCGGCCTCTACATTAGTTCTTGGGGCGGTGGCTTCGGCGCGACGTTCACGAATAACGGGACGATCGACATCAACGCCAGCTCCCTCACCCTGTGGAACAACTTCAACCCCAACAACGGCACGCTGACTGTCGAGAACGGTAGCACCGCGGAGCTAGTTAGCATGGAGAACTACGCCGGCATCACGGTCGATCACAGCAACGTGACCGTCGACTATGACTACTACAACGAATCGGGCAGCACCACCATCGTCAAGAACGGGGCCAGCTTGGGCGTCGTTGGGGAGTCGGGCTTCGGTGGGAACTTCAGGAACGAGGGAGACAATGCAACCGTCGTGGTTAGCGCCAGCACGTTGAACGTGAATGCGGACTTCTCTAACACGGGAAATAATGCGTTCGTGGCGATTGCCGCCGGCAGCACGTTGAACGTCGGCGGGGACTTCAACAACACCGGCTCTGGCGCCAGCGTGAATCTCTCTAACGGAAGTACTGGCACTATCACGGGGTCGCTACTCAACGGCGCCACCGTCACGGTGGATAACAGCATGCTGACCGTCAAGACTGACTTCAACAATCAGGACTCCGCCAGCACCACGGTTCAGGACTTCGCCACCCTGAACGTCGGTGGGAACTTCAATAACACGGGACAGAATGCTAACGTCACCCTTTCCATTGGCGGCATCTTGAACGTGACGGGAACCTTCACCAACGGGGCTACGGCCAGTCTCACGCTTTCCGGGCCCGGCAACATCGCGAACCTCGGGGCGTTCCAGAACAACGGCTACGTGCGGGTTGATACGGGAAGTGTGCTGAACGATGCGTTGTTGAACCTCGATGGATCAGGCACTCTCACCGGGGGAACATATAGCCTCAACGGCGGGAAGTTCAACTACAGCAACTCCACCGACATCGTCACCAACAACGCGACCCTCATTCTGAACGCGAACGGGGGCACGCTTGGCACCGATCCCAACGGTTCCACGTTGATGATTTCCCACGATGGCGTGCACAGCGCCCTGGGCGGTTTGACCACCGACAACGGCTCACTCACCCTGATGGGCGTGACGCAGAACGTCTCCGGCGCGCTCACGATCAACGCCGGCGGCCAACTCAATTTGGCCAACAGCTCTATGACCACGGGCGGCGATCTTACCGTCAACGGTTCGGTCACCCTTAATGGCAACGACACCCTGACCATCAACGGGGCGCTGATCAACAATGCGGGCGCGACGTTCATCGAGAACAGCAACGACACCGTCAGCGTAACTAAAGGGATCACTCAGAACGGCACCTTTGAGCTCCTGAACGGCAGCAAGTTTCTTCTCAATGGCATCGGCTGGACCCAATTGACGAGTGCCGGAGAGCTGACCGCGGGCACTTACGATGTCGGCGGCATCTTTCAGTACGGGTCTCCCGCCAACGGCATTCTCGACATCAAGCCCGGCGTCACCATCGATCTGAGCGCCAATGGATTGATCACACCCAATGGGTCGACGGACGCTCTGGCGGGCTTAGAGGCCAACGAAGGGAACCTCGAGTTCGACAATCTCACCCATACCGAGACCATTACCCCGGCGGGCGGTACGTTGACGAACTCTGGTACGCTGACCCTGGGGGGAACAGCGGCAGAGACGGTTACCATCGCCGGGACGTTGAGTAACACGGGTACGGTGAACCTGACGGGGCCGGGCGTGACGCTGAACGACGACATGAATAACTCGGGGGCGATCAACCTGAGTGGCAACAACGACACACAGAACGTCACGGGCGATTTCAACAACCAGAACGGTGGTTCCCTCAGCCTGACCGCCAACATGAACAGCGTGAGCGTGAGCGGCAACTCCAATAACAGTGCGGGCGCATCGGTGACGATGAGCGGCACCAAAGGCAGCTTGGCCGCCACCTTGGCGTTTATCAACGGCGGGAAGGTGACTCTCTCCGGCGTCGGCGACACGCTGAGCGCGGCGTCATTCACCAATACCGGGAACGTATCCATCGGCCAAGGGCAGTTCGGCGGCCCCCCCGAAACCGTGACCGTTGGCGCCGCGGGTACCTACACTCAGACCGCCGCCGGGGCCAGCACGACAGTGGACGGGGCGCTAATAGCGGGCAGCGTCAGCATTCAGGCTGGCGCGCTGTTGGGCGCCGGCACGATCGTTGCGGCTAACAATGGAACCGTCACCAACAGCGGCGGAAAGGTTGAGCCAGGATCTCCCGCCGGCAATCCCGGTACCCTGACCATGGACGGAAACTACAAGCAAGGAGCCGGTGGAACCCTAACCATCGACTTGGCCGGGATCGCCCCCGGGCAGTTCGGTGTCCTGAACGTGAGCGGCCTCGCAACACTGGATGGCACGGTGGACTTCACGGCCGTGAACGGGTTCACGCCCGACCCGGGGGATGACTTTACATTCCTGTTCTTCGGCACCAAGTCGGGCAACTTCGCCAGCATGGATTTCACCAACTGGGCTTGCCCGGCGGATAACACGTGCACGGATGTATTCGGGCAGGGCAGTTTGACTCTGGAGATCACCCCGGTTAAAGGCTCCCCGACTCCGGAGCCCTCCACCTGGTTGCTGCTGGGAACGGCGCTCCTGGCGATGGCAGCATACGTTATGATGCAGCGTCACCGGACTAGGGAGTAGGAAATAGGGAGCGGGTAGCCACGGTCAGTGCCGTTCTGACCGTGGGCTTTTCTCATGCACGGTACCCCAGCGGCAATCGCACGTAATCAATCTGACCGGGCAGGCAGCCGCCGTTGCATTGTCCAAAGCAAGACTGTCGTGACTCGACCACCGCCAATCTCCCCGCCGCTTCACCGGGCCCTTGACCACGGGATTCACGCGCATGCACTCCTATTCGTCATCGAAGGAAAGGCCCACGGTCAGAAATGCGCTGATCGTGGCTACCCGCTGCCGGGGGCGGTGATATACGCACTATGAGCTTTGAAGAAGAAACGGGACGCGGGACATTGACTCACGCCTCGGGATGCGCAGGAACTTCCGGCGAAATATCGCGCCAGATTATGCGGTTGCAGGTGGTCACGCTGATCTGGATGGTGGTTGAGTGCGCCCTTGCTCTCTTTTCTGCATGGCGCGCACGCAGCCCCGTGCTTTTGGCCTTTGGCGCCGATAGTTTGATAGAACTCTTGTCGGCACTCGTGGTGCTCCTGCAATTCGTCCCAAGCCTTGCTGTGAGCACTGCCCGGGCTGCGAGGCTCGCGGGCATTCTTCTCTTCGTGCTCGCTGCGGTCATCACCATGAGCTCTGCCCTGGCGCTGTGGCAGCATGTGCGGCCCGACACAAGTTGGATCGGCATGGGCGTCACCATTGCCGCGCTCGCCGTCATGCCCCCGCTGAGTGCGGCGAAGCGAAGAGCCGGAAAAACGGCTCGCAATACGGCGTTAACCGCGGACGCGGTGCAGTCGGCAACCTGCGCCTACCTTGCCGGCATAACCCTTGCCGGCTTGGTCCTCAATGCCGTGCTTCATATCCGATGGATAGACCCCGCCGCCGCGCTGGTTGCGGTTCCAGTCATCTGCCTGGAAGGGAAGAAAGCGTTGCAGGGCGAGGAGTGTTGTTAGCCGGGATGCCTCGCCAAGTCGAGATATTCTCATCGAGCAAGCATAGCGCGGATCTCTGGTGCGCCAGGACAAGCCTGGCTGGTCTTGTAAGCTGAAAGGAGGTTGCCCTGTAATTGCTCATTCAAACTGGAACTAGGGAAATGACTGGCATACGCATGATACAGCGTCGCCGGAATAGGGAGTAGGAAATAGGGAGTAGGTAGGTACCGACTCACCTACTCCGTACTCCCAATTAGCAGTTCCCAAACCCGGTGGCCGTCGGTGATAACCCCTTAAGCCCTTGACGTGCCCTACTCCCTATTCCCTAATCCCCAGGTCACACCTCGCTATGCCGGGGATCCCACCAACTGCGGCGACGTTTTCCGAATCATGTCCGCGAGGGCAGACCGGTCAGGCTTCAGCAGTTCGGCAACAACCTGCGTGCCGATGTGCGCGACGATGATTTGCCCAATTTCGGTGTGCACGTCCGTGAAGATCCCCAGACTCTTCATCCGGTCCGCCTGAATTTGGTTATCCTCGTTCGGAGTCACGTAGTGCACGCTGCTCGCTTTGTAGCGATGGATCAGAAACAGATGGACGAGCGTCATCAGTCGCTTCTTGCGTAGCCGCGCGACCGTGTTCTGGTCGCGAAACGAGAGGATGATCCGGCCGCGACGATCCTGAATGTTGGCGAAGATGACGTTGGCCAGCTTTTCTCCACTTGCCTCGTCGAGCACGCACAGTTCCAACAGTTCCGAACCGGACGTGTGGGGACGCAGCTCCACCCGCATCTTCCCCGGATAGTCCCAGTGCTCCCTCCACGTCGCCAGCCATTCCTCCAGCAGCTTGGTGGGGACCTCGGTCTGAACCAGGTGCTGGAACTGCGTCGATCCCTTGCCCATCGCCTTGGTTGCGGCAGTGCGTCCCGACGAGGCCATCAATGCGGCATCCAGCCGTGGTCCTCCCACCAGCGTCTGCGGTGTGCGATAGGGAGATTCCAGCAGCCTGAACTTGCGCTGCAGGCGCGCCAGCGCCAACATCCCGTCCTGCTTCAACGCGGTGGCGAACTCCTCGGCGGCCAAGCCATCGATCTGGTGCCCGCCGTAAGTGATGAAGTTGAAGACGAAGCCGAGCCTTCCCAGTTCCTCCGGGAAGCGCCTCATCTCCTCGTCGCTCATGCCCGTGGTATCCCAGTTGAACGACGGCGACAAGTTGTAGGCCAGCATCTTGTCGGGATATTCGGCGTGGATCGCGTGCGCGAACTTACTGGCGTCCTCCAGGTCCGCCGTCTTGGTCTCCATCCACAGCAGATCCGCGAAGGGCGCCGCAGCGAGCGATTTGGCGATGGCATAGTCGATCCCGCTCTGGAGTTGATAGAAGCCTTCCGGGGTCTTGGGCAGCTCGCAATCCCAGACGACCTCGACACCCATCGACTTCGCCCGTGAGCGCGCCTCGTAGAAGGAAGCGTGTTTCGAGAACTCCAGCCATTGCTCGACGCTCATGTCGAAACGATCGCCTTCGTCGGTGCGCAACTCCATCACGTCAGCAACTGCCTGCCCATAGGTCTTCAGCCCGGCTTCTGCCTGCCAGATTTCCGCATAGCGGGTGTCGATCCTCTGCAGCGCAGTCTCGAGCTCCGTTGCCGACGCATGCCTGGCGACGGGGGCAGTCTCGGTGATGATCGACATGAGCCCGACCTGCTCAAGCCAGGCAAAGGTCGCCTCATACTCGGTCTCTGACACGGCGAACAGGAGGTGTCCCCGGACCTCGTCGACCCCCAGTTCGAAGAGCTTTCTCAGAATGGCCAGATAGCCAACCCGGTAACTTGGCAACTCGATGTTGGTTGCGCCGAGGATAAAGGGCTGGTCCCGCTCGTCGCTGCGACTCTCAACAAACGTCGCCGCTTCGGCATCGGTTCGGGCCACAATGATGCCCGGTACCCGCATGATGTCAAGCTGCAGGCGAGCCGCGTTGAGACGCCTGATCTGCTCGTCCTCGGCCACCAGCACCTTACCGCCCTGGTGGCCGCACTTCTTCGCCCCAGGCTTCTGGTCTTCAATGTGGTAGCCCGGAACGCCGACCTCCACGAAGCGGCGGATCAAGTTGCGCACGTGCGCATCTCCACCGTGGCCAGTGTCGGCATCGGCGATGATGAAGGGCCGATAATCGACTGCCGGAGTTGCCTTACGCTGTTCTTCGCTCATCCGTGCCCGGGCGAAGTGTTGGTTCTTGTCGGCCGTGAGAAGTGCTCGCACCAGCCCGGCGGCCTCGTCCGGCACCTGGTTCAAGGGGTAGCTCGCCAGGTCCGGCCCCGGGTCCTCTGAGTGCGAGCCCTTGGCGGAGGTCGCCCAGCCGCCAAGGTAAATGCCTTCTATCCCCATCCGCTTCAGGACGACCGCCTGGCCGGGGGAATAGGGGCCGAAGGTCGTAATCTGCTCGCGCTGCTCAAACAGCTCGCGCAGGCGCACATAGAACTCCTCGGCGGCCCGTCGGGCGACGGCGTAGTCGCCGGAGATCGTACCCTGTTGCTCGGCCACCTCACGCGGAGAGTAAAGGCGGACGATGCCGGCGAACCGTGGGCTTCGAAACCACTCCTCGGCGGCCGCCACCTGCTGGTTGAATGTAGTCATACTACCTCCTGCCTCTGAGCGTACTCCTGAGTCGCTGCAAAGTCGACGGGCGTCACCATTACCTTTACTTGCCATTACTCTGGTCCCTCGAGAATCGCGTCATGAACTCGGTTGTTTTTGACCAACCCCTCGTGTGCCGAGAAGATTGTCGCCATGATCAAGTAGAACCCAGCCCTAAAGAGGGGTCAAATCGGGTGGTCCGAATCGGACCACCTGTCCGAGCCGGGCGAGGAGAGGATGCGTTCTGCCTGGCACATGCGCTAAAATAGTCTTCCGTTCTCAGAAGGTGTGAGAGATTAAACACAGAGGCACGGAGACACAGAGAAGAGCGCGAGGATCATATGAAGATCGTTTGTTTCCACGCGCTTCCCATTATTTCTCTGTGCCTCTGTGTCTCTGTGATGGAAACTCCTTAGCAATTATTTCGCGCTCTCTGAGACTGAGAACCGACAGGAGGTAATAAATGGTCCCGGTACAACAAGAAGAAGTGCAGATCACGCGCCCGATCAACGAAGCCCAAGCCACAATCCTGACCGAGGAGGCAGCACATTTCCTTACCAAGCTCGCCCGGAAGTTTGAAGACGTGCGGCAGCAGCTTTTGACAAGACGCACCGCCCGGCAACAGGAAATCGACGCGGGCAAGATGCCGGACTTCCTACCCGAGACTGCCGAGATCCGCGCGGCGAATTGGGCGGCCGCCCCTATTCCGCACGACCTTCTCGACCGGCGGGTGGAGATCACCGGCCCGGTGGATCGAAAGATGATCATCAACGCCCTGAACTCCGGGGCGAGCGTGTTCATGGCCGATTTCGAGGACTCGAATTCTCCCACGTGGCAAAACAACCTGGACGGCCAGTACAACCTGCGCGATGCCGTCAACGGGACCATCACCTACGTGAGCCCGGAAGGAAAGGCGTACGACCTGGCGGAGCGGACAGCAACCCTGATGGTGCGGCCGCGCGGCTGGCATCTCGACGAGAAGCACTTCTTGGTGGGGGGGAAACCGATCTCCGGGTCGCTGTTCGATTTCGGGCTTTTCTTCTTTCACAATGCGAAAACGCTGATCGCGAAAGGTACGGGGCCTTACTTCTACCTGCCCAAGCTGGAAAGCCACCTCGAGGCGCGTCTGTGGAACGACGTATTCAATTTCGCGCAAGACGAGCTGGGAATTCCACGGGGAACCATCCGGGCCACCGTGCTGATTGAAACCATCCTCGCCGCTTTCGAGATGAACGAGATCCTCTACGAGCTGCGGCAGCACTCGGCCGGGCTCAATTGCGGACGGTGGGACTACATCTTCAGCTTCATCAAGAAATTCCGCAACCGTCCCGATTTCGTTCTTCCCAACCGTGCTCTGGTAACGATGGACCGGCATTTCCTGAACTCCTACGTTCTGCTGCTGATCGAGACGTGCCACCGTCGCGGCATCCACGCTATGGGAGGCATGGCCGCGCAGATTCCGATTAAGAACGATCCGGCCGCCAATGAAGCGGCCCTCGAGAAGGTGCGGCAGGATAAGCTCCGCGAGGTCCGCGCCGGTCATGACGGAACGTGGGTGGCGCATCCGGGCCTGGTACCGGTGGCCAAGGAAGTGTTTGATACTTACATGAAGACCCCCAACCAGATTTCGCGCCGACGGGATGACGTGCGAATCAACGCCGCCGATCTGGTCGCGGTGCCGGAAGGGGAAATCACGGAGGCCGGGCTGCGCTGGAACATCGACGTGGGTCTGCAGTATCTGGCCGCGTGGTTGCAGGGCAACGGCTGCGTTCCGATTTATAACCTCATGGAAGATGCGGCAACCTGCGAGATCTGCCGGGCGCAGGTGTGGCAATGGGTGAAACACGGGGCGAAAATGAGTGATGGCCGGACGGTGACGATGGAACTGGTGCGCCAGGCCACTTCCGAAGAATTGGAGAAACTGCGGACCAGGCTGGGCGCCGAGAGATTTGATTCGATGGGCTTCAAGACGGCCGCACAGATTTACGAGAGCATGATGACCCGCGCGGATTTCCCCGAGTTCTTGACTCTCGTGGCTTACGACTACATCGACTGAGACGAATAGGGAGTCGGGAGTAGGGAGTAGGGAGGAGGCAGGGAGACGGCGTTTTCCCTACTCCCGACTCCCGACTCCCGACTGGTAGTGGTCGAGGCGCGTCATGTCCCCTTCTGTGGCAAAAAGCTCCGGCAAAACTCCAAAGGCCAAAATCTCCGACAACGATCTGGCGCGTCTCCGGGACGATCTCGTCTCTCGCCGCATCGGTGCCGGGATTGATTGGCTCGAAAGTCATCGCGCCTTTCTTGCCGCGCTTGATCCATCGCAGAAGGATGGTGCTGTTTTCCTCGGTTACCTCGCGCAGTGGGTGGACATTGGGTTCGACCAACCACGCTTGGTGAAGGAATTGCTGACCCGGTTCTCGCAAGCCTTCAGGGCCGCCCTTCCACTTTCCGATTACGTCCACATCCGAATGGCCGAGGGCTTAGTGGCCATGTCGGAGGAGAACTCCGAGAGCGCGATTCCCCATTTCGAGACTGTCCTCTCGTTGGAGAACGAGATTCAAGATCAGGAGCTCGTGGCGATTGCCAACTTCTGGATTGGACGATGCCAGAGAAAAATGGGCCGGTACGACAGCGCCCTGAGGTACACCGTTAAGGGCAAGGAACTCGCCCTGCGCCTGGAATATCCCAAGATGGCGGCGGTGATGCAAGTGCTGGAGAGCTGGCTCCTCTTTCAGGAAGGCAAGCCGCAGGAGGCGAGGCGCATCCTGAAGGAGGCGGAAGCGGTTCTGCTGGAGACGGATGATTACGTGACGCGAGGCAACATCCAGTCCGCCTACGGCAGGATCGCGCGCCGGCAGGGCCGGTACGACCAGGCGCTTCAGCACTTCGCCGATTCCATTGAGGAGTACAAGAAGCGAAGTCCCCTGCACCGCCATCTCGCCCGCGCGCTCGCCAACACCGCGTTCGTGAAACGCCTTATCGCTGCCCGCCTGGGTAAAAAGATCGACCGCGAGGTCGCACGGCGTTTGAAGACCGCCGGATCCCGCCATGCGGGACCCGCCGCTTTTCCCAAAGTTCGGGAGAGGGCGCATCTCGAGAGGCTCCGCGCGGAGGCGCTGGCGCACCTGGACCAGGCAGAACAGATCTACAGCCGTTACGACGATCATCGAGGCCTCGGAACCGTGCACGTCGATCGTGGCTTGCTGTGCCTGGACGGCGGTGATCTGGACGGCGCGGCCAACGAGGCGGCCGCGGCCTACCGCCTGGGGGAGGACAAGAAGGACTACATTCTGGAGGCGCGGGCCCGCATCCTGCAATCGACGGTTGAGAATGCCAAGTTTGAGGAGCAGATCGAGGAGAAATCCGATACCCACCACGCTCAGCTCGCGTGCGACTTCGCGCGTGACGCGGTGGAGTATGCCAAGCACACTCAGAACCGGCGGCTCTTGGCCAGGGCTTACATCGTCCAAGGCTTCGTGCTTGCCAACGAGTTCTTCGGCGACCCGCAGGCGGCCGGCGAGTCCTGTGACCGGGCGGCAGCGCTCCTCAAACCGGAAGGTCAGGACTATGTGTGGGAAGATCTGCAGGTGCTGAGAAGAAAGCTCCTGAAGGCTGGTAGTATCGACTCCGTGCTGCGTGAATGGTCGCAAGGCATTGTGGGAGACAAGACGTTCCAGCAAATCACGGAGGAGTTCGCAGGCATTGTGATACCCAAGGTCTGGAAACGCGAGGGCCGCAAGGTCTCGCGCGTGGCGGCGCGCCTGTCGATCTCGCCCAAAAAAGTCCGCCGCATCCTCTCTAACTCAGGGCTTATTGAAGGCAAAGACGGCAAGCATGAAGGGTAAAGGGTAAAGGGTAAAGGGTGAAGGGTAAACCCCAATCCGCCGATAACGGTATCCGGCGCGAGGTAGACCTTGATTTGAGCAGCGGAAAGCCGGCTTGCTTGGCCACCGCGACTACTGCCGCCCCGC
>Ga0209039_10002212_pt1 | contig 16853 bp, 18 predicted proteins | sample BogFormECP12_OM1_FD_188238 | JGI IMG/M metagenome (GOLD analysis project Ga0209039, IMG submission 188238) | Bog forest soil microbial communities from Calvert Island, British Columbia, Canada - ECP12_OM1 (SPAdes) (version 2) | ecosystem: Environmental > Aquatic > Freshwater > Wetlands > Bog ... | reverse complement strand
AATGACAACAACGCAAACAAAGGACTTAGCCGAACGCTATTGCAAAGTTGTCATTCCTGTTTCAACCTGCCCCAGCAGGTCCGTTGCTCGTGATGACAATTCAGGTAGAACCAGGCTCCGCTTTCCAGGCCGCGGTGGTTCGCTCCATCATTTCGCTCTTGCGAGTGCGCCCCTGGTTTCGAGCAATTGGGATTCTTCCGCCGCACCCCGCCCCACCCGACTTTCGCAATCCCTATCTTCAGTTTATGCTCTCGTAGCGCCTTTTAACGGTTCCGGGGAGCAAAAGGTCATGACATTCGACGTTCACGTGGGACGCAGCCTGGCGTTCCTCTTCATCTTGTTGGCAGCGACCCTGCAATCATCCGTAGCGCAAACTGCGACTTACGGTCCACATCTTTGGGACAAGCTGCTGGACCCGGCGATCTTCGAGAAACGGGTCAACGAGCAAATCGATCTGGCGCAGAAATCAATTGACCAGATCCTGGCTGTCACGGGACCACGCACTATCGAGAACACGCTGGCGCCCTACGACAATGCGGTGCAATACATCGACACCGCAGGCATGCAATCGGGGGTGCTGCAAAGTGTAAGTCCCGACTCCGGCATACGCGACCGGGCGCAGGTCATGATCCAGAAAGTCAGCGCCGTGCAAACAGGCCTTACTCTAAACCAGGCGCTCTATCACGCGCTAGCGGCGCTTGACGTCTCCAAAGCCGACCCGGCTACGCAATACTACGTGCAGCGCACGCTGCTGGAGTTCCGGCTGGCAGGCGTGGACAAAGATGAGGCCACCCGCGCGCGCATCAAGACCCTCAACGACGAAATCACCAAGTATTCCACCCAGTTTGGACGCACCCTGCAGGAGTCGCAGCTCAAAGTCGTAGTCAAGGACCCCAAGGAACTCGACGGCCTGCCGGAAGACTTTATCAAGGCTCATAAGCCCGCGGCCGACGGCAGTATCACGCTGACCAGCGACTCTCCCGACGTGGAACCAGTGCTTAAGTTCGCCCGCAGCGCCGACCTGCGAAAGCGCATTTACCTGGCGTACAACAACCGCGCCTATCCCCAAAACGTGACAGTGCTGGCTGATCTGCTGAAAAAGCGCGAAGAATTGGCCAACCTGCTCGGCTATAAGCACTGGTCCGACTTGAACGCGGCCGACAAGATGGCAGTGAATGCGCCAAACATCTCCAAGTTCATCGGCGAGATCGACGTGGCCTCGCGGCCGGCTGCCGAACGCGAGTACACGATGCTGCTAGCCGCCGCACAAAAACAGGACCCTTCGCTCCAGCAGATCTCCATCCAGGACCGCCGCTATTACTTCGAACAAGTTCGCCGCAGCGAGTTCGACTTCAACTCCCAGGCCGCGCGCCCCTACTTCCCCTACGACCGCGTGCAGGCCGGAATTCTCGCGGTTGCGTCGAAGCTGTTTCACGTCACCTTTAAGCCGGTGCCAGATGCAGTGGTATGGGATCCGTCGGTGAACACGTTTGACGTGTACGACGGCGACAAACAACTGGGGCGGATTTATCTCGACATGCATCCCCGCCTTGGCAAGGACCAGTGGTTCAGCTCGAATCCCATCCTTGACGGCAAGCGCGGCAAGCAGTTGCCGGAGGCGGCGCTGGTTTGCAATTTCTCCGGCGGCAAGCCAGGTGAGCCGGGACTGATGGAGTATGGCGAGGTGACCACGTTCTTCCATGAGTTTGGACACCTGATGCACTGGATCTTCCAGGGACAACAGCAGTGGGCGGGATACGGCGGTAACCTGGAGAGCGATTTCGTCGAGGCGCCCTCGCAGATGCTCGAAGAATGGATGCACGATCCCAAGGTGCTGGCCACCTTCGCGCTCAACTACCAGACCAACCAGCCGATCCCAGCAGAGCTGGTGATGCGCGCCAACCGGGCTGATGCCTTCGGCCGCGGCCTCTGGGCACGCGTCCAACTGGTCTACACCAGCGTGTCGTTCGACCTGCACAACATACTGCCTCAGGAAGCCAAGCTGGAGCAGGTGATGCCGCAGAACGTCGAGCGCTTCCTGCCGTTCAAGCCTTTGGAGGGCGACAACCAGATCGCCTCGTTTGGCCACCTGACGGGATATTCGTCCGCCTACTACACCTATTTGTGGGACAAGGTGATTGCCGAGGATTTCTTCAGCAAGTTTGATCGTAACGATCTGCTGGCGCCGGAAGTCGCTCTGCGCTACCGTTCGACGGTGCTGGAGAAAACCGGCTCGATGCCGGCCAACGATCTGGTAAGAAGCTTCATGGGACGCCCCCAGGCGATTGATGCTTTCAAGAACTGGATGAACCAGGAATTCCAGGGCTTGCCAGCCGCCGGCCAGCCGTCAGGAAACTAATTTCGAGATTCCGAATAATCGGCGGGCGCCCCAGGTTCGCGGCGGGCTCTTCGACGCTAACTTGGGTACATGACCTGGTGCACCGTGCGCTCGTGCGGTGGTTGGCCGAGGCGAACCGCGTACGCGACTCAAGTTTCGTTCGCTTGAATTGGTGCTGGTTATGAAGTCGTAAGGTCCATTGCAGCCGCGCGCGTGCTCATTGGATACTGGAAATCGTGAAAACCGAAGTTCCCACGCTATCCGGCAAGCACGTTCGTCTTGAGCCACTCGGCCACCGCCACGTCGACGCCCTTGTAGCCGCCGCAGCGACCGATCCCTCCCTTTACCAGTGGAGCCCCGTTCCGCAAGGCAAACTCGAGGCCACCACCTACGTCGACACCGCCTTGGCATGGCAGGACGCGGGCACCGTGGTGCCGTTCGCAACTGTTCGTCTGGCTGACGGCGATGTCGTCGGGTCCACCCGATTCTTCAACATCGAGCGATGGTCGTGGCCGCAGGACCATCCTCGGCACGGACACGTGCTCGACGTCTGTGAGATCGGCTATACGTGGCTGACCCGCTCGGCGATCCGCACTCCAGCCAACACCGAGGCCAGGCTGCTCATGCTGACGCATGCCTTTGAATCCTGGGAGGCGCTTCGTATCTGCTTTCACACCGACGTGCGTAATCAGCGGTCGCGCGCTGCGCTGGAACGCATCGGCGGGAAGTTCGAAGGAATTCTCCGCGCCCATCGCATGGCGGCTGATCACATTCCTCGCGACTCGGCGCGCTATTCGATCGTTGCGGCAGAGTGGCCAGACGAGAAGCGACGGCTGACGCAACTCCTGGATCAAGCCTGACCGGCGTGGAGTCGACTCGAAACGATATAATCGTCTTACCCGTTCATGAGAATCTGTGCGACATTCGAGGGATGCCGGGCACTCATCGGCGTGCTCTGCCTCGTGATTTTTGCCGGCTGTGTTGCCCTCGCCCAAAATGCTGGCGACGCGCAGCTTCCATCTAACCCGCAGCCTCAGGCTTCACCCCAGTCGCCCACTACTCCGCAGACGCCACGCACCGCGCCTTCGACTTCGACAGCGCCCTCGACCGCTCCTGCGCAGGCTCCGGCCGCCGCCGATGCCCAGGTGGCGCCCATCGTTCCGGCTGCCGCCGAACGCCATTATCATGCCGGCCGCAATGCAGAGAAGGACAAGGACTACGGCACGGCTATCGCGGAATTTCGCGCCGCCATCAAGGAGTATCCCGACTACGTGGACGCGCGCTATCACCTCGCCAATTTATTGATGGACCACCAGGGATACAACGAAGCCATCGTCGAATTGCGCCAGGTCGTACTGTTGCGACCCAACGACGCCAACGCCCGCAACGATTTGGGTTTCGCGCTGAAAAAGAACGGCGACGCCAAAGGCGCAGCGGCGGAGTATCTGCAAGCCATCCGCCTCAATCCCAAGATGGCTGTCGCGCACAATAATCTGGCGAACCTTTTATATGCCAACAAACAGTACTCCGCCGCCATCCAACACTATCAGGCGGCATTGCAGCTCCAGCCCAACAATCCCGACGCGCGCATGAACCTGGCCACCGCGCTCGACGTGATCGGCAAGACTGACGAAGCCATTGTCGAGTACAAGGAAGCGCTGCGTCTGCGTCCCAACGACGCCAACATTCATTTCAATCTTGCTATCGCCTATCAGAACAAGAAGGACCTGACATCAGCGATCACCGAGTTAAAATCTGCGAGCAAGCTCGCACCCGATTGGGTTTCCCCTCGCTTGATGCTGGTTCAAATATTGAAGAACTCCGATCCCAAGACGGCGCTCGATGAGTGTATGGTCGCCGACGGGCTCTCCCACGACGCCAAACTTCACGATCAATGTCTGGAATTGCAGAAGCGAACGCAATAGCCGAGTTTCCCACACAGTCCCGTTTCGTCGGGTGCCCCAGGTTCGCGCCGATCCTTACATTCGCATTTTGTCATCCAGAGCGCAGCGACCGCAGGGAGCGGAGTCGAAGGACCTCTATACCCACAATGAGCTTCCTTTGTGGTCAAGCGCGTTCCGTTGGCACCTTCGGTGCGGCCACGATCCGCCCCGCACGAATCGTAACGCCCTTTGCCAGCATCCAGATCTCCACGAGGACTTATGGCCGCCCTTCATTGGCTTGCAGGAGAAGCGCTTCCGGATGCGCTGAATGATTCAACCGTACCATCGCAAAACCCCGATGCGGGCTTGCTCGACGCCTATTCGCGCGCCGTCGTGGGCGCGGTCGCCCGCGTCAGCCCCGCTGTGGTGCACATCCAGGTGCGGCAGAAAAATGATCGCCAGGACGGGTCCGGCTCAGGCTTCGTCTTTACTCCCGACGGCTTCATGCTTACCAACAGCCATGTGGTACACGGCGCGGCGGAAATTTCCGTGACCACGGTGGAAGGCGATCGTTTTCCCGCAGAATTGGTGGGCGACGATCCCGACACCGACCTCGCCGTGATTCGCGGACGCACCTCGGCGCCTTCGGTCCCGCTGGGCAGTTCGCGCCAGCTCGCTGTCGGCCAACTGGTGATCGCCATCGGCAACCCGCTTGGCTTCCAGCACACCGTGACGGCAGGCGTGGTCAGTGCGCTGGGCCGCACCATGCGCTCGCGATCCGGGCGCCTCATTGACGGCGTGGTGCAAACCGACGCCGCGTTGAATCCCGGCAATTCGGGCGGGCCGCTGGTCGATTCGCAAGGCCGCGTCGTCGGCGTCAATACCGCAACCATCATGGGCGCGCAGGGCATCTGCTTCGCCATCGGCGCGGACACAGCGGAGTTCGTGGCCTCGCGCCTGATTCGCGACGGCCGTATTCGCCGCAGCTATGTCGGCCTTATGGGACAAGGTGTGCCGCTGCACCGCCGCATCGTTCGCTATTACGATCTGCCCTCGGAGAGCGGGCTCCTGGTCGAAAGTGTTGTCGCGGGCTCGCCCGCCGAGCGCGCTGGATTGCGCGAGCGCGACGTGATCGTGCGCTTCGCCGGACATCCCATCTCTGGCGTGGACGACCTGCACCGCCTGCTTACCGCGGAACGCAGCGGCCACTCGGCGGAAGTCGAGGTAGTGCGCGGAATAGAGTTGCGCAAGTTATTAATTGTTCCCCAGTCCCAGCGCGACTGACCGGAAGAAACTATTTCTGCGCGCGCTGGTAGTGCCGCCGCGCCTTCTGGCGATTGCCGCAGACCATCATGTCGCACCAGCGACGGCTGTGATTGCGGCTCTCGTCGAGAAAAAGCCACGCGCAATCGTCGGCCGCGCACTCGCGCACCGCGCCCAGTCGGTCCGAGGTCAGCAACTCCGCCGCCGACAGAGCGATCGGCCATAGAATTTGCTCGAAACTGTTCGCCTCGTCCGCCTTCCACTGCCAGCGATAGCCGCGTTGCGACATCGGCATCAGCCGCCGATGCTGCCACGCCTCGATGGCAAAATCGTCCAGCAGTTTCACGTCTTTGGAACCGACGGGCTTGCCAGCAGCCAGCGAGGAAAAAACTCGATAAATCGCTTCCCGCAACATTAACGCCGCCGGCAGCACGTGAGCGGCGGCGGAGGGAAATAAGAACGCCTGGTTTCGCAGGAAGTTGGCTTTGGCCGGGGAGAGCAACTTGGTTTGTTTGGCGAATCCGACGAAGCGGGCATAGTTGGCCAACTCATCTTTAGTCCCGCCGGGCTGATTACGTTTTAGAACGGTGTTGGCAAAATCCAGGCACAAAACACCGCCGCTCAGGTCAAATTCGCGCTCCCAATCGGCCTTTTCTCTGGCCATTTTCCCTCTCTTCTAACCTGCTTTAACGCTAATATAGGTTAGCTCATGCGACTTCGGTTTCCTCGATTTCCGATTTCTGTTGCGCGGATTGTCCGGTGCCGCAGCTGATCAAGAACACGGCGAACAGCGTCAGGAGTCCCGCCTCTAGCACACGAACGCTGATGACCTCTCCAGCCCAAAGCCATCCTAGCAACACCGCGATGAGGGGATTGGCATAGGTGTGGGTTGAAACCAACGTCGGCGAACAATGGTCGAGCAGCCAAGTGTAGGCGGTGAAGGCGACGATCGATCCGAAAGTGATCAGGTACAGCAACGCCCACACGGATCGTGCGGTCACGGTCGCAACATGAAGTCGCGAAAACTCGCCACTGAAGCCCGCGACGAGTAGCAAAACCCCGGCTCCTACGATTTCTGGCATGCCCGCACGCGCCACCGCATCCCGTGGCAAGGAGGCGCTGCGCGAATAGAAGACGCCCACTGACCACGATACTGCACCCAACACAATCGCAATGGAGCCAACGAGCATGGCCCGGTGTCCAGGGCCAGACTCATTGCGCATCAGCAAGCCTACACCGGCGATGCCCAGCATCAAGCCCATGACGGTTTTTCCGGTGAGCCGTTCCCCGTGCGAGACCACGGCCGCCAGCAGCGCGATCCAGATGGGCTCGCTGGCCACAAGCAGAGCAGCAAGTCCGGAAGGGACTACAGTTTCGGCCCAGTGCAGGGCGCCGTGACCGATGGCGAAGTAGAGCGTGCCCAGCACCAAGCTGGCGCGCCATTCCCGCAGCGTCGGACGGTAGCCACGCCCGTAGGCCCAGGCCAGCAGCGTCAGTCCGGCAATGCTGTGGCGAACCCCAGCGACAATCAGCGGTGGAATGCTTTCTACCGCATAGCGTATCGCCAGGTAAGTGGATCCCCAGACGACGTAGATCGCGAAGAAGGCCAGGAACAAGGCCATGCGACTGGGCCGGGCCGAAGGCCGCAGGCGCAGGTCAGGGGCCGGCTCGTGACTAACCACTGTACGTGCCATTGCTGGTTAAGGAGTTTAGCACACCATTCTCTAACTTCCACCAGCGGCTTAGCTGAGATTCGGGGGTTGAAAACGGACTGTTTGCACTGTCACCGCTTCACCCATTTTCTTCCAGTACAATTCCGTCTGGCCGCCCTGCGATCGATGCATCTAATTTCTGGCGCGGCAGAGGAACGAACATGGGCCATGTGCAAACCGAACTGAAAGCGGACGTACTTCGGATTACGATTGACCGTCCCGCGAAAAAGAACGCCCTGACCACCGCCATGTACACCGGACTGGCAGACGCGGTGGAGCAGGGTGAGGCTAACCCCGATGTCCGGGTGCTGCTGCTGCACGGGAACGGCGATTCATTCACCGCCGGCAACGATCTCGAAGACTTCATGGCGAACCAGTGGAAGGGGCAGGGGCAGGCGGTGCCACCAGCGCTACGATTCATCGCCGCGGTGGCGGCCGCGAAAAAGCCAATCGTCGCGGCTGTACACGGAATGGCGGTGGGCATTGGCGTCACTATCCTGCTGCATTGCGACTTGGTTTATGCCGCGGACAATGCCACTCTGGTCATGCCGTTCGTCAATCTCGGGATCGTGCCTGAGGCAGGCTCAACCGTGCTGTTGCCGGCGCTGGTGGGACATCAACGGGCGGCGGAACTGCTGATGCTTGCGGCGCCGGTCACCGCGCAACGCGCCTACGAGTTGGGGTTCGTGAATGCGGTGGTTGCGCCCGGGGCACTCTTGCCAACCGCGCTGGGAGCGGCGCAGCAACTGGCGGAAAAGCCAGCCGCGGCGCTGCGAGCAACCAAGGCGCTGCTACGCAAAGCTGGCCAGGGGGAATTGGAACGTGCGATGCGCGAAGAAGTGCAGGTCATAACGGAACGCCTGGAATCTCCGGAGACGCGCGAGGCACTAGCTGCATTCCTGGAAAAACGCAAGCCGAACTTTGCACAGTTTCGATAGTGGTTAACTGAATAGCACTTTCTGGGGGTACATAAATTTCCCGGAAAGCTGGGGCTGCGGGCATTCCCCGCTTGACGTGAGTTACTGGGGGTGTTTACCTATGTGGTATTAAGTCTCCTGTAAGTTTACGCTCGATGCCCGTGAACGAGACGACACTCGCGCCCCAAGTCTTCGACCACCTGCGGCAAGCCATGGCTTGCGATCCTGCCGGTTTCGCTGAACTCTACCGGGACTATCTGGCCGATGCGTGGCAGGCGCTGCGGATGCTGCGCGACGCAGTGCAGCAGCAACAGGCGGAGGAGATTCGCGCGAAAGCGCACCAGCTGAAGGGTAGTAGCTTGGTTTTAGGCGCGCGTATGGTGGCGCAATGGGCTTCTGCACTCGAGGAATTGGGGCGCGACGCCGATATTCGGGGCGCCGGCGAAATGCTGGAGCGGACCAGGCGGGCGTTGCAGGATGTCCAGAACGAACTGTCAGACCGGCTGGGCGCGGCGGTGGTTCCGGCAAATAGAACGGCGGCGTTTTAGAACCAACTCACAGTCCGAGCGAAATCGTGACAGCAATTTCAATTCGCGTGGTGATTGCTGACGATCACCCAGTGGTGCGGGTTGGCCTGCGCAACATGCTGCAGGCCGATTCGCTCATCGAGGTGGTGGGTGAGGCGCGCGACGGCGTGGAGGCGCTGGAACTGGCGCGGAGCCTGCATCCGGACATTCTGCTGCTTGACCTGGCTATGCCGAATGTCGCGGGCATGGACGCGCTCCGCGAGATGACCTCGGGCAAGCTGGACACGCGCACTATCGTCCTGACCGGACTCATCGACAAGCGGCAGGTGCTGGAAGCGCTGCAACTGGGGGCGCGCGGCGTGGTGTTGAAAGACGCGGCGGTCGAACACCTGTCGGCCTGCATTCGCGCTGTGATGCAAGGGCATTACTGGCTGGATGGACGTCCGGTGCAAAACCTGGTGCAGGTGTTGCACGACCTCGCGGCACAAACCGCTGCACCGCCGCGCAAGACGTTTGGACTGACCGCGCGCGAACTGGAAGTGGTCACCCTGATCACGGAAGGCTGCACGAATAAAGATATCGCCAAGCAATTTGGCATCAGCGAAGAAACGGTCAAACGCCACCTCACCAACATCTTTAACAAGCTGGGAGTGGGGAACCGGCTCGAACTGGCGCTGTTTGCGCTCAATCACAATTTGTTGCCGACGACGGAAGGCCAGTAGGGAGAGGCCGGAGATCTTCTTGTCATGTAGAAAAACCCTGTCGCCCTGCGGAGATTGCGTGCGAGGGTTAAGACTGGTGCCACTCAGACTCATCCCGCAATAAATTAGCAGGCCCGATTGGCACTTTCAGGCGACTGACGTGGTTCCAGAACTCTGATACTCTCTGCGCACAGGGATCAGCCGAGCCATGCCCTCGAAGAAACGCGCCACTTCGCGAGCCGCGAACAAAATGTCGTTGTCGAAGAAGCGGGGCATGACGCCGGTGCCCCACGATCAACACGAGCTGGTGATCATCACCGGTATGAGCGGCGCGGGGAAAGCCTCGGCGCTGAAGACCTTCGAAGACCTGGGCTACTACGCGGTCGACAACCTGCCCGTCGGCCTGATTTCGAACTTTGCCGACCTGGTGCGCGACTCGGCGGAGATCGAGCGCGCGGCACTGGTGGTCGATATCCGGGAGGGCGCGCGGCTCGACAAGCTGCCGCAATTGCTGCAATCGCTGCGCGGCTCGCTGAAGACCACGGTGCTGTTTCTCGAAGCCAATGAAGAAGCGCTACTGCGCCGCTACAGCGAGACGCGGCGTCCGCATCCACTGGGGCGCAAGACCTCGGTCAAGGCTTCGCTGCTCTCGGAACGGCGCCGCCTGCAGCCGGTGCGCGAAATTGCCGACCTGGTCGTCGACACTACCAAGTTTAATGTTCATGAGTTGCGCGACTTGCTGACTCAGCGCTTCCAGAGCGCGGAGCGGGAACAGAACATCCTGATTTCGTGCGTGAGTTTCGGCTTCCGCCAGGGCGTGCCGGACGACGCCGACCTGATGTTCGACGTGCGCTTCCTGCCCAATCCCCACTTCATTCCCAAGTTCCGGCCATTTACCGGGCGGCATCCGCAGGTGGCCCGCTATATCCGATCTTTCCCGCAGACGAAGGAGTTTATCTCTCGCATCTCAGAGCTGCTGGTGTACCTGATTCCGCACTACATTCGCGAGGGCAAGAGCTACCTGACGATTGCGTTCGGCTGCACCGGCGGCAAGCACCGCTCGGTGCTGATCGCGGAAGAAGTCAAGAAGCGGCTGGCCAAGTCGGGCTACAACGTGAAGGTGGTGCATCGGGATTCGCCGGTGGGGGAGTAGGTTCGATCCCAGCCTGTCGTCCAAAAGGAGGCCGACAAGTATGAGGCTCGGGTATAAGATGGAAGAGCGCGCCGCATGGATCTTGCTTAGAAATCTTCTCGAACCGCACCAACCCCACCCAATGACAAGCTCGAATGGAGCACCCGCACTGAGAATCGGAGATAAACATTGCCAGACATCCCCCTAAAAGTCCTATTGGTCGATCCAGATCAGGGATCATCTTCACGGCTCGCACATGTGCTGGATAAGCAAGACAGTGTGATTTCAGTAGAGAGCGTTCGTTCGCTCGATATCGCGAGCAAAACGGTTGCTAGGCAAGACATTAATGCAATTTACATTGATCCGATTTCACTTGGAATGAACCATGCCACCAGCTTCATTGAGGGCGTGCGTACCGCCAAGCCCGAAATCGTGTCGTTCTTTACATGAGAATGTCAGATGTCGAGACGTTGGACCAGAACGTGATTGTCGGCGGGCACAGGCTCACGCTTTATTTCAAACTGGACAAGAACGCATCACAGTCGTCCTTTGAACAAGAGGTAGCACGAACGATAGGCGAGTGCCAGAGCGACTTGTCCTTTGATTTGAAGAAAGAAAAGATCGCTGTTCTTCAGGAGGAACTCCGTTCTCTTCGAAAGTCTGCAGAGGAGAAGCCCGTAAATGTTCCCGCTCAGATGCTTCAAAAAATCGAAGACCAGCTAGCAGCCTTTCAAGAACTCAACGCGAAGCAAAAGAGGCGCTATGCGGCCAGCTTTCTCGGTTCAGAAGCGGACTCTGTAGCCCGCAACCGTTGTTTCGTGGTGATGCCTTATTCGCAGGACTGGTCTAAAGCCGTAGAAACTATCCTGCAGACAGCCTGTGAAGAGGCGGGGTAGAGTTTGTGATAGCGAAGGCGATGGATGGCCGTTTTATACCCCATGATATTTGGCAAGGGATAACGGGTTCCGATTTCATCGTCGCAGATTTGACTGGCGGCAATGCTAATGTTGCTTACGAAGTTGGTTTGGCAGACGCGATTGGCAAGGAGGTCATTCTGTTGAGTCAGGAATCGAAGGTTCCATTTGACTTCTCTGGGCAAAGGCTAATCGTATACGACAATTCAATTGCGGGATCTCTTAGCTTGAAGGATCAGTTGAAGCAAAGACTGCTGAGTGTCAAGAGGATGCCCGAAAAGACGGGTAATACCTAACGACCGCTTCAACTCGGAGTGGCAAATCTGGCCGTATACTCCCACCCTCCAGTTCCGCTAGAATCACTGTTTGCACATTCATCCCTCCAAAGCGACTGCGCCGCTTCGGGGAGCGCGGGGCCGATGCGTCAACTAAAGCGACTGTTGCACTACGTCAGGCCGTACTGGTTGCAGTTGCTGGCTTCCGTGGTGTCGATGGCGCTGGTGGGGCTATTTGACGCCTTCCGGCTGTTGCTGATCGGGCCCATCTTCGACCACGTGCTGAATCCCGGGACGCAATCGCGCGAACTGCAACTGCTGCCCACCACAAGTTGGGCGCTGCAGTTGAACTGGTTCGTGCCCGACCGTTTCCATAACGTGTGGACGATGGTGGCCTTCGCGCTGGTTGCCGCCACGATGCTGAAGGGCGTCTTCGATTATCTCGGCACCTACCTGGTGAACTATGCCGGGTTCGGGATGATTACGGATCTGCGTAACGAACTCTACACCGCTACGCTGCGCCGCTCGGTGGCGTTCTTCCAGAAGCACTCGACGGGCACGCTGCTTTCGGCGCTGGTCAACGACATCGAGCGGGTGCAGTACGCTATGTCAACGGTGCTGGCGGAGTTCCTGCAGCAGTTCTTCACTCTTATTTTTACCGCCGTGGTGGTGGTGCTGCTGGGCGGGAAGCTGGCCTGGGTGCTGGTGCTGTTCGTCCCCATCATTCTGGATGCCGCCCGCCGCATTGGTCAGCGGGTGCGTAGTACGACGCGCAAAGGGCAGGACAAGCTGGCGGAAATCCAGAACATCCTGCACGAAACCATCACTGGAGTCCGCATCGTGAAGGCTTTCTCGATGGAAGCCTGGGAGACCGGCCGATTCCGCGATGCCGCCAAGCGGCTGTTTAAGGCCAACCTGCGCTCGGTCAGCGCCGCCGCCATCAGCTCGCCGATGATGGATATTTTCGGCGCGATCGCGATTGCGCTGCTGATCCTGATGGGGCGCGAGTACATCAAGCACCGCATTTTTACGGAAGGCATTTTCCTGGCCTTCATCGTGGCGGTGTTCAAGCTCTACGAGCCGGTGCGCAAGTTCGCGCAGTTCAACAACAACTTTCAGCAGGCGCTGGGAGCGTCGTCGGCCATCTTCGACTTTCTTGATGCCCAGGATGACGTGCGGGAGAAGCCGGGCGCGACCAAGCTGCCGCCGTTCCACCAGGGGATTCGCTTCGAGCACGTGTATTTCAGCTACAAGCAGGGCGAAGACCATCGCGAAGTTCTGCACGACATCAACCTGGACGTTGCGCCGGGGGAAGTGTTGGCCATCGTGGGCTCCAGCGGATCGGGTAAGACCACGCTGGTGCACCTATTGCCGCGCTTCTTCGATGTGAGCCGCGGGCGGCTGCTGATCGATGGGCGCGACGTGCGCGATCTCACCGTGGCGTCACTACGCTCGGAGATCGCCATCGTTACCCAGGACACGATCCTGTTCAACGACACGGTGCGCAACAACATCGCCTATGGCCAGCCGACCGTGCCGACAGCAAAGGTGGAGGCGGCGGCGCGCGCGGCGCTGGCGCACGACTTCATCTTGGGGCTACCCAATGGGTACGAAAGCAAAATCGGCGAGCGCGGCCTGCGCCTGAGCGGCGGCGAGCGCCAGCGGATTTCTATCGCACGGGCCATCCTGAAAAATGCGCCCATATTGATTCTCGACGAGGCGACCTCGGCACTCGACACCGAGAGCGAGTCTCTAGTGCAATCGGCGCTGCAGAACCTGATGACCGGACGCACGGTTTTCGTGATCGCGCACCGGCTCTCGACCGTGCGCCGGGCCGACCGCATCCTCGTGCTGGAAAATGGCATGATCACCGACGAAGGCACGCACGAGCGGCTGATGACGCACACCGGCACCTATCGCCGCCTGTACGATATGCAATTCGTGGATGTCGAGATTTCCAATGGCAGCGAATGAGCCGGCGATGAAGATCCGCTCCATGACGGGCTATGCACAAGTCAAGACACACGTGAACGACCAGCTCACAATCGCGCTCAGCCTCAAGTCGGTGAATCATCGCTTCCTCGACTTGCACCTGCGAATTCCCTCGGAGCTGGACGCCATCGAAATGAAGGTGCGCCGGGTGCTGAAGGAACGGCTGCATCGTGGACACATTGAAGTCACGCTCGGCGTCGAGCGCGCGGGCGGTGTGGAGTTCGCGGTCAATCGCGAACTGGTCGGCGGATACCTCAGCGCGTTTCGCCATGCCGCCGAGGAGTTTGGCGTCAGCGCCGAGCCCGATCTCAACGCCGTGCTGAAATTGCCAGGCGCGCTGAACGCCGCCGGGCCGGGCGACGCCGCCGAAGAGTTCGAACAGCAAGTTACGACCGCATTGGAGCAGGCCATCGAGCGGCTGAATCACATGCGCGAGGAGGAGGGCCGAGGTGTGGGCGCAGAGTTACGCGAACGCATGCAGCACCTGTCCAACGCGACACGCGAAGTCGAAGGGTTGCGCGGCAAAGTGATCAAGGCCTATCACGAGAAGGTGCATAGCCGCATGCAGGAGCTGATCGGTTCGCACGCCGATCCCGACCGCATTCTGCAGGAGGCCGCGATGCTGGCCGAGCGCAGCGACATCCAGGAAGAGCTGGTGCGGATGAAGAACCACATCGAACATTTCCTGTCGCAACTTGACGGCGGCGGTGAAGTGGGCAAGAAGCTGGATTTCCTGCTGCAGGAAATGAACCGCGAAGCCAATACGCTGCTGTCCAAGACCACGGGCGTGGCCGGTGAGGCGTTGCGCATCACCGAATTGGGGTTGGCGATGAAATCGGAAATCGAGCAAGCCCGCGAGCAGGTACAGAACCTCGAATGAGTGGAATCGTCTTTATCATCTCGGCCCCTTCAGGCTCGGGCAAGACGACGCTGACGGCGGAGTTGCGGCGGGTCGTCCCCAACCTGGAATTTTCCATCAGCTACACTACCCGGCTGCCGCGCGGCAGTGAGCAGAGCGGGCGCGAGTATTTCTTCATCACGCGCGAAGAGTTCGAAAAGATGATCGGCGAGGACCAGTTTGTGGAATACGCCGAGGTCTTTGGCAATTACTACGGCACCGCCCGCAGTTTTTTGCGCGAGGCCTTCGCGCGGGGCAACGACGTGATCCTCGACATCGATGTGCAGGGCGCGGCGCAAGTGAAGAAAAAAATGTCCGAGGCGGCCAGCATCTTTATCCTTCCTCCCTCGCGCCAGGAACTGGAGAGCCGGTTGCGACGGCGGACACTGGCGGAGAACGCCGAGCGCAACAAGCAAACCGGCGAGGAGATGTCGGCACAGAAGATTGAGGCCGTCTTACAGCGGCGCTTGCAGGGAGCTTCGCGCGAGATTGAGAATTATTCCCAGTATGACTATATTCTGGTGAATGAGAAGGTGGAGCCGGCCATCGACATCCTGCAGGCCATTGTGAAGGCGGAGCGCATCAAGCGTTCGCCGGGCCCGCGCGGTGCCGAGGAGGAGCGTGTTCTGGCCTTCGCCGAATTGGCGGAGCGTCGGCACATGATGCAGAAGGTGCAGACGATTCTGGCGACGTTTGATTGTTCCGGTACTCGCCGCTAAACGGAGTGACCAATGAATCTGGTTGATGGATTTGATAGCAAGTATCGCTATGTTCTGGTCGCAGCCCGGCGCGCCCGCCAACTTCAGAATGGCGCGCCTCCAGTAGTGGAGCCGCATTCCCGCAAGGCGTGCCGCATTGCCGAAGAAGAGATCAACGCGGGCAAGGTGAAATGGGAAGTACCCGAAGGGGGCAAGACTCCTGCCGAGATTGCCAGCGAGATCTTGTCGAAGGCGGTGGGCGGGGAGAGCGACGAGTAGGGCATCCGTAACGGGGAACTGGGTCCCACCGCGCGCGGGGAAAACCTGAGGGCATCATGAAAATTGCGCTGGGAGTGAGCGGAGGCATCGCCGCCTACAAGGCCGCGGAGATTGTGCGGCTGCTCCAGGAGGGTGGCGTGCGGGTGCAGGTCGTCATGACCAACGCAGCCCAGGAGTTCGTGCGGCCTTTGACCTTCGCGGCGCTTTCCGGCGAGAAGGTCATCACCGGGTTGTTTAGCGGCGGCGGCGACGCGGAGCCGAATCTGGATTCCGCGGTGGAGCACATCGCAGTGGCGCAGTCGATCGACGCCCTGCTGGTAGCGCCCGCCACGGCCGACGTCCTCGCAAAGTTCGCGCAAGGCATCGCAAACGACTTCCTGTCCACGCTCTATCTCGCTACGAAGGCGCCGGTGATCGTCGCGCCGGCGATGAACGTGAACATGTGGGAGCATCCCGCAACGCGCGCCAGTCTGGAAATTTTGCAGCAGCGCGGCGTGCTGATCGTCGAACCCGACAGCGGTTACCTGGCGTGCGGCATGATCGGCGCGGGACGGCTCGCCGATCCCGAACACATCGTGGCCGCCACGCTAGGGCGGCTCGGCATCGCACAGGATCTTGCGGGCGAGACCGTCCTGATCACAGCCGGGCCAACCCATGAGCCGGTCGATCCCGTGCGCTATATCGGCAACCGCTCCAGCGGCAAGATGGGTTACGCCCTGGCCGAAGCGGCGCTGCGGCGCGGAGCAAAAGTGATTCTGGTCAGTGGGCCGACGGCGCTGACTCCTCCATCTGCCGCAGAAACTCTTTTCGTCGAGACCGCGCAGCAGATGCGCACCGCCGTGCTCGATCGCTGGGAGAAGACCGGCATCATTATTATGGCGGCGGCGGTGGGCGACTACCACGTGAAGAACGCCGCGCCGGAGAAGATCAAGCGCGGCGGGCCCATCGATCTGCATCTCGAGCCCAACCCCGACATCCTCGCCGATCTGGGAAGCCTGCGGCATGCCAGCGGCAAGAGCACGCCGCTGCTGATCGGATTCGCTGCCGAGACCACCAACCTGCTGGAGAACGCCCGCGCCAAGCTTACGAAGAAGCGGGTGGATGCGATTGTGCTCAACGATGTTGGGCGCACGGACATTGGCTTCAACTCCGACCGGAACGAAGTCACGGTGGTGACCGCGCAGGACGCCATCGCGATTCCAGAGGCGAGCAAGCTGGACGTTGCGCAGGAGATTCTCGATGCCGTGGTGCGCATGCGGCGGCAACAGGCTACACCTGTTGTGGCGTCAAGAATTTAAGCTCACCGCTCTTTACCGTTGGTGGC
>Ga0209039_10002211_pt1 | contig 16853 bp, 13 predicted proteins | sample BogFormECP12_OM1_FD_188238 | JGI IMG/M metagenome (GOLD analysis project Ga0209039, IMG submission 188238) | Bog forest soil microbial communities from Calvert Island, British Columbia, Canada - ECP12_OM1 (SPAdes) (version 2) | ecosystem: Environmental > Aquatic > Freshwater > Wetlands > Bog ... | reverse complement strand
TGAAATTCCCATGTGTACACAAATTATACCTGAAACAGGATTGTTTCTGATTTTGTGTTATATTTTCCTTATAGATTTATAAAGAAAGTGAACCCAAACATGCCAACAGAAATCTCTGAACACCTCGTCATAATTCCAGAAGTAGCCCAAGCTCTTCTTAATCACCAACCTGTTGTCGCTTTAGAATCTGCTGTCATTACTCATGGATTACCCTATCCTGAAAACCTGAATCTGGCCAGAGAGATGGAAACAGAAATACACAAACAAGGCGCTACGCCAGCCACAATCGCTCTTTTGGCAGGCAAGATCCATATTGGATTAAGTCCATATGAACTCCAAAGACTGGCTGATCCGGAATTAAAGACCCGCAAAATAAGTCGCCGTGATTATGGAATTGCTATAGCAGGACAGGAATATGGTGGAACTACTGTAGCCGGAACACTTATCGCAGCCCGTTTAGCCGGTATAAATGTCTTTGCAACCGGTGGAATTGGGGGTGTTCATCGCAATGCTGCTTTCGATATCTCTGCTGATTTGCCTGAGTTGAGCCGTAATCCTATCATTGTTGTCTGCGCTGGAGCAAAAGCGATCCTTGATCTGCCTGCTACACTTGAATATCTGGAAACAATGGGAGTTCCGGTCATTGGATACCAAACAGATGAGTTTCCTGCCTTCTATTCCATCAAAAGTGGTTTAAAGGTTAATGCTCGCATTGATGAACCTGGCGAAGCAGCCCAGATCGCCCTTTCGCAATGGAAGCTGGGTCTTGAAAATGCAATCTTGCTTGTCCAGCCGCCGCCATCCGAAAGCGCAATCCCATTTGATGAAATTAATGCAATTATTGAACAGGCCCTAATTGAATCCATGGAACAGCATATCAGCGGATCTGCTGTTACACCTTTTCTACTCAATAAAGTCAGTGAGCTCAGTCATGGTAGCAGTTTACGAGCGAATCTGGCGCTTCTTCGAAATAATGCCCGACTGGCAGCTCAAGTGGCCATTGAACTTGCCAAATAAATCAAAATAGCGAAAGAGAGAGCTAAATCGGCATCAACTCACGGATGAGGTGTCAGGCTTGGCCATTTTGTATCGGTCGGAGCAGGTATTCGAGTGGGTCGCATCGTGGAAGTCGGTGGTGGAGTCCTCGAAGCGGTCGGGGTCATACTCGGTGTTCTGGTCAGGGTAATTGTGGGTGTGAGAGTAGGACCTGGTGGTGTGCGAGTGGCTGTAGCAGTGAAAGTCGGTGTACTCGTTAGTGAAGGTGTTGGGGTAATGGTGGATGTCGGTGCTATACCTGTCACTGTAAATCTACTGGACTGGTTCCAGGAAGTCCCAACGAATATTTGCACTTCATAATCACCCGGTAACCATTGATCTGCAGGAGGTGAACATTCCGAATATCCATACCCACCAGTACTGCCGTCCCAGGGCTTCATATCAGAACAAATTCTGGCTTGATCGCTCAATCGATACCAAAACATGCTCCATTGTGAGTTTGGCAACATTTTGTCATAATTGAACGTTGCATACAAAGAACCTACCGGGTTGGCAAATTCAGTGGCCGGATTTACCGGTAACGGCTGGTTGGTACCTTTATCGATTTTTATAGATTTTGAAAATTGCATTGGGCTGAAAACGGACGCCGGGTTGGGTGTAACAATACTGGTAATCTGGATTAATAAGTTCTGAGGGAATTGAGGGGTTGGCGAAATCGAAGGTGTGTTTGTAATCGTAGCAGTATCAGTGATTGTTGGGGTAAGTGTAATGGTAGGTGTGAGTGTAATGGTGGGGGTAAGCGTAATGGTCGGTGAAGGTGGAAAGAATCGGTAAATTGTCGGCTCGGAGTATCTGTTCAAAACAAAAGCAACCAGCAGAAGCACAAGTGCGACCAAAATGAGGCGCCATCCACGCATTACTAAATCGCGTCTTTTGCGAAAAAATAACAGCCTCCGACCGGCTTGAATAGAACGGATTCCTAAAAATACACAGAGCAATATACCTAAAACTGCGAGAAAGAATGCGGTCTGAACAGTTGTGTGGATATCCAGGTTCATCAGGAATTTGAGTTGAATTGGAGGGAAATGTAAAACTAAATGTGATTATAGCATGTCTCGAAAAGTTCGGTTTTATTTACGCGATTTTGATTGCGCAATATGCCTATCTTAGGTAAAATCTATATTGGATGGTACTGGATTAATATTTATGGCACTGGCTCCTGGTTCTATTCTGAACAATCGATATCGCATCGTCTCGGTCCTCGGTCAAGGAGGGATGGGTTCCGTTTATCACGCCATCGATGAAAACCTGGGAACCCCCGTTGCAGTAAAAGAAAACCTTTTCCTCACAGAAGAATACTCCCGTCAATTTCAACGAGAAGGTAGTATCCTCGCCAGTCTACGTCATCCTTGCTTACCACGTGTGGGAGATTATTTTGTTATCCCAGGTGAAGGGCAATATTTGATTATGGATTATATCGATGGCGAGGATTTACGCCAACGAATTGAACGCTTGGGTACACTGTCTGAAAGAGAAGTCATTTTAATCGGAGCAGGTATTTGCGATGCCCTGGATTATATGCATACTCGGAAACCGGCTGTTCTTCACCGGGATATCAAACCAGGAAATATCAAAATAACGCCAGAAGGAGAAGTCATCCTGGTTGACTTTGGCCTAGCAAAAGTAATGCGGGGCAGCCAGGCTACAACCACTGGCGCTCGCGCGATGACACCGGGTTATTCACCACCCGAGCAATACGGCACAGCCCGCACAGACCCACGCTCCGATATCTATTCGCTTGGCGCAACCCTTTACGCTGCCCTGACAGGGATAATACCTGAGGATGGCTTGGCACGAGCAACTGGAAAAGTTCAATTAACTCCTTTACGGACGCTACAACCCAGAGCCAACAAAAAAGTAGCTAATGTAATTGAAAAAGCCCTGGCAGTTGAACCAAATGACCGTTATCAAACAGCTGGCGAATTTAAAAGGGCATTGCTCGAGGCGGGAGAAATTAGTCATGTTTACCCCGAGAAACTTCGCATTCCCCCTGCGCCGTTACTAACCTCTACGATGCCCGTAGAGCCGGACAGCGATCCAATTGAGCATGAGCGCGATTTTGAAGACCAATTCCCGATTGCAAGAAAATCTGCTCAAAAGTCCAAACCAAAAAGGCAGAAAAACTTTTTCCAATATAGTGTGATAACGCTTATTATCATCTTATTGGGTTTACTCGTCTATATGAAACCCGACCTGCCAATTGCAATCGCAGCAGTCTTTGTTTCCTCTCCAACACCGGTCATTACTCAAAAATCACCGGCCTCACAAATTGTGGCTTCCCCAACGGATATTGTCATTCCAACCAGAACAGCCATAATCTCAGCCAGCCCAGTTCCAGTGACGATTGTGCCGTCGCCATTCCCCATTATCCTCCCCTCTCCAACAATAACTCCCCAGCCTACTCCTACGTTGATTGGCGGCGGCGAAGAACCACAAATTGCCTTTGCCTCAGATCGGGTAAATAATATTTTGCAAATTTTCTCAATGAACGCCGATGGTAGTGACCAAAAAGCAATAACCAACCTGCCAGAAGGGGCCTGCCAGCCGACCTGGTCACCAGATGGTTCACAGCTAGCCTTTATCTCTCCCTGCAGCATTATCGATCGGAAAACAGATTCATATAAAGGTTCGCAAATATTTATCACAAATATAGATGGGAGCAATGTTCATCTTCTTCCAATACCTCCCAGCCCAGAGGGAGATTTTGAGCCGGCCTGGTCTCCTGACGGTAAAAATATTGCATTTGTTTCGCTCAGAACTGGGATATCTCATATCTTCGTTGTCAATCTGGACAATTGCCAGAATCCTGATAGCTGCGATATAAAGGACGTTTCAAATTCGCATTATGCAGATAAACAACCCGCCTGGTTTCCGGATGGGACCCAGATAGTATTTATTCGACAATATTCTTTCAGTCAGGTTTGGATGGTGTCTGCTGATGGCAAAACATCCGAGCAATTCCGAACCCAAAGCGTTAGCTTTAATGATCTATGGCCAGCCTGGTCCCCAGACGGTGACTATCTATTCCTCAGCCAGATGACGATAAACCCTTCACCCCCCTGGCTTGTTCGCATCCCATACCGTGAGCGGAGTATCAATCAAGGAGAACGAATTATTCCACTTGGGAAAAATACTTTGCCAATTGCTGGAGTCAGTGTTTCACCAGATAACAAATGGCTAATTTTTGAAAGTTGGCCAGATGGGTCCAACCACGATATTTACCGCATGAATTTAGACGGGAGCTTGTATATCCGCCTGACAAACGATCCGGGATTTGATTTTGGGGCCACCTGGCGACCTATCGCTGTTCATTAACCCGCAACTTAGAACGGATTAAACGGGATAAATTATGACACTCGATATCGGCAGTTTGCTTTACAACCGATACCGTATTATTGAAATTATTGCCAGGGGTGGCATGGGAGCCATCTACCGCGCCACAGATGAAAGTCTGGGAGTTCAAGTCGCCCTCAAAGAAAACCTGATCACATCTGAGGAAGCCTTACGACAATTTCGGCGAGAGGCTACTCTTTTGGCTGGACTGCGTCACCCAAATTTGCCTCGTGTAACTGATCATTTTGAAATTGAAAACCAGGGTCAGTACCTAGTTATGGATTACATTGATGGCAATGATTTGCGCCAGCAAATTGCCGATCGGGGGACGATCCCTGAAGATGAAGCTATTTTTATTGGAGCTGCTACAGGTGATGCATTGGCATATCTGCATAGCCAGCAACCGCCTATCATCCATCGTGATATCAAACCGGGAAATATAAAAATCACCTCCAGCGGGAATATTTTTCTGGTCGATTTTGGTCTGGCGAAAATTGATCGACCTGGCCAATCCACAACGACCGGTGCTCAAGCACTTACTCCGGGTTATTCCCCACCAGAACAATACGGTAAAGGAACCAGCCCGCGTTCTGATATTTATTCCCTTGGAGCCACACTTTATGCCATTTTAACCGGGAAGATACCCGAAGATGCTTTGGCGCGGGCTGTTGGAAGCGCAACATTAACACCTATACGCAATTATGTGCCCAATATATCCGAGAACACTGCAGCCGTCATTGAAAAAGCAATGGCAATTGTTCCAGAAAATCGATATTCAACGGCTGAAGATTTTAAAAATGCATTGCTTAATACCAGTAGTTCCGCACGTCAAAAAATTTCGTCTTCCAATGAAATTCCAAAAAAAACAACAACGCCTGCTTCTGAAAACCAGGTTCCATCCATTAATTCAGCTTCGCCAACTGTAAGAGTGTCCAGAACTGTAGAAACTCCTATTGCGAATGCTACGCCCGAACCCTCCAAGAAAGCCAAAACGCCTGTCATTCCTATACTTTTAGGGATTCTCGGATTCATGGCGGTCGTTATTTTGGGTGTGTTTTGGCTGCTCAAAAACGTTCCTTCTCACAACAACCATTCCCCCACACAGATTGCCGCAGTCCAGGATAAAAGTCAAGCTACTGACACTTTGGCAGCTTCTACTGCCACGCCCCAACCTCAAATCACAGCTACACCAACCGTTCAGCCCACTGCGATTATCCCGGTTGCAGTCATATCGACTCCAACTATCCTGCCAACAACTGTTGGAGGTGGTTCAGGCCAGATTGCCTTTGCTTCTGACCGCACTGGGTCTGTCCAAATCTGGCTCGTGGATTTACGAAACAATATTGAAAAACAAATTACAAATCAACCTGATGGAGCCTGCCAGCCAAATTGGTCACCGGATGGAAAACGTCTCGTGTTTATTTCACCTTGCAAGTCAAAACAAGATATCTATAAAGGATCGGGGCTTTTCATCATGAATTCCGATGGGAGTAATCTGACACCCTTGATATCTCTGCCAGGAGGCGACTTCGATCCAGTCTGGTCGCCGGACGGTACTAAAATTGCCTTCTGTTCAATTCGAGAGAACATTCCTCATATTTACCTGTATAACCTGAATGATAATAGCGTAACTCGCCTGACCAGTCCTTCCAGCAACGACCGGAACCCAGCCTGGTCGCCTGATGGAAAGTGGATTGCATTCGATAGCAACCGACTGGGCAGCTCTCAAGTTTGGATAATAGCGCTTGATGGGAGTTCGGCTCACGAGTTCTCCGAATTGGGTAAAGGACCGGCCTACATACCAGCCTGGTCTCCCGATGGCAAGGTGATCATCTTCGGTCGTGGTACTAACCAGCCCTGGTTAGTTGCGAAGCAGTTTACAAATCAAGTCGCTCCGGAAATTGATATTAACGACCGTATCCGTTCTGTCTATAACCCAATCATTTCCTCGGATGGTTTCTGGTTGATCTTTGAATATGATAATAATAACAGCAGCAATCTTTATCGAATGACGATCAACGGAACCAATTTATCCCAGATTACCAATGATACCGGAAACAACTTCCAGCCCGCACTGCGACCCATCTCACCATCATAAACCTTTAAAAGTTATTTAGCTGGTTAAAGTAAGGCTCAGCAAATAAAGCAGGTGTGCCGCCCGTGTGCCAAAAGAGCACCGTTTCTTCGTGTTTAAAAAACCCTTTTTGTATCAAATCGATTAAACCACCGGCAGCTCGACCGGTATAAACTGGATCCAGCAAGAGACCTTCCTGCTGGGCAAACAATCGGATTGCATGCCGTTCTAAATCTCCCATTACACCATAACCAGCCCCTAGGTAATCGTCGTTCACTAAAACGTCTTCCGGGTTAAACAAGATCATATCACCTAATCGCTCTGATGCTTCACTTGCTAAAGCAGCTACAGTCGTTTTTAATTCCTGAGCTGGGTTGTCTACACTAATGCCCAATATTTTACCTTGCCAACGAGTCCGTCGCGCCCCTAAAAGTAATCCAGCCTGAGTGCCCCCAGAAGAGGATGCATGAACAATCCAATCCGGGTTAACATGCTGTTGCATTAGTTCATTAAATGCGTCCGCATAAGCCAGAGCGCCGGTTGCATTCGAAGCACCCAATGGTATCAAATAAGGTCGCCTTCCCTCGCTCCAGGCTCGATCAAAGGTCTTTTCCAATACTTTTGAGCGCTCATTCCGATTGGTCCAAACAATTTCTGCATGAAACAAGCGGTCAATTAGCACGTTCCCAGAAATATTCACTGATGGATCCCCAGAGAGCACCAGGATACAATCCAAACCGAATCGAGCAGCCATAGCAGCCGTTTGTCGGCAGTGGTTGGATTGTGCAGCCCCAACCGTGATTAATGTACGCGCCCCGTTTGCCTGAACTTCAGCCATTACGAATTCCAATTTACGCGTCTTATTACCGCCAAAGGCCAGGCCAGTCATGTCATCTCGTTTTACCCAAAGATGTGGGCCTTCTAAAGCAGTGCTCAGACGTGGCAGGCTTTCAACCGGTGTTGGGAGAATGGCAAAACGAACTCTCGGGATCATAACATTATCTCCTGGCGCGTACGCGCTTTTCCTCTTCGCCGCATCAAATCCAACAGGCGGGGTAACAACCGGGTATAAAGTAAATAATAGACAGGTCTGGGTGAATAATCCCAGGCGCCAAGAAATCGGATTACTTTTCCACCAAGCCCTTCTTTAAAACGAAAAACACCCCACATTGAATCGGTTTCATTAAAAACATCCGGAGCCCCCCAGAGATCATAACAGGTGCAGCCCAAATCCTTTGCTCGCCGCATCGCTTCCCATTGGAGCAGGTAATTGGGCATTTTCTCCCGATGTGCCTGACGAGACATGCCATAGAGGTACCAGGCTTTGCCTGCAAAGTGAAACAACATCAATCCACCGACTGGTTCTCCATCCACTTCTGCAATCAGACCTTCAGCCATATTATTCTGAATAAAAGTTTCCCAAATATTTTGGTAATAGCTCTGAGGCCGAATAACAAAACCATCCCGTACGGATGTCTCGGCATACATCTGATAAAGAGTTGTTAGATCTGTTAAGGATGCAAATCGCAGGCAAACTCCCTTTCGCTCAGCCAGGTGAATATTATAACGAGCTTTTTGCTTCATGCGGCCAAGCAGATCTTCTTCGGAACCATTTAAATCCAACCAGACAGTATTTCGAAACTGAACCTGGCTGTCTGATAACCGCCATCCTCGCCCTTTTAGATCAAGTTCAACCAAACGCCCGCTTTCATTTTCTTGAGCATCTGTAGTATTGGGAATGCCACTGCCCAGAACAACCTCGGGATCAATTTTAATAAAGATAGCCTGGCGGCTGATGGCCAATTCTTGAAGATCGTCAAGGACACGTTTTCGGAGAGTAATGTCGTTCCAATCCATAATTGGCCCGCGTGGAATATAGATAATGCGTAGGCCACTAAAACAGATAGAGCGCTCAAGCACCATAGCGGCAGCCTGCACTTTTCCCGAATCATCTTGCCAGGTTTTAGGCAACATATGCCAGCCGTTGTTCTCTTTAAGTTTGGCCCATTCCCAGGTTTGCAAAATATGAGCCTTAGGCAAAGAGGATATCAATTGATCCCAACTGACAGAGTCCATTCGTTAATCAATATCCTTTTTTCGTTTCTCACTCCACCAAAGATAGAACTTGTAAAGAACAGGAGAATATACCCGGTCATAAGCGGCAGCCGATCGCATGATATTTCCACCAAAACCCCGTTTAAAACGATAAACTCCCCATAAACCATCCGAACGATTATTAAAGTTAGCCTCTAATTGTTCTTCATCTAAGTCCGGTACACCCCATAGGTCATATTCTTTACAGCCTTTTTTAGCGGCCCACCTCATTGCCTCAAATTGGAGCAAATAGGCTGGCATGCGGTTGCGTTCTTCATCATTTGACGCCCCATAAAAATACCAGGCTCTCTTTCCTTGTGCAAACACCATCAATGCTGCCAGCGGTTTACCATCATAATCCGCCTGTAATAATTCGCAATGACCGCCTGGAGCAAAATGATCGTAGGCACACTGGTAATATTCAAGTGTGTGAACACCAAATCCGTCCCGAATACCGGTTATCTGCATCATCTGGCTGAAGGCTTTCAAATCCTTTGCTGGATGAACTACAATGCCTTTACGTTCTGCCAGGCGTATATTGTAACGAGTCTTTTGCTTCATCCGCTCAAGCCAGACTTCTTCCGGCCCGTTCAGATCAACAACAATTGTACGGCGAGGCTGGATGGTTCTGGCTTGTGTAAGAAATCCGCTCATTTGGGAATCTAATTCAAGCTCAAATTGATCCCAGCTATCTGGTTCCAATTTTAAAAAGATAGCCCGCTTGGCTCGACAAACGCGGTCAACATCGGGCCATAAACTCTGCCAATTTTTGCCAACCGGACCCTTGGGTATATACGCCAGGCTGAAACCACCCGGGAGCCTGCGGAATAATATTTGCGCACCGCTTTGTTCAACCACCACTCTGACCGGCAGCCAGCCAAAGTTAGATTTAAGTTGACCCCATCCTGAAGATTGTAGGATGTGAGACTGCGGGTAATGGCTTAGAAATTCATCCCACTGTGTTTCGTTTTGAATCGGCATCAGTCAATCGAAGTCATTTCTATTGGTGGGCTGGCAGATACTGCCGAGCCAGGTACTAGCTCATCCAGCAAATTCATAATTGCCTTGGCATCGCATTCTTTGGAGAGTTGCACAAGCTCGTGGATAGCATGCTGTAAATCCTCACCCCGCAGCTCTTCCTTTCGGTCCAAACGGAAAATATCCGGGTGAGCAGTAGGTTGAAAATCGTGACCCTCCTCCCACAAATCCTCGCTCAACTTTTCACCCGGACGAACACCTGAAAATACAATTTCAATATCTTTACCAGGCTCCAATCCTGACAGCCTGATCAGGTCTTCTGCCAAATCGAGGATTCTAACTTGCTGTCCCATATTCAGTATAAATAACTCTCCGCCCTCACCCATACTGGCCGACTGAAGCACCAGGTTAACTGCCTCAGGAATGGTCATGAAATAACGTTGCATATCGGGGTGTGTAACAGTCACCGGACCACCAAGGCTGATCTGGCGTTTGAAAAGAGGTACAACACTACCACGACTTCCCAGGACATTCCCAAATCGAACCACAGAATATGATTTACCCGAGCGTCCAGCCGCGTCCAATACAATCATTTCTGCGATCCGCTTGGTAGCCCCCATTACATTGATTGGGCGAATGGCCTTATCCGTCGAGATCATTACCAGGCGTTCAACGTTTTGAGCCAGGCTGGCCTCAACAATATTCGATGTACCCAGGATATTATTGGTAACGGCGTCTTCAACATTCACTTCCATGAGAGGCACATGCTTATGTGCTGCAGCGTGGAAGACCACTTGTGGCTGGTAATGAGAAAATATCGCCTGGATACGCGGCCTATCTCTAATATCAGCAATGACAGGATGGATAATAACTGATGGAAAGTTTTCTTTAAGTTCAAGCAATGATTCGAATATACTATTTTCCCCATGACCCAACAAGATGAGCTCTGATGGCCCCCAACGCAAGGTCTGGCGGCAAAGCTCACGCCCAATTGAGCCGCCTGCCCCCGTGACTAAAACAACTTTACCGGAAAGGATTGATCCAACTCGCTCGTCTTGGATGCGAGCCGGTTCCCGACGCAACAAATCTGTAATATCCACTTCACGCAAACGGCTGACACTTACTTTACCACCCAGCAACTCATAAATACCTGGCATTGTCCGGAATGGTACCCCTTTTAAACGACATACATCGGCAACCAAACGTACCACCCGCCCAGGCGCGCTTGGGATGGCAATAATGACTTCGTCAACATGTTTGGATGCTAACACATGCGCCATATCGGTAATCGTACCAACTACTGGGATACCATAAATTTGTTGTTTTTGTTTGGACGGGTTATCATCCAGGAAACCAACCGGTACCATGTTAATCTGCGGGTTCTTTTGAAGTTCTCGCACTACTAATGCGCCGGCATCTCCAGCTCCAACAATCAAAGCGTGACGGGGATGCCCATTGGAACCGGGAGTTGACGCCAATACCTTGTTTTCTGCTAACAGCCTGGCAGTAAACCGCAAACCTCCGACCATTAATAAAGAAAGCGTCCAATCAATAATCAGAACGGAGCGTGGAAAACCGGTAAATGCCCCTAACGTAAAGATGGTTACAATGACCACAGATACAATCAAAGAGGCAGTCGTCACTGCCGCAACAATCATCTTTAATTCCTGAACGCTGGCATACAACCAAATTCTACGGTAAAGCCCAAAAAAATAATAAACGGTTGGCTTAATAATCAGGGATATACCAATCATCCAATAAGCCGAGGGTAAATAAAACAAAAAGGCAGGACCCCATTCCAGTCTTAAAGCATAACTACCTAACACTGACACAACAATTAGTAACATATCTAAAAATAAAAAGTTGCGATTACGGAGAGTCGGCTTTGCCTTCATTTTTTATTGACCTCGGAATCCGACGACTGTCCCGAGCGTTCGCAGGATGATCGTGAAATCCAATAAGATGTTGCGATGCTTTATATAATACAAGTCGTATTCCAATTTCACCGCATTTGCTTCTGCACCAGAGGCATAACCATAATTAATTTGGGCCCAACCTGTTAAACCGGGTTTTACCAGCAAGCGAGCTCTATAAAATGGAACTTTGTTCTGCAACTCTTCAATTATTTCTGGCCGCTCAGCGCGCGGGCCAACCAGGCTCATATCTCCAACCATCACATTAATAAACTGGGGCAGCTCGTCCAGATGGCTTTTACGCAAAACTCTTCCAACCCTAGTCACTCGACTATCATTTTCACTGGCTGGGCGTGCCTTGCCATCTTTTTCGGCATCTTTGCACATTGTCCGAAATTTGATGATTCTATAAATTTTGCCATTCCGGGTTAGCCGATTTTGAAGATAAAAGATAGGTAATCCGGTATCAATCAATGTTGCCAGGGCAATGAACGGAAATAAAATGATCGTGCAAATTACTCCAAAAAGCCCACCGGCAATATCCATTAAGCGTTTGGTCATCTCATAAAAACCACCGGTATGAGTTTGATCCAAAAAAGATCGCAAGATCCAATCCGATTGTAGTAAAAAGATGGGAACTCGCCTTAATAATTCCTCGTAAATAACCGGCATGGTAGTTACTTCAATGCCGCGTTCCTCGGCACTTAATAGCATTTGAAACAGTTCTGGACTCATCTCGCCCGAAATAGCACAGATCAAATCAGTGATGTGCTCTTTTTCAATAATCGATAGCACTTTCTGACTATCACCCAAGACAGTATAGCCATCAATTTGAGCGCCAATTTTATCCTTACAATCATCGATCAATCCAACCAGGAAGAAAGGCTGAGGCCAGATTTCTTTAACAACATGAACTAAAGTTGTGCCTCCTCTTCCGGCCCCGATAATAAGTACTCTCCGCATAAACATGGGAGCCGTGAATATTCGGATATAAATCAACCGCCATAAGATGGTCAATAACGATGCGGCAATAATAAAACCAGCCACACCTCTACGGGGTAACGATCGCGGCGAAGATGAAAAATAAAGCATGAAATAAAGACCGAGACTGATCACGGCTGCGATAGCGACACCCCGGACTATTTCGCTTCGCCGGCTAGCTGCCCGTTCGTCGTACAACTCGATTATTAGCAGCACCCAGAACAATGGCAATAGATAAAACCAATAATCTGTTCTTTCTTTTACGAATTGAATAGAAAAACTCAACCAGTGGTCGCTGCTTGCCCAAAAATATAATGCCAGGAATAATGCAAAATAATTAATAACCAGATCCCCAATTAATAAAACAACTCGACGTTCTTCTGGTCGCAAACGCCATCGGACCGGTCTTTGCATTGCTCGGTAAGTATCAATTTCGTCAGTTTCTACCATTGCTCATTTAACTATACTTGTGACCAGGCTCCATAAGAAACCAGCTCCCCAGAAGATGTGCATGGTTGCTACTGCCAGTGGTATACCAAACCAAAGTCCGATATCCTTCTGTTGTACAGCCACCTGAAAAGAGCTGATTAATAAAACAAACAAATACAAGCCAATTTCAATTCCTAACCCTATTCTTGCCAACCGAAACCAGGGTGACAATAGCCCTAAAATGATCAAATTGGCGGTAAACAGAGGCGGCAAGGCTTGACGCCAGCGTAAAGTCGCTGGGTAGCGCCGTAGCATGCGCCATTTCCAATAACCATACCTCCAATATTGGTGAGCCAGAGCTGCCAGGTTTGGTCGTGAAAAATATACTGAGCGAATTTTTGGATCAAGCCAGATCTTACCGCCTTGAAGACGAAGGCGTGCATTAAATTCATAATCTTCATTCGTTAATAAACTTTCATCAAAATTGCCCAGACGAAGAAATGTGTCACGACGAAACGCTCCAAAAGGTACTGTTTCTACAATGCTGGGCTGCGTAGTATAACGATAAAGGGCATCTCCTACGCCTAATGGATGAGATGCAGCCTTTGCTATTGATCTTGCGATCCATCCATTGCTTCCTGGCTGAATTTCCCAGACACCACCAACATTCTCTCCCAGACCCGCTTCAAGATCGGCAATACAAAGTTGAACATAATTCGATTCTGGCATGGAATGGGCATCTAAACGGACAATATATTGCCCGTTTGCGGCTGCTAAACCCCGATTTAATGCGGCAGGTATAATCTTTTTCGGATTATCTACCACTCTAACTATCAGATCGGGATTTTCCTCCTGAAATGCAGCAATCTCAACTCGAGTCCGGTCTGTTGATAATCCATCCGCAATAATAACCTCTAAATTTTTCCGCGGAAAGGTTTGCTGGTAAATTGCTTCCAGGAGCAAACGGATTGTCGCCTCTTCATTGTAACACGGAATAATAATTGAAACGATGAGCATCTATGCTTTGGTTTTTCGTATATCTAGGGTTTGATCGGTTGACCGGGCTAGCGGTAATTTTACAACAAAAGTACTACCTTTAGCCGGGCTGCTCTCCACCCGGATTTCACCGCCGTGAGAAAGTACGATTTGCCGGGCAATCGGCAATCCAAGACCTATCCCCCGACCTGAACCCCCTCGACGAGATTTATCTGCCTGAAAAAACCTTTCAAAAATCCTCTGTTGATATTCCAGTGGGATCCCTGCTCCGGTATCTGAAACCTTAACAATTAAATTGCCATCTGATGCTGAGCTGTTGACGGTTATCATTCCACCAGGCGGAGTATATTTAATAGCGTTGTCGACCAGATTCGTGAATACCTGCGATAACCGGTCGCCATCTCCAATGATCAACGGCATCGGCGACAGGTTCGCTTGCAAATTCAATTGGGTTTGTTGCGCCTGTGGCTTAAATTTTTCAATGACTCTTTGCAACAACGTCTCCATATTAACTGGCTCGTGGTGCAAATCGGCAGTTCCACCTTCAAGTCGTGCCAGGGTTAGCAAATCCATAACCAGGCGGTTCATCCGATCGGACTCGTTATAAATCACGCCAGCTGCCTGTTGCAGTGCCTGCGGCGTTTGAGCTGTGCCATCCAAAATAGCTTGAGCGAAACCTTGAATTGAAGTAAGTGGGGTCTTAAGCTCGTGTGAAACATTAGCAATTAAATCCTGCTGGCTCTTCTGGCTGGATTGAACTCTGTTTATCATTTCGTTGAACGCCAGGGCAAGCTGCTTGACTTCATCAGGACCAGCCGGGGGTATCAGTCGATAATCACCCATGGTCACTGAACGAGCCGCCTTGGCAATTCCTTCCAACGGCCGGGTAATCCAGCGAGACATTGCCAGGCTTACCAGAAATGCCACCAGCAGCACAACCGCTCCAGCCCGAATAAAAGGTGTAAATACATCATCTCGGAAAATTTGGAAGATTGGCAGAACCGGCCGGGGAATTGTAATCATCAGATAATGTTGCGCATCCAGTATAGATATGGTATAGATCCAAACTGTGCCATTCGAAGAGGTTGCCAATGGCAACGCCACGCTATCCGATAAAGTCGCTTGGATCGGTGTATGGATAACAGGTAATGGCATCCCTGAAGTTGCATCCGAATCAGCAACAACCGTACCATCCTGGTTTAAAACAACCAATCGCAGATTGCGACTTGTGCCTTCTTTCTGAATTGTAGTATCAAGCAATGCAGGGTGATTAATTAGGGCGGCGATACCTGGACCTAAATTCGTTTCGGCCTGCCGCATTCGTTGAATTTGTTGGCGGTAAAGCAAGGGTGAAGTCTGAAAAGATAGGATAAGACCTACCCCAACAATAACCAGAGCGATGGCGATTAGTAGTGCATAACTCAACCAAAGCCGGTCGCGTAAAGAAGATAACATTACACCACCAACTTATAACCAATACCAGTTACTGTTTCAATGCGTGCACAACTGGTGGCCAACTTACGCCGTAATTGAGCGATGTGAACATCTACAGTGCGTGTTTGCCCAAAAAAATCATAGCCCCAGGCCAGACTTAATAGTTGTTCTCGGCTAAGCACCAGACCTTTATGTTGAGCAAGTGCTAAAAGAACTTCAAATTCCTGCGTGCGCAGGTCTATTAATTGGCCTTTACAGGTTACCTCGCGACGGCCGGTATCAATGACTAAATCCCCGAAACAGATCGGTTCAGCTGTCGATCCTGCCGCAGGTTCAACACGCCGTAATATTGCTTTGATCCTGGCTACTAATTCGCGAGGGTTAAAAGGCTTGGTCAGGTAATCATCCGCGCCCAGTTCCAGACCAAGGATTTTGTCAATATCATCATCACGGGCGGTTAGCATTAATATCGGCACCCGGTTGTTTTCAGCCCGCAGCCGCCGGCAAACTTCTAGCCCGTCCATTTCAGGCAGCATGACATCTAACACAACCAGGGCCGGTTGAAAAGTTTGCACGGCTTGTAAAGCTGAAAGGCCATCGCCCACTGCATGGATTCGATAGCCATCCCTTTCAAGGTAAAGACGAGCCAACTGAACAATACTGGCCTCATCATCGACCAGAAGGATCAGCTCAGCAGCCATATTTATCCTTCATCGCTTTTTTGCAATGCGATCACCTCAATCTCTAACGCTGCGCCTTTTGGTAAGGCAGCCACCTGAACAGTAGTGCGTGCTGGCGGATCGACTTTGAAGAATTCGCCGTAGACTACATTCATTTTGGAAAAGTCGTTCATATCACGCAGAAATACGCTTGTTTTGACGACTCTATCCATACTCGTTCCAGCCGCTTCCAAAACATTCTTAAGATTAGTCAGAACCTGGCGGGTTTCAGCTTCAATGCCACCTTCAACCAGATTATTGGTCACCGGATCAATACCAGCTTGACCGGATGCAAATACGAAATGACCCGCCTCAATCCCCACAGAATAAGGACCCAATGCTTTTGGCGCCTTGTCAGACCGAACAACTTTTTTATCATTAATAGGTTTGCTCATGACTATCCTCATTTGTAGTTAATTTTGTCATACTAATTCTAAGCTAATTCTACAAATCAGTGAAGCTAATATTCCAGGGATTCCGTTTTATCAGATATTCGTTTGCGAAAAACCCAATAAGACATAGCCTGATAAGCCAGCACTATCGGCACCATGATTAACGCTACAATACTCATGATTTGCAATGTATGCGGGCTGGATGAACTGTTATAGATTGTCAGGCTCCAGTTCGGGTTTAGACTTGAGATCATAACCCGTGGGTAAAGGATCATAAAGACTGTGCTGACCGACAGCAAGATCGTTGTTGAAGTCAAAATAAAAGCCCAACCGGTACGCTTCTCTCGGATGAACCAACCGGTGACCAGCAAAGCCAAAACCCCGCCAATCGGGATTGGCCCCGGGTTCACGCCAAGTTTGCTGAGAATATCCGTAGCAAAATAACTTGCAACTG
>Ga0209039_10002210_pt1 | contig 16856 bp, 15 predicted proteins | sample BogFormECP12_OM1_FD_188238 | JGI IMG/M metagenome (GOLD analysis project Ga0209039, IMG submission 188238) | Bog forest soil microbial communities from Calvert Island, British Columbia, Canada - ECP12_OM1 (SPAdes) (version 2) | ecosystem: Environmental > Aquatic > Freshwater > Wetlands > Bog ... | reverse complement strand
GTATCAGCATGCGCTGGGGAGCTTGAAGGGCGGCGAAGGATATTTCAAGCGGCCGACCGGAATCGCGGTGGATTCCGTCGAACAGCGGATTTACGTGACTGACACGCTGCGCAACAAGATATTCGTCCTCGACATGAATGGTAGCGTGATGAAGACCATCGGGCAGAATGGCGAGAAAGAGGGAGAGTTTAACTTCCCGACCGAGCTCCGGCTGGATGGGCAGAGCCTGATGGTCGTCGATGCCATGAATTTCCGGGTACAGTCGATCGACCGCTCGGGACAGTTCCAGTTCGCCATCGGCAATGTTGGTGATGTTTATGGCACGATGTCCCGGCCGAAGGGAATTGGCATCGACTCCGAGGGACACGTCTACGTGGTCGACGCCAACCAGGATATTGTCCAGGTGTTCAACCGCGAAGGGCAGTTGCTGTACTACTTCGGACGGATGGGAACGGGATTCGGCGACTTCCAGCTCCCCACGGGTCTGTTCATCGACCACAAGGATCGCGTTTTCGTGGTGGATTCCTACAACCACCGCGTGCAGGTGTTTCAGTACTACGGTCTGAAGCCGGCCAAAGGAGGAGCGCAGTGAAGCTCACGGTCCTCCTGGTGGGCATCGTCGTTCTAGCGCTGGCGGGGATGGCGCCGGCGCAGATTACGGGCGACGTCATCGGCATGCATGATCTGACCCCGGGCAGCATCTCGCCGATTCAGGGATCGCGGCCCGGTTCATGCACGTACTGTCATGTTCCGCACTCAGGCAATGGGGACATGGCTCCCCTGTGGAACCAGAAGCTATCGACAGCCACCTATGGTCCCTACACCAGCACGACCTACGTGCAGAAGAATAACGTACAGATGCCGCTTGGTAGCGACAGTGGACTCTGCCTGAGCTGCCACGATGGCACTGTCGCGGTGGCGGATACGGTGCTCTTCGGTCAGATGCCCACCAAGGGAAGCTGGATCGTGGGAGACCAGTTCGGTACGCATCTCCAGAGTTCGCATCCCTTCAGCCTGGTCAAGCCGTTGCAGGACAACATTGACCTGGTCGCGAGCCTGGCCTCGACCGGCCACACCGACGATAAGACCGGTGCGGTACAGCTCATCATGGGCAACGTCGAGTGCACGTCGTGCCACAATCCGCATGTGCAGGCCATTGACAAGATTTCCATGAACTTCCTGGTGCGGGACAGTTCAAATGGACAGCTGTGCCTGGCCTGTCACGATCCGACGCGCACCAGCGTTGGCGGCAACAACCAGGTGAATCCCCTGGCGGGATGGGCCATTGGCGCCCATGCGATCGCGACCAACAAGGTCGCGGCCTCGGTCAAGCTCGGAAACTATGGGACCGTCGGCGGAAACGCTTGCACCTCGTGTCATCAGTCGCACAACGCGCAAGGGCCGGTCCGATTGCTGCGTGGGACGAATGAGCAGGACTGCATCTCCTGTCACGCGGGCGGATCGAATGTCTCTCCGGCGGCGCCGGATGTTTTCTCAGAGTTCAAGAAGATCGGGCATCCGTTCCCGAACGGTACCAACGTGCACGATGCGGCTGAGAATCCCGAGCTGAACAACAATCGCCACGCAACCTGCGCGGATTGCCACAACTCGCATGGCTCGCAGCAAGTGACTTCGTTTAGCGTCGCGCCCCTTCTCCGGATCTCGCAGACTGGCGTGGTAGGCATTAAGAGCGATGGTGTGACGGTGGTCAATCCAGCGATAAACCAGTACGAGAACTGTCTGCGTTGTCACGGCTACAGCGCGGGGAAAGCCGTCAATCTACTGTACGGTTACCTGCCGGCCAGAGCGGCTGCCGACCCGCTCAACGTGATTCCGCAGATGAATTCGAGCACGAAGTCGAGTCATCCGGTGATGCACACCCGCAGCAGTGGATTGCCGCAACCCAGCTTGCTGCCAACCATGCTGGACTTCAGTGGCGGGACGACCAATGGTCGACCCATGGGAGCCCAGATTTTCTGCACTGATTGCCATAACAGTGACGACAATCGAGAATTCGGACGCAACGGTCCGAACGGTCCGCATGCGTCGAAGTGGTGGCACATCTTGGAGCGGGATTACGAATCCAGTCAGGCACCCGCAGGGCCGGGTACGACGATCACTATCAATCTGAATCCGCAGCCCGATCTCAGCGTGAACGGGCCGTACGGCCTCTGCGCGAAATGTCATAACCTGAACACGGTGATGCAGAGCCAGTCATGGTCAGCTCACAATGCCCACGTCGTCACCGACGGCTTCTCTTGCTCAACCTGTCACACGGCGCACGGCATGGGCGCAACCAGCGCCAATCCGACTGGTCAGAGCATGGTGGATTTTGACCTGAACGTGGTAGGCAACGACATTGATAAGAATGGCACGAAGTGGCCGATTTCTTACGATTCCGCATCCAATACCTGCGTTCTGAAGTGTCACAATACCTGGCATGATCCTGGCGGCGGAATCAGGTAGCTGGCTTCGATACGGCAGATGCCTGCCGGCATGAAGACGAAGTGACGTCGGAGAGAGAACGCCGTGGCATCCACGACCCAATCCGGAAGCACTGTGAGAATGCCACTGCAAGAGCCTGCTTCACCTTGGTATGACACCGCTCCGGCGCGAGTCTTAGCTCTGCTAGTGATTTTTACCGTGCCCGCCTCGTACGAGAGCTTCCGTCTTACCGCCCTGGAGAACGCTGATATCTGGTCGCACCTCCGCACCGGCCTTTGGATCTTGCAGAACCATGGTGTGCCGCACGACGGCCTGTTTTCCCAACACGCAAATTTGCCGTGGGTTGATTGCAGTTGGGGATTTGATCTGCTGACGGATGCGGTCTACAGAGTTTTAGGTTTGCGCGGGTTGCCGGCGTTGTTGATGACTTTCCAGGCGGGAATAGCGGCAGCGCTGTTTCTGTTGGCTGGCGGCTGGCGCAAGAATTTCTGGCCTGCGCTGCTCGTAGTTGCAGTCGCAGAGGGCTGCATCGCTCCGCTACAACTGCGCCCGGCACTCTGTTCCATACTGCTTCTGTCACTAGAACTGGCCGCGCTCTTTTACAGCAAGCGTACCGGCGAGGTTGGAGTGCTCTACTGGTTGCCTGTCCTGTTCGTCGTATGGGTCAACCTTGATCGGCAATTCAGCTACGGGCTACTCGCGCTGGCTCTATTTTGCGCGGCAGTGATCGCCGAGCGACTCCTCCGCCAATCTGGAGTGACATGGCTGCAGGCGGACCTGATCGAGACTTCGCTGGCCAAGCTGGGAGCGGTGTTCGGTGTCTCTTGCCTGGCGACGCTTGTTTCGCCATACACCTATCACTTGCATGAACTGGTGTGGCGAAGTGCAACCAATTCCGCCATAGACCGCTACCTCAATGAGTTCCATGCCATGCGTTTTCGGCAGCCGCAGGACTACCTGCTGTTGCTACTGGTGATGACGGCATTCTTCGCTCTTGGGCGCCGCCGCTCGCGAGACCTCTTTTCGATTGCGCTACTCGCCGTTTGCGCGGTGATCTCCTTCCGCTGTCAGCGCGATAGCTGGCTGGTCGCGGTTGCGTCGGTCGGGGTCATCCGTAACGCGCTCGCAAAATCGCAATCCGAGGATTTGCCGACGAAGGACCAGCGAATCGGTCGGACCGAGAAACTGGTGGCGGCGGTTCTTGTTCTTTTCGTCCTGGCTGCCCTGACGCTGAGAATTCCCGCCCGGCGAGAGATGCTGATGGCGAGAGTCAGTGAGAATTTCCCCGTCTGCGCCAGCGACTACATCCGCCAGAACCGGCTCCCGCAACCGTTGTTCAACAGCTATTTCTGGGGCGGATTCCTGACGTGGTACCTACCCGAATATCCGGTCGCCATCGATGGGAGGATTGATCTATACGGCGACGACGTAAACGTTCCCTACTTCCAGCTGACCTTGGCCAAGATTCCGCTGGAATCCCATCCGGACTTTGCTCAGGCGCAGACCATTCTTCTGGAAGCAAATTCTCCGATTGCAGAAGCCCTTGCGACGTTGCCTGCCTTTCGAGTGGTGTACCGTGACGATCAGGCGATAGTGCTCGTCCGGGAAGCGCCGTGACAGAAAGACATTCCATGCTTATAGATTGCAGCATCTATAGTCTCTCTCAAGCGGATGTGAGCGGCAGCGGGCAGCTTGCATCTGGGCGAACTCTTCCGCCCGAGGGAAAGCTGACCGTGCGGCCGGGGGTTTCGTGGTGGCGAGTTGCGGATTTCGGGGTGCTCGGTCTCTGGATGGCACTGGTTGGCTGCACAATCCAGTACCACGAGAAGTGGGCCGACGAAGCCCAAGCGTGGCTGATTGCCCGCGATCTCGATTTGCCTACGATCTGGTTCCGTGAGTTGCGTTACGAAGGATCGCCAGGCCTTTGGCATACGATTCTTTGGTTTGCGCAACGTGCCTTCCACGCATCCTACAACTCGATAAGTTACATTGGTATGAGTTTCGCAGCCGCAGGAGTTGCGCTGCTGATCTTCAAGTCGCCCTTCCCACGAATTTTGCGCTGGCTACTGCCGTTCACCTACTTCCTGGTGTACCAGTATGCCGTCATCGCACGTTCCTACACGCTGCTGCCTGTGCTGTCGTTCACCGCGGCAATTCTCTTTAAAGATCTCCGGCGTCCGGGACAGATGACAATAGTACTCATTTTGTTGGCAACTCTGTGCCTCCATGGGACAATCATCGCGGGATGTGTCGGCATCGCCTACCTCATCGAAGCCACTAAGTCGTGGCCGGACTTGGGGCCAAGCATTCGCAAGCGGTACCTTGTTTGCGTAGGCGCGATGGCGCTTACGCTGCTGGGTCTATTTGTGGTTTTGAAACCGGCTCCAGACGTGGCAGAATTCGCGCAGCAGGCAAAGCTCGCCCAACTTCCGCAATCCCTCCGGGCGATGCAACCAACGAGGATTACAAAGCTCTCAGCGGTGCTTTCCGGCGCTTTCATGGATGAACCGATCGTCTCGGGCATTTTCTTGACGCTGTCTACTGCCTGGTGCATTCTGCGGCGGAAATGGTTGACCTTCGTCCTTCCTGTGGCGACCCTGATGATCTTCTACGTAACGGTTCATGGCTACGCACAGCACCAGGGAACGGTATTCATTGCGGCGGTGACTGGATTATGGATCTCGTGGCCCACGCCAGCCGAACAAAAGTCATCCACCTCTTTCGCGATGCTAAGTACCAAGGGAATGGTCGCCCTGCTCGTCTGCCTCTGTGCCGTGAACTTATGGGACGCCGCCGTAGCAGTCCACAACGAGTACCTGTACCCCTACAGCGGCGCGGAAGATGCAGCGAACTTCTTGAAGCGCGAGGGGGCCGACAAACGGGGGATCTTCGGATATGCCTATGGAATGGCAGGAGTGGAGGCCTATTTCGATCACAAGATCGAGGAGAACCGCCAGACAACCTACTATCATCACGGCGTTGAGGCCGACGATAGATTCCTGAACTCCGCCGAGCTCCGAACTTGGGCCCCGGAGTACATTGTGGTGTTTTCGGAAGACCCCAATAACACCATGAACCTGATCGGCCGTAATATGGACGCAATAGGATATCAACTGGTGCACGTCTCGGACGGCTACCAGCTCTACAAGCGCGGAGTCTATGTGCGTCAGGTTTACCTTATTTTTCGGCGCGTCAATCCGTAAGCTCAGGGCGCAGTCGGGAAAGGCTATTGGCGCACAAAAACCGTGGCCAACCCGTCATCGTAGACCTTGCGGAAGCGAGTGTCGAAGTCCAGAGCCGAGGCCAGCCCATCGGTTTTGCGCAGTAGAACAATGCCCGCTTCGTTTAAGGCGGGATCGGCCTTGTAGGAAGGATCGCCATTTTCGGTTTTGACGGATTGCGCAATCATCTCGTCCCCGTAAAGATCGTTCCGTCCGTCAATCGAAACTGGATACTGCGGCATGTACCAGGTGAGAAAGCCGCCCCAGTTGAAATTGTTGTACAGCGGTCCGGGCGGGGGGTTCTGCCGCACGAAGTTGACTGCATTGACGGGAAACACGCTGCTCACGACCCGGTCGAGTCCGCGGGTGGTGAAGTCGGTGGCTCGCCCAAATAGCAACAAGGCCAACGCGACAACCACGAGAACACCAGCAAGCTCGAGAGGCGTTTCCTGCGGCTCATGCTTGTTCTCGCTGACCGGAGCATCAGCAATGAATGCTGCCGCGATCATGCATAAGAACCACGCATCGCGCATGGTGCGGAATGCCGCCACGCAGGCGACTGCCAGCAGAGCCAGTTTGAAGAGATCGACCTTCTTCTGCCAACCGATCACAAAGAAAGCCGCGGCAGCCAAAAGCAATTCGACGTAGTTACCGGCGGCGCGGAAACTGGGCGCTTGTAATTCGATGATCATGCTGTAGGTCAGTTTCGAATGCGAATAGCCCAGAATGACCGAGTACAGCCGGTAGGAATACGGACCGATCAGTGTGGCGAGCACACAACTCGCGAACACCGCAGCCAGAGGTCCGGCGTGGAGAGTTGGAGGTTCCAGGAACCCGGGCGCTAATCCGAGGCGGGCCGCGGCTCGCTGCACAAGATCGACCCCGAGCAACAGTCCCACCGTGAACAATCCATATATGAACTGAATATGCAGGTTAGACCAAAGCAAGAAAACCACTGGCAGCCAGTAGAGCGTTTTAACGCGCCCACTGCGGTTCGCCTCCAAAATCAGGGTCAGCGTCACGGAGAACAGAATCATGGAGAAGAACACTGGCCGCGGCATGATCTCGAACAGGAAAGCGTAACAACAGGCAACGGCCAGCAGGCATGCGACCCAGAACCTTCCCGAAAGCCGGCGCAACATCCAAAACACACTAAATGCAACTGCCAGAGTTAGCACGGTTCCGATTAGCCCAATTCCCAGCAGACCGAACCACGCATAAGCGCGCGACAGCAGCACTTCGTAGCCCCAGCTATAGGCAACCCATGGGCGATTGGCTGCGGTGCGCGACAAGATGCCGGTGTGCGGAACAGCCAGGTGCTGGACGATCCAGTCGCCGACCTTCAGGTGCCACCAGACATCGAGGTCGACGATGCAGAACTTCAGTGTGAAGCAGAACCAACCTACGCCCGCAAGCAAGACGGCAAGAGTGAGCAGTTGCAGCGGGCGAAATCGCGTCAGGGCTCGCAACTCCTGCCCGGCACTCATTGTCGTGGACTCCTCGATCACAGTTAATTAGAAGTAGGTTGCAATTGTATTGCCGGGACCGATCCAACCTCGAGTTCCCCCCATAACTCGACGTTGTCGCCGACTTTAGCAACCGACAGGGCATTTACGCCAGCCTCACGCCGCGCCAAATCACACGCAAACTGCGGGCAAACTCGCCATTCCATGTTCGGTCCCAAAATCTGTGAGAGGTAAGGTATTACAAATAAACATCATACTGACCAGCGCTCGCCTCGATGGTTTGGCACTCGCCGTGCATTTGCATACTTGGTCCTTCTGCGTGGAGTGGCCCCCAAGGCTGCTCCAGAACGACGATTTGAGGAGTTGCCGAGAATGGATAACGAACCGAAGCAGCCCAGTATCACAAGCACCAACTGGACGGCGACCCAAACCTACGCCATGGCAGCCGTTTGCCTTGTGGTCGGCGTGTTGGTCGGATACCTGGTGCGGGGCTCGGCCAAACCCGCGGACCAGGCGATGCCGCCTTCGGCCGAGACGCAGCAGGCTGCTGCCATGCCTCCGCACGGCATGGGACAACAGGGCATGCCGACCTTGGAGGACATGAAGCGGATGGCCGACCAGCAAGCGAAGCCCCTGCTGGCGAAACTGAAAACCGATCCCAGAAATTTTGATCTGCTCAATGAGACTGCCCTTACTTACAAAGCGACCCACCAGTTCAAGGATGCCATCGTGTATTATCAGAAGGCTCTGGATGTCGATCCGAAAAACGTTCCCGTGCGTACCGATTTGGCAACCTGTCTGTATTACACCGGTGATGTCGATGGAGCGCTGGCGCAACTGCAGAAGTCGCTGAGCTACGATCCCAAGCACGCCGGCACCCTGCTGAACATCGGAGTCATCACGTGGAAGGGCAAGGGTGATGTGGATACAGCCGTGGCCTATTGGGAAAAGCTCCTGAAGTTCTATCCCGAATTCGAGCAAAAGGACATGGTGCAACACCTCATTGCAACGGCCACGCAGAGCAAGTCAAAGCCAACCTTGGCGGAGAAGCAACCGGCCAAGAACTGATCGTTGGCTACCCTGCCGGCAGGTTCGGAGAAAAATTCACCGAGAGCGCTAGCCCTCTTTCGATGCCGGCAGTGCTTCCTGCTCCAGCAACTCTAAGACTCCCCGGCGTGCGGCCTCATTCTCGGTGCCGAAACCACGCGGCTCGATGTCCTCATAAAACCGCCAGGCGCTGTGCGCAGGAAGGGAATTGCCATACTGGTACGCATTACCTGCCATCTCACACAACAATGCGAACCCAAAGCTCTGGCTTACGCGATGCAGCAGTTTCCTGGCGAAGCGCTGGGCACTCGATTCATCACGCATCGTCACCGCCATGGCGTCACCATCGCCTCGCAATCGCGCCTCGAGTGCTGCGCGCAAATTTCCCAATCCATCCGGAAGGCGGTCGAGAATTTCCTGAACACGCGCCTGATATTTCTCCCAGCCTTGATAACGGGGCGTCAACAGGCGTAGTAACTCCAGTGCCTGGATGTTGGCCGGCCCTTCCCAGACGGTAAGCACCTGGGCATCGCGCAGCACACGCGCCACGGGATAGTCGCTGGTGTATCCATTGCCTCCGATCAACTCCAGAGCGGAGCGTGACGCCGCAATGGCGTACTCAGCCGTCAGATACTTCGCCAGTGCGGTTGCCAGCCGCAACCAGGTTCGGCGCTCCGCATCATGCTGAACCTCGTCGAATGTGATGGCAGCCTCGAAGGCCAACAAAGCTCCAGCCTCAAACTGCACTCGCAGGCGCAGCAGTTCGTCTTGCACCATCGGATAATTCGCCAGCGCGTGACCGAAGGCGCGACGGGTCTTTGACCAAGCGAGAGCCTCGCGCAGCGATCTGCGCTGGATGCCAACCGATCCCACGGCGTTATGGACGCGGCTGTACTCCAGCGCCTCCATCATCAGTTTGAATCCCATGGGAGGAGCGGCGATCTCCACCGCCTCGGCTCCGAGCAAATCGATTTCGCCGGTCGGCAGTCCCTTGGTTCCGAGCTTGTCTTTCAGCTTTCGGATGCGGTAGTGGTTCGGTCTGCCATCTTCGAGATGACTCGGCACAAGATAGAGTCCCAATCCGGACGAGCCTGGTGCCGCTCCTTCCGGACGCGCCGTCGCCACCGCCAGTCCGCTATTGGCGTTGCTGGTGAACCATTTCAAGCCGTGCAGCGCAAAGCGGTCTCCTGCGGCCACGGCCATCGTGGTAGTCGCTCCTACATCGCTGCCGCCGTGCTGCTCGGTTGCCCACGTACCTCCGGTTTTAGCGTGACCATCCATGCGCACGACGTCATAAAGAAATCGTTGTCGGACGTCGTCCGGAGCGTGCGAACCAAGTACATACGCGACCGCGCCCGTGAGTGTTACGGGACAATGCAAGCTGATGTCAGCCTGCGCGAGGAGGTAGCCCATGGCGAAGGTCAGCAGGTGGGGCGCATTCGCGGAATAGGGCAGGCCAATAATGCCGCGGCGGTAAAGCTCCTGGTGTTGATCGTCGTACCAGGGATTGGCCACGATGCGATTCACCACCTCGCCGTTGCGGTCGTAGGTTTCGAGTGCCGGCGGCGCGTAGTGATCGGTGTAGTTCGCCTGGGCGTCAACTTCCTTGAGCACCCAATCGCGGAAGTCGGCAAGTTGCGTACCGTAGTCCGCCAAACGCGGCACGCGGGCGGTAAGCCAAGGTTCGAGATACGGGTCGAAGCTGCGGGAGTCGTTCATATCGCCTCAGAGGAAGTGGCGAGGAGCCAAGTTCACAGGGATTGCGAGCGGTTGGAACGGATTGGCAGGCACGAAGAGAATCGACATTCCTACCTCCGCCATGTCAATTCCTGCGTCGTATGCCTAAAACCCTTCCTCGTACAGTTCTTCCGCATTCAAGATACCGCAAAAGGTGTCCAGAATCATGCGGATGTTGATGCCGACCTGATTATAGGTTTTGCTCCAATTGGTTTCTGCAGAGCTGACCAGCCAGATGAGCACAAGATCGCAGAACTCTATCGGAACTGCTCCACATGGAGGGATCATGTGTTCGGGGAAGAGCCGAGGGAAACAGTTCGAATAGAGCCGTGAGAAGTAAGCCCCGCGTCAATTTCTACCCGCCACCTTCTCATAGTCAGTAGTCTCCTTCACCCCAGCACTATCTTCTCTAGCAAGGTGTACCGCTTCACCTGGCCAGGCAAGAGAAGGCATGCGGTGGGATCTTCTATCTCTTGCCGCTATTTCCATACCAGCCTAGTGTTGAGCTTCAAGGGGAGCATGAGCAAGACATGGATGGGCCATTTCAATATCCGACCGCAAGAACCTGTTCAGAAGATAGGCGAAAGAGCGTGCGGTATCCGATGGCTGGACCAGTCCGGTTTCAGTGGCAGGCAGAGGACGGGCAGTGGTACGACGTTGTCAGAAGTACGCGTGATATCGGAAAAGTTGGGGTCTTCATCGAGAGTGGCTCGCTCGAGTCCGGCGAATGGCAACTTGTCCCCGTGAGTAGTTCAACCGCAGTGCAACCAAAGGAAATGACATGAAATCACCAAAAGTATTGTCTGCCATGTTCCTGCTGCTTCTGGTGGCGTCTTCGCTGCCAGCGGTCGCTGGAAATGTCGGCATGCAGTTTAACGGTACGCCAACGGGTAACAATTATTCGGGGGTAGCAAGCTATCCGTATGAGTTCAGCGTGAACGGAGGTCCCAACCAGTGGATGATGTGCATCAGCTATAACGAGCACATCACTGGGGGCGAGACTTGGAAGGCAACCTCAATGTCTGTGGGCGCCTACGGCATGCTAATCGGTGACGTTCAGAAGGCTGACCAACTTGCTTACCTCTTCACGCTGGCTCTGGCTGACGGTGGAGCGAACTCCGCTGTCAATGCCGTGGCGTGGAACATAAACGAAGGTGCTCCGGCCCTCTATCCTGCTGCCCAGGTCCTTTACGATCAGGTGACTAGCATGACGAAGTTCCCGTCGTTTGCCAATGTTGCGGTCTACGTGCCAATTGACGGAACGCAGAGTTGGCAGGGTGAACTTCCACAGACGTTCCTCGGTTCAACTCCAGAGCCGGGGACGCTCATTCTGCTTGGGTCCGGATTGATCGGCTTGGCCGGCGTGCTTCGTCGCAAGCTCTCGGCGTGACAGCACTGGACTTCTCACCTCGGGCTGTTGCACTTCGGCAGCCCATTTCCCTCAAACCTGGAGGAATCATGAAAAAGATCGCGCTTTTCTCTATCGTGTTGGCGAGTGCCATCTATGTCTCGGCAACTTCCGTCGACTATCAGTTTAATTACGCTATTGGCAATGGGGATGTCAGTGGAGTGCTATATACGGTTGACGAAGGTAACGGCACCTATCTGGTAACAGACGCGTCAGGAACCTACCTCGGCAGTCCCATTACCGGCGTGTTTGACCCAAGCCAGAGCGGGAATGTCTTCGCGTTCAATAATCTACTCTACTTTCCCAGTCTGCCGTCTGTGGATATAGATGGCATCGTGTTCGAGTTGAACGGTGACACGAATATCGCTTCTGGCATAAATCTGTACTGGGACGGGGCGGGCTATCGGAGCATCGACGGCGGCAACAACGGCCCCTATGTGCAGTTGTCGATTACACCCCTTGATCCGGCAGCCCCGACCCCGGAACCCGGCACGCTGGGTCTAGTGGCCTCTGGCGTCCTAGGAGTCACGGGCATCCTGCGCCGCAAGCTCCGCCGTGTTGCGACGACTGGCAATTCTGCGGAGCCCCAGGTCACGGCAACGGCACAAGCTGTCCCGTGCAATTGACCGACAACCCAATCTGCCCCGGCTTGAAGTATGCCGGGGGTGCGTCTGACTGCGGAGCAAGGAAGAAGACGCTCGGTTGCGGCAGGGCACATTGAGTATGCAAAGAAGCCAGAGGGCGGGTCACATTGAACTAAGCTGCTCCGATTGATCGGCCCTTATGAGTGCCAGGCTCAAATTCCGTAATGCAGAAGGCGAAGCGCATCTTTGTATTCATCTCTGGCTTGCTTGGCTTTGTTCTGCGCGTCCTGTTCCGCGAATCCAGCCGCATCCCAGCGTTCCATCGCGACCTCGGAATGGTCGGGCGTGGCCAGAGCTTCCTCCGCGCGAATGGTGGCTACCCACTGATCGACCGCTTGTTTGTATATTTGCTGCAGTTCATCGAGCTTCGAGTTGTCCATAGGTGTGGGATGCTACGGCAGCCTATTCAGCCGGTCAATCGTTGTGCCCATCCATTCACGCAAAATTAATGTATTTCGAAACCGGACGCCGCAAACAGCAGAGTGAGTAGGCGATTCCAGCAACAGGATATTCATCGGGCATTCAATTGACGTTCATCATCGCAGGCAGCCTCGCATAGTAGGCTACCGCGCACGGGGTGCACGAACCTGCGCCTCCAATTCTCCCGCTTCATAAGGACAGCCCATGACGACTGCAGCGACACCGTTGACCCCCGCGCCCCCTACCGCCGCGGTACACGACAAAATCAACAAGGGACCGCACAAGGCTGGAATCTACGCCTTCGGGGTGCTGTTTTCGATCGGAATTGTGTATGCGCTGGCGAACCTGATCTCCGACGTGAGTCACGTGCATCACCCTTCCAGTGCGGCCTTCCTGCTGCTGGGTGTGGCGCTGCTGGTCGCGCTGGGATTTGAATTCGTCAACGGCTTCCACGACACAGCCAACGCGGTGGCCACGGTGATTTACACCCACTCGCTGGATCCACATATCGCGGTGGCATGGTCGGGAATGTGGAACTTCCTGGGCGTAGTGCTGTCCTCTGGCGCGGTGGCCTTTGCAATCGTTTCGCTGTTGCCGGTGGAGTTAATTCTGCAGGTGGGCAGCGGCGCAGGATACGCCATGGTGTTCGCTTTGTTGGCGGCGGCCATCATCTGGAACCTGGGCACCTGGTGGCTGGGGCTGCCGGCCTCCAGCTCGCATACGTTGATCGGCTCGATCATCGGCGTCGGGATCGCCAACCAGTTGATGAATGCGCGCACGGCGACGAGTGGCGTTGACTGGGACCAGGCACTGAAGATCGGCAAGTCGCTGGTTATCTCACCGATCGTTGGGTTCGCGGTGGCGGCCCTGCTGCTGCAGTTGTCGAAGGTGTTTATCCACGATCCGCGGTTGTACAGGGCGCCGGAGGGCGATGCGCCGCCGCCGTTCTGGATCCGCGCTCTGCTGGTGCTGACCTGCACCGGCGTGAGTTTCGCGCACGGCTCCAACGACGGACAAAAAGGCATGGGCCTGATCATGTTGATCCTGATCGGGACGGTGCCGACGGCCTACGCGTTGAACCACGCTCTGACTGCGCAGGACTCGGTTGACTTCATCGCGGTGTCGCAACAGGCGGCGAACGTGCTGGACAAATATGTCAATTCGAATGCGGTAGTGGGCGATCCGCGCGAAGACGTTAAGGAGTATGTGCGCACCAAGGACTTCACCCCCAACACCATGATGGCCTTGCGCAACACCGTGAACGATGTCGGGACGGAAACCGCGAACTTCAAGGAACTCGGGAAGGTTCCGGAGGACCAGGTGCGGAACTTCCGCAATGACATGTATCTGACCAGCGAAGCACTGCGGCTGATGAAGAAGTCCGGCGTGCCCAGTATCTCGGCGGCGGATTGGACGGTGCTGGACAACTACAAGAAGCACATCGACAAGGCCACGAAGTTCATCCCCACGTGGGTGAAAGTTGCGGTTGCGCTGGCGCTCGGTCTGGGTACGATGGTCGGCTGGAAGCGCATCGTGGTGACCGTCGGCGAGAAGATCGGCAAAGACCACCTGACGTATGGACAGGGCGCGGCAGCCGAAATCACCGCCATGATGACGATCGGCGCGGCCGATTATATGGGCCTGCCGGTCAGCACCACGCACGTGTTGTCGTCGGGCGTCGCCGGCACCATGTGGGCCAACAAGTCGGGCCTCCAGATGTCGACCATCCGCAATTTGCTGATGGCTTGGGTGCTGACCCTGCCGGCGTCGATCGGACTGGCCGCCGTGTTGTTCTGGACGTTCAACAGTTGGATGAGCAAGGGATAGGAAGCAACTTGAGGTTGAGACAACGCCCCGCGCAAGCGGGGCTTTCTGTTGTTGTCACATCCTACGCAGGATCGGCGTCCAAAACCGTAAGATCCCCTGCTTTTTCGTGCACAGGTCACTGACAGAGTCGACGCGATGTTGAACCATAATCACGAGGGTGAAGCCGAAGGTAGTTTTTGCTTTCGCCCGCTCCCAAATGGAAGACTCGTCATGCTGACTGGACGACCAAAGGCCGCGTGCTGGATGTCGCCTGCGGCCCTGGTACCTACGGCCGGCGGATTGCATCGCCGTCGAAGGAGGTGTTCGGAATCGATGTATCCATAGGAATGCTTCGGCAAGGCACAGCTTACACGGCCAAGGAAGGCATTCCGAACGTGCATTTCGCCCGTGCACGAGTGGAGGCCCTTCCATTCGAAGATGGCCTTTTCGACGCCGCCCTCTGTTGTGGCTCGCTTCACCTCTTCGCAGACACCGTGATTGCTCTGCGCGAGATCGCCCGCGTCATGAAGCCAGCAGCAATTCTTTCGGTCTTCACTTTCACCCCAGGTCGCGGTGGTGTATTGAAGTTTCGCCGTGTGCGCGAGTGGAGTCTCAAGAAACACGGCCTACATGTCTTCGAACTTTCTGAGATGGAACAGCTCCTGGCCGCTTCGGGCTTTCAGGACTTCCACTCCGAAGTATGCGGCTCCATTTTGACATTCAGCGCTCGCAAGCAAGCGGGCCTGACAACAAAAGTCTGCGGAAGCTGAACGTCTGGAACTACACCGTCTAAACAGCCGGTTTTGATGTCCCGGGTAGATAGAAATAACTGCACAAGAAACAACTCATGCCTGGCGGAAGATGACTCCGTCCATCTCAGGCCGTACCCGCGCTGCTTATTACTTGTTCGTATTCCCGCTCTGACTGGGCGGACATCAAAACCCACAGGCTATAAATCCCGAGCGCGGTTCCGAGCGGGATATGGAACAAAGCCAGGAACGAAAGAATGATGGTCAGCAGGCGCGCCCAAGGTTCGCGCCGCAGCAGTCCCCAGCCGGCAAGGAACCCGAAAGCAGCCTTGACCAAAATGAGAATCCCGATCGCGCTGAAGAGCGAAGTCAGGAAAGCGGTAGGCGTCTCTGGCGGTGCTCCCATCTCGTGCAAATGCGGGAACAACGTGTTACCAATGATGCACAGCACAACGCCGGCAACTGCATTGAACGCGGAAAGCGCCAGCCACAGGATGCCCAACAACCGAATGTGCTCCTGCACGCGGTTAGGCGCCGGAGGAGCAGTGGCTATGGCCCCCGAGAACTCTTTGCCACATCGGCCGCAAAAACGCTGGTCCGGCTCCACGGCGGCGCCACATCGATCGCAGAACATAAGTCCTCCCTGGCGTTGCACCCTGGTACCAACTACAACGAAGATACAATTCTCGCGTTGGCTTGCTTCAAATTAAATGCTGCCGGCCTCTCTTGGTCAAGTAGCGGTCTGCGTCGCTCCCGAATCGAGAAGGGCGGCTTTTTAAGACTCCATGAACAAATGCCGAGCCTTACGCGGTCTTACCAGACGAAGGGGGACGAGCCGGAAGCGGGTGCGGACGCAGTATTCAAGATAGCCAGGCGGAACGACGTGATGCTGAGAACGGAAAGCAGGGCCATGAAGCTCCAGCCCTGCCAGAACCTCAACGAGCCCGCGGGAATAAACAACATCGAGGCGACGAGTATCAGGCCAAGAAACAGCCGGAGGGTTGTTTTAGATGATCCGAGATTCATTTCAATTTGGCATATCCAGTCTAGATGCGCTCTGCTCTGAATTTCTCACAAGTTCTGCTGCGGAGCCGGAGTCTCAACTAAGCACTACCCCACAGTGAGTCACACTCAGGGTTGAACGCCTTAACCGGACACACGATTTCTTACGGACTTCCCAAAAGCTGCAATTAGGCTCGGTAGAACCCGCCTCGATCACTGCCACGACTTACCGGTAACATCGGCGCGCGCGTATCACTGCCGCGGAGGGCATAAACCCGCCTGTTGCATGGCTGGCAGCATGTCGAAACGCTCCATTCTTCGCTGATCTTCCGTGCCTTGCAACGAAACAGGGTCATGCCGGGGACGACGATTCTTCGGCCTGTTGCCGGGAATCCCATTCCTTCCTGGGCGTTGGTACCGGACGCGTTCCAATACACGGAAACCAAGTCGTATTCTGCGAGAATCGGGTTGACCTTCACATGCACGTCCGGCAAAGCTTTACCCTCTTCCTTGGCTGCGGCGATGTCCTCCGCGAGCGTCGCGCCAGCTTCCACTTCTTAAACAACGCGGCTTGGTACGCGTGGATGTGTTGCGGACCCAACTGTTCGGGCGAACGGTGGACCGGGAGAAATGTTTAACGGTGCGAACGTAACAATCGATGGTGGTCTGAGCGTAGTTGCGACGGTGGAGTTCTTCGAGCATGATCTTGCGAACATGGGTCACAGAGAAACCCTCCTTTCTCAGCGAACCACCATTAGATCAGCTCCCTCCAAACGGCTCGCCTACGACACGCGCAAGCGTCCGCCGCGCCACGGCTTCGTTGTGTGCTGGGCATGCTCAACAGCTCGGAGGTGAAAGTCCTCCGGCCAACCTGATGGAGGTAAGGCCTAGTGATGATGCAAGGGCTATCG
>Ga0209039_10002209_pt1 | contig 16857 bp, 8 predicted proteins | sample BogFormECP12_OM1_FD_188238 | JGI IMG/M metagenome (GOLD analysis project Ga0209039, IMG submission 188238) | Bog forest soil microbial communities from Calvert Island, British Columbia, Canada - ECP12_OM1 (SPAdes) (version 2) | ecosystem: Environmental > Aquatic > Freshwater > Wetlands > Bog ... | reverse complement strand
TAAACACTCACCTGGTAGGAACAAAACCTGAGGGATAAACGCCGACCGAAGATTCTAGGTGCGTCCGCGGGTACTCCCCAAAAACTGTTAAGCACCCCAGGCAAGGCAACTGAAATAACGTCATTAAATCTGCTTGACAATGGTCGCGCGCATTTCTATACTCGCGGCCAGCGTTGGGGTTGGAGAGCAAGGAACAAAAGGGGGCGTAAGGCATCTGCCCGTGACGAGTTTGATTCCCACCTCGAAATTTTTTTGATTTTTGACGCGTGAGCGTGCTAATAAGCTGCCGCACCAGCGTTGAGGCAGCGTTGAACTTCGATTGCTGGCTTTTGCAGGGTTTGGGCTGGACCTGTTCCGACTACTTGATTTTGAGGACAGTCACGAAGCGTCTGCGTTATGAAGGCGTGCGCGACCGCTGCTGCGGCTGAGAGCCGTCGGCGAGGGAATCGGTGCGTCTCGGCGCGAGTCCGAATCCCCATGGTTCATGACGAACGAGGGAGGATAGTCATGCGACATGCTCAGCGTATCACTGGTGTGTGGTTGCTGGTGTTTCTCGCCGGCGGGAGCGTTTCCGCCTGGGCGCAACAGGTGCAGGGCAGCTTCACCGGGACCGTTACCGACGCTTCGGGAGGCGTAGTCCCCCGCGTTACAGTGACGGCGATCGACAAGGACACTGGCTTTACGCGTAGCGCCGCGACCGGGCACGACGGGGTATATTTGATTCCCCTTTTGCCTCCCGGCCAGTACACCCTGACCGCAGAGAGACAGGGATTTGAGAAATACAGCGAAGGTCCCATCGCCCTCACGGTAAACCAGCAGGCGAAGGTGGATCTTCAGCTAACGGTCGGGGCTGCGAGCACCACGGTAAGCGTCGAGGCCACCGCCCCCGTTCTGGACACGCAGACGTCTTCCGTTGGGACCACGGTGGAGGGGGCCAAGGTCAGCCAACTCCCTTTCAACGGCCGCCAGTTCCTTCAGGCAACGCTGTTCACTCCCGGCGTCGTCTCGGGGTCGCAGGGCTCAGAGCTTAACAGCAACCGTGGCGGCTCCATCAATGTCAACGGGATGCGCGAGAGCATGAACACGTTCCTGCTCGATGGCATGAACGACACCACGATTGCCGTGGGTACTTATTCGGCAACCCCACCGCTCGATTCGATTCAGGAGTTCCGCATGGAGACCGGCGTCTACGACGCGCGGTTCGGCACCAATGCCGGCGCCCAAGTCAACGTGGTGACGAAGTCGGGGACTAATGAGTTTCACGGCTCGCTCTACGAGTACCTCCGCAACAGCAATCTCGATGCACGCAACTTCTTTGAGCCTTACGTGCCGCCCTTCCACCGCAACCAGTTCGGGGCCAGCGTAGGGGGTCCGCTTTCCATCCCCGGCGTTTACGACGGCCACAGCAGGACATTCTTCTTTCTGAACTACGAGGGCTTGCGTGATAGGCACGACTTCTTCGCCCGGGGACATGTCCCCACGCCCACCGAGCTCACGGGCGACTTCAGCGATGTTGCTCCCGGGTCGGGCTGCCCGACGCCCGCCTTATTGATCAACCCAATCCCCCTGCTGACGCAGGGCCAAGTGGTGCCCTTTACCAGCTTCAGCGCCGTCGGCCTTCCGGTGGACCCGGTCGGCGCGGCTTTTGCCAGCGTCTATCCCGCGCCGAATATTCCCGGGGTCCCAGGCAATGGCCCGACGTGTGGCCAGGAGAACTACACAGCGGTGGTCGGGCAGAAAGTCTATACCAACGATTACGTCGGGCGCTTTGACCACCGCTGGGGCAAGAAGGACTCGGCATTTTTCCGCTACAACCTGACCACCGACTCGGAATTCGCACCGTCGGGGTTAGGCACGGTCGATCAGGGCGTGCGTGCGCTTCCCAGTGGCGTCCCTGGCTTCGGTACCTTCCGCACCGATTGGTTTACGGCCACTGGCATCGACTGGACTCACACGTTTTCGCCGACTCTGCTCAACGAAGCCAAAGTGGACTACAACCGCTGGCAGTACCTCTGGAACAACCAAGACCAGGGGCAGTACTTCGGCTTCAAGCCACCCTTCAACATCCAAGGGATACCCACCGCGTTCCGCGACACGGGTTTGCCTAACATCGGCTTGTCGGACACTGCCGTTGATAGCGTGGGGGCTAGTACGAGCCAGCCCCAAGCCGGAGCGGTGAATACCTTTGAATTCGCGGACACCCTCACCCAAATACACGGCAACCACTCCTTTGCCTACGGCGTCCAAATCCGTTCGATCAAACGCGGCAACTTCTATATTGACGAATACGCACGAAGCAATTTCGTCTTTCGGGGTCTGGTTTCGAACGGATTTAACGAGGTTCCACCTCAATTGGTGGCCCAAGGATTGGGGCTGCCGGCCAACACTCCTTTGCAGCTCGGGAATGGACTCGCGGATCTTCTGCTAGGAATACCAACGTCTTGGGTCAACGGGTACTCCCAGTACATTTCGGGCACGGCGGGCGAATACGACTTTTTTGCTCAGGACACGTGGAAGGCGCGGCGAAATCTCACCCTCACGCTCGGCCTGCGCTATGAATACAATAGCTTGGCGACCGAGAAGGCGAACCGCTTCGGCGGGTTTGACTTCAGCTACAGCCAGTGCCCCAATCCGGCGAACCCCGCGCAGATGACGCAGGGAGCCGTCCTGGTGGCAGGCACCTCGGCCGCCGGCATCGACTGCTTCACGGGTACGATCGGAGCGGCGGGAAATCTCGGTGGCTTCACCCAGGTAGGTACCACGAATCTGGGTGGGAGCTCCGAGAACCGCGCCCTCCAGGAACCGGACCACAAGGACATCGGTCCTCGCATCGGTTTCGCTTGGCAGCCGTTTGGTGATACCAGGACGGTGATCCGGGGCGGCGTCGGAATTTACTACGACCAGATGACTGGAGAACTTTACTTCCAGAAGAGCGCCAACCCACCGTTCGTGCGGATCGAAGTGGGCGACCTGCAGGACGAACAGAGCGCGATCCCTTTGTTTCTTTCTGAGCTCGGCACGGGCAAAGTGATCGGGAACGCTTTCACGCAGACGTCGGCGCCGCTGTTCCCTGTTCTCGAGCCGGTGATCGTCAAACTCCAAGACTCCCGAGTCTATGAGTGGTCGCTCGACGTGCAGCGGGAGTTCCCGGGATCGTGGTTGGTTGATGTAGCCTACGTTGGGACACGCGGCACGCACCTGCCCTGGTTTTGGAACCCCAACCAGCCGAATAACGCGCTGTTCAACCCGTCAGCGTCTTATAACGCCGGATTACCTTCGGGTCAGCAAACCTGCGTCGCGGGCACGTCGCCGGGCACCCCCTGCCCACGACCCTACCAGGAGTTCCTTGACATGACCTATACGGACTCCTCCGGCTACTCCACTTATCATTCCCTGCAGGTAAAGGTGGAGCGCCACTTCTCCCGGGACCTGGCATTGATCGGCTCGTACACCTACGCCAAGACGTTAGACACAAACTCTACCTACGACGCCAGCAATGCCAGCGAGAACTCCCCGCAAAACGACTACAACCTTGCCGCCGATTACGGACGCGCCGATTTCGACTACCGGCATCGTTTCTCTCTAGCCTATATTTACAACTTTCCATTCGGCCGCACGGTGGCGCACCTCGGGAACTCCAAGCTGAATTATCTCATCCAGGACTGGCAACTGGCCGGCATCGTCTTTGCGCAGTCCGGCGCCCCCTTTACCGCCGAGCTCGGCGAGAACATCAGCAATGCCAACGACAGCAGCAGTCCGGGCCAGGACCGGCCCTCCTATGTCGGTGGCCCGGTCTACCCCGCGACCCGGACAGTGAATCAGTGGGTTCTGGCGTCTGCCTTCGAACCTTGCTCGAAGGTGCTGGGGACGCCATATTGCTTCGGCAACGTGGGCCGCAACACGCTGAATGGGCCCGGTGAGGGCGACTGGGACTTCTCAATCGTCCGTGACTTCAGGCTGTCCGAACACAAGAGGCTGGAGTTCCGGGCTGAAATGTTCAACGTTCTGAATCGGGCGAACTTCAATCTGCCCAATTCAAACCTCAGCTCTCCGAACTTCGGCGTCATTAACAACACGGTGCAACCCATCGCCGGCCAGGCCTCGGGCGGCCCTGGCGAGCCGCGCGAGATCCAGTTCGCGCTTCGATTGAAGTTCTAAAGCATCCCGGTAACGTTACCGGCTGGCGAGAATCCTGCCACTCCTGCGGCAGGAGATGACAAGTTCGGGGGGACTGCCCATGGTCTTCCCGGTTTCGAAGAAAGGGAAGCCTTCCGCTTCCCTGGGGAGGACGGATCAGGGGCGGGTCGCCCGACTCGCCCTGAAGATTGGATTCTGTAATCGAAGCCATTAAGCGGTTGAGGGAAAGGGACTTTCTTTCAATCGTTCAACAACCACATGACATTTGCCTTACACCACTGGCTTGACATTGATACAATAGCCTCTTTACAGTCGTGGGGGGAGTCGCGTCAGCTTCGAGAGGAGGAAATCGGCATGATACGAAGAGTCTTTGCAGGTTTGGCTTGCCTACTGGCGCTTGCGACCGGCTGCGCTGTCTCAGTCTATGCTCAAACTTTCCAAGGTAGTTTCACTGGCAGCGTGAAGGACGAGAGCGGCGCGGTGATTGCGGGAGCCATCGTCACCGCGGTGGAGCAGGATAAGGGTCTCATACGCAGCGTGGCGACAGGGAACGATGGCCTCTACGATATCGCACTTCTACCCCCGGGCCGGTACCGGGTGACGGCGGAGAAGCCGGGATTCGAGAAAACGACTCGCGGTGTCATCCAGCTTACTGTGAACCTCCAGCAAGAAGTCGACTTCACGCTCAAGGTTGGTTCGCAGTCCACCACCATCACGGTCGAGGCCACGCCGGGTGTGGTCGATACTCAAACCGCCTCGGTGGGCACCACCATCGGTCAGACCAACGTGGACCAGGTGCCACTCAACGGACGGCAATTCCTGGAATTGGCTTTGCTGGCGCCGGGCGTCGTCCCCGCCCCGAGCGGGTCCCGCGTAAATGAACGAGGCGGCGGCGGAGCCATCAACGTGAACGGCCTCGAAGACTCGATGAATTCCTTCTGGCTGGACGGGCTCGATGATACCTCGACCGGCGTGGGCCAGTACACGGTGGCCCCTCCTCTCGACGCGGTCCAGGAATTCCGCATGGAGACGGGAGTCTACGAAGCCAAGTTCGGCGCTCACGCCGGAGCGCAGGTGAACGTGGTCACCAAGTCGGGGACCAACGAATTTCACGGCACAGCCTACGACTTCCTGCGCAACACCCATCTCGATGCCCGCAACTACTTCGATCCCTCGACTCCGCCGATGCATCGCAATCAATTCGGCGGCACAGTGGGCGGTCCGGTGGAGGTTCCCGACTTCTACGACGGCCACGACCGCACCTTCTTCTTCGTTGCCTATGAAGGTCTGCAGCAGCACCGAGGCTTTTTCCGGCAGGCGGTGGTTCCGACCGTGGCCGAGCGCAGTGGCGACTTCAGCGATCTCCTGAATTGCCCGCAGCCGGTGAACCTCAGCTTGCTCGGTGGGCCGGTGCCCGGCAACAATCTGAACTTTCTGGTGCAAGGGGGGCTCATTCCGTCGCTCGATCCCGTGGGTCAAGCCTTCGTCAACCTCTACCCGACGCCCACCAACCTCAACGCCGGGTGCGGGAATGCCAACTACCTGGAGCAGGCGAATCAGCAAATCACCTACAACACCTACATGGGTCGGGTAGATCACCACTGGGGACCCAAGGACAGCATCTTTTTCCGCTACAACGTCAACTTCGACCACGAGCTCGAGCCCTCGGGCTTCTATGTGGCGGGCTCGGGGAACGTTCCGGGCTACGGCACCTACCTGCATAACGAATACCAGATGGCCGGCTTCGATTGGACTCACACTTTCAAGCCCACGATGATCAACGAGTTCAAATTTGGCTTTAACCGTTGGCAGAGCCGGCAGGACAACCAGGACGAGGGCAACACCTTTGCCCAGCAGAACGGCATCCTGGGCCTGGCGCGCAGCGACCCCAAGCAGCTCGGCATTCCCAACTTGACGTTTACGGGCTATGACTCGCTGGGCTCGAACAGCTCGACCCCCGAGTTCATAGCGGTGAACACTTTCCAGTTGGCCGATACCATTACCCACGTCCACGGCAATCACTTGCTCGCATACGGTGCGGATTTGCGCTCCGTGCTGCGCGGTAACGCCAGTATCGACGCGAATATTCGCGGCATATTCGACTTCTCGGGCATGCTGACCGGCAATAGCCTAGCGGATGCCCTGCTGGGGCTGCCGACAGACTGGATCGACGGCTTCCAGGAGTACATTTCCGCGCATCTGGGCGAGTATGACTTTTTCGGCCAGGACACTTGGAAGGTGAGCCCGAAGCTGACCCTGAACCTGGGGCTGCGCTACGAGTACAAGGGTCTGACTACCGACAAATATAACCGCCAGGCGAATTTTGACTTCTCCAGCACCGCCTGCGCACCGTTCGGATTGAGCACCGGCGCGCTCCTGGTGGCCGGTGCCAGCGCGGCCACCGTTGAATGCCCAAGCATCAACCCGCAAACCGGAGTTACGACCTACGTCCCGGTCGGCACCAAGAACCTCGGTGGAAGCGCGGAGAATCGCGCCTTGCAGTATCCCGACAAGCACAACTTCGCACCGCGTCTCGGCATTGCCTGGCAACCGTTCGGGGATTCCCGGACCGTGGTTCGCGCCGGTTACGGCCTGTTCTACAACCAGACGTTCGGCGACGTTTACTTCCAAAAGGGCGCCAACCCGCCGTTTGTGAGTATCACCGCCGGCAACATCAGTGGCGCGCAGCAGGCGCTCTGTATTCCCGCAGCCTGCCAGCCGGGCCAGATTCCCATCGCCTCCGGCGCGCTGATTCAGCAGGCCCTGGCCGGCATCGCGGCGCCGGTGTACCCCACCATGAGCCCCTTCCAGATCAACTTTGAAGACGCCATGGTCCAGGAATGGAATTTCGACCTTCAGCGCGAGTTGCCCCACTCCTGGCTCATCGACATCGGCTACGTCGGCACCCGCGGGCAGCACCTGCCGCGCGAGGTCGACCCCAATCAACCCATGAACCTCACCTCCGGCGGAACTGCTGCGCTGGCTGCCTGCGAGACATCCGGCTGCCCGAGGCCCTACCCGTTGCTGTCCGATTTCTCGTACACGGAGTCTTCCGGCAGCTCGATTTATCACGGGCTGCAGGCCAAGGTGGAGCACCATTACTCAAACGGCATGGCCCTGATCGGGTCGTATACATACTCGAAGTCCATCGATACCGTTTCCGATCCCTTCAGCAACAATCGCGACGGGAACTTCCCGCAGAACTCGTACAACCTGGCGGCGGAGCGCGCATTGTCAGACTTCGATTTCCGTCACCGCGCCGTCGCCGGATACGTGTACGACTTGCCCTTTGGCTACCGCCTGTGGAAGTCGGAGAACTCGGGCGTGAATTACCTGATCCAGGGATGGCAGTTGTCGGGTGTTTTCACGGCGGAGTCCGGCCCGCACTTCACGCCCATCATCAGCGGCAACATCAGCGGCGCCAACGAATCAGCCACCTCCGGAAATCCCACCACCGACCGTCCCGACCTTACCGGCAGCTCGTTTTACCCCGCCAGCAAGACGCCTAGCCAGTGGGTGCTCCCTTCGGCGCTCAGCGCGCCAGCGGCGTTCACCTTCGGCAATGCCGGTCGCAATATTCTGAACGGCCAGGGACTCAATTCCTGGGACTTGTCGGTGATCCGCCGCTTCAAGCTGACCGAATCGAGGAACATCGAGTTCCGCGGCGAGATGTTCAACCTCCTCAACCGCGCCAACTTCGATATCCCCGTGCGCGACTTGGCCTCGCCCAGCTTCGGCAGGATCCTGAATACGGTGCTACCCGTAGCTGGCAACGCTTCCGGAGGTCCGGGCGATCCGCGCGAAGTGCAGTTGGCGCTGAAGTTGACCTGGTAGTAGCGAACTTTAGCGGCGGTGAGCCCTTTGAAGAAGTGGCTAGTGGTTAGTGGTTAGTGGTTAGTGGCTAGTGGCTAGTGGCTAGCCAAGAAATGTTTAGTGGATGGTGGCGAATGAAGAAGAAAGGACAGGCCGCACTTTTGTCTTTTCTTCACTAGCCACTAGTCACTACTGAGAAGAACGACCCTCAGGTGAGTTTCGATCTTCTATTTTCGAGTTTCGAGTTTCGAGGGCTCCGGCCCGCTACCGGACCACCGGGGCAAGCGGCGGAATCAACAAGTAAGCCGGACGCGTCTGGTACTCGCGCAAGTACTCGCCGTAGGCCGTGACGTCGGGCACGTGTTCCGCCGCCCCGTAAGGATAATTCGACATGGCTCGGAAGGGCATGGGCCCGACGGTTTGTGAGAAGGACGTGTTCGGCTCTCCGTCCTTGGCGTATCCGGCGACGTAGAGGAAAAAGTCCCGCTTCCAACCTGGGCGGACCGGCGGCAGGCGGCGGCCGTCGAATCTCACCATGATCTCATCGCCCGTGGACAAGACCACCAGACGATCGTCGGCTCGGGCGAGCAACTCCTCCACCGCACCATAGCGCGTATAGTTGCCCCGCATCGGATTCCAGGGCGCGTCAGCCATAACGTGCTGGTAATCGAATTCGTCGGGCTTCACGTGTCCGGCGTCGGTGGTGACGGCGGAAAAGCCGCGATAGTGGAGGTCGGCGGAAACGAGGGGCAGATCAGTAGCCTCGAAGCCAGTGTTCGAGGCGCCGATCGATAACCCGTCTGGTTGGTCAAGAGTGCTATTCGACGGCGTGGTGTCCGGGGAAAGCAAGCCCGCCACGAGCAGGGGCTTTTCCTCGCCGGTGGTGAAGAAGATCTGGTCCCAGTAAACGCACAGGTTGGTGACGATCCGCAGGTGGTGGTCGCGCGTCGGGAACATACCCGCCAGGTCCACGCGCATCGTGCGTCGCGTGCCGCTGGGCAAGCCCATATCCGGAATCGCTGTTACCCACCGGCCGCTGGCGTCGCGCACTTGGAGGTAGGGCGGGACCACTTGCAGCTTGGAGTTCGACATCAGCGCTCGCGAGGCGTTCGAGTCGGTCCAGAAGACCCAGCCATTCAGGTAAAGGGCGACGGAAGCGTTATCGGCGAAGTCTCCCAGATCGAGCGTGAGCGTGTGCAGGTCCGCGAGACCCAGGATACGGTCGCGCCGGAAATCGGTCGGGTAGCGCCCATCGGCCTCGCGCAATAGCGGCAGCACGTCGTGCCCGGCGTCATCCACGGCCGACACCGGGAAGTGCTTCTCGCGGACCCCATAGACTGCGGGCGCGACCGGCGTCGAAGAGTAAATCTCGTTGGAATAGACTTCTTCCGCCGCCGGGTGATCCACCGCCAGCAGGCGCGCCTGATCCACGTAATCCACTTCGCGCATCTCGCTGGTGATTTGGAACGAGTAGATGCCGTTTTCGGGGTGCAACTCGCCCAGACGCACCAATTCTTCCGGATCGGGTTTGGTTCGCGTACCGTCGGGCTGAAGCTCGCCCAGCGGCGCCACGCCCAGAATGTCGGTAAAAAAGACGTAGCGGTGGCCGTTCCACACGTAGAGGAAGGGGCAGGAACTTGCCAGCCGCTCCGATTCGCGGATCAAGATCGGTTTGTCGGTGGCCGCGTCGATGGTGTTTTGCACGACGGCGTTCGGCCAGGTGATCCGCACCACGTCCAGCTTGGCGAGGTCGCCGGTAAAGACGCGGAGCGGCCCGCCGGTAGCCACAACCTTCTTGTAGTAGTTGCCCGCCTTCAGCTCAACGATATCGCCCACGCCCCCCTTGTTGCTCTTGTAGCCGTCGAAGGTTACTTCCAGCCAATGGGACGGCGGACCCTCCCTCTCGAAGACAGCCAGTTGACCATGGCCGGTGGCCGCCACGAGGTCGAGTTTGCCCGGCGGGCCCAGCCACACTGGAACCAGATCGCTCGGGGCATCCTCGCCGGCATTGTCCTCCATGGCAGGCCACGCCAGCGGTTCTTCCCGGAAACGGCCCTCTTGGTTGGCGACGAAGTGAGGCTTGCCGTTTGCGTCGAGAACCAGCAGGTCGTCGAAACCGTCGCCATTCAGATCCGCCACGGTTCCACGAAAGGCCGAACGAGCCTTGGGCGGTGAAATCGAGGGCAAGTGCTCCACGGCGTCGAACTTTCCGCCGCCTCGGTTGAGCAATACGTGGTAGCCGGTGGCCGACCACAGCGCGAGGTCAAAGTTGCCGTCGTGATTGAAGTCCGCCACCTGCGCGTCCACCGCGCCGGACCTCACCATCGCGGCGCCGGCCTCGACGGTCCGGTCAACAAACTTGTCTTCGCCTTGATTCTTGAACAGGAGCGGCGCGCCGTCATCCCGGAAGAACAACAAGTCGGCATAGCCGTCATTGTTAAAGTCGGCGAAGACCGCCCCGCGCATCTTGCCCTTGGCGGAAGCAAGCCCGGCGACGGCGGTGATGTCACTGAAAGTACCGTCGCCGTTGTTGCGGTAAAAGTGACTCTGGGCGCCGGGAAAGTCGTCGGGAAAATTCCCTTCCTTATGGGGCGCGCTCAGATCAGTGTAGACGGTCACCACCAGGTCGAGAAATCCGTCGTTATCGGCATCAAACAGCAGGGCGCGCGTCGCCAGCTCGCCGGGCCGGCCGCCGGGCCGGTCACCGTCCGGCTTTCGTAACCCTGCTTTTTCCGTAACCTCGGTGAAGGTTCCGTCGCCGCTGTTGTGATAGAGCGTTACCCCGTTCACTCCCGTCACGAACAGGCTAGGATGGCCGCAGTTATCGTAGTCCGCAAAGGATGCCGAAACACTTGCGCCCTGGCCGGCCAGTCCCGCCTTCTCGGTCACGTTGGTGAAGGTCCCGTCGCCGTTGTTGTGCAGCAGGTGGTTCTTACCCGCCGGGACCACCAGGTAGAGATCGGGATGACCATCGCCATCGTAATCGCCCACCGCAATGGAGGGGCCGCTGAGCTGCGACGCGATCACGTGCTCGGGGTCGCTCGCCGGCATCGGGACCGCGTCCAGCTTGACGCCGAGCTTCGCCGTGATGTCGGCAAACGCGACGCTTTTCACGCTCGTCCCGCGGACCGACGCCGTTACGGGCGCCGCCGGCACAAGAATCGCTCCGTACTTGCCGCCTTGAAGCGCGGGATTCTGGAGCGAAATGTTAGGTACCTTGTCGCGCCACTGTTCGTGTATCTTCAAATACTTTTGCGCTTCCTGGGGCTGCCGAAGGCGGGTGAGGATGGTGAACATGTGGAACAGCGCCGCCACGTAGAAGTTCTCGCCCCGGCCGAACCCCATCTCGTAGACCTTCTTGTAAGCCTCCAGCGAATCCGGGAGCCGGCGCTCGGCAAAGTAGACGGCAGCCAGGTTGAACCACGCGGCGGGGTCTCCCGGGTCAGCCGCGGTCACGCGCTTCAGCTCCGCCTCGGCGTCCGGATAACGCAGCTCGCGAATGTAAAGAATGCCGAGATTATAGTCAGCGGCCACCAGCTTCGGGTCCATTTGCCGCGCCGTGGTCAGCTCGCCCAGCGCCTCGTCGAGTTGGTTGGGCTGGCCGGCCTGCATCAAGGCGAGACCGAGGTCTAGATGGTCGGTGGCCAACGCGTGCCCGCCGGCTGCTACTTTACGGAACTGCTCCAGAGCCTCGGGATACTTGCCCTGCTCGTAGTACGCTTTGCCAATGTTCCGCCATGTTTGCACCGAAGCGGACGAAGATGGAGCTTTCGATCGGGCTTTCGCCCCAACCCCCGTCGCGGTCCCCTGTGCCGCCGCTTTTTTGGCCTGCCCGGCCGCCGAGATCGCCTGCCAGCAGAGAGTAACAACAGCCGCCGCGGCAAGAGCCACCGCGAGAATTGCTTTGAACCGAAAGTTACCGCGAATTATCACGTCCATTGCTCGCCTTGGGGTCGAAGATCTCAATCCACGGATTACGAAGAGTGCAAACAAATTATGAATGATGAATTATGAATGATGAAGAGGTTGAAGACAATGGTGAATGCTGAACTGTTTCCTCAGGCCGCAGGCGGCGGAGCAGCCGCCCTATCATAATCCGCAGTTGCCGGTGGAGCAGCGAGTGGCCGACCTGCTGGGTCGGATGACTCTGGAAGAGAAAGTGGCGCAGGCCCACGCCTTGTGGCAAATGAAGCGCCTGATCATGGACGGCCAAGGTAACCTCTCGGCCGAAAAAAGCCGAGCCGGTGCTCAAAGACGGCATCGGCGAGATCACGCTGGCCTGCGAGCGAAAGGCTCCGCGCCAGAACGCCGAGTTCTGCAACGCCATCCAGAGGTACCTGGCGGAGCATACGCGGCTGGGCATTCCGGCAATCGTGCATAAGGAATCCCTGCAAGGTTTTGGCCCCCGGGGCGACCAGCTTTCCCCAAGCCATCGCGCTAGCCGGGACCTGGGACCTGGACTTGGTGGAGAAAGTGTTCGCGGTGGCGGCGACGGAGATTCCGCGCTTTCAGGGCAAGGGTCCGGCCATCGACCGGCAGCACGCCATCGCCACCGCCAAGCATCCCGCTTTCCACGGTGCAAGCCCTCTGCAAAATGCGACGGCAAAAGCGGCGCCGCACCCAAATGCGGTATTCTGAAGATGAGGGGCTGATTGCTGATAGCTGAGGGCTGGGAGCTGCACATGCGCATCATTCTTTACAGCGGCAAAGGCGGGGTGGGCAAGACGAGCATCTCGGCGGCCACCGGACTGGAGCTCGCACGGCGCGGCTACCGCACGGTGGTGATGTCGGTTGACCCGGCACACTCCCTGAGCGACTGCTTCGATCTCGAAAAGGGCCTGATGGATCACGAGGCCGGCCAGTTGGTAAGCGTGGCCAAGAACCTCTGGATTCAGGAGGTGGACGTCCAGGAAGAGATCGGCCGGCACTGGGAGGCCGTCTATAGCTACGTCGCGGCGCTGCTCAATGTCTCGGGCCTGGAAAAGACGGTGGCGGAAGAGCTGGCGATCTTCCCCGGCATGGAAGAAGTAAGCTCCCTCCTCTACGTGAACCAGTACGCACGCGAGGAGACGTTCGATGTCATCCTGCTCGACTGCGCGCCCACCGGCGAGTCGTTGCGCTTCGTGAGCATTCCCACCACCCTCGAGTGGTACATGGCCAAGATCTTCAAGATCGAGCGGCACGCCATGCGCGTGGCGCGTCCCGTGCTCAACACCCTCACTTCCGTGCCGTTGCCCGAGGACGGCTACTTCAAGAACCTGGAGGACCTGTACCACAAGCTTTCCGGCATGGACAAGCTGCTCGCCGATCCCAAGATCACGACGGTGCGGCTGGTGACCAACCCGGAGAAGATGGTGCTGAAGGAGACGCAACGGGCGTTCACCTTCTTTTGCCTCTACGGCCTCACGGTGGACGCCGTCATTGTGAACCGCATTCTGCCGGGCGCGGTCCACGACCAGTTCTTCACTTCCTGGCGCGATACGCAGGAGCGATGGGTGCAGGCTATCGAGGAGTTCTTCGCGCCGGTACCGGTGTGGCGCGTGCCGCTGTTTGAAGACGAAGTGCTGGGCATCGAGCGGCTTAAGAAACTGAGCCAGACGCTCTATGGCGAGAAAGATCCGGCGGGGCGCTTCTTCCAGGAAGCGCCTTACCGCTTTCGCAAGGTGGGAGCTAACTACGAACTGCGACTGCGTTTGCCGTTCGTGACCAACGAGGACGTGAACCTATCGAAGAAGCTGGATGAACTGGTGATCCGCGTGGGATCCATCAAGCGCCACGTGGCGCTGCCGCAGCGGATCGCCCACTGCGAACCGCTCGGCGCCAAGTTGAAGGACGGCGAGCTGGTGGTCCTGCTGGGCCAAACGGGCCCGAAGGAGAGGAAAAATGCCTAATGCGAAACGAACTCGGCGGACTCGCGCGCCACGTGAGACGGAACCGCCCCCGGTCCCACCACCGATTCCACCGTTGATTCCGCCGCTGCTTCAGTGGTGGCTGCGGAACCTGCTTTCGGGGATTGGCCCTTTGGGCCGGCCCCTGCCGCGCTTTCGGCGTAGTCAGAAGCATCTGCTCAACGCGACAATCGAGGTATTAGAGGGGATCCGAGCGTGCCTCGACGAGACCATCGAGTGGCTGCGCGAGGAACGCGGACCCGCAGAGCTGAAGAAGATCAAGGTGGAGTAGAAACATTGAGTGATTGAGCGATTGGGTGATTGAGTGATCGGAAGACGTCGAGGGATTGAGTGGTTTTGCGATCGGTTCATTGAGGGATTGGAAGAACTCTCCCGTCAATCCAAATCACACAATCACACAATCACGCAATCACCCAATGACTCAATGGCTCAATGCTTCGCCAGCGCCTCATCGACCAAGGCGAAAAATTGCTCCGACGGAAGCACTGTCGTCACAATCCGGCCGTTGATGAAGCTGGTAGGGGTGCTGTTCACGCCGACCGCCGTGCCCTCGCGCTTGCCCTCGTCGACGCGCGGCAACGACGCCTGGGAATCGATGCAGGCGGCGAGCTTCAGGCGGTCGATGCCCACTTCCTCGCCGTATTGCAACATGGCATCCCGGACGTTCGCCACGTTGATGCCGCCTTGGTGCGAGAAGATCATGCTGCGGAGGGTGACGAAGGAGGAAGGGGCAATCTGATACGCGCACTCGTTGGCGATCGCCGCCGTTTTGGACCAGTCGTGGAACGGCCACGGAAACTCCTTGAAGACGATCCGAACCTTGTCGCCGTAACGCGGCAAGAGTTCGTTCTCCAGGAAGGCGTGGAAACGCGCGCAGGAGGGGCACTGGAGGTCCGCGTACTCGACGATAGTCACGGGAGCGTCAGCCGGGCCCACACTCGGCTGGTTGTGAAGGTTGATGGCGTGGAGCACCTTCTCGCGTTTTCCGAGCAGGTCGACATTGAGATTGAACAGGCTGTCACTCAGCATGGCAACTTTGTTGTCGCGAGTGACGTAGAACAACGGGGTCTGTTTAGGGTTCTTGCCGTCATCCACCGTAACAGTCGTTTGATTGAAATCGAGGTACTTGGACTTTACCAGCGGACCAACGGTCAAGGTGGTGGCCGGAGGCACCTTGTAGGTCTCGCGAATGTCCTTGACGATATCGGCGCGGAAATCGGACCCCAGGGCCATGAGGGGGGCTCCCACCGCCAGATAGTGGCCGCCCTTGGTGACGTAGACCGGCGTAGTCTTCGGTTGCTTGCCGTCGTCCGTTGTGACCGTGCTCTCGTCGAAACCAGGGAAAGTCGAGCTATGAAAGGGTTGAATGGTCACCTTCACCGTCCCGGGAATGCCCCACTGCTCGCGGATGAACTGGATCACTCTGTCCGTGCTCACCGGTGCGTCAACGGCGGCCCGCGCGTGCAAGCGCGTTGCTCCCCCGATCAGCGCCGCCGCGCCAACGACGACGGCAAAAGCGCCGAGGTTAATCAAATAATGAGTTCGTCTGACTTTCAACGCGCGGACTCCTTCCGGCCAGAGAAATTGGGTGATTGTGTGATCGGGTCATTGTGCGATTGGAAGAACAATCACGCAATCACGCAGTCGCTCAATGACTCAATGGTTCGCCAGCGCCTCATCCACCAGGGCGAAATACTGCTCCGGCGGAGGCATGCCCACCACCATCCGGCCGTTGATGAAGCTGGTAGGGGTGCTGTTCACGCCGACCGCGGCACCCTCACGCTTGCCCTCGTCGACGCGCGGCAGCGACGCCTGGGTGTCCATGCAGGCGGCGAGCTTCAGGCGGTCGATCCCCACTTCCTCGCCGTATTGCAGCATGGCGTCGCGGACGTTCGCCACGTTGATGCCGGCCTGGTGCGAGAAGATCATGCTGCGGTAGGTGAAGAACGAGGAGGGAGCGATCTGATAGGCGCACTCGTTGGCGATCGCTGCCACCTTGGACCAGTCGTGCATCGGCAGGGGAAATTCCTTAAAGACGATCCGGACCTTGTCTCCGTAACGGGGCAAAAGTTGGCTCTCCAGGAAGGTGTGGAAGCGCGCGCACATGGGGCACTCGAGGTCCGCGTACTCGACGATGGTGACGGGAGCGTTGGCCGGGCCCACGCTCGCTTGGTTGTGAAGCACCATAACGTGGAGGTTTTTCTCGCGTCTCGCGAGCGGGTTGACATTCAGATCGAACAGGTTGTCACTCAGCATGGCTACTTTGTTGTCGTGGGTGACGCAGAACACGGCCGTCGATTTGTTCTTGCCATCATCAACCGCAACGGTCGTTTGATTAAAATCGGGGTACTTGGACTTTACTAGGGGACCAGGCGTCAAGGTGGTGGTCGGCGGCACCTTGAAGGTCTCGCGAATGTCCTTGACGATGTCCGTCGGAAAATCGGAACCCAGGGCCAAGAGGCCTCCCATCGCCAGATAGTGGCCGCCCTTGGTGACGTAGACAGGCGAGGTCTTCGGTGCTTGCTTCCCGTCGTCCATCGTCACCATGCTCTCGTCGAAACCCGGGAACGCCGAGCTATGGAAGGCCCCGACGGTCATCTTCACCGTGTCGGGAATGCCCCACTGCTCGCGGATGAATTGGATCACTTTGTCCGTGCTCACCGGTGCGTCAACGGCGGGCCGCGCGTGCGAGCGCGCCGTTCCCGCGATCATCGCCGCCGCGCCCACAACGAGCCCGAAAGCGCCGAGGTTAACCAAATAATGAGTTCGTCTGACTTTCAACGCGCGGACTCCTTCCGGTCCCGCCGTGCCGGGACCCGACCCTTGGCTCTTAGTTTCGCTGGCCGTAACATTCATTGTAGTCAAGAGCAGCGGGCAAATCAATCCATTGAGTGTGGACGGGTGCTTAACAGTTTTTGGGGAGTACCCGCGGACGCACCTAGAATCTTCGGTCGGCGTTTATCCCTCAGGTTTTGTTCCTACCAGGTGAGTGTTTAGG
>Ga0209039_10002208_pt1 | contig 16859 bp, 15 predicted proteins | sample BogFormECP12_OM1_FD_188238 | JGI IMG/M metagenome (GOLD analysis project Ga0209039, IMG submission 188238) | Bog forest soil microbial communities from Calvert Island, British Columbia, Canada - ECP12_OM1 (SPAdes) (version 2) | ecosystem: Environmental > Aquatic > Freshwater > Wetlands > Bog ... | reverse complement strand
GGGTGCGCGGGTCGAGCACGTCCCGCAACCCGTCCCCGAGCAAGCTGAAGGAGAACGCGGTCATGAAAATCGCAATCGCGGGGAACGTGATGAACCACCAGAACTGCTCCAGCGGGTAATTCCCCTGGTAGAACGACATCATGCTGCCCCACTCGGGAGTGGGCCCGGGCCATGGGATGCCGGCCCCGATGAACGAGATCGTCGAGAACGTGACGAGGACGGTCCCGATGTCGAGCGTGAAGTAGACGATCACGGGCTCCAGGACGTTCCGGAGTATGTGTCGGCTCAGGATCCGCGTGTCCCGCACCCCGGCCGCCCGGGCGGCGGTGACGTACGGGAGATGTTTCACGGCGAGCGTCTCCCCCCGCACCAGACGCACGTAGTACGGCCACCAGGTGATCATGATGGCTAGGATCGCGGCCCACAACCCTCGACCGATCGACGTCACGATGGCGAGCGCGAGGACCAGGCTCGGGAACGCGAGGAAGACATCCGTCGTCCGGAGGATGAGCGTCGAGACCGCCCCGCCGACGGTCCCCGGCTGGTCCCAGAAGCCGGCGATGAGCCCGAGGGCGCCGCCGGCGAAGAGGGCGAAACCAGCGATCCCGATCCCGATCGCGAGGTCGAGCGGGAGCGCCCGCAGGACGGCCGACATGAGGTCGATGTTCGACTGGTCGGTCCCGAACGGATGGGCGAGGGAGGGAGGCCAATGGAACAACGTCGGTGGTACCTCGTGGGCGCCCGTATCCTGGGTCGCGCCGTACGGGATGATGAGGGAGGGGTCGAGGGCGACGAACGCGGCGAGGACGAGGGTGATCGTCACGAGGATGAACCCGACGAACGTCAGCGGGTTCGCCCGCATGATCCGCCAGAACGCCACGATGGAGCGCCGCGCCGGGGCCGTGTATCGCTGGCCACGCGCGCGGAGCGTCCGGAGGCGCACACGGAACGGCACCTTGGGCTTCGCCTTCCCCCGCGTGGGCTGGAGGAGTGCGGGTGGTGTCGTCAGCGCGGCTCACCTCCAGTCGACGCGCGGGTCGAGGACTCCGTAGAGGATGTCGGCGATCAGGTTCGCGATGACGACCCCGAGCGCGAAGACGATGACGACCGCGATCGCACCGTCGAAGTTCGGCTCACCGCCGACCCCCATCGCCTGGAACGCGTACGCCCCGATCCCGCCCCAAGAGAACACCTCCTCGATGACGACCGTCCCGGCCAGCAGACCCCCCGCGGTCACCCCGAGAACCGTCGTCGCGGTGATGAGCGCGTTGCGAAGCGCGTGCTTGTACATCACGATGAAGTTCGAGAGACCCTTCATCCGGGCCGACTTCACGTATTCGAGCGGCATCACCTCGAGCATCGCCGACCGCGTCATCCGGGTCGCGTTGCCCATCTCGATGAAGGCGAGCACCCCGGCCGGGAGGATGAGATGCTCGAGCGCGTCGACCGTGTAGGGGAAGTTGCCGGCGAGCATCGCATCGATCACCGACATGTGCGTCGGTTGCGGGAACGGGACCGACGTAGTGCTGAACTGGTGTCCGGACGGCAGTCCGAGCACGGGAGCTAAGAAGATCGCCGCGACGATCGCCCCGACGTAGGTCGGGATCGACCAGCCGCTCAGGTAGAGGACCCGGACGAGGTGGTCGGCCCACCGACCCGCATACTGTGCGCCGATGACCCCGAGCGGGATGCCGATGAAGATCATCAGGAACAGCGAGGCGAGGACGAGCTCGAGAGTCGCGGGGAACCGCTGGGTGATCACCGGGAAGACCGGCTGACCGAACTGGGAGGCTCCCCAGTTCCCCGAGAGGAGCTTCGTGAAGTAGGTCCAGAACTGGTTGAGGACCGGCGCGGCGAACTCGTTTCGACAGTTCTGAAGGACCTGGGGGCTCGCCTTAGGATACCACCGGGGGCACGGGTTGATCGCCGCGATGTGCGTGATCAGGAACATCAGGAGGATGATCCCGAACAGGACAGGAAGGAGTTGGAGGAACCGCTTGCCGATGAAGATGAACAGGTCCTCGAGGTTCCGACCCATTCTCGCCCCCCGGCTCGGCAGCGGAAGGCGCTACGGCCTTCCGGGGCCTCCCTCGTCCATGATTTCTACCGTATTAACCCCCCGTAGGGATTCGGGCCCCGTAGGCGGCCCCTCACGGCAGGTAGTCACGCGGGAGGGTCCGTAGTTCCGCGAACGTCTCTGCGGCGACCGAGACGAACTTCTCGATATCCTTCTCCGTGTGGGCGCTCGACAGCGTGATGCGCTCGTAGTTGTCGGGGTGGATGTAGATCCCCTTGTCGAGCAGCAGCTGGTGGTGGCGCAGATAGAGGTTCCAGTCGATCTGGAGCGACTCGCGGTAGTTCGAGATCTTCTTCCTCTTCGTGAAGAAGAACTGCAACATCCCGTTCACCGACTGGACGAGGGTCGATAGCTTCGCGTCCCGTCCGACCTCCTCGAGCCCCTTGTGGAGCTTCTCCGTGAGCTTGCCCAAGCGGGCGTAGAGCTCGTCGCCGCCCCGGATCAGGGTCTTCAGGTTCGCGAGCGTCCCCGCCATCGTGAGGTTGTTCGCGTTGTAGGTGCCGCCGAAGCTGATCCGCCCCGGGGCGATGAGCTCCATGTACTCCGCTTTCCCGGAGACCGCCGACACGGGAACGCCGCCCCCGAGCGCCTTCGCCCAGCAGGAGATGTCGGGCTCGACGTTGTAGAGCTGCTGGGCCCCGCCCGGCGCCACCCGGAAGCCCGTGAACACCTCGTCGAAGATGACGAGCATGTCGTTCTGGTGCGCCACCTCGATCAGGCGCTTCAGGTAGTCCGGGGCCGGCGGGATGATCCCGGAGTTCGCCATGATCGGCTCGAGGATCACGCACGACAGGCGGTTGCGGTACCGGCGGACGATCCGCTCGAACGCGTCGATCGAGTTGTACGGGGCAACGTGCACGTAGTCGGTCACCCCCGGCGGGATCCCGGCGGAGTTCGGAAGCGGGCGCGGGTACTCGTCGATCCCCGCGACCATCGGGGGCGCCTCCGCGCTGATGAGAACGATGTCGTGCTGCCCGTGATAGTGCCCCTCGAACTTCAGGATCTCGTCCTTCCCGGTGGCGGCGCGGGCGATCCGGATCGCGTTCATCGTCGCGTCGGAGCCGCTCGTGCAGAACGCGACCCGCTCCGTGTTCGGGACCATCTTCTTGAACAGCTTCGCGACCTCCACCTCGAGCTCGCTCGGTGAGCCGAAGTTGAGGCCGAGCTCGGCCTGTTCCTGGATCGCCTTCACCTGGGCGTCGGGCGCGTGGCCGTTGATCAGGACCCCGTAGGCGAGGTTGAAGTCGAGGTACTCGTTTCCGTCCTCGTCCCAGATGCGGGGTCCCTTCCCCTTCGCGATGAAGGGGGGGCACGGGTCGTACGACGCCGTCCGGATCAGCGAGCTCGACCCGTTCGGGAGGAACTTCTTCGCCTCCTCGAACAGTTTCGCGCTCTTCTTGAGCTTGGGAACGAGCCGTGCGATGGAGATGGGCAGCGGTGCCGGCTCCGCCTCGGCGGCCGCCTCCTTGGTCGCTTCCTTCGCGGCCTCCTTGGGAGTCTCCTTCGCCGCCTCCTTCGGTGACTCTTTCGGGGTCTCCTTCTTCTTCTCCTCGGTCGAGCCGCCCCCCGTCGGAGGCGTCGGGGTCGCGGGGGAGGGGATCGCGGAGCCCTCCGCGGTCAGCCGGGAGCCCTCAAACGAAGTTGGAACACCGTCGGCCGGCGCGAGGTCCCCCTCGCGGGTCCGAACTGACACCGGGGCGGGGTCGAGCTCCGCCATAAACTACACATTCCGGGCGTTTGTGCCACCCCGAGGGGGCTATATATAATTGGCTCGGCCCGAGAATGTGCGATAGTGTAACCGTTTCCTAAACGAAACGCAGTTCTAGGGTAGTATTGAGTGGCCAAACCTGTGAATTTGCGCGCGTGATGGCAGTAAAACGTGGCGGAAATGGTTGGGATTGACGTCCCGGGCCGCTACTTGGTCGGTGGGGGCGGCAGCGGCCCTTCGGGAGGCGTGATCGTCGTCTCGATCCGCCGCTTCGCGAGGGCGGCCCGGAACGGGGCGGCGGGGATGCAACGCTCGGGGGGCACGACGCCCTTCTCGCGGACCTTCCCCTGGGCGATCAGCTCGGCGCCCACGGCGCCCGCGACCCCCACCGCGTACTCGGTCGCGGTGAGATGCCAGTCGGGTCGCGGCGGGAACCGACCGACCGCGTGGCGCACGACCGGCTTGCCGCCCTTCGTTCCGTGGACCTCGATGTCGAACAGCTCCCAGTCGTTGACGATGACCCCCTCGGGGCTCCCCAACAGCTTTCCCCGCTTCAGGAGGGCGAGGGTGAACTCCCGGGGCGTGACCTTCTGGCCGTGGACGTCAAGTGGGACGTCCGAGGCGAGGCCGAGGAGCGCCATCGTGCGCAGCACCTCCATGCCAGGCCCGCCTTCCTTCCACTCGCAGTGCTGGATACCCTTCGAGCGGAGGCTCTCCGGCAGCGTCGCCGGTTCCGAGTGGAGGGTCCGGTACACCCGGGTCTTACCGACCGGCGGTCCGAACTCGAACTCCTCGGCCCCGCTCATCGGCGGGTACTCTTTGTAGCCGCCCTTCTCGAACACCTGGGCCGGCAGGACCATCTCGTCGAGGAACGTGCTCGGCGACCACGTGAAGTTGATCTCGGGGCCCCCGACCGTGAGGTCCCTCCAGCCGTCGCGGATCATGAGCGATTCGACCTTGTCGAGGTCCTCGCAGGCCTGCATCGCGAGCACGTTCGAGATCCCGGGCACCTGCCCGAGGCCGGGGATCGCGAGAAGGCCCGCCTTGCGGAACGTCTCGTCCATCGCGAGCTGCTTGCGGGTCATGTGGAACAGCCCGCCGAAGTCGAGGTACGGCACCTTCGCCTCGAGCGCGGCCTCCATCACGGTGAGGTTGAAGGTGTATTGGACCGCGTTCACGACCACGTCGGCCCCCTGGAGGAGCTTGACGACCGCTGGCTTCTTCCGGACGTCCAGTGTGGTCGCGCTCGCCTTCGGCCCGGCGGCCTTCGCCGAGGCCTTGGCGAGCTCCGCGTCGAGGTCGGCCACGACCACCGAATCGAACACCCCGCCCGTCGCGAGGTCCCGTACCGAGCACTGTCCTGTCAGGCCGCCCCCGCCCAGCACCACCGCCTTCATCGACCGCACTCTCCTCGGGGTGGACCGAGCCGGGAGGGCTATAGGAGCCTTCGGGTGATTTCAGCCATGCCGGCGGGTCGAGCCGCGCGGTTTCGCAGGGGAGGTCGTCGCGGTCGGGCTCTTTGAGGCGGGTGCCGGCGCTCCTCCCGGGGCGGGGGCTGGGCCCGCGGAGGTCCGTGCGAGGAGGTCCCGGAACGTCTCGAAATGCCGCAGGAACGGGTCGGCCCGGCGCTGGTCCTCGAGCTCCCCGAGGGCGATCTCCAATGTCGCCTTCGCCTTGGGGTCCCCCGTCGAGGCGCGGATCAGGTAGACGCAGAGCACCTGGTAGTGCGGGAGGACGAACGCGTCCGTGCGCGGCGTGCTCATGTCGCCCTTGCGGGGCCGGTAGATCCGGTCCACGGGGACGGCCTCGGCGACCGCTTTACGGTGCGAGAAGCCGAAGTAGTGCCCGGGGCCCAGGATCCGCGTGACCTCCCGGATGTTGCCCCCGAGGTTGATGGTCAGGCGGTCGCACTCGTGCCAGCACCAAAGACCGAACCCGTAGTCCCCCTCCTGGTACGCCTCCCAGGCCTGGCCGTAGAGCAGGCGCTCCCGCTCCTCCTGAGTATGTTCAGGGTTAGCCGCCGCCTTCCAGTCGGAGACGATGAGATCGACCCGCATCGACGGGGAGAACTCCTTCATGGGCGGAACCTCGGGCGGCACGGGCATGCAGGCACGAGATGGTTCGGGGGTTAACTTACTGCGCCCCGGTCGGGCCACCGGCGCCGGCCACGCGAATCCCGTCCACCCAGGTCTCCCGGACCCCGTTCGTCCCGGCGCGGATCGCCTCCCCGAGGCTCCGCGCCTCGAGGAGGACGAGGTCCCCGCGGGCCCCCGCTTCGAGGCTCCCGAGCGAGCTCTCCCCGAGGACCCGCCCCCCGTGGACCGTGTAGAGCCGCAGCGCTTCCTCGGGAGCCAACGCCTCCCTCGGGTCCGGGTTCGCGGAGCGGCCGAGCTCGTCGCGTCGGTCGGTCGCGGCCCGGAGGCCCCGCCACGGGTCCGGTGGGTCGAAGGGGGCGTCGCTCGACCCGGCGAGAAGATGCCCCCGGTCCACGAGGGTCCGGAAGGCGTAGGCCCAGCAGGCCCGAGCTGGGCCCAGCCGGTCGGCGAGCCAGTAGTCGCTCCAGACGAATCCGGGCTGGACGACCAGCGCGGGGCGCGCCGTCTCGAGCGCGGTCAGGGCCGTCGGCGGGGTCAGTCCTGCATGCTCGATCCGGGCCGGGGCCCCTTCCCGTCGGCCGTACGGGGCCAGGAGGCGCGCCGCCCGGACCACCGCACGGTCGCCGATCGCGTGCAGGGCCGGGGCCAGCCCTCGTCGGTGAGTGACCTCGAGCGCAGCCGCGAGCGTCTCGTCGGATTCGACCGCGAGTCCGCTTCCGGCGGGAGCGTCGGCGTAGGGTTCGCTCAGCCACGCGGTCCGAGGGCCGAACGCTCCGTCGGTGAATCCTTTCGCGCCGATCACGGCGTAGCGGCCCGGGCGACCCGCGGGGCGGAGCTCCTCCGGACGGAGCTCTTTGACCCCAAGGAGCCGCACGTAGACCCGGACCCGGACCGGAAGGTGGTCCTCGGCGGCGAACTGGCGCAGCAGGGCGAGCTCCTCCGGGCCGACGTTCATCGAGGCCACCGTCGTGAGCCCCAGCGAGGCGAGGAGACCGAGCGTTCGCGCCAGCGCGGCGCAGGGGTCGTCCGGTGGGGGGATGAGCGGGGCCAGGAAGCGGACCGCCTCCTCGTAGACGATGCCGTTCAGGGCCCCGTCCGCGGTCCGACCGAAGCGTCCCTCGAGCTCGGGCGGAGACTTCGAAGCGACCCCGGCCTCCGCCAGGGCGCGACCGTTCGCGACCGCCGCGTGTCCGCTCGCGTGGTAGACGATGACCGGACGGTCGTCGGCCACCCGGTCGAGGTCCTTGCGGAGGGGCCAGCGGCCGCGGAGGGAGCGTTCGACGTCCAAGCCCCGGCCCACGACCGCGCCCGCGGGGTGAGCGGCAGACCAGTCGCGGAGCTTCGCGAGAAGGTCGTCGAGGTCACGGACGGTCGCGAGGCTGAGCCCTTCCCGAAGACGGACGAGCTCGCCCACGTGCAGATGGGCATCGATGAGCCCGGGGAGCACCAGCCGCCCGTTCAGGGGGACGACCTCGGTGCCCGTCGGCGCGGACCGCCGGACCTCGGCGTCCGTCCCCACCGCCACGACGGACCCCCCGTCCACGAGCAGGGCCTCGGCGTACCGCCGGCCCGTGAAGACCCGGCCCCCGGTCCAAAGCCGTGCGTCGCTCATCGGCGGCCGCCGGAAGTAAGAAAGGCGGGATGAAAGGGTTGGCCGGGCCGACCCTCCCGGTTCCTAGACGTCCATGTACCGGTAGAACTCGTACGGGTGCGGCCTCAAGTTGAGCTCGAGCTGCTCCTCGCGCTTGATCTCGATGTACACGTCGAGGAGTGACGAGGCGAACGCCGGCTTCAGGAACTCACGGTCCGACTCGAGGCAATCGAGGGCCTCCCCGAGCGAGCCGGGCAGCTCCCGGACCCCGAGCTCCTTGCGCTTCGCCTTCGAGAGCTTGTAGATGTTCTCGTCCACGGGCGGGGGCGGCTCGATCTTCCGGCGGATCCCGTCGAGCCCGGCGAGCGCGAGCGCGGCCTCGGTGAGGTAGATGTTCGCGGCGGAGTCCGGCGTCCGGTACTCGACCCGCTTCGCCGCCGGCCGTCCCTTGTGGTACGCCGGGATGCGGACGTTGGCCGAGCGGTTCGCCTTGCTCCAGGCGATGAACACGGGGGCTTCGTAGCCGGGAACGAGGCGTCGGTACGAGTTCGTGATCGGGTTGGTGATCGCGCACATCGCCCGGGAGTGCTCGAGCAGGCCGCCCACGTAGTACCGGCAGGTCTGGCTCAGCTCGGCGTACGGGTCGTTCGCGTCGAAGAACGCCGCCTTGCCTTTCGACCAGAGCGACTGGTTCGTGTGCATTCCGATCGCGTTGTCGCCGTAGATCGGTTTCGGCATCAGGCAGGCGATCATCCCGTGCCGGCGCGCCACGTTCCGGATGACGTAACGCAGGTCCTGGATGTGGTCCGCGGTCGGGACGAGCTCGTCAAACTTGATGTTGATCTCCGACTGGCTCGCCGTCGCCACCTCGTGATGGTGGGCGTCCATGACCAGGTGGAAGTCGTCGGCGAGGATGTTGCACATCTCGGCGCGCAGCGGAAGCAGGGAATCGTGCGGGGGCGTCCGGTGGTAGCCTTCCTTGAAGCGGACCGTGCCCGTGATGGGACCCCCGTGCCAAGGCGCCTCCGAGTGGTTGACGAGGTAGCCGGACCCGGCCCACGCATCGCGCACCCCGGCGGCGGAGGGGATGAGCTCGATCGAGTCGAAGACGAAGAACTCGACCTCGGGACCCCAGTAGGAGCAGTCGTAGCCGGCGTCCGCGAGCACCTGCTCGGTCTTCCGCGCGACATAGCGCGGGTCGTGGATGTACGGCTCCTTCGAGCCGCCCAGGCGCACGTCGCAGATGAACCGGGCCGTGCCTCCCGCCTCGGGGTTCCACGGGATCGTCGCGAGCGTCGAGGGGTCGGGGACGAGGTTCATGTCCGACTCGAAGATCTCTTGGAATCCGCGGACCGAGGAACCGTCCAGCTTCGGGACCCCCGACTCGAAGGACCCCTCGTCTAGGGTCGCGGTGGGGACGTCCACCTGGTTGTACCCGCCCAGGACGTCGGTGTAGAACAGCTGCACCCACCGAACCTTGTCGGCCTTCAACTTCTCGAGAACCGCGGTCGCACTCGATTTACCCGGCTTGCTGCGCTGAGGGGCCACTCCTGTACCTCCGGTGACCCGAACGGGACCGGCTACATCAAATCTCTTGCCAAATTACTGGACACGCATCCACATTCCCGGAGGGCACCTTTATTTCTGACCTCTCTCTTCAAGCCGCATGCGCCGAACGTCCATTCTTGACGAGCTCGACCGGGCGATCCTCGAGGAGCTGAACGTCGACGCCCGGCGCAGCCACCGCGAGATCGCGCACCGGCTCAAGGTCTCCCCGACGACGGTGAGCGCCCGCGTGGCCCGGCTCGAAAGCCAGGGTGTGATCCGCGGCTACGTCCCGCTGCTCGACGACGAGCAGCTCGGCTTCGACCTCTGGGCGGCGATCGGCATCCGGATCTCGAAGGGACGCCTGCGCGAGGTGGAGGAGCGGTTGGCCCGGGACGCCCGGGCGTACGCGATCTACGACGTGACGGGCGAGAACGATGCGCTCCTCATCGGCCGGTTCCGGGACCGCCGGGACCTCGACCGGTTCGTGAAGCATGCGCTTCAGGACCCCTACGTTGAGCGGACGAACACCCAGGTGGTCCTGAACCGGGTCAAGGAGGACCGCCGCGTGCCGGTCGCCCGTCGCGCGACCCCGAGCGAGGCTCCGACCTAGCCGTGGGCCGGCCCCACGTCCTTTCCCCCTCAGAAACGCCTAAGAGGGCGCGCTCCCCCATGCGGGCCGAGGCGAGCCCATGGAATGGGGAATGGCGAACCGCATGCACCGGATGTTCAATCCGGTCAGCGGAAACTCGGTGATGGTCGCGGTCGACCACGGCTACTTCATGGGGCCGACGCGGCACCTCGAGAACGCCCGGGCGACCATCGCGCCGCTTCTTCCCTACGCTGACGCCCTCGGAGTTACGCGCGGACTCCTGCGCCACACGGTGGACCCGGCCGCGACCACCCCGATCCTGCTCCGCGTCTCGGGCGGGGTAACGGTCCTCAAGGAGGACCTCTCCCACGAGGCGATCACGACCTCGATCGAGGACGCGGCCCGGCTCAACGTGAGCGCGGTCGCGATGAGCGTCTTTGTGGGCGCCCCGCACGAGCACGAATCGCTCGTGCACCTCTCGAACCTCATCGACGCGGGCGAGGAGCATGGCATCCCCGTCATGGCGATCACCGCCGTCGGGAAGGAGCTCGAGAAGCGCGATGCCCGCTACCTCGGGCTCGCCTGCCGAGTCTCGGCCGAACTCGGGGCCCGGATGGTCAAGACGTACTTCTGCGAGAACTTCGCCAAGGTCGTGGAAGGATGCCCCGTCCCCATCGTCTGCGCGGGCGGCCCGAAGCTGGACTCGGACCTCGCGGCGCTCGAGCTCGCGCACGGCGCGATCGAGGCCGGAGCGCACGGGCTCGACATGGGCCGGAACATCTGGCAGTCGGACCACCCCGTCGCGATGCTGAAGGCGCTCCGTTCGATCGTCCATGAGAAGGCGACCGTGCACGAAGCCCTCGAGGTCCTCGACGGCGAGAAGGCTCGCCTCGCGACCTCGAAGCGGGCGGTCGAGGCCTGAGCGGCGACGGCGCGCTTCTCCGCGGAAGCATCTTAAGGCGGACCTCGCTCGGCCCGCCGCGCGGGGATTGCCAAGCTTGGCCAAAGGCGCCAGATTCAGGGTCTGGTCCCGTAGGGGTTCGTGGGTTCAAATCCCTCTCCCCGCATTCCCAATAATTGAACCCATGATGGGTTCGAATTCCCACCCCAACCCCTCCGACCGAACGAGGCCCGTGGATCGGTGAGGGCCCGCGCCGAAAGGCGGCAGTCGCCTACAGTTCGGACTCAATCTTCTTGATCTTGCGGTCCGCCGCATCCAGCGTGCGATTGTCCTCTTCTGCCTTGGTCTCGTCCGAGGCACGGCCGGTCTCGTCGGCCGTGTTCGCGGCGTCTTCCCACCGAACAGCGGCCTCCGCCCTCTCCTGGTTGGCCGCTTCGAGACGCTTCGCTTTGTCGGGCACGGCTCAGCGTCAATCCTGTGAAGCCTGATAAGCTCGGTCGCAGACTCCTTCCCCTTCGATGCCCTCGGACACCACACCGGGCGAAGGAACTTCCCGCTGAAACACCTCTTCTGTGACCCCGATCCGCGCAGGGAACCGCGCCGCATCTGGCTCGTTCGAGGATCTCGTCCACTCGTTACCGGGGAATTGGAGCTGGCGAAGCGAGGGACGCCAGGGCCGAGGTCGTGGTCGCCGGCTTACACGATGCGAAGAAGCCGGTACGGTCGTTCCGTAGTCATCTCCGCCTCGGCCAGCACGAACTTGGGTGTGGCGGGTTGCTCTCCCCATACAAAGACCCGACCCGCGTTCGACCGCAAGCTCACCCGGGTGGCCGCCATCGTCCGCAGCGAGGCGACCAGAGAATCATCTGTGGGGCCTACGAAGACCGTGTGGGTGGGGGGACTGGAGAGAAGGGAGATGGCCAGTCCGGGCATGGCCGCGGGGCCATATTCCGTCCCCCGCTCGGCGCTGAACGCCTGAAGTGCAGAGGTCCAAACCACGGACAAGCTAGGGGCCCCCGTGGGGCTCTTCTCTCTCAGGAACCGAACGGCCTCGGGGACATGGGGGGAGACCGCGGGAGACTCGACGAACGGGGAGGGGAGGAGGAGCGATGCGATCTCCTCCGTCTGGTCGGACTCCGGAGCGCTCAGCTGGAATCGAACTTGCTGCTGAATCTGCGCCGGGGAGAGGACCTCCCGGTACGTCTTCAGGACCGCTTCGGGGCCGATGGTGGGTGGCAGGATCTGGAGCACACGACCCCCCGAACGTGCGACGTGGCCCGCCATCGGGCGCAAGAGCAGGATCAACGCTTCGATGGGCACCGACAGATCCCGCTCGATGAGGGTGAGCCTTCCGATAGGAAGGCGGCCAAACGCCGTAGCAAAGTCCGTGCATCCGGGCCAGATATACCCGGGAGCCGCGGTGGGCTCGGGTTCCGGTCGGACTATGCGTCCCGCGAGCGTCGGGCCAATAGGGGAGATGCACTGGAAGCGCCCGCCTTCCAGAGTGAACGGATAGAGAGGGGTATCGATCCGAGTTCCCCGGAGTTTCTTCAGCTGGAGCCAGCGCTCCGGGCGCCCATCATGGATGTCCGAGCCCGTCTGGACTACGCCGTTGACGAGGTAATCGAGCTGGCTGATGTCCGAGCGCTCTTCCACCAGCACCAGAAAGATCGGTCCCCGAACCATTTGGTCGAGCAGAATGCGCTCGATCTCACCACGGTCGGGGAACCCCAGTTCGTGAGCGGAAATCCCGATGTAGCGTTCTACCAACGCATCCCAGGAATCGATCACGACCATGCTCGGACGACTCGGGTCCGTCAGGCTCCACGCCTCCTGAAGCGGGGAGGGAAGCCACAGCCCGCGAAGTTCGGGTTCCTTTTCCGCGTCTTCGATAACCTGTTTCAGATGGGCGACCACCCGAGACGCGTCCTTGAGCGTGCCGCCGCGGCTCGTCACATCGACTAACTGGATCTCCTTGTCCCATTTACCCCAGGGAAACTCCCGTCGCAGCTCCGCTTCCGAAACTCGACCGGAGATCAGAAAGCGGTGGCCGGGGAAGCTCTGCAGCACCGAAAGCGCGAGGGTCGTCTTTCCCGAACCTGGCGCGCCTTGCAAGAGGAGAGTTTGGGGCACGGGCCGCGACAGAAACTGCTGCAGCTCGGCTGGGAGGTCTAGAATCGCGCTCATGGGCGCGCCCCGCTCGCCGGGGTCATAGGGGGCCGAGACGAAAGACCTTCCCATCGGGTTCGTCACCGGCGTTCGTGGCCTCGTTCGGGTTGCTGAACGGGACCCGCCACACGAACCGCGTCCGCGAGGCACCTTGGACACCCGAAGGGCGCCAGCGAAACCCGTCGCGAATCCGCAGGGAGGTCGGTCTCCGCTTGACGGACTACGAGCCGGCGACGGAGCGGGTGCACTGCGTTGGAGGCGCCCGTCGGGAAGGGTCGAATGGTGCGACGGGAAAGTCTCGCTCGTCAGTCGAAATGCCGCGCCACCGCCACGAGATAGACGAGGAGGATCACGACGATGACAAGGCCAAGCCAAGAGCTGGCGAGGAAGTCAACCACCCCGTAGAAGAGAAGGACGAGGATGGCGAGGACCAGCGCCCACATCTCTTGATTCCAAAGGCCGACCGCGACTCCGAGGATGATGACCCCTATGATCAGAATGATGGCACCCGCGATGGTTCCGGTCATCCCGAACACGCTGGCCACCCCCAATCCTCCGAAAGCCACGCCGGCGGCGCCGAGAAGGAGGAGCAGGCCGAGGATGAGGATGAAGAATCCGAAAATCCCGATCAGGACCGATAGGATGGCGACGCCCAAGGGTAGCCCGCCTATGTTGCTAGTCATGTGGCTGGGTCCAATTTCGCCCCGTAAGAGGGTTACCTTAACCGGAATTCAGGAGATACGCCCCCCGAAACCGTTCCCCTACGGATATCGCTTCGATGCGGATCAGCGAGCCTTCACGATCGGAGCTTGAGCGGGAATTGGAAACCGATGGTCGGGAAGTGCAACCCGAGGTGCGCACCCCTCGTCGCGATACTCGACATCGGTGCTGTTCGCGTGGTCGTCCCCCGCCCCCCCGAGGGAGCCGGACCGGCTACCGGGACCGGTGGGCGGGAGGGCGCGAACTCATCGATGGGCGAAATCCCCTCAATCCGGGTCAAGGGAGCGAATATCCCCCCTAGGGTCTCCTGCGTTCCCAGGTAGGAACATGGTTCAGCGCAGTTTGGTCACGGTGCTGGCGGCGCTCGGCGGAATTCTGATCATTCTGGGAGGGATCCTCGGATTCCTTCTCAGTCTCGCACCCAATGCGTACGGACCGCATTACTACGGCCCGCTGAACGCCCTCGTACTGGGAGCGGTCGCCGTCATCTTCGGTCTTATCATCCTGGTCTATTCGGGGTTCACGCATCTTCGGGGGGCCGAGCGTAACCTGACCGGCGGCGTGGTCCTGTTCATCCTCGGGTTCGTTACGTGGATCATCGCGGGCGGATGGCTGCTCGTCGCCGTGGGGTCCTTCCTGACGGTCGTGGCGGGCATTATCCTCGTGGCGGAGATCCTGCTGGGCAACCCTCACATCGTGACGACTCAGTCGCCACCGTGAATTCGCTCGGCAGTTCCCGGGGGAGGGGTTCGGTGAGCCGACAGGAACGCCCGGCCGGCCCTTTCCGGACGAGCTCCCAGCCCTCCTCCGCCGAGGAGCGGTGATTCCCGACCGTCGTCCCACGCTCCAAGTCGGCCAGAAGTTTCGGAAGAGCGCGGGGGATTCTCGAGGACGGACCTTATGACGACCAACCTTCGCATCAGCCTGACGATCCTGTCGGTCGGGTTCGCCGTCGAGGGTGGGGGCGAGATCTACTCGCTCCTAACAGCCGGCTCCTTCCTGCCCGGGACGAGCCTGCTCTTCCTCCTTCCCGCCGTCGTTACCCTTCTGGGTCTCCTCTTCCTTCTCATCGGCCGGCACGAGTGGGATGAGCTCCATCAGGCGCGGCTCCGCCGGGCGAACTTGATCTTCAGCCTGAGCCTCTTGGCGGGGTTCGTCGCCGGAACCGAGCTCGCGCTCCTCGTGGCGTACCCGGGCGTGGGCGCTCCCCTCTGGGCCGAAGCCGTCTTCGGGGCCGCGGCCGGTGCCTTCCTCCTCGGAACGTTCGTCACGTACGCCCAATTCGTCTTCCATCTGGTCACTCGCCCGAGCAAGGTGGCACTCGTCGCGTCGTCCCTCTGGGCGCTGGTGGTGTCGGTCTTCGTCGCGCATACGCTCGCGGCGGACCTTCCCTCCATCCTCGGTACGATCCGGGCCCACTCGTTCTCGATCGACTACCTGATCTCGCCCGTGGACTACCTCGCGTCGTTCCTGTTCGTTTCGTACTTCCTTCTTCTCGCGGCGTACGTCGATGCCCACGTGACGGTGGCCCGACGACGAGCGGCTTGGCTCGGCAAGGCGACCAAGTCCGCCACGGCCGTGGAGGCTCTTCGGACCTCCACCGGGACGGGAACGACGATCATCCCGGCCTCCAACCCAATCGTTCTCTCGGTCGGGTCGGTTACGTCACCTCCACCGGTTACCGCCACGGACCCACGGGCCCTCACGATCGAGAAGAGTCCCGATTAGTCGTGGGCCGTCGCCCCGGGCTCGGGAACGGTCCTTGGGCCCGACCCTCTCCCTCATCCATCCGTTCCTCGACAAGGTGACATTCGGCCGCGGAGGGAGGCAGGCCGCCAGCCGGGTACGCGAGCCGTCCTTGGAGGCCGCGTCAGCGACGGGGGATCCGATGATCCGCTGTTGCACCGAGACGAGACCTGCCCTGGAGGGACACGGAGAAGCTCGGTACCCTGGGGGGTTCGAGTCGCTCCGGTCCGGGGGTGGGGTTCAATTCGAGATGACGACACGACGGGCACCCGGCCCGAACGCGTACCAAAGCAGGACCCCGGCTAGGATCAGGACCAGCAGGCCGAAGGGACCGATCAGAAAGAGAAACACGATCGCCAAGACAATGATCAACAGGGCCGCTCCGAGACTGATTGTGTGCGCCATTGTGAGGTCGACCGACTGGGCGGGGGTAATGCTTCGCTTGAGCCGGTTTAAGCGGTCGCGTGACCCCCACGTCAGGCTACGCAGGGTGCCGGATGAGAGACGCAGGCTCTCAGTGATTGTCCTGGGAGGGAAGGAGATCTCCGGACACCCCCGAGGGAAGTTCCGTGAGCCAAGGTCGCGTGGCGCCCGGCAGGTCCCGTTCCTCGAGGGCCAGGAATCGTCCCGCAGGTCGCGGGCCACCTTCCAAGTGATACGGCGCGGCCCGAGGACATGCGGCCGTCGGGCGCGGGACTTGGACACCGATCCGAGACTGGGGCGGACGACGAACTCTCCCGCTCCGAATCGCGTCGGCGCCATCCATAGGGGGGCCCTCGTTCCGTCCGTGGACGAGCGGTCGCTCACGGGTCGCCATTCTCGGGGCTCCGCGTGGGTCGGAGGTGGTTCCTGGAGAGATGGAAGCCATCCTCGGCGACCCTATCGCTACCGAAGTCGAAGCGGAGATACTCGACCCGTCCGCTAGGAAAGGGTTGGCGGACAACCGACCAGGTCATCCGCCGCGTCGCGAGAGGTGGTCACCGGGGGTTCTCCCCCAGCTCCCCACCGTTCGCTAAACGGTCAGGTACCCGAAGAAAACGAGCCCGACGACTACAGCTACGATGAGAATGATCCATCCGATCATTGTTCTACCTCAGGCCTCCGTCACGACGGCGACGGGGGCTACGGCGATCGGCTCCACGGGAACGGGTGGGGCGGCGACCGGGCCGAGCGCCCCGGCAGGGGGGGCGACCGGGGTCCGAGCCGGATCCGGCGTTGAGGCGACGGCCTGTCTGGCGTCCCGACCTAGTTGCTCCGACGCGGTTGCGATGTCGCTGACCGCGGTCTTGGTGGCGTTGACAATGACCGTGACCCCTTCGACCACGAGTTTCGCGACCTCATGCCCGACATTCTCCGCTCCGTGCACGATCGTCGTGCCCACTTCGGCGGGCACCTGGGCGACCTCGTGAGCGATAGTCCCCTTCTCGTCCTTCGTTGTGTTCTCCATGTTGTTCTCCTTGTTCACCACGTCGCGGAACTGGGGTGGGGGGTTAAGCCCCCGCTTAGCGCAAATCAAGGGCGAGAGCGAACCGGCCTTGAGTGGGAGTGGGGAGATCGAGCACCGGCCAGCGTCCGCCCCGCCACCGCCGATGGCGAGCCTCGGATGCAGGCTGCGATCGGCCGATCGACCTTTCGCCATGACCTCGGACCCCGGGAGACCCGTCAACGGCTGGCAAGGAGTCATTCCCCCAAAAGAAACAAAAACTCGGTCGAT
>Ga0209039_10002207_pt1 | contig 16860 bp, 15 predicted proteins | sample BogFormECP12_OM1_FD_188238 | JGI IMG/M metagenome (GOLD analysis project Ga0209039, IMG submission 188238) | Bog forest soil microbial communities from Calvert Island, British Columbia, Canada - ECP12_OM1 (SPAdes) (version 2) | ecosystem: Environmental > Aquatic > Freshwater > Wetlands > Bog ... | reverse complement strand
GGTGAGGAAAACGTCCATGGGCGCCGCGACCGCCAGTGCGACGCTCTCGGCCCGTTGCAACGCGAGCGACTTGGGAACCAGTTCGCCGAGGATCACGTGCAGGCTGGTGATCATCACAAAGGCCACCGCCACGGCGATGGCATGAGCGTAGATCGCCGCGTACGGCACGCTTCCGATCCAGCCTTCAAACAGGCGCGCCAGAACCGGCTCGCCCAGCCAGCCCAGAGTCAGACTGGTAACGGTAATTCCCAGTTGCACGCCGTTCACAACGCGGCTGAGTTGCTGGTGTAGTTTGAGGACGGTGCGGGCGCCCACGCGGTGGGCTTCGATCAACTGCTGGATGCGCGTTTCGCGCACGCTGACGAGCGCGAACTCGGCCGCGGCAAAGAAGGCATTGACCGCCACCAGGAGCAGGACAACGAACACCCGCAGCAGCACGGATGCAATCATGGAACTCTAATTCTAACATTCCAAAGGGATAATGGTTCGGCGGACGAGAATGCACAGTACCGTGTCTCGGGCCGATGCCCCGCGAATTCAAGTACATAGGTCCTTCGCTTCGCTCAGGATGACAGAGGGGATTTATGCCGCGGACTCGGCGGCGGTACAATTGGAACCGATCCTTTGATTGTTATCCTGAACTGATCGCTTTCTTTTCCATTGCCCGGCGGTCTAAGTACATATAAGACGGCGGAGCAGGCATCTGATTTCCCGTAGCGACGCGGCTGGCCGCACCGCTGGAGACGGGGTAAGCCCCGTCTCTACAGCGATACTGAAACGAAACCCGAGAATTTTTGAGGAACTATTCCGATGGTTCTCCCGTAACAACAGGTGAATGCCGGTTCTAAGATTTGAAATCAAGCAGGAGGCGGTCGTGGAAGGCAACGGCAACGGCAGGAAGAAGCGGCGTAAACGAATCCTCATCTGGAGCTCGATAGCGGCAGCCGTTCTGGTTCTGCTGGTTGCTGGCGTGCTGATCGCATCCAGCAGGGGGACCAAGATCGACCCCTCGAAACTCGCCAAGGTCGAGAAGGGAGACCTGGCGAAAAGCGTGGTAGCGACCGGCAAGATCGAACCCATCACCAAGGTCGAGATCAAATCCAAGGCCAGCGGCATTGTGAAGAAGCTCTACGTCGAATATGGCGACAAGGTGAAGAAGGGCCAGGTGCTCGCCGAACTCGACAAGGAAGAGATTCAGGCTCGCGTGGAACAGGCCCGCGCACAACTGGAGGGCTCGAGTGCCAGCTTGAACGGCACGCGCGCCGACCTGGAGCGCGCCAAGGTTGACGCCGAAGGCCCCGACGTTCCGCTGCTGAAACGCGCGTACGAGCGCGCCCAGGGCATGGCGAAGGACGGAGTGGTTTCCGCTTCCGCGCTCGACGACGCCGAGAAGAATTACGAGATGGCGCTGAACAAACAAAATGTGTCCAAGGCGCAGTTGCAGGTTTTGCAGGCCAAGATTGGTCAGGCGCAGGGGCAGGTGGCACAGGACCGCGCCAACCTGAAACAACTGGAGGAACAGCTCGGTTATACGACGATCGAGTCGCCGATTGACGGGATCGTTCTTTCGCGCGACGTGGAAATTGGCGATGCGGTCAGCTCCATTCTGGTGCTGGGTTCGTCGGCCACGCTGGTGATGACGCTAGGCGATACGAGCGAGGTTTACGTCAAAGGCAAAGTGGACGAGAGCGATATCGGCAAGGTTTATCTGGGACAACCCGCCCGAATCAAAGTCGAGTCGTTCAAGGACAAGACCTTCACTGGCAAAGTGACAAAGATCTCGCCCATGGGCGTTGAAAAAGACAACGTCACTACTTTTGAGGTGCGCGTCTCGATCAACAACCCCGAAGGCGTACTGAAAGCGATGATGACGGCCAACGCGGAGATCATTCTTGAAGAGCACAAGAACGTGCTCCAGATTCCGGAAGGCTCGATCATTTACGACAAGGATAAGAAGGCATCGGTCGAAATACCGGATCCGAAAGCCAAGGAGGGCAAGCGGAAAATCGCCGTCAACATCGGCATATCGAATGGCGCCAAGACTGAGTTGCTGCAAGGGCTGAAGGAAGGCGACCAGGTGGTATTGCAGTGAGAAAAGCAGCTATTGGCTTTTGGCTCTTAGCTTGGGAAAAATGCGCTGACCTAACATCCTAGACCTACTTATGGAGTTGGACCGTTATGACTAACACCTTCTTGATTCGGCATCGAGCCGTTAGAACGCTGGTTTTTATTTTAGCCAGCTCGCTGGCCGGCTTTGCCTCGGTCATCGGAACCTTTGACCGCTCGTTCCAGGTCAGTGGCCCGGTCGATCTCGAAGTGCTGACTCGCTCCGGCGACATCACCGTGCGGAACGGGGCTGCGGGCACGGTGTCGATCCATGCCAAGATCCACTCGGGCAACTCCTGGTTCGGCGGCGACCACAAGGCGGAGGTGCAGGAATTGCAGAACCATCCTCCGATTCGCCAGAACGGCGCCAGCATCCGCATCGACTACATCAATCTCAGCAACATTTCGATCGACTACGAGATCACCGTTCCGGAGAACACCGCGATTCGTGCCCATACGGGCAGCGGCGATCAGAAGGTCGAAGGCCTCAAGGGCAACATCGATCTCGAGAGCGGGTCGGGCGACTTGCGGCTGGCGCGGCTCACCGGTGAAATGCGTTTGCAGACGGGATCGGGGAACGTTCGCGGGCGCGAGCTTTCCGGTCCCGCAAGAATCAAGGCGGGCAGCGGCGACATCGAAATCGAGGAAATGGGAGCGGGCGACGTGGACATCCACACCGGATCCGGCAACATCACCGTAAACGGCATCAATGGTGGATTTCATGCCGAGGCGGGGAGCGGCGACATTCGCGGCAAAGGCTTGCCCAAGAACATGTGGAGCGTGCGTACCGGCTCGGGAAACGTAACCCTGAATGTACCCTCGGACGCCGCCTTCGACGTCGATATCTCGTCGAATTCCGGAACCGTCACGCTGGGCCATCCCGTGACTACCACCGTCCAGGGCCGCATCCGGGAGTCGAGGAAGAGCGTGGTGGGCAAAGTGCGCGGCGGCGGTCCCACGATTTCGGTTCACACCGGTTCCGGGGACGTGCAAGTGGACTAAACAGCAGTCAGCAGTCAGCCAAACCTTAAAGCTGCGTATCCCTCAGGGGCTAAAGCCCGCGTCATTATTGGCTCCCGGGCGGCACGGCTGAAGCCGTGCCCTACCCAAGACCTGAATTGGCTGAGTGCTGACTGCTGAATGCTTCCTTGACGCGCCATCGTGCGACGTCCGATACTTCGTTGGGGTTCCTAAAACTTTCAGGCTCGGCGAGGTAACGGATTGGCACGCACCGCGATCATCACGCTCACCACCGATTTCGGACTCAACGATCATTTCATCGGCGCCATGAAGGGGGTCATGCTGGAGATTGCCCCCGAAGCGCAGATCATCGACATCAGCCATGCGGTGCAGCCGTTCGACATTCTGGATGGCGCGCTGACCATATCGCAGGCTTACTCCTACTTCCCTACCGGGACCGTGCACATGGTGATCGTCGATCCAGGGGTGGGGACGGCGCGACGGCCAGTGATTCTGACCGGCGAACGCCACGTATTTGTGGCTCCCGACAACGGCGTGCTTTCTCTGATCTACGACCGGGAAGAGCGGATCTCCGTCCGCCACGTCACCGCCGAGCATTATTTTCTGCAGCCCTGCAGCAACACTTTCCACGCGCGCGATATTTTCTCCCCAGTCGCGGCGTATCTCGCAAAGGGGGTCGAGCCCGATCGCTTCGGCGAAGAGATCGCCGACTATGTCCGCTTTGGCGCGCCCCGCCCCAAGCCGGTCGATGAGCGGACCTTACGAGGAGTGGTGCTGAAAGTCGATCGTTTTGGCAATCTCATCACCAACATCACTCCGCAGGATGCGCCGCAACTTTTCGCAGCCGCGCCGGCCGCCTTCAAGATCGCGATTGGAACCAAGGCACAAGCAACGCGCATGTGTACCAGCTACGCCGAAGGCGCTCCCGGCGAAGTCTTCGGAATCCTGGGCAGCATGGGTTTTCTGGAAGTCGCCGCCAACCGAGGTTCAGCCTACCAACTGCTGGGCGCGGGCAAAGGCAGCGAAGTCAATGTGGTGATGGAAGGGCTGTGATCTGGGCGTGGTCTGGAGGGGTGCACGAGCAACACCTTTTGTGGATTGTCATCCCGAGCGAAGCGAAGGATCTGCTTTCTTGTCAGTGCAAGAGACAGCAGGTCCTTCGCTTCGCTCAGGATGACAAATTTATAAGGCGACAAATTTATAAGGCTAGGAGTTCTTCGCCCCGGGATGGACGTAGCGATCCATCTCCGCTGTCCACTTCAGGAATCGCCACAGGCTGCTTCGCTCCGTCCACAAGAATTCCCAGAATTCCAGGAATCCGATCTGGGTCATTTTGACGCCGGTGTAGGTCTCGATGCGCCATAGCAGATAGGGACTGCGCCACGGAGCAATCCGGTGGCCACGGGTGGAGTTCCAAAGAAAGAGCAGCATCGGCCGCATCGGGTTCCAGTATAGCGCCGGGCATGACTCATGGAGCCATAGGAATATCGGTGGAGGGACGGGCGTCCTCGCCCGTCCAGCCGGGCGGGGACGCCCGGCTCTCCACCAGCAGGAACCATCGCGCAATTACTTTGTGATGTCGACACTGGCGCGGGTGTTTTCCCACTCCATGCGCAGTGTGCATTTGCTGCCGGCCTGGTCGAAAGCGATGGTGAAGTTCTCCACCGGCGCCGGCGTTTTCGAGACCTGCATGTCAACTCGGGCCAACTCGTCGGCTTCGTACTTGTACGGAATGCCCCACTCGGCGGTCTTCTTGTTGATAATCAGTGTCCACTTGTCCGCCTTAGGGATCGTGAAGATGGTGTAGCTGCCCGCCGACACGGCCTTGCCGCCCACCGTCAGATTCGTGTCGCTGACGAACGTGGTCGCTTCATTCGCGCCGGTGCGCCAGATTTCGCCGTAGGGCACCAGCGCCTTCTCGCTCGCCGCGCCGAAAATCTTCCGCCCTTTCGCGCGCGGACTGGAATAGTCCGTCTTGATGGTTTTGCCGTCGGAGAACTTGCACTCCGCATAGGCAGACGGACTGGGCCGCTTGGATTTGTCCTGCGCCATGTTCATTTGCGCCGAGGCGAGAGTGGCAACCGCGAAGAGTGACGCTGCGATTAAAGCAAACTTCCTCATGATTTGTTCCTCCTGAGAGCAGTCAGCAGTCAGCCAATTCTGATCCCTGGTGTTGACTGCATGCTGAATGCTGATTGCTGTTCGCAAGAATTATACCCACATCCCCGCTACAATCTGCTCATGGCCGTCTTCAACGAAAAACAGGAAGAACTCGAGCACTACGAAATCCGCATGGGCGTGCCCCGCGGACGCCTCGCGGTCACCATGGACCTGGTCACCGACGCCATGGCCCTCGTCGGGCAGCATGGCGTTTACTGCCAGAGCCAGCGCTGGCCGGGCAAGCCGGTCATGGATGTGCAACTCATCATGAAAAACCTCACCGACGCCAAAGAGTTGATTCAGAGTGTGATGGAAGAACTCCGGCCCAAGGCCTGATTTCCGGGATTTGTTAGAGACGCGGCTTGCCGCGTCTCCCGCTTCGTCCAAAGGAGACGGGGCAAGCCCCGTCTCTACACCAAACCGAAGTTTTTATCTGGGCTGCCAACCGGGATCATCCGTGGCGCAAAAGACTTACAATCCAAAATATGGAGCGCAAGATCTTCTGGATCTCCTTCACCGTGCTCGGGCTCGCTGCCGATTTCGTTCTACCGCTGTGGTGGGCGCTGGGCGCGACCATTCCCATCGTGTACATCTCGTGGTGGGTGGCGTACCGCAGCGGCTGGTTTGAGTGAGCGGCTTGCGCTTTTCCGGACTGCCATTATAATTGCCCTACCGCATTTCCAATCTCACAGGGGCAACGAATGAAATTTCAATGGAAGTTTTCAGCAGTGCTGTGCCTCGTTCTCACGCTTGCGCTGGCAAGCATCGCTCAAACCACCGCAACTCCGGCACCAGCGACTTTGTCGGCCGGGGAGCGTGAAGCTGCGCTCAGGAGTCTGCAAGCCACCCACGACGCATTTCTGAAATCCATCGCTGGACTGTCGGAGAAGCAGTGGAGATTCAAGCCCGCCCCGGACCGCTGGTCGGTGGCCGAGGTGTCGGAGCACATCGCGATCTCCGAATCCATGATCTTTGGCATGGTTCAAAGCAAGATCATGACCTCGCCAGCCACGCCCGAGAAACGAGCCGAGATGGCGGGGAAAGACGAGACGATTCTGAAGATGGTCCCCGACCGCAGTCACAAAGCGCAGGCGCCGGAATTCCTGAAGCCAACCAATCGCTGGGAGACGCAGGCGGAGCTGACCAAAGCCTTCGAGGACAGCCGCAAAGCGACCATGGATTACGTCCGAACCACCAACGACGATCTGCGCGACCACTTCGGCCCGCACCCGATGTTGGGCCCGCTCGATGCGTATCAGTGGATCTTGCTGATCTCCGCGCACTCCGAACGCCACACCAAGCAGATTGAAGAAGTGAAGGCGGACCCCAACTTTCCCAAGGAGTAGCATCCTTCGCACGCTGTCGCGGATTCAAGCTAGCTTGTGGAGCGCCGGGCGTCCCCGCCCGGCTGGACGGGCGAGACGCCCGTCCCTCCACAGGCAGCTACGCCAGCGTGTACTTCCCTGCCTCGATCGTCTTCTGCGCGATCTGCTGGCGCAGCGCAATCGTGTTGAACGGCTCGTGCTTGGACAACCGCCGCACGATCGCCAACTGCGTGCGCAGCATGTCGCCTTCCGCCACGTCGGCAATGACTTTTTTGGCCGCCGCCTCGACTTTTTCGAACCCCTGCGTCAGATACACTCGCGTCATCGCAATCGGCAGCGCGGCCGACGCTTCACCTTTTTGCTCGACCATCTTCTGCGCGCGCAGCACAGCCGATTCCATGGCGTAGATTTCGATCGTCATATCGGCGATCGCGCCCATCACCTCTTGCTGGTCCTGGATCGCCTGCATATATTTCTGCGTCGCCGACCCAGAGACGAACAGGCCAAGCTTCTTCGCCTGCGCGACCAGTTTGCGTTCTTCCGCCAACGGACCCTCGATCTCCTCGCCAACGGACGGACCACTCAGCACTTCGTCCATCAACTTCTTGATCGCCGGCATCAGCGGCAACTGGCCGCTCATCGCCCGCTTCAGCAGGAATCCGGTGATGATCAGCCGATTGATCTCGTTCGTGCCCTCGAAAATGCGGTTGATGCGAGCATCGCGGTAGGCCCGTTCCGCCGGATACTCTTCCACAAAGCCGTAGCCGGCATAGATCTGCAGCGTCTCGTCGACGACGTAATCGATCATCTCCGAGCCCCAGACTTTGAGGATCGAGCACTCTACCGCGTATTCCTCGATCGCCTTGCGCTGTTCTTTGGCGGCGCCGGCGCTCGCGGAGTCGATTTCCGAGAGCAGCGCGTCCATCATCCCGACGGTGCGATAGACCAGCGATTCGCCGACGTAGATCAGTGTTGCCATGTTCGCGATCTTTTCCCGTACCAGCCCGAATTCGCCGATCGTCTTTCCGAACGCCTTGCGCTGCTTGGCGTACGCAACGGCACTCTCGATCGAAACCCGAGCCCCGCCCACGCACATGGCGCAGAGTTTGAAACGTCCAACGTTCAAAATGTTGAAGGCGATGACATGCCCCTTGCCAACATCGCCGAGCAGATTCTCGACCGGTACCTTGCAGTCATTCAGGATGATAGGGCAGGTGGAAGACCCACGGATGCCCATTTTGTGCTCTTCGCCGCCGGCGGAAAATCCAGGAAAAGTTCTCTCGACCAAGAACGCCGAAAACTTCTCGCCGTCAACTTTCGCGAACACCGTAAACAGGTCGGCAAAGCCCGCGTTGGTGATCCACATCTTCTCGCCGTTCAGGATGTAGTGCCTGCCGTCCGGCGAGAGCACGGCACGGGCGCGGCAATTGAGGGCGTCGGAGCCCGAAGACGCTTCCGATAAAGCGTACGCGCCGACAATTTCTCCCGTGGCCAGCCGCGGCAAATATTTTTTCTTCTGCTCTTCGGTGCCGAAATAAACGATCGGCAACAAGCCGATGCCGCTGTGCGCGCCCCAGGTGGTGGCAAACCCGGCGTACTTGGCGATGTGGTCGGCGATGATGGCGGCGGTGACTTTGTCCATTTCGAGGCCGCCGTAGGCCTCGGGAATCTCGACTCCGCTGAGGCCGAGGTCGCCGGCTTTTTTCAGCAGATCGCGCGAAATCGAGTAATCCTTGTGTTCGATTTTCTCGGCCTGGGGCAGAATCTCGTTGATGGCAAACTCTTCGGTGGTCTGCCCGATCATCTGATGCTGCTCGGAAAAATCTTCTGGAGTGAATACGTCGGCAGTCTGACGCTCTTCAAGCAGGAAGCTGCCGCCGAGAATCTTGGTCTTGGGAATTGCTGTGGTGGCCATTTTTAAACCTCGAAATTTAAATTACAAAATGAAGACCGCCGAGTGGACACAGTACGAGCGGCATCATCCATTTTAACGCGGGAGGGGGCGGAAAGGGAGATCGTCGCGGTTGCAAGCGCTAAATGGCCGCCGCGCGGAACCTAGGGTGCATCGGCCAGGGCATCGAACCAGGACGCACGGCTGAACAGGGGAGAACCGTAAGGTGCCAAGCACGACTCGTACTGCTGCCGCAGCAACCGATAGAACAGGGCCTGGCCGAGGTCATTTTGCCCCCGCATCTGTCGCTCCTGCGCCGCCAGTTGTTCCGCTAAGGCGCTGCAATCGTTAAACCGATATTGCACGCCGCAAGCAAAGCCGTTCAAAGGTAGCCCGGACGGGCACACGTTGTTCGTGACCATGCATGCGCCATTGCCACTGCGCGATTGTCCCGACGGGCAGACCGGGCATGGCGCTTTCAGACATGGCACGGGACGCTTGAATTCCGCAGTCTGAACAGGCTTTGGCTTTCTTAAAGGATGCCGGAGGAACGAGCGGAAACTTTTCTTTTCCCTCGCGGCGTTTTCCTTGGCGGATGGCAATTTGGTGGATGGCGACGGGTGCGATGCCGCCGCACCCGTGCTGGCAACATGCGAAGCGGAGTTGCTGGAATTGTGGCTACCCGTCGATGAACTGGAACCGCCCGAGTAGCTGCTGTGCGAGGCGCCCGAACTCGACCACCCGCTGGAACTCGCAGAACTGCTGGAACTAGAGCCGCTTGACCCGGATGTGTGTTGCGCGAAAAGAGTCGCTGAAACTAACAGGAGAGCTGCGACAACAAGACCGGAGAGCCGCATAAAGCACCGCCCAACCGACTGAAGCGAGTCGGGCAGAATCTTTGTCGTTCCACTTCATTTAGACGCTGGCTACCACCTAAAGGTTACCGCAAAACAGCGTCAAAAAACATAATGATTGAGTAAAGAAGTGTCACGGCAGATTTTCAAAAATCCCCGCCGCACCCATGCCTCCGCCGACACACATGGTTACCATGCCATAGCGCCCATTGCGGCGCTTCAGTTCGCGAATCACGCTGGCCGTCAGCTTCGCCCCCGTGCATCCCAGCGGATGGCCCAGTGCGATCGCTCCTCCGTTCGGATTCACACGGTCGGGATCGAGCCCAGCTTCTTTGATCACTGCCAGTGACTGCGCTGCAAACGCCTCGTTCAGTTCGATCACGTCGATGTCCGAGAGCTTCAACCCCGCCAGTTTAAGCGCCTTCGGGATGGCAAACACCGGCCCGAGTCCCATTTCTTCCGGCTTGTATCCGGCGGTCGAGAACGCGACGTAACGCGCCAGCGGAGCGATGCCCAGGGCCTTCGCCCGCTCCTCCGACATTAGCACCGCCGCCGCCGCGCCATCCGACATCTGCGAAGAATTCCCCGCCGTGGTCACTCCCTTCACGTGAAACGCGGCCTTGAGCGCTCCCAGAGCCTCGATCGAAGTGTCGGCGCGCGGCCCCTCGTCCACCTTGAAAGAAATTTCCTGCCGGTGAAGTTGCCCACGTAGGGACGGCCGCCCTCGGCCGTCCTGCGCAGCCGAGGCGGCTGCGCCTACGTGACCATTCCCGTTAGTAGTGAAGCTCACCGGCACGGCGACGGTCTCCTCCTCGAACTTGCCCGCCTGAATCGCCGCCAGCGCTTTCTGATGGCTGCGCAAGGAAAACTGGTCGCACTGCTCGCGCGTAATGCCGAAGCGATGCGCCACGCGCTCCGCCGTCAGCCCCATCGAAAGATATGCATCGGGATAATGATCGACCAGCCACGGGTTGGGCGAAATCTTGTTGCCGCCCATGGGGATCATCGACATTGATTCGGTGCCGCCCGCCACCATCACCTCGGCGCCGCCGCTCAGGATGCGCTCGGCCGCCATGGCAATCGCCTGCAAGCCGGACGAGCAGAAGCGGTTGATGGTCACCGCCGACACCTCCACCGGCAGCCCCGCGCGCAGCGACGCGATGCGGGCCACGTTCATCCCCTGCTCAGCCTCGGGCATGGCGCAGCCCAGGATGACGTCTTCAATTTCCTTGGGATCAAGTTGCGGCACGCGATCAAGCGCGCCCTTGATGGCAACGGCAGCCAGTTCATCAGGACGCGTAGCCCGCAGCGTGCCCTTGAACGCGCGGCCCACAGGAGTGCGGACGGAAGAAACCAGAACGACTTTACGCATGGATCAATTTTACCGCAGAGGTCCTCGTGTGGGGATGGGGTTAGTGTGGGGACGGGCGCCCTCGCCCGTCCAAGCCGAGCGCAGCTCGGCAGCGGCCTGCGGACGCAGCAACTCTGTATTCGGTATGTACATCGCGACGGAGGTCACCGCCGGATCGTGAAGTATTGTCATCGCGCTGAACGCCGCAAATGGAGCAATTTCGGCGGTGCTGGCGCGGAATCTCGTACCGCAGGGGGCGATGCGGATGAAAACTCTTTCACATTGACGCGAACAGGGATTGGGGGGACAATGGCAACCATTTCTTGGGGTCGAGAACGAAATTCCGGTTTAATCCCGATTGCTATCTTCAGAACGATCCTAGTTCGACGGCCGGTCAGGGCAGGCTGGTGCACTCTCGGGAGAAGGCCCGACTAAGACACTGACTTCTCCGGGGCGTCTCGGGAGGTAACTATGTCTGACAGGATTTCGTCTCGTAATAACCAATCGTCTGCCGCGCTTAGTGACAAACCTTTCTTTCGTCGTGTTAAGCCGGTCATGAAATTGGCGGTGCTTGTCTGGCTGGCAGTTTGCCTGCAAGCGGCCGCCTCCGCCCAGACCTCGGAAATGTGGAACGGTTCCGACCAGAACGGCCTTTGGAGCGACGGCAAGAACTGGACCCCGAATATAACAGGCGGCCCCAACGGCAATTATAACGTGTGGATCCCGGTCACCGGCAATGCTCAGCCTATGCTGGACGTGTCCGCGACCATCAACAACCTGCAAATAGATCAGCTCGAGAGTCTAACCATTATCAACGGCAACACACTCACCGTCACCGGCCCAACCATCCTCAACAGCGGCACGCTTGTGTTGAACCCGAACAGCGTGGGCCCCGGCGGTAAGCTGAACATCACAAACGCCACAACTCTTTCCGGCTTCGGCACGGTACAAATTGGACTTCTCACTGACTTCATCGTGGGACCTGGAACCCTGACCAACCAGCAAACTATCTCTGGATTTGGGGCTATCCAAGTGGCGACGCTGAACAACCAGGGACAGATTCTAGGTACCTCGAGCACCATCGGGCTGGAGATTGAGTCCTCGACGCTGACAAATTCCGGCTTGATCTCAACTCTAGATTTCGGAACGGTTACCATCGCAGCCCCCACCGTCCAGAATGCAGGTGGAAGGATCTCGGGCGGTGGTGGACACGTGACACTCTACGGCTGCTCGGTCATGGGCGGTCAGCTTGGAGGCACTATTTACGCAGGTTCGTTCGCACCTACGCTCAATGGCGTGACAATCACGGGCAACTACTTTATCAACAGCATTGTCGGAACCAGCGCCCAGACGTTTCTGGCAGGGACCATCACCAACATCGGCAGTATCACGGTCAACGGTCCTCCAGGGGCACTCAAGGCGGAACTCACCATCAACAGCGCCGCAACCCTCACCGGAACCGGCAGCGTCAGCCTGAATGGCCAAAACGCATTTTTGGACGGGAGCGGCACGCTGACGAATACGCAGAGCATCTCCGGCACCGGCAGCGCAAACATCACCGTCAACCAGCTTGCCAATCCGGGAGGGACGGTCACCAGCTCTTCTGGCCTTACAATTCAAGTCCCGGGAGGCTTTAACAATGCCGGGGGGACCTTGGGCACGGCCGTGGGCAGTACGTTGAACATCCTCGACACCCCGGTCTCCGGCGGGACGATCTCCACCGATACAAGCTCAGCTGTGGTGCTGGGCGGCGCGAGTATCCTCATCGCTACGACATTCAGCGGCCCGGGCACGTCTTTTGGGGTGAATGCCACCCTCAATGGGACACCGATAACCAACGGATCCACGATCGAAGTTGACAGTAACAATGTAACCACGCTGCAAGGGACTATCAACAATAATGGGGTAATGTCCCTCAACGGCTCATGTCTTAGTTGCCCGCCCGCCAAGCTGTGGATCCCCCCCGGGATTGTGACCCTCAACGGCAACGGCACCATCAGTCTTTCCAACAGCCCCTTAAACGTTATCGTGAGCGTTGGCCAAAACGCTCCTAGCCAAAACAGCCCCGGCGGAAGCGACTCCCTGACCAACAACGGCAACACCATCGAAGGCGCAGGAACCATCGGTCCCCTAACCCTGACCAACGGCGCGAAGGGGGCCATTATCGCTGACCAAGGCTATCCTCTCATCATCAGCACCGGCGCACGCAACACTTTCAGGAATTCGGGCACGCTTTCGGCGGGAACACCATTGGAACCATCCAGCACCCTGGAGATTACCGGAGGAAAGTTCTCCAACTTCAATCTCATAACCCAAACTCTGACGGGCGGGACCTACAACGTCAGTGGCACGCTTCAGTTTGACAACGCCACCATCGTCAACAACGCGGCCAACATCACCCTCTCCGGCGGGGGCGGCCAGATCGTGAATCAGAATGGCGTAAATGCGCTCACGGGATTCAACAACAACGCCCGCACCGGCAAGTTCACCCTAGCGAACGGCCAGAACTTTACTACTGAAGGCCTGTTCAGCAACGCAGGCTCCCTGACCATCGGAAAGTCGAGCACGTTTACCGTCGGAGGGACCACCACGAATTACAACCAGACGGGCGGCACGACCACCGTGGATGGAACGCTGACGGTTCCCGCTGGCGGATTGGTCAACGTTAGTGGCGGGACGCTTGAAGGCGCGGGAAGCCTTAACGGAAATGTCTCGGTCGGCAACGCCTCTGGCAGTGCGGCGACGTTCATCATCGGCGACAGCATCAAGAAATCCGCCTCCGTTTCTCTCGCCAACGATTACACGCAGCTCGCCACTGGCATCATGGACGTCCAGATCGGCGGCACCAACCCCGGAGCCCAATACAGTCAACTCGCCGTAACCGGTCCCATCAGCTTGCAAGGCGCGTTGAACATTAAGTTGATCAATAAATTCAAGCCGCAAGTGGGACAGACATTTACAATTCTTACTTCGCCATCCGGCGTCGCCGGCACCTTTGCAACCGTCAACGGCACGTCCATCAATGCCAACGAACACTTCGCCGTCACTTATAACTCCGATAGCGTGGTGCTGACCGCGGAATCTGGACCATAGCATCGCATCGGAAACCTGCTTCCGGTGAAGAAGTGAGACGCTCGGGTGGAAGCGCACTGACTGCCTACCACTATGCACTCCCCTTCTTCAACTGCTGCTTCCAGCCCAGCACCCGCGCCTTGTTGCCTTCCGCCTCGGCCTCGGGAACCATTCCCTTCTTCTGATACAGGATCGAGAGGCTGGTGTGCGCCAGAATGTCGTCGGGATCGACAGCCGTCTTTTTCATCACAAACAGCCAGTGAGCGCCATCATAGACTTCCATCCCGTCATGCACGATAATGAAAATCTGATTGGGGCAGTGAGAGGCGTGCCGGTCTCCCAGGACGGCCCCCAAAGCTGCCCCAAACCCATTTTCAGCGCTCTTTGACAACTTAACTTGAGGCGTTTAGCGGGCGTCCGAGCCCGCTGCCGAAATCCCGAACGAAGAGAGGGATCTCGTAAGTCCTTATTCCAGAATACTTTGATTTAAGTCCTTTAAAATCAAAGACCGAGTGGATTTTTTCCCTCTAACTCTATGATTCCAGGACACAGGGGGGAGGGGGGGTACCGGTACTAACTGATTAACACCCCCAGGGGAAGGGGGTCAACAACTCAGAGAATGCGGCTAACCGCCGCTGCCCTTTTTCAGTTGCTGTTTCCACCCCAGCACCCGCGCCTTATTCCCTTCCGCTTCGGCCTCGGGAACCATTCCCTTTTTCTGATACAGGATGGAGAGGCTGGTGTGAGCCAGAATGTCGTCGGGATCGATAGCTGAAATTTGCTGGGAGATAACGATCGCTTCATCGAGGCGGTTGAGGTCTTGCAGCGCCCGGCTCAGTCCATGCAACGCATCGGTGAACTTCGGATCGGCGGCCACCGCCTGCCGGTACTCTTCGACCGCTTGCTCGTGGCGGCCTTCGAGAACCAGATCGAGCGCGGCGTAGTAGTGGTGTTCGGCGAGTTGTCGGGGTAGTCGGCGGGAGGTTTCTGGGTTGGCGGGATCTTCGGGTACCGTGCTCATGGCTGGCTGGGGCCAGTCTAGCACGCGGCTTTTCGCGGACAGGAGTGTCCGCGCTACACAACTAGCACGCGGCTTTCGCGGACAAGAGTGTCCGCGCCACAGCTGGCACGGGGCTTTCGCGGGCGGGGGCGCCCGCGCCACACTCCACGCTCCACAATTGGGCAGTCTTTTTACTTCTGCGGGCGGTTGGACGCGCTGGTCGCGGGGGTGGCGTCGGCCACGCTGCCAATGGCATTGCCGGAGACTACCAGTTCCACGCGGCGGTTTTGCTGGCGGCCTTCCGGGGTATCGTTGGAGGCCACGGGCTCGCTTTTTCCGAAGCCGCTGGCGGTGATCGCGTCGGAGGTAATGCCCTGCTGCACCAGGTAGTCGCGGACGGCATCGGCGCGCTGCTCCGAGAGCCGCCGGTTGTATTCGTCGCCGCCGATGCTGTCGGTGTGACCTTCGACCGCCAGGCGCAGGCCTTGATAGGCGAGCACGATGCCCGATATTTTGGCGAGCCGTTCCCGCGCGCCGGGCAACAACTCGAAGCTGCCACTCTTGAAGAGAACGTCCGACATGTTGGCGATCAGACCGCGCGCCGTGTCGCGGGTGGCGAGAACGGAGTTGAGCTGCTGCAGGAGTCGGGCACGCATTTCCTGCTTTTCTTTTTCGGCTTGCTCGCGAAGCTTGTCTGACTCCGCCGCGGCCTGGCGAGCTTTTTCGGCTTCGGCGGCGAGCGCCTGCTGCTGGACGAGAGCCTCGGCCTTCGCTTTCTCGGCCTCCTGCCGTTGGCGCGCAGCTTCCTCAGCGGCCTTTTGCGCTTCGGCCTTGGCAACCTCGGCCTGGGCTCGCGCGACTTCCGCTTCCAAACGCGCGCGGGACTGCGCTTCCGCTTCGGCGCGAGCTTTGGCGGCCTGAGCTTGCGCTTCTTCTTCGGCCTTCTGCTGGACTGCCATGACGCGCGATTCCTCGGCGGTTTGGGCCGCTTCCCGCGCCGCCGCTTCGATCGAACTGCGATTTTGTTTCTGACGGTAAGTTTCCTCCGCCTGGCGCAGTTGCTGTTCCGCTTTCGAGAGAATGGCCGGCGCGTACCGGTCCGCCTGCGCCACATGGGCGATGCGGACCGCGTTGCGCGCCTCAAACAGCGCCAGCGGGGTCTTCGGGTCGATGCCGAAGATTGCATCCTGAATATGGGTATTGGCGGAAGAGTAGGTTCCGCTGCGGAGCAATTCGTACTTGGCGCTGATCTCCTCGCCGCCGGCGCCGGCTGGGAATACGTTTTCCATCACCACCAGGTTGTCCGGCTGGGTAACGGCAGAATAGGGCTCGGCGGTCACGATCATGCCGAAGGTCTGGAGGTCGGTGAAGGCCTTCAGGTGGGCCTTGCCGTGATCCAGGACGAGTTCGCCCAGGTTCACGGCGCGCCCCTGCGGAGAAACCGCCCACGCCACGTAGGTCAGATACTCGAGGCCAAACTTGGTGGCGGCTTCCATGCCTTCAAACTTGGCGTCCACTTGGATGTTGGTTTTCTTGCCTTCGACCTTGGCTTCGCCCGAGGCGCGCTCCATCAATTCTGTGCCCCGAAACTCAATCTTGACGTTTGCGCCGGGACGATAGTGGAGGGCTTTGGTGGTGCGGACGACAGACTCCGTTTTCGCCGGATAAGAAGCTTGCGTTTGCGCAGTCGACAGAGAAGCGGCGATGCCAAGCAGTAAGGCCAGATGTTTGTTCACGTCATCCCTCGTGAGGAGACTCGGACTAGCACTCGAGTTTGCTAAAAGTCTACGTCCCTTTGGCCGTGGGGCAAAGAACGGGAGGTGGGGGGAGAGCACTTTGGTCACGTGGTGGGGGGATGCAAGAAGCATCCGAACCACGGGTGTCCTTGCCTCTTCTTAATCAGTACGTGTTCGGCCGCCGCTGCCGATGAAATCGAGAATCCATTCCATAAGCAACCGACGGGGGGAACTGCCGGGACCCTCAGGGGCTAAAGCCCGCGTCTTTATTGGCTCTGGGCGGCACGGCTGAAGAGGCTGCAGAAAAAGTATCTTCTGCGCCGCAGTCTGACCCCAGCGGCTAAAGCCGACACTGAAAACAGGCCAGTTATCGCAGCGCTGAAG
>Ga0209039_10002206_pt1 | contig 16867 bp, 23 predicted proteins | sample BogFormECP12_OM1_FD_188238 | JGI IMG/M metagenome (GOLD analysis project Ga0209039, IMG submission 188238) | Bog forest soil microbial communities from Calvert Island, British Columbia, Canada - ECP12_OM1 (SPAdes) (version 2) | ecosystem: Environmental > Aquatic > Freshwater > Wetlands > Bog ... | reverse complement strand
CGAACCATTTTACTACAGGTCTGATATGTTCCTTCTGCTGCTCTGTCATCTCTCATCATCTCCTGTGCTGATTTCGTGCGGTCATTTCAATTCCACCCCATCCACATCCACAGTACCAGCCACATTACCAGTCCTAGTAACACCCCCAGTCCCAGCAACAGTGCTATCTTTTTGGCAATATCACTACTGTTCCAATCCTCATCCATTTCTTTTCACCTTCTTTCCTGCAATATCGCCTTTGACATAATTTTTAGAGCCATCTGAGATATGATAGACTTTCACTTTCTTTTTCTCCTTCTTTGTGAACGCACTTGCCGAATGACATCCATACCCATCGCACATCTGCCGGAAGTTTTTGTCGTGGGATTGTGATTGATTTTCGATCCAGTTTTTGAGATGGATTAATTCGTGCAAGATAACACTCTTCGCATAAATCTCAGTTGTTTTGTGGATAAACTTCCGGTTCAGTTTGACCGCATGGCGCTGTAAACAAGCCTGACCTAATGTTCGAGTGAATCGCTTTGTCAGGATCAGCTCTGGAATCGAGATTCCTATGCGATGCGCTTGTACGCTGATGTAATCCCGAATTTCTGTATTTTTCATCACTGATTCGCCTCACTTCTTATTTAGTTGTTCAATCGCTTCCATCGCGGCATCGTATGACCGATACCACACGACCGGATAAGCCATCCCGTATGTCGAAGTCTCTCCGATCAGATACCACATGGATTCGTTGTATCCGTATACCTGCGCAATAAGTTCATACATTTCACACCTCTGTTTAAATGTCACACCGAAGGACTCGAACCTTCAGTATTCCAGCCCCTTACTCTGCAGCGGCGCGTGTATCTTTTCTTACATATCTATAATACCTAACCACATAACATCTTTACAACGCGGTAAAACTGCAATAAAGAATGCATAAGCGTGACAACCCATAGACAATGCGCACATACGACCCCGCCGGTATGACCCGGCGTGAAGAAGGAATCTCGCTATGGGCATAAATTTGTAACAGGACGGGTTCGACTCCGGCTTTCCTAACACAACTGAAAGGAATCCGGGTGCCTTAGCTCCCGTCCAGTGTTCACCACTTCAATCCCGAACAGTGACATTGGAGACGCTGCGGATTCACCGTCCTCGCCATTTCTGCATACTTTCCCGTGCGTTTTCACATTGGAACGGCGTGTGCCGTGAAGTTTGCGTGGGATTTCGCGTTACTCTGGCGCAGAACTCGTCCTGCGTGCCTTAGGTGTCTGTGCCGCGTCCGTGGGGTGCGCCCTTCGCGTCGTTTACACCCTCGTTGGTTGAGTCGCCCTTGTCCCGAGCTCTTCGTCTTAGGGGCGATTCTGTCGGTTTGCGGTGGATTCGGCACTCTGTTACCCCGTATGATATCGGGATTTGCACCGTTTTGGGGGTAAAACGTTGCAGGAGAATAGGGGTGCGCGGGTTAGAACGGGGCATTAACGCCCGATATGGGGCGTTTCCGCCGTTATTAACCCGTCTTTCCGTTCTTCTCTTGTGGTCTTACCTTGCATCCTTATTGTCTTCTGGAATTTATAAAGGTTTCGGACTTAATGTATGTTAAGTCTGAAACCGTTTGTTTTGAAATACCCGAAAATTTACGTAATATTACGTAAATTTTTCAATACTGTCTTTTCGGCGGTTTCCTGAAAACTTGAGCTTCCGGCAGAAACGCGCACAGTATAATCGGGTATAAAATCAACATTTTGCCCTGTTTTCGCCGATGGGCTACACCAGAAAGCCCAACCCGGCGCGTACCCGCTGGAAGAGTAATCCCGCACCCATAAAGGCACATTCAAACTCTTTTCCCCGGTATAGATAACATCACATATCCCTGTAATCTTGTTAATGGGTGTAAACTGTAACGGAAACCCGCCACTCTTATGCATTAGGTACTCCCCGCCACACCGTTTCTCTATAAACCACGTAAACAACTCTGCCCAAAACTCACGATCAGTTCTTGTTATAGAATGACATCTACTACAAAGAGGAACAACATACGATAATCTATCTTTCTCATCCATTCTATGATCCGGATTATAATATACGTGATGGACACTAAGCTTATGTTGAACGGCGTTATTCCGATTATGTCCGTAACAGAGTACGCACTTGTATCCGAAAAACGATCTCGATCTTTCCCGGAATTCCTCGTTAAACAACGTCTCCCGCTTATATGAGTTATTGGGTGATGTATAAGTATACTCGAACATTATTACAGCTTCTCGCGCAACATATCCAGCCTTTGCCTACCTCTATCGGTAATCCCGTATTTAGAGGGATCATATATATTCTGTCGGTTTGGTGTAAGCCATCGTATATACCTATTCTTCTTCATATTTGATACTGTTACACGAAAACTCCCATACTTCGCAGGTTTCTTTTTAATGGTGTCTCGGTATCGGTTAAACTCTTGAAACAGTTGATACACGAAAGCATCGCCACCGGAAAGAACTTCTAATACAAACCGTTCAACCGGCATAATACGGCGCGGATCGTAAACTATTTTAACAGTAAACTCTGCCATGTGGATATATTACACATTAATTACGTAAATAGGTTACGCCACCTTGACGCGAACCTCGCCATCGACATTGGAGATTTCGGATCGGTGTCAATCGTTATGGTAATTTCGGGCACTGTATCACCGCTGATACGCATCCACTGCCGCCGCATATCGGGCACGTTTGTTCTTCGCCGCAGAACTTGATCGCACCCGTTCCTTCACACAGTCCGCACTTTCTCTTTGGCGAACCACCCGGATAGTATGTCATCTACAAACTATACGTCATATAAGCGTAAATAGGTTACTCCACCTTGATGCGAATCGTATCAAACGTCATATAACCGGTGGGCGACAACCAAACCTCGTATACCGTTGTGACACCTTCGAGTACGTCGATAATATCCTGCACATCGTCCGGCTGCGGCTCTGGTGGAAGTCTCCCATACGGATTCTCTCGCGTGGGAGCTTCATATATTCCCGCGAGTAACATTAGCTTGACAATGTTCTTCTCTCCAAGTAGTTTCATTTCTTCTCACTCAGCTCTGCGATAATCGCTTCAATCGGGAACTTCTTTTGTATTTCAAGCCATTTCCCATCGAACTCGCGGGTTACTTCTTCTGACCAGTTCCACGGTTGTCCATACTCCATCTCGAAGTCTGCAATGTCGCATTGTAAGTTTCGCCAGATGTCTCTCTCTAATAGCGCATTTATTTTGTTGGATTTCGATTCTGCTACATTTTTATCGCCCGTCTCCCCGAGACGAGCAAACTCTTGTTCGAGATGATCTCTCATTTGCCGCATGTATACAAGAGCCTGACTTTTATACGGATCCGGTAACTTATTAACGTGATGCCCGGATACGCAGTTGACATCGGAGAGGGTTTTGCGGTGGGTATCGACTAATCTTTCGTTATGATTCATTTCAAATCACTCCTCCAAGAGCGGATACAACTTATCACTAAGCATATAGTGCTTCTCCTTCATTACTTTGTCGATCTGCGGGATGAATAACTCGAAATCCGTGTACGAATCGCCGATTTGCGAGTTGTGTGATATGTGTCCGAGGATACTATCAATGATAAAGTCGTTCACACCCGCGAGCCGCATCTGTGTTTGCACCGTTTTACGCCCGGTCTTTGCAGTAACGTGAACTCCGTTGATTTCATACATGCCGATACGTTGCGTCATCCACTTTCTCGGGAATGCAAATGATTCTATCGCCTCGCACCACCGTTTTAAGTGCGGAGTTATCACATCGTTCCACGCAAGCACACGATAGAAATGAACTTTCGCAGTCCACAGCTCCATGCGGTTGTTTTTCCAGTCAATCTTTGCCGGATGTTCAACATCTTTCGTTCTGAGCCAGTACGCGAGCTCAACCGGGCGCGCCCCGAAATAGAAATGTAGGATCGTACCGCTGTACACGAGATCGTTGCGCGCCGTTCTCGGTTTTGCACGCAGTTGTGACAGCAATGCGACGAGTTCGTCTTCGGCTAATGCGACTTTCTCACGTTTCCCCCTGCGCGGGCGTGTGCGGATTGTGGAAATCTGGCTCAATTTCCGTGATTCTGACGTGAATACTGCATCCGACTCTGCATTTGCGATACGATACTTGAGAAAACTCTTCAAAGCCCCGAGAAACGTGTTCGCCGTGTTCCCGTTTGGTATGTTCCGGTAGTATTCTTCTGTATCACTGGACGTAAAATTGCGAAAACTTTTGCCCCGCGTGGAAAGCCACTCGGAAAACTTGCCTAAAACGACAACATACGTCTCCGAAGCGGGAGCCCGGTTCGAATTTATGAGGTATTCCTTAAACCTTGTCAGCTCGATTTCCATGATTACCTCTGTACACAGTATAACATATCATTATCTTTGATATATTATAAACTTGGTGATAACATTTTAGGACGCATTCATCCCACGACTAAAGTTCGTGGGCTTTCTGCTACTAGATCGTCAACTATTGATCACCGAGTGTGTTGCGTAATAGCGTACGTAACTTTCTCCACGAATTTTTCACATCCGCGTCCGTCACATGATCGAATATTCGCCAATCGATATCCCAGCAAGTTTCTATTTGGGATTTCAGTTCCTTTGGTAACTTGAACGATCCTGCGTGGAGCGGTCTATATTTGAAATTCAATGAGTATACCCCTCTGTCTTCAACCCTTGCCGACAATTCCCAATCACGCAGTCGGGACTCTTGCATTAACTTAACTATCACTCCCACGGGGAACTGATCGTCTATTATAACCACGATGTATGGGTATTCATTCTTCGTGCCGTTGTGATCACTCATCAGCCCGGAACATGATGCATATGTCCCAACCCCGGGGTAAGTATGTAGTTCCTTCACTAAATCCGCGATACCGGGATCTAATCCTATAAGATCCACCGACTCTGGATCAGTCCAATCTGTCAGTGGGCTGTGATTGTGTACCATATCTGTATAATAATCAATAAGGCGTATATATAACCTTCTTCGATATACGACGAATTCTCATTTCATCGCACGGAAAAAGGGTTAAAGCCATGAGAAAAGGCTTTCTAACCATGCGACGAATCGCTCCCACAGACTACCCGGCTGTGGGTTGGGTGGGTTTGGGCTTGGGTTTCCTCCAATCTGAAACTCAAACGATCCCCCACCCGTGAACGTCTCGGTGAAGTTGGTTGTCGCCCCACTTGAAGTTGTCGGGGTGACGACAAAGTTAATCGGCACGTTCATTTCGAGAGTTGTCGTAACCGGGGCAGTTCCGATAGATACTGCAGAGAAATTTACCGGCACGGTTGCGATTGTCGCGGGAACATCGACTGTGAGAGTCATAGTTGCAGACTCGTTTGCAAGGGAAACGTCCTTAGAGACCTGCACTATGGTGAGCGCCTGCATCGCGTACCCATCGGACGGGTCATTATACGAGCAGTAAGCCCACGGAAGATGTCCCTGCCGTCCGCACGCGGTTCCCCACGAGTTAAGAATAAGGAGTCCGGTGCTGTCGTACCCATAACAGAAGAGTTCGTGACCTCCGGCAACGGTTGCACCCTTCTCGGGCATGAGCCAGTCACCATTTCCACCGAGCATATCAGTGTAGTTGTCGAATACAAGGATTCCGACAGCGCAGAATCCGCATGTGTCGAGCGCTGCTTGAAGTTGAGCTTGCACGGCTCCCCCGGAGACCTGAGAATAGCTCGTTGCAACGTGTTTCGGGATTTCCACAGCGACAAGCGCCGGATTTGGCGCGGTGCTGTAGAATGTAGAACCACCCTTTGCACTCGGCCACTGGCTTTCAAAGCACTGGCCGTTCTGTATCCACGCCTGAGCTGCTGCCCAATCAAAAGACCCGTCCTCGGGATCACTGTTTATGTTTGCAACGACGCGACTTTCGATGTAAATACATGCAGCTGACTTGCTCATCGGGTATAGAATGTCAACGAGAGCCCCGTTCTCGTCCGTAACACCCGCCTGATACTGAGCCATCTGCCCGGAAGTCGGGACATCTCCCGCAAGAACCTGAGCGACAGCTTCCGCATACTGTGAAAACGCCTGACCGACACAGTCCCCGATGCTTCCCTGATCTCTGGGAGCCATCAACGAGACGTTGACCTGTGGCGCGGCATTAAGTCCAATCCCCATCAGGTGTTTCTTGTGCTGAGAAGGGTCGAATTGTGGTGTCACTTTATCCGACTTTCGTACCTTTGTAACCGGCATGAGGGACACAGCGTGCTTCCCCTCCATCCGGATTCCACCCCGCTTCTCAAGACTCGCAAGAGCAGAGTGTACTTCAGCAATGTCCTTTCCGATTGCGAAAGCAATGTCTTCTGCGAGCGATTTCTTGTTCGCACGGAGGTGGGCAAATATCTCACGTTCTAATGCCATATACAGAATGGTAGTTTTTGAAGTATATATTAGTATCGCGGCTTCCTTCTCGGGTACGAAACCTCTTCGTGCTCGCGGGGTTCGTCAATATCAACATGGGTTCGGGAAAGCTGTTTGAGTGCATACACCTTTTCGTCGATATTCGATATGGTTGATCGGGTTATTTCGATGTGCCCGTCATACAAATTGACCAATTCTTCGAGAAGTTTTGTGATTTCCTTGAGTTTATATGACGTATTTATAGAATCCTGAATAGAACCTACAAGCTGCTCACGGATATGCCCGAGAACCCGTGGATCGTTTGTTCTGTGGATGTGGTTTTCTATGTCAACTGAATCGAAAGAACCGAATATTTGCGGGTTCATCGACGTTTTAACCGCGTGATCCCCAAACTCCTTTACGTATCTGAGTATCAAACCGGCGTCCTCTTCCATATACGGTGAAACCCTGAGCGTTTTTGTCATGTTATAAACTCCGTGATCGGGACGCATTCGTCTCCGGGTATATCCTTTACCCGGTTTGCAGTTGCAAGACGATAGACATTCTCCGGGGTAAGCCCGATCCATCGTTTTCTATCGACTTCCCCACAGTGCGGGCACGCGGGGAGTTCGGATTTATAAACCCGGTGATTGAACATATAGAGTTTTTCGCAGGATTCGCAGAAGAATATCCCCATCCAGTTGATGTAACATGGAACAACCAAGTCGCTGCTTCCGTGATACGCACGGAAATCATAACGACCCGGGTGCGTTACGGGATCTGCAGCCCACCGTTCCCCCAAAAGATCGACCACGCAGTCGCGGTATTCCCCCGTGTGCACGGGTTCCACGATATCCGGGTGTTCCCGGTAGAACTTCACATGGCATAGTTCATGAACTATAAGCGCATCGAAAAAGTAGCTTGTTATATTATACGTGTTTGCCTTGAGATAATCACGGTTATATATCACAACAGCCCTGCTCCAATAGGGGTTTTCTGGGATTGCAGCCGCGATTGTTGTCCGTTCTCTGTCCGGGGGGACGTGCTTGTCGATATTTCCGCTTATAAGAACGTGAATTGATACCTCGTCGGGAAGAATTTTGTCGGCGTACTCTAACGTTTTCTTATTGAGATATCCCCGTGCAGACTCATAATCACTTTTCCATGCCATTCGTAACCGCCTCTACCGCGCGCGTGTAATGATACATATACGTGAATGCTAATGAACTTTGTCCCTGATTACCTATATAATGGTTTCCGAACTTAGATGCCCTTTCATGCCACTCTTCTGCGGCTTTCGCAAGTTTTTCTGCGGTGAATTCACCCGAATCTTCCATACAAAACAGCCGAAACGCCCACCCGTACGGGTTGGATTCGTCGAGTTTAATACATCTTTCGAATTCCCCAGATGCCTCTGGGTTTTTCCCCCACTCCATAAGCTCGCGGCCCTTCACAAAACACAGTGCGGCGGTGTAATTCTTGAACCCCCTACGCCGCATTTCGTAAACAGCGCTGCTTTTAATGTCGGGGAATATGCTCATTTTATACTTTCACCCGCCGTCGCATACCCGATGACAACCCCCACCACAAACGCTCCAAACGTTGCAAGTGGGTTTGTTTTAATAAAAGCTACCATCCCGAATACCACGAATACAACTACGAACGCAAAAATCCACATCGCGCGCGCAAGCTGTAATCTTTCGGGATCTGGTGTCATTACACCACCACCGAAAAATCCTTCATTCTCCTGTGATTTTCGTGTGCGCGGGCAGCGCGCGAGAAGCTGATTTGGCGTTGTATTCCCGACTTTTCTGCTACCCTAACCCACTCGTTTACCATATCGAAGATTTCTTCGTCTGAAACTTCGTCAGAGAACAACGATGCCATGTACATGAAGTGATATGGGAACGGGTTGCCACCTTCGATTTTCAGGGATTCTTTCAGGTCTGCAATCCCGCCCGCGACGTCATTGTTGTGAATCTTAACAACGCCGGAATAGAATTTCTCGAACGCATCCCCGTTCTCGCATTTATATATTTCGCGGAGCTTCTCACGGGGAAACGTCTCCCCGAAGTCTTTTGTTTTCTCAACGAAGTCCTCTAGATGCATAATATAAGATTTGTAAAACCGTGTATTTAATTCTATTCACATCAGAACGATTAACGCCCCGACCAATCCACCGGCGAGTAATACAACCCCCGTCTCAAGGGATAATGGACTAAACGTATACGAAGTTGTTGTTCCACCCGTGGAAGTGACACATTGCGAAGGTTCCTGCGTGTAACATGGGCATGGAAGGTATGTTTGCATCAGGTATGCGTAATAAACGAGATGTAATGCGGCGAGATCATCGCCGGTTATGCCTGCAGGGTTTGTATGGAACGCCTGATAGTACGGAGATTGCATTGTTCCGAGGTAATTCAGGAATGCGGTGTACTCAGACGTGGACATAGAATCTGCGGGAAGCCCGTAGCACAGGCAGATACCGTGCCATATACGCGATCCGATTACAATCGGAGTATCCGATGGATTTGTCGGGTCGTATTCTATAGAGATAACATTGAGTGACGCCCACGCAAAACCGGTGTTTGTTCCCCACGAAAACAGTGAATCCTGATTTGATGATATCGCAATCGTCCACGGGGATGTGGGGATTGGAACACTTGCTCCGGAACCGGAGGGAGATGCGATGTCCCATTGAGCTGCATTCCCCCCGCCGTATATGAAATTAATGCATGACGGTATCGAAGCTGCAGCAATCCATCCCTGAACGGTAGACTCCGGCAACGTGGACTCAAGAATTATAACGTTCCACAAACTGTTAAACGATGCCATGTTACATCACGCCGGGCATCCCTGTGCTTTGATCCCCAAAATCCTGTATAACTCCTGCAAATCGTTCAGGTGTTCTTTCTCTTTATTTTCGATTTCCTGCATAATGGTTATGATTTCAGCATCGCCGGAATCATCTACGAGATTTGATATGAAATCGTACGTTTGCATCGCAACTCGTTCTGCGAATATTTCGTCGATTATGTACTTTTCTATCGGTTTGAGTTCCCCGAGTCCTCGCGGACTGCACATAAAGGGTTTTAGATCGATTGATTTCGGAGCTTGGACGTTGTATCGTTCCAGAAGATATCCGGATATTAACTCCGCGTGATGCAGTTCGTCTTCAAAATGTTCCCGGAATTCAGATTCAACGCGCTCTTTATTACCGTAAAGGGTGGATGTTGTCGCAAGTTCATCCGCGTATATCCTGTATTGATATGCCGCCGCCCACTCATCCCGAAACGCGCTGCGTAAATTCTGCATTAACACGGTTTTGGGGTGTCCTCTTCGTACCATAGTAATATTCCATACCTCTCGCGGGTATATAAAACTTCCCGCCCGATAAATGCGCGGTTTGGGAGGGCAATGTTATGTTCATATATGAAAACACATAAATACCATTACGATAGAAATGAACACACCATGCCCACACTAAACTGGAATGTAACACTGCTCGGGGGGCTCACGGATAAAGATTTCAATTCGTGGACTACGGCTGCTAACATCCCTTCATGCTACGATTTCAGCGTGGCGACAACCGCCCCGCCACGATACACGTATGATGATGAGCCGCAACCGTACTTCACCCCGTCCACACAAGGAACTACTCAGAACGTTCCGCTTGAAGACAACACCATTACGATTACTGGTAGATCCGTAACCCCGTTCACCTATGAGGAACCGTATTGTTACTCCGGTCACAGGTGTGTTATGATGGCAGATCCGGATGATTTTGTAACGGGGACTAAACTGTTCTCGGTTATATTGGCATCCGACAATCTTCTCACTAAGGGAAATCTCAATACGATCATGAATATCGTGGATTTCTCAACGTGGGTAACGACTAATATGCCCTCCGTGGCTCCATATATGAGCAGTCTGGAACAATATGTGGATGCCGACGGATTCTTATTCAGGCCCATCGCGGAGAACCCAACTCTCAGCACAGCGGTGATACGGATAGAAAATGCTATATGCCAGTACGTTGCAAATACCCTACAGATATGCAAACCGAGTGCGAATGCGACATCGATTTCGACGAAGAAGAAGCAGACGAAGAGCGTAATGCTTTAGAAGAAGCATCCTCTATTTTACGCCACCTTATTCCCGGCGGGTGGGGTTCGCACGCTTGGGTACTCGATACTGCGAACCCCGATAGTTCGGGAAACCCCATAATAGACAAAATATACGACACCGCTACGATTACCTGCATCATCTCGAAGGAAGTAGAATCGTTCCAGTATGATATGGGAATTGCCAGTAAGCCCGGAACCCTGCGAAAAAAGATATATGAAGATATGGGGGGTTACGACTTCGGCAACGTATTGGCAGTTCTGAACAAATCCCACGTATTCCAGACCGCGCGCTGATTTGCAACTTCGAGGAATGTCTTATAAAACGCGGGCTCGTCTTCCCCGAGATCGGTTATCGACATCGGTTCGCCCTGTAAGTTCACAAACGGGCGAAGGAATTGGGAAAGGATCTGGTTATACTTGTCATATATACACCGCGTGGCGCAATCCTGCACGCGGGGCATAAGTGATGCGAGGTACTCGGGGCTTGTGTTATTATCTTGGAATATCTTCTTGAGGTCGCAGACGCACCCGGTTCCATACAAATCACTCGAAATGATATTAAACGTCTGCAGCTCCTCGGCTACAAACTGTCGCCACTGGTCGAGTAGGTCGTCCATATCTGAGAACGAACCGTCAACGGGAATTATATCTTCTGCTGCGGTACCTTCGCCGTAGTAGTCTTCACTCAGAAAATATTGACCTGCGTTTCTTCCGCGACCCATATTCAAGTCTCCACAGAATGTATGTCTCTGTTTTCATTTAAAAACATTTCGGTGACTCAGAAGTTATCCGGGCATCCAGAATTGCAGCTCGCGCTACTCTGACCATACACGACGTTTGTAGCGTTTGCGCAGAATGTAACCGGGAATGTGCTCGCATCACCAAACGTATACTCGGTACACACGGTGATGTAGCTGAATCCTCCCCATCCACACGCGACAGTCTTGGAATATATTGTAGAACCGTTCGCGGTTATGTTGATTGTCGCACTCCTAATAAACTCACCGGCGTTGTTCACCATAGCTGCAACAATCATCACGGTGCTCCCGGGTTTCGGGTCGGTGATGACATTGTAGTTGTTCACCGCGATAACCGGATTCGTCCCCTGAATGGTCATTCCCCATATACCTATGGGACTCGTGTTGGTCTGACCACACAAATATACGTTATAATATGTCGGGGCTGTAACAGCGGGAGACGTTGTGGTCGTTGTCGTAGTTACCGAACCGTCAGATACGGTAGCGTTTTGCTGGTTTGTGTATGGCCCGATTGGTAAAACCGCATTTACAGTTCCAGTTGAGGGAACTATGTATGCGCAGATGTTCATTGTTCCCTGTGCTGTTCCCTGAATTACGACTTCGGATGGCTGATTCTGTCCGGTCATTCCCGGGGCGATCACGGGTGTTGTCGCGGTTGTAATCCACGGCCCGCTCTGCCCGTCGGTGAACGCAATCTTCGCAGCACCAGCTACGGTGCTTGTGTTCTGAACCGTAGCTGTAACCTGAGCATAGTCACCAACAGATATAGTCGGGGGCTCAATATCAACGCTTGTGACCAAGAACGCCGGGATAATAGAACCCGGGGCATAGTTCTCTACCGGAACGGATCCGTACGCATTGGCTCCGTTCACATCGTTGTTGTAATCGCTGGTGTCCCCCCACACGGTGAGCATTACCGTGTAACTACCCGGAGTTGCGAACGCATGTGCTGGATTTTGTATTGTTGAGAAACTCCCGTCCCCGAAGTTCCATAGCCATGCAACCGGGGGTGGGTTTGCACTCTCGTCCGTAAACTGTAATACCGTATTGGGATACACGATATACGGGGAGAATGTAAAAGCTGCTGTTGGTCTTGTCATCCTGTATACACCATCGCACAAATATTCATTGTTCCCGCCCACTCAGCCGTATACTCTAGTGGAATCATCGTAGACCCCGTTCCCCCTGCTGCGATTGAAGGCGTCTGAACCTGCCCCAATGAAGCCCCCGCGTCATCGAGGAACTCGACCAACGCTTGTCCAGCCCCGTTCCCGTTGTTTTGAACGGTCGCTGTTATAAAAACGATGTCGCCAATGGACACCGTCGAGGGATTTGCGTTCACTGACACAAGCGCAAATTTAGCGGTTCCGGCTGCAATTTCCGATGCATATTGTTCGTACGCAAGGTTCGATCCACTCTGCAGGCACAGACAGACCACATCGTCTCCCGCGCCCGTATTAGTGAGGATTGTTCCACAACCAGTACACACATTGATATAATCGCCATAATCGCCCGTTCCTGTGGCTCCGCACGTGTTTGTGACCGTTGCTGTGAGTCTGTACCCATGAACGGGATAATGGGCGTTTGTTGCCGTGTACGAGTATGTGTGCGTGACCGTAGCGTAAAGATAGTCATCGTTCGACAATCCACCCGTGAATGTTCCGGTATCCGAAGTGCTGTCTCCCCAGAATATCTTGTATGATACAACGTCCGTCTCCGTCTTCAACTGCATTGTCACGGTGAGCGGGGTCATGCCTATGACTTCCGTTCCCCCCGCGAAGGGATTCTGGTTCCCGCTTATGAAGAGGATTTCAACACTTGGGGTCGGGCATGTCATGGTACTCACCTTTTAGCCGGAAATGTAACTGCTCCAAGTATTACAAAAAGCGATAGTATTATAAGAAGCTTGTGCAGGGTGGTGGAGAAATGAGTTGCGGAATACGCCAACACAGCCAATAAGACGATGCATAGTGTGGCGAATGCCACTGCAAAAGAAGAAATTCCCGCCATCATGCACCAAACGTGCCTTCGCGGTTGTTCACCATTGTCTTAGCTTTCTCCCCGATCTCTGCGTTAGACAGCTTATATACGTTCTTCGCCCGGGCAACATACTCTGTTTCCGGCACAGTAAGACGGTATGTTACGTTGTTGAATATCTGCTGATACGTACGATCCCTGTTTCGTCTGCGCTCAATCGTGTACATGGTTCGTTCTAACTCACTCACCGCATCGATGAATTCGTTTGAGAACGATTCGTTATATTCGATCTCGGATCCTTCTTTATCGCCCGGGTGGTACTTCAGGTAGTGATCTTTTGCCGCCGTCGCACGGGTTGACGCACGGTTCCACGTTTCGTCCATTACCGACCAGAGAGAAGCCTCCCGAACAAAGCTCTTCTCAAGGTAGTGCGTTTTACCTTCATACACGAACCCATCTCTCGATATTCGCAGGATAACTTCCATAATCTGTGTGCGATTTCCGGAGTTGGCTTCGTCGCGCATATCTATGTTGGTGAGCAGTGTCTTTGTATCCTCGGGCACAACTGTGATGGCTGTTGTCTTGGGTTCTTTTTTCGCGCCACTGCCGCCGAAATCCATAGCTGGCATCAACGGATCAGTAACGTATACGCTGTCAACGTTGCAGTTTTTCATCATATCGTCCGCTACGAATACCACCTCTCCTGCAATCTCGGCTTCGTTTACATCCGGGTTCTCCTTCTGCAGACGCACACGCAGGTTCTCCAAGAAGATCATCTCCTCTTCCGTGAGAATGAATTCGTGCATTTCTCCCGCCCATTTAAACTCGTAAACCCGCCGTTCCTCCTCTCCTCGCGCAAGTTCCATAGATTCGGCTGCGTCTTCCATCCGCTGAAACATGTTCTTTCTGCGCTTGTAGTAGGCTTCGGAGGCGTGTGCTTTCGCTACTGCAAAATCTTCTCCCTGCGCTTGAAGTGCCTTGAGATCCGAAATATAGTCGTTGAATATGGTTGGGGATTCACGGTCGTACCAATCCTGCATTGATGAAACTTGACCCTTCGTTATGTAGTGGATATGCCCTTCATATCGGGGATCACTGAACACAAGCTGAAACTCCGTGATCGCGGTGTCCTCATATGCGTCCTTCTTCCTGCCCTTCTTGGTCTTAGCTTTCCCCTTTTTCTTCCTGCCCCCCGATCTCTGGGAAGGGGGGGTATACGTCTCCTCGTAGAACCTCTCCTGTATCAAACCGAGAGCTTCCTGAAGCAATGTGTTCTCGATCTCTGCGACAGCAAGTTCGATATCCTCTGTGTCCTCGCTTTCGTCCGCCGTACCCAATGCCACAGCCGCGAGATCCTCCGGTGTAATTTGCCAGTCTTCGTACAACTCCGAACGGAAGTTTTCGATCTCCTCGATCTCGCCCTTCGTAAGCAAGAGAGTTTCTCCCCCGATTGAGTAATCGAGAATCCTGTGCTCGCCGGGATCTTCTGGTGCTGCAAGAATTGACTTTCCGACACCGCGCATCGGCTCCTGCTGAATTGATTCTTCTTCTTCTTCGGGTTCGGTTTCCCCACGCATTGCGCGGTAATTTGATTCCTTTACAGCTTGGACGTACATATCCTCACTTATCTGCCCCTCTTCCATATATCGGCGAAGTTCGGATATCGAAATCACATCGGTGATGAAATCGCGGATTATCGAGTGTTCCACACTTCCCGGGAGAAATCCCGATATTTCCGTTGCAACATCGTCGGGCGACTTGTCCCACAAAACGGAAAGACCCTGTTCTGCAGTTACTTCTGCACCAACCATCACGGATGCGCTCTTCTGACCGCGACGGCGCGCGACATCGTTTATACCCACGCTGTGAAGGACTGGGTCTATCACACCCATCATCAGCATGTTATCCCATTCTATGTCGTTAAACTCGCCCCCTAGATACTTTTCGAGTAAGGTTCGTTCGTAGGCAGTTGTGCCTTTATTGAAAGCGACGGGATACTTCTCGCGGTCATCGAGACCAACATCTTTGCCGTAACTGATCTTGCACTTTTCGGCAACCTTTTTCCCACCCATCGTCTTCGGGAGTATTACATCGCCGTACTGCGAAGCTGATTTCTTCAAAGAACCGAGGTTAACCCATTTTCTTTTTATCCTATCCCACCCGAGACCACGATCCGTGTCAACCCACGTATCGAGTTCGCGGTCGTAGACAACGTCTTCTCCTCCCGGGATATTGGTGTCATCGATGACGCTTCCGTCATCATCGTAGCGAATACCACCGTACCAGTACCCTTTGTCTTTCGGTGCTTCGGTTCCACCTACGAGTCGAGTCTGCCCGCGACTTGCGCCGCGCCCGCGTGTGGGGGGTAATCTGCCTTTGTCGCGGTAATAGTAGTCGTCGTAATACGGTTCTCTTTTAGATCCGACCCCGCCGTATGACATTCCACCGTACCCCCCCCAACCGTATCCGTATTCATACTTCGGTTTCTGCCAGTCGGCGGGTGCTTTCTTTACGGCTGCATCGAGTTCTTGCCGGTGTTCAATGGCCGCCTTCACCGACATCATCACGCTGTATAACTCATCTACGAGCACGAAGTCCTTATCAGTGTGTGCATTATAATATCCTGCAGATAAGTTAACACCCGGAACGAACGCAGAGATCGTGTACGTGTCTGCAAACGAGCCTCCGGTGTCCCGGAATGTCACACCCGTTGCTTCTTTTGCAATACGGGTGAACTCGTCTACAAACGTCTTCGGTGCGCACGGACGGCCACAATAGGTGGAAATGAGGTCGTTTCCGTGCATACGGTCAATGGTGAAGAAGAATGAAACCCCGCGCAAATCCGTTTTCGTGATTGCGCGCGCCCCATGACCACCAATCTCTTCTTCGGACGTTAAGATAATCTTCATCGGAAGATCCGTGTGGACAGCAAGAGTGAGAGCTACAGCGATACCGCACTTGTCGTCTCCCCCGATCATCTTCCCGTTTCCGGTATATGCGTCATTCATCCAGACGTATTCTACGAAATCGGCAACATCCTTATCCGCGTCCCTCTGCACGGTGTCGGTGTGCGCGTTAAGCATCACGAGTGGGTCGCCTTCAGCTTCGCCCCTAGTCGCGTAGAGATTGTTTATGTTATCTACAAACACCCTGAACCCCGCCCCGCGAAGAATACGGGTACAGTATTCTACAACCGGTTGTTCCTGTTTTGATGGAGAGTATATTTTGAAAAGTTCCCCGAGGAAGTAGATGAGTTCTTTCTTGAGTGGCTTCGCAAGTACTGTAGATTCCACTACCCGGTGCATGACAAATGCAATCTTGCTCTGCAGTGAGTCGTCTACTTCTTCGGGCCCGTCGGTTTCATCTTCGGCGGTAATCGTTGTTCGGAAGTCCGCGACTTCCCTCTTATTTTTACCTCCTACGACAGTGACAGCCACTTTGCTCTTTCCGGCGGCTGCCTTGAACCAGTCTTCCGGGTCAACACCGCCCGTAATATACTCTTCCTGCGACATTACTCACCACCGGCAGACGGGGCGTTCTTCAGCAACGTCAAAGGTCGCGTCTTTGTCGCGGTTCTTATGCGCTTGGTGATCGAATCAAATTTTTCCTTGTCGATAGAATA
>Ga0209039_10002205_pt1 | contig 16867 bp, 17 predicted proteins | sample BogFormECP12_OM1_FD_188238 | JGI IMG/M metagenome (GOLD analysis project Ga0209039, IMG submission 188238) | Bog forest soil microbial communities from Calvert Island, British Columbia, Canada - ECP12_OM1 (SPAdes) (version 2) | ecosystem: Environmental > Aquatic > Freshwater > Wetlands > Bog ... | reverse complement strand
AATGCACGTAGTCGAGTTGGGCCACAGGGTCTGCTCAGCGGGGCTGAGTAGGCCGCGCGGTAACGATCCTGTCGAAAATCGCAGATCTCTGTCTCAAAAAAACAGGCTGCGATTTCGGCTCGGACGACGGGGCCGGGCGGCGAACACGCGGCGGGTGGCCCACCCCGCGCTTCCGACCTTCCAGAAAAATCTTGGGGCGGGTGCCCCACTCCGGCTTCCGTTGCCGGGGTGGGGATTTTCCAACTCGACACTCGAAACTTGAAACTTGAAACTGGCCTTCGGCGGCTGGCCTACAATGCCTACCTTTCGCAATTGTAGGTTCCGCAACGTCCGTGCCCTCCGGGCCTCTGTCATGAACATCGATGCCCAACTGGCTACTGACAACTGGCTACTGGCAACTGCTCCCCACGTTCCTCACTACCCACGCTTCCCACTCGTCTTCCTGCATTTCTCCCGCGCCGGCTCGCAGCACCGTTGCCGTCTCTTCCACCTCGCCACACTTCCACGTGAGGCCGTTCATCTCCAGATAAGACACCATCGCCGCCAGCGCCATCCGTTTGTTCCCGTGGGGGCGAACGTGCCTCCATTGGTTCTCGCGCAAAACTGAATCTCTCAAGATGAGTCGTCATCCATTACTTCGTATTTCGGCCCACAACTGAATCTACCGTCTCCATGGAGGACGCCTCATGAGTTCTGCATTCGGACTGTTGCTCACGTTTGGCATTGGGTTCGTGGCCGGATTGCGCTCGATGACGGCGCCGGCGGTTGTAGCTTGGGCGGCGCACCTGGGTTGGATCAATCTCTCCGGCACGCCCCTGGCTTTCATGGGTTCTATCTGGGCCGTGGCCATCTTCACGCTCGGCGCTCTCGGCGAATTCGTCGCCGATCAGCTCCCCACCACTCCCGCGCGTACGGCTCCTATCGGGCTCGGTGCACGAATTGTGATGGGCTTACTCACTGGAGCATGTCTCGGCGTCGCGGCAGGCATATCGCTTTGGCTTGGGGCCATAGCGGGCGCAATAGGCGCAATAGCCGGAGCGTTTGGCGGTTATCATGCCCGCGTCGGGCTGGTTCGAGCCCTGCACGTTAAGGACATTGCGGTTGCCATACCGGAAGACCTGGTCGCAGTCGGGCTCGGACTGCTGTTGGTTTCACGATTCTGAAACTCTGCAACACAAATATCACTTGATCAAGCTTATGACCACTCCACAGCAGTACGATGCCATTATCATCGGCTCCGGGCAGGCAGGTACGCCTCTCTCCACAACGCTGGCTGCGGCCGGCATGCACACCGCGCTCATCGAGCGGAAACATGTAGGCGGGACGTGCGTCAATGAGGGATGCACCCCGACCAAGACGATGGTGGCCAGCGGCCGGGTCGCCTATCTTGCTCGGCGCGCTGCCGACTATGGCGTGCACACCGGACCCATCAGTGTCGACCTGCAAAAAGTTCGCCAGCGCAAGCGCAACATCGTGGACAGCTTTCGTAATGGCAGCCAGTCGCGCATCGAACAAACCGCGAACGTGGAATTGATTTTCGGCGAGGCCAGGTTCGCGGGCCCGAAGACAGTTGAAGTCCGCTTAAGCGACGGTTCGCTGCGCGTTCTCTCTGGCAACTATTTCTTCATCAACGCCGGAACCCGTGCCGGGCGTCCCAAACTCGATGGTCTGGACGAAGTTCCCTGTCTCGACAACGTCTCCATCATGGAACTCGACACGCTTCCCGACCACCTGTTGATTCTGGGCGGCGGCTACATCGGGTTGGAATTTGGGCAACTCTTCCGCCGCTTCGGCAGTCGCGTGACAATTATTCAGTCTGCCGGACAACTACTCACGCAGGAGGATCCTGACATCGCGGAAGAAGTCGCAACAATTCTGCGACAGGATGGGGTCGAGGTCTTGCTGAACGCAAGCGCGACACGCGTCAGACAGGAAGACGGCAGCATTCGACTGGAGGTCGAGCAGCAAGGCGGTTCGACCACTCTGATCGGTTCACATTTGCTGGTGGCCACGGGCCGAACGCCGAACTCTGACACGCTGAACCTTGCTGCGGCGGGAATTCAAACCGACGATCGCGGGTTCATCAAGGTGAACGATCGCCTCGAAACTACGGCCAGCGGCATCTACGCACTCGGCGACATCAAGGGTGGTCCGGCATTTACGCATATCTCGTACGACGATTTTCGTATCATCCGATCCAACCTCCTCGAAAAGAAGAATGCCTCGATTAAAGATCGCCTGGTGCCCTATGCCTTGTTCATCGATCCACAGTTGGGACGGGTTGGACTGACCGAGACGGAGGCTCGCGCGCGGAAGCGGAACATTCGCGTCGCCAGGCTGCCGATGACGTCCGTCGCACGCGCGCTGGAGGTGGATGAGACCCGTGGCTTCATGAAGGCCGTTGTCGACGGCGAAACCAACCAGATACTGGGGGCGGCGGTGCTCGGTATTGAGGGAGGCGAAGTTATGTCTACGCTCGAGGTTGCGATGATGGGGAAACTGCCCTACACCGCACTGCGCGATGGCGTCTTCGCACATCCCACTCTGGCGGAGTCGCTAAACAACTTGTTTACGGCAATGGACAGCGTTAAATGAAGAATTGGTGGGAGGGGCGACCCTTCCTCCCGGACAAACGACCTTCTCTTATTCTGCGCCGCACCGATGCAAGCTGCTCAGTGTTCCCCTGGAACCTCAACTGTTACAATGAACGGCGCCTATACCAATCGAAAGGACACTTGTGGACATCCAAAACTTGCTCTCCGAACTTAAGGCCGAGCGTATTCGAATTGATCAGGCTCTCTCCGCGCTCGCAGGACTCAGCTCATCATCTTCACTCCGCCGCGGTCGTCCTCCTAAAGCGGGACAGTCGGCGCCAACAGCCGGCGGGAAGCGGCGCAGTATGAGCCCAGCCGCACGCAAGCGCATCTCGGACGCCATGAAGAAGCGCTGGGCAACCTGGCACGGAAAGTCGGCTCCGAAACGGAAGCCCATGAGCCCAGCCGCGCGGAAGCGACTTTCGGAGATGATGAAGAAGCGCTGGGCGGAACAGAAGACGGCGAAGGCAGCCTGACGGTCCTTGATCTGCGCAATGCCGGACCCCGACGGCCTTGCTCCACCTCGAGCAAGGCCGCCGACACCTAGGAGTACGCACTGGGCGGTCGACGCCACACCGGCGCTAACGGGGCGCACTGGCGGAATATGCGATTGAATTTCCTGTTCGCGGTGACGTGAACGTAGTAGAGGCTGGCCGCGGCAGCACCAGAGTGGGCGCCGCGGCGTCTCCTCAGGCGTTCGGCTTGGAAACGGCTTTGACCGGCTTTGGCTGGTCGGCCCAGTGCCCGCTGAACAGCTTGCCTTTGTGCTCGGCGGCCATGGCGGTGAATCCCATCACGCCCATGGCGAGAAATATGAGAAAGAAAACTACAGCAATGACGAGGACTGGCATACTCCACCTCTGCGCCCATTTTGGGACTGATGTGCCCTAGCTGCTGTGACGGGAATCACCGGTGGATGTGAGGCCGGTACCCGGGCGGCGATGCGGGATGAAGTGCGTCGCATCCGGGAAACACGAATGTCGCTGCAGCACGGTTGGTTCGGTAATGTCGGGTGCTTTTTCCAATGCTATGTTCTGATTTGAGCTCTGACACAGACGCCGCAGGGGTGGCGGAGATTGAGCGTCGGTTTGAACTCACTTTCCGTCTTCCGCGAACCGCGCTGACGGGACATGTCCATGGTGGCGCCCTTTGACCTCGTCCCAGCGCACCCACGTGATGTAAACGACAATCGCGATGTTAATCAACAGGATCACCCAGTGCGCGACGCTGGGGCGGCGTATCAGGTTGTAGAGTTCAAGCGGCAGGTAGATTGCGCCCGAAACAATGGCCAGCCACTCAGCCCAAACGCGTTGCCGCCACAGGCCGTAGGATTCGACAAACCGCAGGCTGGAATAAACGAAGGCGATGGCCAGCACGGTCAGCAGGTTAGCATCCGTCATTCTGTCTGCGGCGTGCATCACCGCGTGTGAGATACGGCGGTCCGGATCGATGTGCAGGAAGTAGAGCAGGTTCTGCGCGGCATCTTCGAGATCGATGTGGAGATGTATGATTTCCGCGAAACCGAATGCCACCAGCAGCACCAGCACGCCTTTGGAAGCTTCGAGGAGGGCCACTGTCCGCAGACCCCGGCGATGGCCGTGATCTTCGCATTGGCCTGCGATCTGGTTAGTCCTGCTCATGTCCGAAGTGGTGGTCGCGACCCGCATTCGTACCTTACCAAAGGTAGGCGAAGGAATCCGGAACATTTGGTTGACCACAGACTGAATTGTATGCCGATGGCGGCACATTCAATCAGCAAGAAATTGCTTTACTGCAGCTTCACGTACTCGTAGTCCACCGGATTGTTGTTGATGCCGCGGTCGGGCGGAGCAATCCACGCCGCCATCTTGCCGGGCGCCGAGACACCTTGCATCAGGCTCAAGATGTAGGCCTGGTCGCTTTCGCTGGGCAACCACTGGCTTCGTTGCGCGCCGAATTGCTCCGCGCTGATCGGCTGGCCCTCGGGCGTGGTCGGGACTCCCGCCCAATTGCCGATGTTGCGACGGAAGCGGGTGCTGGGCAACGTCAATCGAAAGCCGTGGCCTGCCTTCTCGATCAACCGGTTCCACCGCTTCAGCCCGATTTCGCAATCGCGCACATACGAGCTTCGCGTCACCTCGTTCATGGCGTTGCGCATGGGGAACTGTTCGCTCTTGGTGCCACCCTGTCCATCGGGCAATTCGAGCAGGTAACTCTGCTCTTTCGCGATGTGATCTTCGTACTGGGCTTCGTCCGGACGGCCCTTCAATCCGTTTGCAAAGTATGAGGCCGCATTCGACGAGGTTTCGGATCCAAACAGGTCGAGTGACGAGCTTAACCAGAAGTTCAGATACCGTTGTACGGTCGGCAGATCGATGGCACCCGCGTTGCGAATTGCGAGCGGATCGTCGGTGTTCAGCTCTTTCATCACTTCCAGCGTGCGCTTGACCACGCGATTGATGCCGGTATCGCCCACAAACATGTGGTGCGCCTCTTCTGTCAGCATGAACTGACAGGTGCGCGCCAGCGGATCGAAACTTGATTCGGCCAGCGACTTCAACTGGAACTTGCCGTCGCGGTCGGTGAAGTAGGTGAACATGAAAAAGCTGAGCCAGTCGCGGATTGGCTCGTTAAAAGTGCCGAGAATGCGCGGCTTGTCGGCGTCGCCGGAGTGGCGCTCCAGCAGCTCTTCCGCTTCCTCGCGGCCATCGCGCCCGAAATAGGCGTGCAACAAGTAGACCATCGCCCACAGGTGGCGGCCTTCCTCCACGTTCACTTGAAATAAGTTGCGCAAGTCATAAATCGAAGGAGCGGTGTGTCCGAGCATGCGCTGCTGCTCCACCGAAGCCGGTTCGGTGTCGCCCTGGGTCACGATCAGCCGCCGCAACGTTGCCCGGTATTCGCCGGGAATCTGCTGCCAGACTTCCTGACCGAAACTGTCGCCGAAACCGATACGCCGGTTGGGATCGCGTTCGTTCAGAAAGATGCCCCAGCGATACTCCGGCATGCGTACGTAGCCGTAGGTAGCCCAGCCCTTGGCGTCCACCGAGGTCGCCGTGCGCAGATAGACATCCGCGACCTGGAAATCCTTGGGGCCGAGTTCTTCCCACCACTTCAGAAATTCCGGCTGCCAGTGCTCGAGCGCACGCTGTAGAGTGCGGTTGGAGCCGAGATCGACGTTGTTCGGAATGCGGTCCTGATAGTTAATGCTCATTACACTCTCTCTGCCTCGCGCGAGCACGCGATGTTCGTGGAGGAATAGGGTGGAGCACCGCTTCAGCGGTGCAGTTACGCATCGATTTTGTATCCGGCTTTAGCCGCTGAGGTAAGAAGGACGTTCCCTCAGGCGCTAAAGCGCTTGAGGGGAAAAGCAGCTCAATGTGCACGCCTGAAGGCGTGCTCCACCCGTCGCCTCGACAGGAATCTAGATGCTGCATTACACTCTCTCCCAATTGAATCGCGCCTTCGAGCCGCTGCCGAACAATTTGAGCGCGCCGTGTTCGCCGGTGGAATTGGGCCGGATAAACACCCAGTTCTGCCACGCCGAGAGGCGCCCGAAGATTTTGGTTTCAAGCGATTCGTCACCGGGGAAGCGCAGGCTGGCTTCCAATCCGGTCAGCGCATCAGGCGACAGGCTAGCGCGCTCTTCGATGGCAACGCGAACCTCGTCTTCCCAATCGAGATCGTCAGGAGCGACTGTGATCAGACCAAGTTTCAGCGCCTCTGCGGAACCTAATTGTTTGCCCTGCTGTTGTTCGAGTTGCGCCAGTTTGTTGGCATCAGAGCTGAAACGGGTAGCTAGACGGCTTCGATCGTTCACTTCCGGGAGTAGGGAGAAATTAAAGCCGTCGAGGGCGATTTTCGGTGCGCCACCTTCGTCTTCCGGCAGCGCCAGCATGTAGCTGCGGTCGGCGGCGAGCGCGAGTTCAAGCAGCAGGCCCGCAAAGCACGACCCCGGCTCCACGACGGCATACATGCTGCGCGACGTCACATCGAGCCGCGCGAACGTGCGGCGCAGCAGCCCGATGGTCTCGCGCACCAGCCAGTCATTACGATGCTCCAACATCATCGCATCAGAGACGAGCACGGCGTCGACGCTGCCCGTGGTCTTGATCAGCAGCAATCCAAGTTCGAGGTCGTTCACCCGCAGCATCAGGATGGCGTCATCGAGTTCGCGGGCCATCGCCAGCGGCCACCATTGATCTCCCGCGGCGTGGATTTCGTCGATGTTGCAGGGTTGATGTGCTTCGGGACCGCGCACCGTCAGCGTTGCCGTGCGTGCGGCACGATCGAAGACGACGTCCACGTGCTGGTAGTGGTAACCGTTGTCGTCAATGCGGCGCTGCAGCGGGTTCAGCTTGATGCCCTTCGCATCGGCCGAGCGGGACGAACTCTCCACCAATTTCTGCGCGTGCGTCCGCACCAGCTCAGCAAACTTCGCCGGAGGCGCTACTTCGTCCACCAGTCCCCATTGCTGGGCGCGCTCACCTTTTACGCCATCAGGGTTGGTACAAAACATGTCAGCGAGATCGCGGCGTACTTTCCGCTTGTCCACCATGCGAGTCAGGCCTCCGGTACCGGGCAGAACTCCAAGCAGCGGAACCTCAGGCAGGCTCACCGCGCTGGAGCGGTCGTCGACCAGCAGGATTTCGTCGCAGGCCAGCGCCAATTCGTAGCCGCCGCCGGCGCACGTGCCGTTGATGGCAGCAAGGAATTTCAGCCCGTCATGACGGCTGGAGTCTTCCATCCCGTTGCGCGTCTCATTGGTGAACTTGCAGAAGTTAACCTTCCACGCGTGCGACGAGGACCCAAGCATATAGATGTTGGCGCCAGCGCAGAACATGCGCTCGCGCGCGCTGGTCAGCACCACGCACGCTACCTCGGGATGCTCGAAGCGAATGCGCTGCAATATGTCGTGCAACTCGATATCCACGCCGAGGTCGTAGGAGTTGAGCTTGAGCTTGTAGCCGGGCTTCAGGCCCGCGTCTTCGTTGACGTTCATGGCAAGGGTGGCCACCCGGTCATCGTAGGTGAGCCGCCAGTGGCGATATTCGCGGGTCACGTCGAACGTGATAAGTTCCGATTCTTTGAGATTGAGCATGCGGTGTGAACCCTCCCCACGAGGGTGGTGTCGGTACAAGGATTATACTTCCGGCTGCATACGTATAATTCGACGAGTGCGGAGCGGGTTGGGTGGAAGCTAGTTGGGTGGTCACAAAGTTGACAAGCGCAGGGCGGGGCGAGTGGCGCTGAGCCTCACGATCCTCGTCGGCACCATGACCGGTACGGCCGAGATGGTGGCGCAGGAGGTGCAAACCGCCCTGGAAGCGGCCGGGCAGGAGGTGTTTATCCGCATGATGGACGAACTCGATGCCAGCATTTTTCACCCCGGCGGCACTTTCTTGATCTGCACGTCTACGTACGGCCAGGGAGATGTCCCCGACAACGCGCAGGCACTCTACGCCAGCCTCGAAGCCGAGCGCCCCGACCTCGCGGCGGTGACCTACGGCGTGATTGCCCTCGGCGACCTCACCTACAAAGACACGTTCTGCGAAGGCGGGATACGTTTCGACAACTTGCTGACCGAACTCGGGGCGCGTCGGGTGGGCGAGATTCTGAAACACGACGCCAGCTCCGGCACGCTGCCGGAAGAGATTGCCGCCCAGTGGATCGTTCCCTGGGCCGAACAAGCCATGGCGGCATCCATCGATGCGCTGACTGGAAAAACCACCGACGCGACCGCTGAATGAACTTCCATCAATGACGACAGAACTGGAACAACAATTCGACGAAGTTGTAGTGGACGGCAATCGTCTGGAGACGCTGCGGATCGAACCGGTCGATGCGACCGATGAAACCATCGTGATGTTGCACGAGGGATTGGGCTCGATCGCGCTGTGGAGGGACTTCCCGCAGCGGCTAGCGGCGCGTACCCGATGTCGAGTGCTGGTGTACTCGCGTTATGGCCATGGGAATTCCGGGACGCTGGCGGAGAAGCGGCCGGTTGACTTCATGCACCACGAGGGTGAAGTAGTGCTGCCGGAGTTGCTCGACAAGCTGAACATTGAGCATCCTATACTATTGGGCCACAGCGATGGCGGCTCGATCGCGCTGATCTTTGCCGGTAGGCATCCTGACCGGGCGCGGGCCCTGATTCTCGAAGCGCCGCATGTCTTTGTCGAAGATCTCAGCGTGGCCAGCATTGCCGCTGCCAAAGTCGCTTACGAGACCACGAACTTTCGCAGCATGTTGGGCATCTACCATTTCGACGTGGATGCGACCTTCTGGGGATGGAACCTCATCTGGCTCGATCCGCGTTTTCGCTCGTGGAACATCGAGTCGTACCTGGAGTCGATCCGCTGCCCGATTCTGTGCATTCAGGGCGAAGAGGACGAATATGGCACGCGGGCGCAGCTGGATGCGATCCGGGCGCGGGTTACGGAGACGGAGATATTTATGCTGCCCGAATGCAAGCATTCGCCTCATCGCGATCAGCGGGAGGCAACTCTGGAAAAGATGGCGGAGTTTGTGGAGAGGGTGGCGTCGCCATCTGGAAGCGTGCTAAAGCAAAATTGATCGCGCGCAAAGGGGTCCTTCGACTCCGCTCCCTGCGGTCGCTCCGCTCAGGATGACAGCGCGTGAGGGAGTCGGCGCTCCCGACGAAAGTCAACAGCAGACCACGGATTTGCACGGATGACACGGATCGGTTAGGGCAGCGGCATCAAATCGCGAATCGCAGGAAGGAATGCAATGGCGGAATGGGTTCACACCTTCAAGGGCGCAGTGCTGGCCTCAGAATACGATTTCACCAGTCACATGAACTCGCAGATGTACGTGTCGCGCTTCGACCAGGCGACATGGTTCCTGCTGCGCTCCATCGGAGTCACCCCGGTGTCGATGAAGCAACAGAACCTGCGCATCGCCATTGTGCGGCAGAACTACCAGTTTCTCGAAGAGTTGCGCGGCGGAGAACTGGTTGAAATCAAAAGCGGTTTCCTCGCGGTGGGCGAAAAGTATTTCCGCTTCCTGCACCAGATGTATGACGCCGAGAGCGGCAAAATGGTTGCGACCTGCGACAGTGTCGCAGTTCGGGCCAGCCTGGAAACCGGCAAGAGCGTCCCTCTCACCGTCGAGCTTCAGGACAGGGCCAAGCACTACCTGGTGACTCCGAATGTGCCGCGGGATGAGGCGATTGGGTAAGTTCACAACTTACTAAGTTTCGAAATACAGACACTGTTTTTCCACGTATGGCCGTGCAACGGGGTACGCAGATTCATTTTCCCAACATTTCTCAAAAGGTGGGAAAGGATGGGGCACCCAGATTCTTGTCAGAGGAAAGTCGAAAGACCCACCCAATCAAAGGCGGCTTGCGTGGCGCACCCGGCTATCCGTTTACTCGTCGACCAATTCTTGGGATACCCATTCAGATCCGGGATTCGAGGGTTCCTTTAGATATCTCTCGACTCTTTCGAACTGCTGGGCTGTGATTTCACCGATCGGGACCTTAACCTCCGTGAGCCACTTGGCAAAGGAAGGCATCGCAGTATCCACCATGCACTGGAAAATCTTTCCAGCCTCCCGATGCGCTGGTAGTGCCGCAGCATAAAACAGAAGCCACATCACTATGCCAAATACCAGAAGGAATGCAGACGCTTTCGGTCCTGCGCCCAAAACCACGAAAACCAGTCGATGGGAGATTCTCCCTATTCCAAATCCCGCCAGCGTGACTGCGTGGAGAACCGCCACAATCGCCCCGGAGAAAGACGCCAATATCAGACTTTCGGCGAAACCGTATTTCTCCGCAAACTCTTTTCGAGTCTCTTGGGGAGCAAGACTCAGTAAATGAAACCAGTAGAAGACCCCATCCACACCATATCTCGATTCCGGGTAAAGCTCATAACTTGCGACGATATTCCCGAGGCGAGTTGGCCGTTCGGAGAAATATTCCATGGAACCGTCAGCCTGCCGACGAACGGGGAAATCAAGTAATGCCTCGTAGGCTTTGTTCAGCTCCATGTCTTGCGATTCTGATCGAGAAGACAAGGCAGCAAGCTCGCGTCGAGTTTCAGTTAACTTTCTAACGCGACGCTGGTTCAGGCGGCCCGCAGGTTTCGTCAGCCACTGAATGCGAAATCCTTCGTACACGTAATAAATCCATTGGATCGCGCTACTCGCGACCATTCCCAAGAAAATAATCTCGACCACCATGAGCACAGCTGGATCCACTCCGTACAAGGAAATGCCAGGAGATGCCCATCTAGCGATCAGCGGATGAATACCAATGGTGAGAACGATTCCCGGCAGCACAATGCGACGGAACGTTTCGGATGCAAACGCTTCTTCGACCGGTTTCATTGGCGGATATCTGGATCTTCGTCGACCGCTGAGGCTAGGGGCATATCAGCTAATAATGTCTTGCTCTCCCCTACTTCTTTGGCGGAGTCGGAGGTCTGTGCGGCCCGGGTGACGGTGACGGGGGCCGTGGATCAGTTGGCTTCGGCGTACCCGGGACATGGGGCTGTCTGTGTGGGCTGTCCCTTGTCGGTATCGGTGCCGGGTCTCTCAATGGAAAGGTTGTTTCCGCAGTTCGAGTAGCCATGTTCTCTCCTAAACCTGAATGTTAGACATGCTCTGGCAAAGATGCGCTCAGTATACTCCGCGCATTGTTGGATGATGGTCCCTTCCCGTCACGGGTTGGAAAGTGCGGGACATCGTGTCATCCAACAAGTTACGGTGCGAGCGTATCGATCGTGGGCGCGGGATGGACGGCCAAGGTACCGTGAGCGCCGAAACCCGATGTGCGACTCTCCTCCAAGAGGATAGTCACACCAAGTCCGACTGTCCCGTCGCGGTTACCACGCTTGCCCATTCTTCCGCCGACAACCGTTTGCGGCAGACGGTCGCCATCGGGATCGGCACATGGATGAACATGCCGTGTTGCAACCCGACGATCATGTCGGTCTTGCCCGCCATGGCGGCGTGCACTGCGTTACGCGCGAAGGAATCGCACAGCACCGAATCGACCGTCGACGCCGGAACGCTGCGAATGTAGTAGCTGGGATCGATGTAGCGAAGGGTGACCGGCAGGCGCTGCTTTTCGAAATGCTCCTTGATCCTCTCCTTCAGGAACAATCCAATGTCACGGTGCTTGAGGTTGCCCGACGCATCGCGCTCTTCCGACGGCGGCATCAGGTCCTGACCGGCGCCTTCGGCGACCACGATCAGGGCGTGATGGCGTTCCAGCAGGCGGCGGTGCAGCGCAGCCAGCAGTCCTCCATCGCCTTCGAGCTTGAAGGGCGATTCCGGGACGAGCGCGAAGTTGACTTCCTGGCTGGCCAGCGTCGCACCGGACGCAATGAAGCCCGAGTCGCGGCCCATGACCTTTACAATGCTGACGCCGTTCAACGCGCACTGCGCCTCGACGTGCGCAGAATCAATGATGTCCTTGGCGCGCGCGATGGCCGTGAAGTAGCCGAACGAGCGGTTCACGAACATCACGTCATCGTCGATGGTCTTGGGAATGCCAATCACCGAGATCTTCAGATTGCGTCGCTTCACTTCTTCGGCGATGCCGTGAGCTCCGCGCTGCGTGCCGTCGCCTCCTACCGCGAACAGGATGTTGATGCCGCGCTGCTCGAGCACGTCAACGATGATGTCGGCGCTCACCGGCCCGCGCGACGAACCCAGCAGCGTGCCGCCGCGCTGGTGAATGTCATTGACCATTTCGGTGTTCAGCCAGACCGGGGATGCCGCCGCTTCCGGAGCGAACCCCGAAAATCCGTAGCGGATGCCCAGCACCGCATTCACACCGTAGTGAAAATGCAACTGTAGGTACACCGAGCGAATGACGTTGTTCAGGCCAGGACACAGGCCGCCGCAGGTCACGATAGCGGCCTTGGTGTGGGCGGGATCGAAGAAGATTTTTTCGCGCGGCCCTGCCTTCTCGAAGAGCTGCACCGGAGCATCCACGGTGGTATCGACCTCGGCAGGATAGAGGACATGCATGCTGTCGGTGACGAAGGTACCTTCCATCCCGTCGCGTGCGTCCCGCCGGAGTGGTGAGGGCTGTTCACAGGGCCCGAGGTTCGGAATGACGATCTTTTCTTTTTCGCTCATGGAAGTTCCGTTCGCCCGCACAGGTAGACACAGTTGAGCGCCATATTGGGTTATGCGGGGCTTGCTCTTACGATAAATGAAAGCGGCGAATCATGCTGCCTGGAAAGTCATTCAGGGGATATAGACGCGCTGAAATGGGAATCAACATGGAAGGCTTGCCGCAGCGGTCTTTCCAGGGTGAGGACGGGGAGTTAAGATGAAGGCATGGCCCCCGACCAAAAGGCTTCGCAAGAGAACTCGAAGCAGAACCCAAATGCCGTGGAGTATGTCGCCGAGGCGCATCGCCGCCTGACATTGCTTCGCCAGGAACTGGACAAGCATCCCGACCTGGAGGCCGCCATTGAGCGGCTGGAACTGGCGCTGAGCGTACTTACCACCAAGACGGGTGGAATGCTGTAATTAGCTGAAGAGCAGTTCCTTGGCGCGCTGCGACGCTTTCACTACCGCCTTGATCAGCGTCACGCGCAAACCACCTTCTTCCAGCTCGAGAATTCCATCGACCGTGCAGCCTGCGGGGGTGGCCACGGCATCCTTCAGCAGCGCGGGGTGGTCGCCGGTTTCGAGCATCATCTTGGCCGAGCCCATCACGGTTTGTCCGGCCAGCTTCATCGCGATATCTCGCGGAAGTCCGACCTTTACGCCGCCCTCAGCGAGCGACTCCAGAACCATGAAGATGTACGCCGGCCCGCTGGCGGAGAGGCCAGTGACCGCGTCCATGTGTTTTTCGTCCACGCGCAGCGTTTCGCCTACGGTGTCAAACAGGCGGTGCACGATGTCGAGGTCGGCGGGCTTCACCGCGGTGCCGCAACAGAACGCCGTCATGCCCGCACCCACCCTCGAAGGAGTGTTGGGCATGGCGCGAACCACCGGAATCCCGGCTTTGATGCGCTGCTCGATGTATGCCGTGGGCACCGAAGCGGCGATGGAAATGACGAGCTGATGCTCGCTCAGTTCGGCTTCAATCTCGCGCACCACCTCGCCCAGCGTCTGCGGCTTCACGCACAGCAGGATGACGTCGGCGTCCTTGACGGCGGCGCGGTTGTCGGTCGTGACCTTTACGCCGAATTTCGATGAAAGGGCACTGGCGCGTTCGCCGTGATTCACTGTGGCCACGATGTTCTCGGGCCTGGCGACGTTTTGGGCGCAAAAAGCCTGGAGCAGGATGCTGCCCATTTTGCCGAGTCCGAGAATGGCGAGGCGGGGCGATCGAACTGTTGAGGACACGGTGAGGTTCCTGGCGTACGGATTCCGGTTGTCCGGTGTAACTGCGATTGTAAATTGCGCTGCGCGCATTGCGAAATGAATGCCGTACACTGATGGATCGATCAATCACCCTTATAGAGGAGTTTCTATGAGTCAAACGATGCGCCACATCGCGATTGTTCTAACCGTTTGCACCGCTACAGTCTGTCTTGCGCAGGAGCCGACCGCAGTCAAAGATCCCAAAGCGCAGGCGTGGTCGGCGCTATATGCAGGTCTGTCGGACGGCAGCCTGGAGAAACGAACCACAGCAGTGCAGGTGCTGGGCCTGCTGCCCGACGATCCGAAAGCGGAAGAGGCCGCCCTCAACGCGCTGAAGGACGACAAGCCCGATGTGCGTGCCGCAGCCGCCCAGGCTCTCGGCGACATGAAGGCCAAAGGCGCCACGAGCCGGCTGCTTGAGATGTACACCGATAAGGACGCAGGCGTGATCATTGCGGCGGCGCATGCGTTGATCGAGCTGGGCGACAAACGCGGCTACAACGTCTATTACGCCGTCCTCACCGGCGAAATGAAGAGCGGCGCGGGCCTGATGGCTGAACAGAAGAAAATGCTGAACGATCCCAAGAAGCTGGCGCAGTTCGGCTTCGAACAGGGAATCGGGTTCATTCCCTTTGCGGGCATGGGTTACGGCGCATTCAAAATGGTGACCAAGGACACGACCTCACCGGTTCTGGCGGCGGCGGCACTGGTGCTGGCGAAAGACCCCGACCCCAAGAGCGGAGAGGCTCTGGCCGACGCTGCCCAGGGCAACAAAAGTTGGATCGTACGCGCAGCGGCCCTTAACGCCATCGCCCTCCGAGGCGAGACCTCCCTGCTGCCGGCCGCCGAATCGGGCTTGCAGGACGAGAAGGAAGAGGTCCGCTACTCCGCGGCAGCGGCGGTCATTCACTTGACCGATTTGAGCGCGCGTCGCGCGCCGGCGCCGCGTAAGGCTCCGGCGGCGAAACCCGCGCCGAAAAAGAAGTAGGGGATTCATATGGTAAAGATGAAATTCCGCCTTGCAGATGTTTGCGTGGCGGTTGCGCTTTGCTCAGTGTTCATCCGGACCGCAGCGGCGCAGCAGTTTCCCCGACTGCAGGAAGAGAACCTCGCCGGACAGCAAGTGGTGCTTCCCGACGCCGCGTCGGGCAAAGTGGCGATACTGGTGTTCGGGTTTACGAAAGCTTCGCAAAACACCACCGGAGCCTGGATGAAGCGCCTCGAGCCTGACTTCGGCAAGTCCGCCGGCATCGCGCTGTACCAACTGCCCGTGCTGGAGGAGGCACCGCGAATTCTCCACGGCATGATCGTGTCGGGGATGAAGAAGGGCGTGGCCGAGAACCTGCGCCCCAACTTCATTCCCGTGATGCACAACGAGGCCGAACTCAAGAAGCTGGTCGGCTACAAAGAGGCCGACGACGCCTACATAGTCGTACTGGACCGTAGCGGAGCCGTCGCCTTCCAGACGCACGGAGCGACTCCCGACGCAAATTACGCCCAACTCCATACCAGGGTCGAGAGCTTGCTGAAGTAGCCATTGCGGCTCCACGACGGGGCGGTCCGTGGAGAGTCCAGCGTGTAAATTCGCCGTCGAATTGGCCGGGAAAAGCCGCATCTGCCACCAACGGGGCAGATTGTTTCGGCATAGCGGTGCGATATAATCGGCAGCCTTGCAGAATTCTACCTGCATCCTCTGATGCACTGTCTCCAGGAGGCCGATCCGGTGACGCGCCGTTTCTGTGTCGCTGCTCTGATCCTTGCGCTGTTGCAAACGGGCAGTGCTGCCAATCCTCCCGCCACATCCTCCGCAAACATGGACGGCTACTCGCCGGCACACTCGACAACGGAGCGCGATTGGGAGACGAAGTTTCGAAACATTCCCGATCCCAAGAGCCTGCGCGACACCATGCAGCGGCTGAGCGCGCGCCCGCACCACGTCGGATCGCCGTATGACAAGGACAACGCCGAGTGGCTGCTGGCGAAGTTCAAGGAGTACGGGTTCGACGCGCAGATCGAGACTTTTTACGTCTTGTTCCCCACCCCCAAAGAGCGCGTGGTCGAGTTGCTGGAGCCCACTCATTTCGTGGCGAAGCTGCAGGAGCCGCCTCTCGCTGTCGATCCCACGTCGCAGCAGACCGCGGAGCAATTGCCCACGTACAACGCGTATTCGAAGGATGGCGACGTAACCGCTCCGCTGGTGTACGTGAACTACGGGGTGCGCGAAGACTACGAGCAGCTCGATCGCCTGGGCGTGTCGGTGAAGGGAGCGATCGTGATCGCGCGCTACGGTGGCGCGTGGCGCGGCATCAAGCCCAAGGTGGCCGCCGAGCATGGCGCGGTCGGCTGCATCATCTACTCTGATCCGCGAGATGACGGCTACTTCGAGGGACAATATTTCCCCACCGGGCCCTTCCGTCCGGAGGATGGTGTGCAACGCGGCAGCGTGATGGACACCGAGTATCCCGGCGATCCGTTGACTCCGGGCGTGGGCGCGACCAAGGATGCGAAGCGCCTGGACATCACCGAGGCCAAGACGATCACGACCATACCGGTGCTACCCATTTCGTATGGCGACGCGCAACCGTTGCTGGCGGCGATCACCGGCGCGGTGGCTCCGGAAGGCTGGCGCGGCGCACTGCCCATCACGTATCACGTGGGGCCGGGCCCGGCGAAAGTTCACCTCGTGGTTAAGTCGAATTGGGACGTCAAGCCGATTTACGACGTGATCTCAAAAATTCCAGGCAGTGAGGCACCCGACCAGTGGGTGATTCGCGGCAACCATCACGATGCGTGGGTGAACGGGGCCGAAGACCCAGTGTCGGGCATGTCGGCGGTTTTGGAGGAGGCGCGCGCCCTGGGCGAGCTGATGAAGCAGGGTTGGCGTCCCAAGCGCACCATCATTTATTGCGCGTGGGATGGTGAAGAGCCCGGGCTGC
>Ga0209039_10002204_pt1 | contig 16871 bp, 15 predicted proteins | sample BogFormECP12_OM1_FD_188238 | JGI IMG/M metagenome (GOLD analysis project Ga0209039, IMG submission 188238) | Bog forest soil microbial communities from Calvert Island, British Columbia, Canada - ECP12_OM1 (SPAdes) (version 2) | ecosystem: Environmental > Aquatic > Freshwater > Wetlands > Bog ... | reverse complement strand
CATCGCCGTCATTCCGAGCGAAGCGAGGAATCCCTCTTCGATCAAAACACTAAGAAAAGAGAGATTCCTCACTTCGCAGACTCCGTTCGGAATGACGAATTCGGGGTTTTTCAGAAAGCTGTTAGAGGGATGGAGCGTCGTTCGTTCGCACGCTTTCATTCGGAGACAAATCGGGCGCATGCTCCTGAGCATACTGGATCATGGCGCGGAGATTTTCCGGCGGGGTGTACGGCGAAAGCTCGCAGCCCGCTCCCACAATGTGATAGCGCCCGCAAGCTTCGTGACACTTGCGGGCCGCGGCGCTGACCCTCTCGGGATTCCCCTCGATCAGGTCCGTGATGGTGGCGACGTTGCCCAGGATCACGCGATTCGGGCCAAGGGCGGCCCTCGCCGCCGCCAGATTCACCGGAGAATCCAACTCATAGATATCGACAGGCAAGGTGGCCATTTGCGAGATGAGCCGGTCTGTGGTTCCGCACATGTGCAGGCGAAGGATGGTCTCCGGATGGCTGTTGCGGATCGATTCCAGGACGCGGCACTGCCAGGGAAGCAGAAAATCGCCGTAGTTCCGCGGTCCGATCATGCTTGCCGCGGCGTCACTCATGCCGATCGTATCGACGCCCGCTGCGATTTGTGCGGCGGCATAGACGATCGCGACTTCCGAAGTGAAATCCATGAGGTCCCGGACGAACGCCGGATCATCGTGAAAGTCCGTCATAATCCGGTTTAAGCCGCGCAGTTCGGCAGCGAGCGCCAGAGGCCCCTCGATCCATCCGACGATGGATGTCCCGCCGCGCAATTCCCGCTTGCAGATTTCAATCGCATGGATGCGGTCGTGCATGCGGCCACCGCCCAGAGGGTCGGGGATTTTGAATTTCTGTAGCCGAGTCTTGTCGAGCAGGGCGGCGCACTCTTCGCGGATGGCGGGCCCCTGGTTTTCAAACCAGCCGACGCTGTCTTCGCCGGCGATGTCAATCACTTCGCGGGCGGGATCGGAACACATCAAAACGCAGTCAATGCCGAAATCTCTGACGACCTTGAGCTGTGCTTCGGCCATGATGCGGCCGTCCTTGGTGTAGTCGATGTACCGGAAACCCGCGTGCTTCGCGGCGAACATCATCACCATGGGTTGCGCAGGCAAGTGGTCCACGGGCTTACCCGCGATAACGCCTCGAACTCGATCGATAGAATGCACGATTAGTTTTCCAGACCGCCACAGCATCGCGCCAGGCCCGCCCAAGGATATCTCTCAACTTAGTGGCACCTTTTCGGGCATATTTCCAAACTGCCAGGCGGATCCAGGACGAAAATCTTAGCGGGTGACCTTTCGCGACTCGTGTATGAAAATTCCATGGTATCGTCCATATGTCAAATGCAATGGTGACTGATCGTGATGAGATGACAGACGGTTGGCAGGGGCCGTAAAGACAAGCTGGCAGATATGTCGGCCTGTGGAACTCGACTAGGATATGGCGACGTTTGGAACCTGCAAATTCCCAACCCACAACCCAACCGACAATTCGTGTTTTGGTAAAACGATTAGATAGCGCTTTGCCGATTACTGACCGACTCGAGGGGCAGAGCGCCTGGCGAGCGGAGAGTCCGAATATCCCGCATGGGTGGCTGGCCGAAGAGACGGCTGTATTCGCGATTGAATTGACTGGCGCTTTCGTATCCGACCTCAAAGGCCGCAGAGGCGGCGTCCAGACCATCAATGAGCATGCGTCCCCGCGCTGCCTGCAACCGTAGCTGCTTCTGATACTGAAGAGGACTCATGGCGGTCAGCGCCCGGAAATGATGGTGCAGCGTGGACAGGCCCATACCCGCGATTTGTGCGAGCTGTTCCACCCGTAGCGGCTTCGCGTAGTTTGCCTTGATCCAGGCAATCGCTTTTGCCGTCCGGTGGCTCTGATCTCCCAGCGTTGCAATCGCTCGAAGGCGTGCACCTTCCGGCCCCCGAAGGATTCGGTAAATGATCTCGCGTTGAATCAGGCCGCTCAGAAAGGGAATGTCCTGCGGTGTGGTGAGCAAGTCCACGAGCCGGCAGCATGCATCGAGCAACTCGGCCGTGGTCTCACCCGTTGCCATGGCAGGGTTGTCAGACGGCACCTCGGGCGCCTGAATCTCCTCCCGGCTCAGAAGCTCGCGGACTATCGGCATTTCGAGCTTGAGCACGAAACAGAGAAAGGGCACCTCCTCGCTTGCCTCGATTACGTTGCAGATGACTGGCAAATCGAGCGAGGTCAGCAAGTAGCGCGACTCGTCGAAGATAAACGTGGTTCCGGCGAGGTCTGCCCGCTTGCGACCCTGCGCGACCACGGCCAGGCTCGGCTCGTAGGTCGCTGTGGCCGGTGCCGTGGGGGCGGTCCGCCGGGAGAGCAGCAAGCCGGGAACGTCGGTTATCAGTCGCTCTTTGGACCCAATGAAAAAGGCAATCTTGCGAGCCAGCTCGGTGCGCAATTCGCGCGCTCGGTTTGATAGCAGAGAGGCGCTTTTGCCGTGGTTTTTCACTATAAAGGTTACCTTTGTCCCTTACCTAAGATAGCCGCTCGGCTCTGGATACACCAATGATTATTCACATAGCGAGAGGAATAGGCAATAAATCGGGAGGATTGGGCTACCGCTCCCGTGGCGTTTGGTCCTAATCTCGGGATGAGAGAAACGGTTCGGAAGGAGATGCAATGCAAAAGCGCAAACTTGGAAAAAGCAACTTAGAAGTGTCGGCGATCGGCCTTGGCTGCATGGGCATGAGCTTTGGTTACGGTCCGGCTGCGGACAAAAAGGAGATGATCTCTCTGATTCGGTTGGCCGTCGAACGCGGCGTAACGTTCTTCGACACCGCCGAAGCCTACGGTCCTTTCACAAATGAAGAACTCGTGGGCGAAGCGCTGGCTCCCGTTCGTGACCGGGTGGTGATCGCCACCAAGTTTGGGTTTAAATTTGATCCGATCACGAGCAAACAGGACGGATTGGACAGTCGTCCAGAACACATCAAGGAGGTCGCCGAGGCCTCGCTCAAGCGCCTCAAGGTCGATGCCATTGATCTGTTCTATCAGCACCGCGTCGATCCGGATGTGCCGATTGAAGACGTAGCGGGCGCGGTGAAGGAACTGATCCAGCAAGGCAAGGTGAAGCACTTCGGCCTTTCGGAAGCGGGCGCACAGACCATCCGCCGCGCACATGCGGTGCAGCCCGTCACGGCGCTCCAGAGCGAGTATTCTCTGTGGTGGAGAGAGCCCGAAGCGGAAATCATTCCCACGCTCGAAGCGCTCGGGATTGGATTCGTTCCGTTCAGCCCGCTGGGAAAGGGTTTCCTTACTGGGGCGATCAAGGAAGATACGAAGTTCGACAAGACCGATTTCCGCAACATCGTTCCCCGTTTCACCGAAGATAACCGGAAGGCGAATCAGGCGATGGTCGATCTGATCGACAAGTTCGCAAAACAGAAAAAGGCGACGCCTGCCCAGATCGCCCTCGCCTGGCTGCTGGCCCAGAAGCCGTGGATAGTTCCCATCCCGGGTACGACCAAGCCGCATCGACTCGAAGAGAACATCGGAGCTGCTGCTGTCGAACTTACGCCCGCTGATGTCCGGGAGCTCGAAAGCGCAGCCTCAGAGATCGCGGTGCAAGGTGCCCGGTACCCCGAAGCACTGCAGAAATTAGTGGGCCGATAGAAAACACGCTGTGAACCGTATTACGACAGCTCATCATCGCAAGGAGAACGGCAATGGCCCCTAATGAGCATGCACAAAAAAACCACGACGAGCTTTTTCCCGCACACGTCTCGACCCTGGCGGTGACTGATCCTGAGCTAATCGAGATCTTCGACAACTTTGCCTTCGATGAAGTGCTCCGTCACGGCAAACTGGACATTCGGACACGACTGATGGTCCAGCTCGCGTCGATTATTGCCTCCCAGTCGGTGCGCGAGTACCGAGCCATGCTCGGCGCAGCGCTCAACGTCGGGGTCACTCCGGTTCAGGTTAAGGAGATCGTGTACCAGGCGGTGCCGTACTTAGGGATCGCCAAGGTTTTCGACTTCATCCACGCCACCAATGAAGTTCTCGCCGAGCGAGGCATCAAACTACCCTTACCGGGCCAGTCCACGACGACGCCGGAGAACCGTGCGGAGAAGGGTCTCGCAGTTCAGAAGCAGATCATCGGTAGCGATGCCGTGGAGAAACTTTATGCCTCGGCTCCCGCAGACGAGCAGCACATCCAACGCTATCTCTCTGCCAACTGCTTCGGAGATTATTACACGCGCACGGGCATCGACGTACCCACACGCGAGCTGCTCACCTTCAGCATGCTTGTCGCGCTCGGTGGATGCGAACCGCAGGTCAGGGGCCATGTCGCGGCGAACCTCCATGTCGGCAATGACCGCGCACGGCTGATCGATGTCTTGACGCAGCTGCTCCCGTTCATCGGCTATCCCCGAACACTGAACGCCTTGAAATGCCTGAATGAAGTGGCCCCGGAGTAATGGACGATGATTGGCAGCGCCGTCAGAACCTGCCCGGTCGTTGATCTTTCAAACCCAAGGGCAAACAAGGAGACGCCAAATGGAAATTAAACGAAGCGGTTCGCAGCCTTCCGGCAAGGGACCGGCAGAGTATTTTACCGGTGCCGTGCGCGTTGACCCGCTCTTCAACGCGCCCTCTCCAGCGCGTGTTTTGGGGGCGAGCGTCACCTTTGAGCCGGGCGCGCGTACAGCTTGGCACACCCATCCGCTGGGACAGACCCTGATGGTGACAGCCGGTTGCGGCTGGGCACAGCGTTGGGGTGAACCGGTCGAGGAAATCCGACCGGGTGATGTGATTTGGTTCTCTCCAGGTGAGAAGCACTGGCATGGCGCTATGCCAACCATTGCCATGACGCATATCGCCATAGTGGAGCAGCTTGACGGCAAGTCGGCTGACTGGATGGAACAAGTCAGCGACAAACAATACCAAGGAGCTAACACCCATGTATAAAAGTAAAGCTTACTCCGCTGCCAGCGCAACATCGCCGCTAGCCGGCACGACAATTACTCGGCGCGATCCAACCGAGCACGATGTGCAGATGGAAATCCTTTTTTGCGGCATCTGCCACTCTGACCTCCATTCGGTCCGAAACGAGTGGAGCGAATTCATGCCGACTGTTTACCCGATTGTTCCGGGCCATGAAATCGTCGGGCGTGTCATGAAGGTCGGCTCAGCGGTTACCAAGTACAAGCCGGGCGATCTCGCCGCAGTCGGCTGCCTGGTCGATTCCGATCGGATCTGTCCCCGGTGTAAGGCCGGGCTTGAGAACTTCTGCCCGAACCTGACGCTCACCTTCAACTCTCCAGACAAGCATCTCGGAGGCGTAACCTACGGTGGCTACTGCGATAGTATCGTCGTCGACGAGCGCTTTGTCCTGCGAGTCCCATCGAATCTTAATCTGGCCGGGGCCGCACCTCTCCTCTGCGCAGGCATTACAACCTACTCTCCCATGCGCCGCTGGGGGGTTACCAAGGGCAAGAAGGTTGGCGTAGTCGGTCTCGGCGGACTCGGCCACATGGGCGTCAAGATTGCACATGCGCTGGGAGCGCACGTGGTCGTCTTCACTACGTCACCTAATAAGAAGGAGGACGCTCTTCGTCTCGGTGCTGACGAAGTAGTCGTCTCGCGCAATGCCGATGAGATGAAGAGGCATGCGGGCAGCTTCGATTTCATCCTCGATGCTGTTTCAGCCGACCACGACATCAATGCCTATCTGAACCTGCTGGGTCTGAACGGCAACCTCACCATTGTCGGGGCTCCGGCGAAACCCCTCCCCGTATCGGCCTTCAGCCTCATCTTCGGCAATCGCAATTTCTCCGGGTCAAACATTGGTGGTTTACCGGAGACCCAGGAAATGCTCGATTTCTGCGGTGAACACAACATCACCGCCGATGTTGAAGTCATCCCGATCCAGAAGGTCAACGAAGCTTACGAGCGAATGCTTAAGTCGGACGTGAAGTACCGCTTCTCGATTGACATGGCTTCTCTTAAAGCTTAGTAAGGCAGGGAGGATATGCGTGTCGGGGTTGGTGGGCGGCAAGCTCGGAACGATCTTCGCACGGGCCGAGCATGAAATCGTGTTCAGCTACGCGCGGAGCAACGACAAACTCAAGAGACTGGCACGTCACGAACTCATAGTTGCAAGAGTAATAAGCGATTCTCGATCAGCGCACAAACTCGTGCCGAGGTTGCTCATCCATAAATGAATTCGTGCTCTTGGGGCAGGCTGCCCAGCTTCGGCGGCAGGTCTTCCATTGGGCCCATCCACTGGAGCTCCCGGTCGATGTCCGTATGGAGCCGATATTTCTTCTGGACGGAGGCGATTGAAGAGCCGATGACGTCAATCTTCGACAAGTCATACTGACCGAGTCCCATTTGACCACAGTAAACGAGGTAACCGGGCCACTGGCTGTCAATTTTCATTGCTTCGAGACCGACACGATCCGCAGCGATGTAGTCCGTTGAAGCGATTGCCAGGCGTGAATTAACCGGAGTGCCCGAGGTGGGGCCGTTGCCTTCCATACCTTCGTGGCCGTCGATGACGGTCGCGCCCCAGAAAGGCCGCATCTTCTGTGCGGTGAGGAGAATGTTGTATTGCATCTGGCGGACACCGACGTGGTACTTGCGCTTATCGCTCCAGTGACCGTCGCCGGGAGCGCTGTGGAGAGGCGCGCCCAACGTCATATTCTTCACGGACAAGGAAGCGACAGCGGCGTTGTGGGTCTTCATGACCGCGCAACAAATAATATAAGCATCGGGATCGAAGAGCCTGGCAGCCAAACGAACGGGAGTAATGTGCAGGTCAAAGTCAATCAGGGTGTGGGTCTCATATTTCGCTTCCCGGTTGAGATCCAGCAAGCTCAATTGGTGCGAGCGCCATTCCTTCTCAAGAGGCTTGTAGCCGAGGTTGTCATAACCCTGGAGAGTGTCGCCAGCCGAGGATTCAGCAACCATCACCGGACCACGGAAACGCGGCGCGAGATAATCCAGAATCCCGTTGATTGCGTCCACATGAGTGGATGCCAACTGCTTTTCGGTTGAGACGTTGTTGGGCTTGATGAGGACGTACTTCTTGCGCTGAAGTCCGGCCTTAACCTCTGAATCGATGCTCACCAGGGCATCGAAAACGTTCTTGCGCCGGTTGTCACCGTGAGTAAGCGCAACCTTGGAACGTTCCGAGAAGGGAAAGATGGGCGGCGCGGTGGTCGCCGGAGAGGTTCCTCCGGGCGAATCCGGGGAAAATGGCTGCGACCCGTTTGAACTTTTGGAGCACAAAAGGACGCCTGCGGCCCCTGCAAGCTGGAAAAAGTGTCTTCGTGAAAAATCCACTGTGTCCTCCGTCACATCCATCATATACAGCTAGGGTATCTTCAGTGTAGACGGCGGAATGGAGGATTCCTATGACATTCGACACATCGCGGCGTGGTTTTTTATCTGCCGGCTTGGCTCTGCCACTGGTCCGGCTGAGCAGCAAAATAGGACTGTTTCAGTCCCCGATTGCCCCTGCAGGAGCGAATTCCCCAGTTAAGCTGGACTACCGAACCCTTGGCAAAACGGGGTTGAAAGTGACAACGCTAGGATTCGGCTGCATGATCACTTCCGATCCGAGTGTGATCACGCGGGCCGCGGACCTTGGAATCAACTATTTCGACACGGCACGCGTCTACCAGCATGGCAACAACGAGAAGATGGTGGGCGCAGCACTGAAGGGGAAGCGTAAAGAGATAGTGCTATCCACGAAGACGCCCGGAGCCGATAAGGAAGCGGCGTTGAAGGATCTCGACACCAGCTTAAAGGAACTCGGCACGGATTACGTCGACATCTGGTACCTGCACGGCAAGGACAGCCCGGCCGAGGTTCACGACGACTTGATTGAAGCGCAGCAGATCGCAAAGAAGCAGGGGAAAATCCGCTTCGCCGGCGTGAGCACACATACGGGCCAGAAGGAACTATTGCCCTGGCTGGCACAGAAGGGCGTGTTCGACGTGGTTCTGGTGGCGTACAACTTCACGATGGATAGCGGCATGGAACAGGCGGTGGAAGCCGCGGCCAAGGGCAATCTGGGCGTTGTGGGAATGAAAGTGATGGCCGGGGGCTTCCGCAGCCTGAAACAGGGAGATCCCAATTTCGAGAAACTTCATCGCCAAGGCGCCATGCTTTCGGCGCTGAAGTGGACGCTGAAGAACCCGAATGTGACGACAACCATACCGAGCATGACGGACATGGACCAGTTGGAAGACAATCTGAAGGCGATGGCACAGCCGTTCGGCGGCGCGGACGAGAAGTTGTTGGCCACAAAGCTTGAGATCATCTCGCCGCTGTATTGCAGGTTGTGCGGCGAGTGTGAAGGCACTTGCGCGAAAGGACTGCCGATCCAGGATACGCTGCGGTTCCTGACGTACGCCGAGGGCTACGGCCAGTTCGCGCTGGGCCGGGAACGGTTTCAGGAATTGCCGGCCGCGCAGAAGACCGTGCGTTGCGGGGATTGCGCTGAATGCACCGTTACGTGCCGTCACGGCGTGCACGTTTTTGCCCGCATGAGCCGCGCCCAAGAACTGTTTGCATGAGAATGAAATTCGTTCTGCCGCTGGTGCTTCTGTTTGCAAGCGCAGCAGGCGCGCAGGAATACCTGAACTGCCAACTGGTGCCGGGCTGGGAACAGTCCGGAACGAAGCGGGAGTACACCGCCGACAATCTCTACGAGTACATGGATGGCAACGCGGAAAGCTATCTGCTCTATGGATTCGTGCGCATGCAGGGTATCACCTGCACGTCTGGCCAGAAGAAGTTCGTGATCGATGTGTCAGAGATGGAGGATCCCGATCTGGCCTACGGGATGTTTGCTTCCAACCGTGATCCGAACCAAGCCATCGCGAACATAGCAATGGGCGGGCAAGTCCAGGCTCGACGCGCCAGTTTTGCAAAAGGCAAGTACTCCGTGGAAATAGCCGCGAGCCCCGAGGGCGACCATACGGCGGCACTGCAGGCTTTTGCGACAAAGATGGAGGCGCTGCTGGAAGGTCGCAGCACTCCGCCGGAGGCGCTGGACTGGTTTCCGAAGGAGAGCCTCACATCGGTGCGATTGGTTCCGGAAAGCGTGCTGGGATTGCGGCAGTTGAAGCGCGGTTACGTGGCGAAGTACGCGCAAGGACAGGCATTCATCGTTCTGGAAGCGTCGCCGGAATCGGCGGCGGAGGTATTCAAGAAAGTTCAGGCACGTTTTGCCGACGCATCGTCCGCAAAGGTTGGGGACGAGGCGTTTCAGGCAAAAACTCAGTATCTGGACGGAATCTGTATTTTCCGGAAGGGACGCTACCTGGCAGGCTACGCGAACTTGCCCGATTCCCAAGAGGCTGTGAGCCAGGCCACAAAGCTTGCCACTCGTATACCCTGAGAATGTTCAACCGATCTCAATCTGAACAGCCTGTGCCACTTCTATTTGTGGGATAGGGCTGTTCGTACCAGAATTGACTCGATGTAGCGGCAAAGGATTTTGATACGCTGGCGAACTGCCGAGCCGTTGTAGTTTTCAAAGGATTGAATGATGGGCCCCCAACCTCCTCAGCATTTATCTCCGCCCAGGATATGCGAATGGAAGTAATGCGTCTCTCCGACCGCTACCATTCGCTTAGTGCTTTGGCGCTGACGGATGGCTCTGCGGTGCACTCTGGTGCGGCTGTTGATGCGTCTGCACTTTCTGCTGTTGTTGAGCATGCTTCTGCTCGAGTTGCTGAGTTTGCTGAGCGTGGCGCTGTTCCATTTGCTGTTTTTGAGCGTCGCTGGCATTCTTCTGGGCTATTTGCTGGTGTTCTTTTTCCTGCTGTTGCTGGAGCTTCTGGTGTTCCTGATTTTGTTTGGCGGCCAGCTTGTCCTGCTGCTGTTGATACTTTTTGTCCGTTGCTGGGTTGCCCGTGCTTGTCGCCGAGTACTGATGGGACTGAACATCGGTCGCGTGGTTGTAGTTGTTGGCACGAACTTCGTTGGCATTTGGTGGACGATTTGCGTTTACGTTTGCTGCATGTTCGGGAGCTTTGTAGGGAGCTCCGGCTTCTCTGGCGGGTACGGCGCTGCCTTGGAAGTCTCCGGGCCTTGACGTTGCAGCGATCGGAGGTCTGCCGTGATTGGCAGAGGCGCGCAGCTCAGGGTTGGAACGAGCCTGTTGGATATGCTGATTTTGAGCAGCATTTGGACCCACGTGACGATCCCGGCCATAGTTTTCTTCTTCTCCAGAGGCACGTGCATTGATACCGCCGTTTCCGCCGTTGTAGCTGACCCGGTTTTCCGAGACGTTTTCGATTCGCGTGTTGTAGGTGTTGTGGATGATGGTTTCGTTCACGTGATTCACGTAGGTGTTGTAGTAGAAGCGGTCATGATCCCAGCGGCCGCCTTCGTAGCCGTGACCCCAATAGCCAAAACCATAGTTGATGCCGCCGTAAAAGCCAACGTGCGGGCCCCAATAGCCTTCGTGCCAGAAGAAGGCGCCGCCGCCCCAGCCCCAATATCCAGGAGTCCAAAGGAAGCCGACTTCGGGAGCCAAGACCCAGGTGCCGGGAACCCAGTAATAATCATCGCCGTCCCAAGCCCAATAACCGGGCGTCCAGATGTAGCCGTCTCCGGGACAGATAGGTTGCTCATAAATGGGAAGAGCAGGAGGGCCAAAAGATACTGAAATCCCGATTTGGGCGAATGAAGCAGCGGAAAGAGCCATCAATATTACCGAGAAAAGCAAGGAACGGATTACGACGAGAGTCCGCATAGTGTTTCCTTCTGCCTGCTCATCCTTATTTGCCCAGTACAGTGCGTGACTGCAGGGCGCGGATTCGAGAGGCTTGTTTGTAATTATTGCCCCGCTCCCATACTGAATACTATGCAAAAGGAGACATAAGCCGAATGGCCGTGGATTTTGTTTGCATGGTGAGAAAACAGATTGGAGCTCCGGAAATTTACGGAAACGAGAATGGATTGTGAAGCCAGACTTTGAGGATGAACACGGTAACCGGACAAATTGCGCGACTTTACGCGCACCGTTTCAAATTCAGTTTCGCAGACCACGCTTCGACACTTCCGGGCTCATTTCGTATTTACGTTCCGTTCCAGTATATTAAATGTCCAACGGCGAGGTTGGTGAGAGTTTATCGCGAAGCAAGTCACGGAGGTTTTTACTTGTCGAAGTTCGCATCCGCGGCGACTCTTTTCTGCCTATCCATGATCCTTCTTGTCGCTCCCGCAAAGAGCGGCCGCGGCACCATGCAAGTTGATTCTTCCGCCCCGGAACACCATATTCGCCTCTATCATACGCACACCGGCGAACGCATCGACATCATCTACCGGCGCGGCGACCTTTATGTTCCCGAGGCCGAAGAAGAGCTTGACCATTTCCTTTGCTCTTCGCCGCGCAGGAACCGGGAATAAGGCGGAGAGGCAGTTCGGAACGGGCGGCGCGCTTCGTAGAGTGCGGCCCGGCGCCGAATCTCCTCGGCCAGCGCAGGCGGGGCGATGAGCAGGGCGCGACGCGCTGTGAGGATAGCGGCCTCAAACTGTCCCGTTTCGGCATACGCTGCCGCCAGGGCATCCAGAGCGCCCGCGTCCTTGCCGTCGGAGGCCTGGACCGCGCGCAACGCCAATGCCACAGCTTCGTTTCCGTTTCGCATGGCATCGTCCGGCGATGTGGCCAGCACCCAGGCAGCCTGGCGAAGCGCCGGCACGTAGTCCGACACCAGCCGGATGGACTCGCGCCATTCGGAAAGAGCCGCGACGAGTTCTCCTCGCCTATAGAGCGCATCGCCAAGAATGGCGTGCGCCGCCGCCGAATTCGGCTCAAGTTCCAGCGCCTTCCGAAGCTGCGGCAGAGCCTCTTCAATCCGGCCCTGCGCCACCAGCGCCCGGCCCAGGTTTGCGTGCACTTCGGCCGACTTACCATCCAGTTCCATGGCCCGAGCGAATTCCGCTTGCGCCTCATCGGCGCGCCCGGATTCCAGGAGCACAAGCCCATAGTCGTTGTGCAGCGCGGCGTTTTCGGGAGCGGCTTCGAGCGATTGCTTCAGCTTCAATTCCCGCGCTTTCTGCAGGTGCACGGCGGCTTCCTCTCTCCGGCCCGCGAACATCAGGGTCAAGCCGAGGTTACCTTGCACAATTGCGTCATCCGGGCGGATTTCGAGCACTTGCATCCAAACCGCGCTCGCTTCCTCGAAGCGCGCCTGCTTCTGAAAGTACATGGCGCGGTCAAACAGCTTGAAGAAGTCGATCACCGGCCCGCCGAGAGCTCGCATACCGTCCGGAGGAATATTGACGAACTCCGGCAGATTCACGGCGCGATTGGCGGCGGTGGCATTCTCGATAAGGATCGCCGGGCTGTCGTTGCCGTCGTCGTCGATGTGCGTGAGATACATGCGCGTGTAGGGAGATTGGCGCTTGGAGGAAAAGACCAGCCAGCGGCCGTTGGGAGAGAAGCTGTGCCAGGAATTCATCGGCGCCGCGTTGGCGCGCAACCGCCGCGCCTCGCCGCCCGCTGCGGGCACAATGTAGAGTTCGCTGTCCGGACGCATGAGTAGTCCGTTTCGCGCCTTTACGAACACGATCCAGCGGCCGTCCGGCGAGATCTTCGGAAACGAGTTGCTCATGCCGTTCTGCGATGCGCCCCGGATTGGCTCCGGAGTGCCGCCCTGGCCATCACGGAAAGGAATGCGGTAGAGATCGTAGTGGATCTGCGTCTCGTTTGGATCGTTGGCAAACCGCGCGAGCGGCACACCGGGCGGATTCGGCTCCTTGGCGGATGCGCGCGCAAACACCAGATACTTGCCGTCGGGACTCCACACTCCGCCCATCTGCACGATGCGTTGATCGTCGGCGCCGGGCAGCGGGTGCAGCACGCCCGTCTTCTTGCTGTACCAGGCGAGGATGCCGCGCGTCGGAAAGAACACCTGGAGAAAGCGGTAGTCGGTGAAGTTGGCGACGTAATAGTTGCTGGAAGGCGAACCTGGCGGCCAATCAATCGTTGTCACCACGTACTCACCGTCGGGCGACACCTGCGACATAAACCCGATACGCAGAATCCCATTGAGGCGCCCGTTGGCCGTGCTCCACTGGATTACGTTCTCATCGCGGATAGCCGTGTCGCGCTCGACCGGCGTCAGTGTGTACATGCCCCGGTTGTTCTGCAAGCCATCGAGGTCCATCCCGAGAGTCTTGCCATCCTGCGAAAAGGAATGGCAGTTGGCGCACATCGGCACGCCCTCCATCATCAGCCGGCTGCGCGGCTCCGCGATGTTGCGTAGACGCCAGGCAATCAGCCGCACCGCTTCTTCTGCGAGTGGCTTGATGACGCCCGGCTGTGTCTCCGTCGGCATCAGGGGCACATCGCGATAGAAGATCGGAGCGCCAACCGCATCTTTCGACGTATGGATTGTGACGCGGCCGCTGGAGACCGCTTGCGTCCCACGCAAACCAGTGAACGTCACCGTAACAGTGGCGTGTTTCTTGATGGACTCCCACAGAGGGGGGTCGGGCGACCAGGTGTGCGCAGCGACCTGCTCCGCTGTCAGTTGCGGTGGCCTGTTGGTCGCGGCGATGCAATCCGAATCGATATCGCCAATCTGCATCCGCGGCCCTGTTGAACTGGTGCGCAGCGGTACAGTCCCGTCTGCGAAGGAGATCTCGATGCGCCAGCGCATGGCGTCCGCCGCCGCGTCGCGCCACACGAATGTTGGCGGGGCAATCTCAGGTGGAAAGATTGAGCCCTCTTCAGGATAGTCGATGGTAATTTTGACGGGTGCGCCAGCAAGCAACACTCCCGCCAGCGGAATTAGAGCCAGAAATCGCCACCACCTGAGGACACCTTTAGTCGAGTTCACAAGGCCTCAATAGCGCAGGCAATAAAAAAGGCGCCTGTTTTCGGAGTAGGTTTTGCGCGTTTGCCTCAATCCCTACAGGAAGGAGCGCCAGCAATGGATCGCCGAAGTATATGGGCATGAACCTTCACAAAGACAGTATACCGGTCGCGGCCGGGAATGGTGCGGATGATGGGCCGGCTTGCGAGGGGTTACGCGGAAAACGAGGAGGCGGACTACTTGCGATAGATGGTGCCGTTTTTCATTACGAAGGAAATTCTTTGTAGCGCGGTGATGTTTTCGAGCGGATTGCCCAGGACGGCGACGACATCGGCGGCGTAACCGGGCTTGAGGACACCAATTTTATCCTGCCAGCCCAATAATCTTGCGCCGTTCACGGTGCCGGCCTGGATGGCAGCCAACGGCGACATCCCAAATTTCACCATCAAGACGAACTCGCGGGCTTGCGTGCCGTGCGGAAATGGGCCGACGTCAGAACCCATGGCGAAGGGAACGCCGGCAGCGAGTTGCCGCTTGAATTCGCTGGCGTGCAGGTCGAGCAACTGGTTTTCGCGTTTGGCAGCTTCGGGTGTGGCGGCGTGGTCCGCAAAATATTCGGAGATGGCAAAGGTGGGAACGGCGAAGATCTGTTTTTCGCGCATGAGGCGCATGGTTTCATCGCTCAGTTGATAGGCATGGTCGATGGATGCGACGCCAGCGCGAGCGGCAAAGAGTGTCCCGGGCTCACCGGTGGCATGGACCGCGATACGTTTGCCTGTACGCGCAGCTTCGCGCACGGCGGCGACGAGTTCGTCCTCAGTGTATTGGAAAGGAGTGGAGAGACGGCCGTTCACCCCCGAATCCGCGCCGGTCTCGTAAATCTTGATAAAGTCCGCGCCTTCCTTGAACTGTTGGCGAATCACAGTGACGAGTTCGGCGGCATTGTTGGCGTAAGTAGCGTTGGGGAGCACGTGCTGCTCAGGGTTGAAACCGATGGCGTCTTCATGGCCGCCGAGAATGTTGACGGCATTGCCGCTGATGCGCAGGCGCGGGCCGGGAATCTGGCCCAGATTGATGGCGTTGCGGACGGCGGTGTCGGCGGAGCCTGCGCCTTCCGTGCCCATGTCGCGCTCCGCGGTGAATCCGGCCATGAGGTCGTCGCGAGCGGCAAGTGTGGCCGTGATGGTGCGCTGGGGAACGGATTCTTCAACCGTTTGAAGATCCTCCGCACCGGGGTGAAGGAAGAGGTGGACGTGTGCGTCAATCAGGCCGGGAAGAAGAGTGGTGTCGCCAAGGTCTATGATTTCAGCGCCGGAGGGGTGTGTGACTTTCGCGCCGACTTCGGCGATGGCGTCGCCAGAGACCAGGATTTCGCCGGGTGTGATGATGCGGCCGGATTCGACGTCGAGCAGGCGCGCGGCGTGGAGGACGATTGCATGTGCGGTTGGCGCAGGTTCGAGCTGTGTTGATTGCGCGGCGAGTGACGCGCAGGAGAAAAGCGTGAGAACGAAGACCAGGATGGTGTGCGGCGTTTTCATGGGTTCGCGATGATAGTAGCACGCGGTGCGGGAAACGTGCGAGGCCGCGAGACGGACGCCGAGTTGCAGGACACCGACGCTCATTATCAATACCTGGTGACACAGATTGTGCTGGCGTACCAGATGGGAATAACACGCTGAGAGAAACCCATCGACCGAGAGGCCGATTCACAAGGATTTGCAGCGTCTTGAGAACTTGGGGACGGGCGTCAGAATAGGACTAGTTCCTGTTGGATCATGCCGGTGACCTCGGCTGATGATTCGTGGGTGAGCATGTTGATTTCGCTGCGCAGGCCGAATTCGGGGAGGTAGATTCCGGGCTCGATGGAGAAGCAGGTGTTGGGAATCACTTCCCTTTCGTCGTGCACCTCGAAATTGTCCATATGGGCGCCGTTGCCGTGGACTTCGGTGCCGATGGAATGGCCGACGCGGTTATTGAGGTATTCGGCGTACCCGGCGGCTGCAAGCACATCGCGCGAGGCTTTATCCACTTCCCAGCCGGCGAGTTTCTTCCCAGCGGCAAGAGTCTGCTGAACTTTTTGAATGCCCGCATCACGCGAGCGGCGGACGATTTCAAAGATATCGCGGATGCGGTCGGGAGCCTGAGTTCCAGCAAAGCCGGTCCAACTGATGTCGTAATAGACGGCGTCGGGGACATTCTTTTTGGCCCAGATGTCGAGGAGAACGAAATCACCGCGACGGATGGGAGAGTTGTGTTCGGCGGTGGGGGAATAATGCGGATTGCTGCTGTTGGCGTTAACGGCGACCAGTGGCGGGGCGTCGGCGACGAGATTATCCCGGCGGAATGCTTCTACTAACCATTGCTGGATTTCAAACTCGGTGGTTCCTCCCGCGTTTACCCTGCGGCCAATTTCCTGGAAAGCGGCGGTGGTGATGCGATCGACGGAGTCGCGCGCGGCGAAGTGGGTGGTGATCTGCTGTGGTGTCCAGACCGCTTCGAGCTTCGCAATCAGATCGGCGGAGCTGACAACGTTTACGCCCATGCTGCGCACAAGATCGACCGTGCCGGCATCCACCAGGGAAACGGTGAAGATGAGGTTGTTGGGAGAGAACTGCATGGCAACATTCTTTGCCGAGGCCAGCAATTCCTTCAGCTTGGTGGTGAGCTCGAGCCCGGCCGCGTATTCGCGCTTCTCTCCGGGCAAAGAGTCCAGATGAAAGGCCTCAATGCGATGAACGAGCTTAACGGGGAGGCCGTGAGCGGGGACGAGATAATACCAGCGCCGCGTCACCATCAGGGACTCCGGCAGGCCAAGGATGCGATACGCGATGGGGTCGCGATGGTGATGATCGCAGAACAGCCAGGCGTCAATACCGCGATTTTGCAGCTCTTGCTGAATCGTCTGGATGGAGTGCATGCCTTTCCCTCCCGGGACAATGCGTGACGAAAGATTTGCGATGGTTGATTACACTTCGACAAGGGCCGGGGCGAAGTCCGTCTGTTCGGTGCGGGCGATGATTTC
>Ga0209039_10002203_pt1 | contig 16874 bp, 11 predicted proteins | sample BogFormECP12_OM1_FD_188238 | JGI IMG/M metagenome (GOLD analysis project Ga0209039, IMG submission 188238) | Bog forest soil microbial communities from Calvert Island, British Columbia, Canada - ECP12_OM1 (SPAdes) (version 2) | ecosystem: Environmental > Aquatic > Freshwater > Wetlands > Bog ... | reverse complement strand
CGACATCATGAAATGCATGGCGTGATAATTGCAAAAGATTTAATAAAAATCGGATGAAAGGGTATTATAATGCGTGATCAAATGACTTAATCTTTACAATTAAATAAGAATTAAGTATAGCTTCACCAAAACTGGTCATTTAGATTTCCTCCGGATAATTGAATTAATCCATGATTTCCTCCATGATATTTATTTTTCTATTCGTAATGAAAGCATGATAAAATTGATCACGCAAATGATAAATAGGCGTATGATTGACGTGGCGAGCATCTGATGCAACGGCAGTTTTCCCGATGTTCCCGCTTGGAATCAACGAGTTTCCTTTGATGTATAAAACTAAATTGTCTACCATGGCGAGAACTCGTGCCTGCGTTATTCTACTCGATATCATTCAACTCATCTTTTCAATTTCAATAACCTGTATGATTCACGGCACCTTGGAATTTTCGAGCGTTGGCGAAAGATAACATGGAACATGGCAAAATCCCAAACATTTATCGGGATTGACTTCAAAATTAGATCTTGATATTTAAACCCCACTTTAACTGCAGAGAAAAGTAAAAAAATCGATGTAAATAAACAGATATATGATTTAGAAATGCCAGGAGCTTGCATGATTGATATGGGGCGGAAAGAAGAAGAAGATTTGCATTTTTATTGATTTTAGTACCCAATGTCGAGAAATGTGGACGTCTTGGTTTTTCGCTGGAAATGAGGATGCAACTGCTCGGGCATTTCCGTTAAAGATCGTTTAAGAAACCAGGTCTTGTGATTCCTTTTCTTGTTTTACCTTGTCCTTTTCCATTTTTGAACGTATGCGGTAATAGGAGGTGAAATCCGCGCGGTCCAGCGTGATGGATTTTATCGTGAGATTCATGAGATCGCAGATCTCGATGACCCTGCTTATCATCTTGCGGTCAATTTCCTCCGCGAAAATCTTGACATCATTACGCCCTGTCTTGATCACGAACTTGATATCCGAAACTTCCCGCAGTGCATCGAGGACCTCGTCATTGAGTTCAGTGACATCCAGCTTGATGGAACGCCCTTCGCACGGGAGAAGCCGGTTGATCAGCACTTCAGGGTCGCCGAATTCGATGACAAGCCCTTTTTCAAGCAGCACGATCTTGCTGCAATACTGGGCTATTTCCAAGTCGTGCGAAACGATGACGACGGAAATCCCGAGTTTCTTGTTCAGATTTTTCAAATAATTGAGGACCTGGATTCGCAAGGAGATGTCAAGCCCCGTGGTTGGCTCATCGAGCAATAGAACCTCGGGGTCATGTATCATGCCAACGGCAATGCTCACGCGCTTTCTCTCGCCACCGGAGAGATTTTTCACCTTTTTATTCATGAGTGCATCCTTGAACCCGAGGATGTTGAGCAATTCCCTTGCTCGTTGGCGGATTTGCTCGTCCGGAACGCCAGACAAGTACATTTTACCGAAGTAATAAACATTTTCGAGCGCCGTGAAATGGTCATACGTCCCGACGATGTCGAGTTGCGGTACATAGCCAAAACGCTTCGCTGCTTCACGCCGGTGGTGGATGACGTCGATACCGGCGACGGACACCGAGCCTGAAGTGGGTTTCCACTGGCCCGTGATGCACCTCAAGATCGTGGATTTGCCCGCGCCTGATTCACCGATCAAGCCGAGGATCTCCCCCTCGTAGGAATAGAAGCTCACGTCCTTGATGATCGTGAAGCTATCGATTTTCAAGAAATGTTGCCGTGAAAACTTCAAGGACTTGACCGTGACCGTGACGCCGTGCAATTCGATGATCTTTCGTTTCCCGCGATCGTCGGGCAACATTCCCGCGTCCGGCGCTATCTCTGCAAGGGATTCGGTTTCATCTTGGGCCATGATCAGATCGTCCCCTTTTTCATCCTCAACACGATGTAGGCGGCAATGTAGAAGATCGTCCCGTAAATGACTTGAGGCCAGATATCCGGCCACAGGCTCGTGAGCGGCCAATCCTTGAAAGCCGCCAGGGAAACGCCGTCGGAAGAATACCCCAGCGGGAAGATCTTGTCGATGCCTTGAAGAAAAATACCGCTGCCCAGGATGAACAAGACCATAAATCCTAGCAAGAAAAACTGCGAGCCTTGCAGCTTCGTCTTGGCAAGCGTTGACATGAACGTGCCCATGCTGACGCCGGCATACGAGATGAAAATGCAAAAGAACCAGACGACAAAGAAATTGCCTGGGAACTCGAGATTAAAGAAGATCATTGGTACCACGATTAACACGAGTGCTTGGGCCATCTCGAGCGTCGTGTATGCGGCGATTTTCGCTGAAATGATCTCGAATTTCCTGCTTGGGCTCAGCGCAACGCGCTGGATCGGGTTATCACCGACAACGCTTTGGCATGCGAGCATCAATCCACTTGCCATCAAGGTCGTCGTGATGATCATTGTAAACGAATTGAACACGGAGGAAGGTATGTTATACACGTTTACGGTATTGTAGTTCACCACGTCCTCCGTGTAATTGAACTTGAGCTTGAATTGGTTGATGGCATTGTTGACTTTATTCGCGATGATAGCTTCTGCCAGGACGTAAATGGAATCATAATAAAAAAAGACAAATGCGGGGATATGCGTCGAAACGTTAAATTCAAAACCATTATCGATGATGATATAACCGATGATCTTCTCTTGATACAACGCGATGTCCGCTGCAGATTTATCAGTGTAGTTCGTGATCGTGACATCCGATTGCACGGCGAGGATATTTATTAATTCCGTGCTCAAGTTGTACTTTGGCTCTCCCAGGGAATGATCCATGTTAACAACGCCAATTGGCGCTGCTCTTCCCGCGAGGAGGGAGTCGGTAGAATTGCCAGCAGCCGCGTTCGTTGCGCCAACGGCAAACATTGCTAAAACTGGCATGATAAATATGATTGCAAGGGATTGCTTGTCAGCCCAAATGGATGCAAGTTCTTTCCGGACTAGGACGATGAAACGCATCATGCCGTTCTCTTTTTTCGCGATCTTTTTCGTCACGAATGGCATATTGCTCATGATATCAATCCCCGCATCATTATCAATGACTTACTCGTTTCTATATTGCTTGACCTTGTAAAGGAAATAATCGATCATGTCTATCTCGGCTTTTGGCTCAAGCCTGTGGATTTGATAACCGTTATCATTTAGCGTCGTGAATATCTTGTCATACAACTCTTGGTTTAAATCCTTAGCAAAAACACGTATAGACCCACCACGCTGCAAGATGAGATCTATATCGTCGATTTTTTTCAAGATATCCAAAACATCGGGATCAAATTCTTCGAGCGTGAGCTCCGCGGCGTAACCACCACCTGGAAGACGTTGCTTGAGTTCCATAGGCGAACCAAACTCGAGAAAACCCTTCCCTTTCATAAAAATCGCGACCTTGTCGCAGTATTCCGCTTCTTCAGGATAATGTGTGATCACAACTTCCGAGACGCCGTATTGCCTGCTGATCTTGTCCAAATACGACCATAACTCGTGACGGGTTGTCGGATCCAAGCCCGATGTTGGCTCGTCCAGGAACAAGATCTTCGGCTGGTGAACCAGCGCGATGGCGATGCTAACCCTACGTTTTTCACCGCCCGAGAGCTTGTCGACTAGCTGGTTGGCCTTGGAAAAGATGCCGAGATCCTTCAAGATCTCCTTGCCCCGCTGGATGAGTTCTTGCTCGGGAATGCCATATTGCGAGCCGAAATGAATGATATTGCGTAACGGGGTGTAGGTCAAATACATTTTCGAGAGATCTTGCGGCACATAGCCATATAAAGGTGTTATCTCTTGTTTTTTCAACGCATTGTACCCGCAGATCCGTATTTTTCCTTGATAATCCTTGATGTCGCCAATGATAGCCTTCAAGGTCGTCGTCTTTCCTGCCCCGGATTCGCCAACGATTCCCAGAATTTCACCATCATTGATCTCGAAATTCACGTTTTCGATGACGGGTTTTTCATCACGACCGTAAGACACTGTAAGGTTTTCGACGGTCAATACCTTGTCATATTTCTTGATTTCCGACCCGATTTTAGGTTCAAAAATGATTTTCTTGGCGATCACTTGCTCGGAATTGACCATGCCGAGACCGCCAACTCGAACGATGCGTCCCTTCTCGAGGTCGTTCCCCTGACCAACGATGCCTTGGTCGAGCAAGAAAAGGAAATACTGGTGTTTCGGGAACGGATGCTGGATAACCCGGAGCACCTTTCCAGTCCCGAAAAACGTTTGCTTGGTCTTAGACCACAAGCCGAACACTTGCGCAGATACTTGCGTTGTTTCGAGAATGCCGTTCAGGTATTCGCAAGCATCACTGATCTCCCTGCCATCGAAAAAACGCCTGGTGTCATAATTTTTCTTGAATTGGTTTTCCAGCTGGATGACATATGTTCGAACGTCTTCCATCGCGGCATTCTGGCTGCCAAGCGTCAGGATCGTGCCTTCAGGGATTGCCGTGTCGCCAATGTTACCTTGCACGACACTCACGGCCAAAAAATTCGTGCGAATTCCACGCCGTGCCTTGAGCAAAAATCCTTGAAGCTCGATTTCCTTGAAAACCTGGAATTTGGAGATGTTTTTCGGGATATACGTTTTATTATCCCGTTTACCAATCATGCCCTTGAAAATTTGTTTTGACATGTCCAGGCTCGCCCGGAACAACGCTTTCGGGAGATTTTTCATGACATCCTCGATCCCGAACGTTTCAGAACCGTGAATGTTCACGACGATTTGCTCGTCTTCACGGTCAAGGGCCCATTCAAGAGCTTGGTGAAATTCATCGCCGGAAAACAGCGTTGTTTCGGTAACGCGAGGGGTTTGTGACATTTTCGTTTCATGTAAATCAATGAAACACAAATTTAATAAAATTTAGATGCGGCATTTCCGAAGCTTGTCATGAATGGGACTATCATTACAACTCATTCGGATTAGGTCGTTGCCTTGAAATCAACGAGAATTTCGGAGACATGGTATTTTATCAAGCAGCGATTTGATCAGTAAAATCAATAACTCGCATTTCCAAGGTTCCTCTAATGATCTCCGAGCGACATATGGGATAACGATGAGGCGTCCGTTTTCAAGAATCACGAGAATCAACACGAGAAAAATCATTTCTTGTACAATCCTCACGGTTTCGATGATTTTTTTACAGCTTTTTTCAACAAGCTTGAATAATCCATCTGGTTTTTTTCCGTTTGGCTCGAATTGGCTTCAAGGCAACAAGACAAGTGAATTATACGTGGATCCTGCGCTCGGAAAGGAGTTGAACGCGTCGGACGGAAATGCGATGATCGAAACGTGGTTTTTATTTCAAAATTCTGCCGCCGAGACCCAATGGTTGAGTCATCACGCCGTGAGCAATTATAAAAGTTATGATCTTGACACCGGGATTTACCTCACCGACACGGTTTCTCATATCAAGCAATACTTGAAAGATGATGACGGTAATTGCATCAAGAGCGCGTGGCTTGAACGAAAAATCTCCACGAACATGACACTATCGGGCAGGCAAGCCATGGAAAGCCTCTCACCATCGCAGCCCGGGGCGAATAATAATCTCAACATCACGGAGTTCAGGAAAGAAAAAAATCTCGACGGACGCGGTATCATCGTGGGCATTCTTTCGACCGGCATTGGCATCCACAAGGACCTCACGTGGGTGTATAACAAGACGGGGGGGAATGCAGTGTCCAAGATCATTGCAAATGTTTCCTTCGTGGACTGGGACCCGTTATTTGTCGATGTTAACGGGGCCGGCACGTATCTCGCTGGCGTGATCGCGGGGACAGGCAACGACTCGAAGGGTCAGTACAAAGGTGTCGCGCCGGGTGCCCAGCTCATCAATGCGAAATGCGTTGATTTCTCCGGAATCACCTTGTGGCATTGGGCAGTATCGGCCATTGAATTTTGCTTCACGCACGGGGCAGACATCATCGTCGCTGGATGGAACATCATCGGTTATCCCGGGGATCCGCTCACGACCGCTGTCGATGCTGTGACGAAGCTAGGCGTGACCGTAGTATCCGCAGCGGGCGATCTTGGTCCCTCATTTATGACCATAGAAACGCCCGGCATGGCCTCTTCATCGATTTGCGTCGGTGGCGCTGACACCACGACCGGTACAATCACGCCAGCTAACTTCTCCAGCCGGGGCCCGTCGATCGAGCTGGTTTCGAAACCGGATCTTCTTGCACCTGCCATTAATATCACGTCTTGTCTTCCCGATCTCAACGTGTCAGCGTTAGTGGGTACATCCACGAAATTGCCGATCAATATAACGGCATCGTATGGAAAACCACTCGCATCGAACCACAATTACACCACGGTGAGCACGACCGCCGCAGCCGCGGCATTCGTCGCAGGAGCATGTGCACTGCTGTTACAAGAATACGAGTACTCGCGTCCCGAGACATTGAAGGACGCGCTCTTGCGAACTGCGACGAGCACGGGAAACGATGCAAACATCCAGGGAAGCGGGGTTATTGACATATGGGATGCATACACGTTCTTGAGCGAGCAAGCATCGCCGATGCCCGTGAATCGAACCTATTCCCCTCCAATGCCTTATGCCGGCTTCCTGCCTAATTACTTGATCACGGGCGTGGTGAACGAGACGGCCTTGTGGTTCACCTCGACATACGGGTCGTTGAACTATTTTACCTATGTCTTGCAAAACCGCACGTCTGTTGGTACCCAGCATAACATAACGAATCTCTTGCAAGGGATGTTCGGCTTGTACCACGACGGGCAATTCAATTTCTTGATGCTAGACAAGGTGTACCGGGAGATGCACTTGACGCATTTTGGCAATTATTCGCGCGCGGTTTCCATCCTCAGCGAGCAAACCAATGCGAACGAGCATCTACTCATCGTCATCACCGCCGAGGCATGGCAGAGTTCTATAGCGCTTATCAATACTACATTATCTATGCGATTGCGGTTTGACATCATCAACATCGGTAATTCAACCGTGAATGACTTGTACTTGAACACGTGGATGAAAGCTGATCTCGGCTTTCAAGGCAACATCGCCACGCTGGGGGAAGGAAACACGGGAGGTTACTTGAAAAATAAAGACACACTCTACGTCAACGATACATCCGAGGGTCCGGATAACTCGACATTTTTCATGGTCAAGCCAAGCAACTCGAGCTCGCCTTCGGCAAGCCAACTTCCTGCTGCCAGGGCAGTAGGGGGGCTCAGCAACACCATTTCCTGGTTCCAGAACAATTCAACGAGCTCCAATTCGACGATGAATTCGACGACGAGTGATTCCGTCGACAACGTGACCCTCGCTGCGAAATATCCCCTTGCAACCTCTCTTGCTCCAGGAGCCGTGGTATCCATCAACTTTTCTGTAGCATGTGGATTTACCTTCGCTCGAACTTTAACAGCCGTCAATTACACGCTCGCGGGATACAAGGAGCCTGCAATCCACGACATCGTCGTGGTCACGGAAAACATTTCACGCATGTACCAGGTTAACGACCTCATACCGACATCGGCACTCATCATCAACATCGGAAATCGGGTCGTGAATGCGACGATGGCTGCGTTCGCCGCGACGAATGTCGTTAATGATTCGACCAAGACCTACGTGGAGTTTTGGAACCTCGGGAACGTGCGTCCGTTGCAGTTCTTCACGCGTTCCACGATATGGTCACCCACGCACGAGGGAGTGTATAGCTGTTCATGGATTTCTGCAGACCGGCAGACGCTGATGAATCTGCTATTCAACTCGGGGTCATATCTAGGAGCTAACCTGGGAAACATCAACAATATCATCAACATTAACCCGAGCAGTTTCTCCATCAGCCAGCTCTCCAAGCTAAGTGGTAGCATCGGTAGCTTATTAGGGGGTAACGGCACGGAAGACAATCCCCTAGATAATTTGCTGATCCGAGATGTATTCATCTACTCTCCATCTCGGATGTACATGCACGTGGATAGCTTGCCAGGAAACAGCAACCTGATATTGCCTCGGCCTTACGCTGGCATAACCCCGAACACTCCAGTTAGCGCCTCCATGAAACCGGAATACATCGGGCAGTATGCGTTGTACAATCTTACCGTGTACAGCACGGTACCGCTCACGGGCCTCAAGGTGTCGGTACAAGGAAACGCGTCCATAATGTTCGTCCAGAATTTAAACGATCTTGCATCGGTACTGAGTAATCCATCAACTGGCGTGGGTTCAATTCCGTCAACCGCAAGCACGGGCACGGTCATCACGGTCTTCATCGACGCGACACTGATCGAGTTCCCGCAAGCCGGAAACTATGTCTCCATTCTCAATTTCACGTCAGATCAAGGCTTCGTTGATTCGGTCAGGATAAACTACACCATCCAGTTCCCTCGAGGGAAGATATTTTTCGACACGCAGCACAACGATCTGACGGCTGTCTTGACCGGTAGAGAGCGCCACATGATCATGGGCTCGTATTACCAGCTCTACCAAGCAGCAAAAAAAGACAACTACGACATCGATGAATACATAGTCTTCAATGACTACACGCAGATGATCGTGCAAGGGATAAATCTCTTGAATTTTTACGATGCCATCATCATCGCCGGTCCTATCAAGGGTTTCACACCCGCCGAGCTCAACATCTTGATGAATTATTACAACAATGGCGGCAAGATCATCGTGTTAGCTGAGCCGGACATGGGAAGCTCGTCTGGTTCGCCTCTTGGCGGGCTTTCAGGAAATTTGAATTTCAATTTCAACTTCACGTCCATTAGTGACTTGCTCTCGGGCGCTGGCAACGCCCCGGATTCGTGCAACATAACGGGTTTAAGCAAGTTAACCTCGAAATTTGGCTTCACGTTCAATAAAAGTTACTCGACAACGACGACCGTGACAAGTTTCAACCCGAATTCCCCGATCACGAGCGGCATCAATAGCATCGAGCTTTCCTCGTACATCACCTTTTACATCTCTGGCAATAAATCCATGAATAAAATTTTGGCAAACGACTCCAGCGGTAATCCAATCGCGGCGATCAACGAAAATCCCAGAACTGGCGGCGAGCTCATTCTCATCGGCGATTCGAACTTTGTCGATGCCTATCGTATCAACCAAGACAACAACTCCCAATTCATCACGAATGTTTTCAAGTATGCCCTTCGGAACGAATTGCACGTGACGCTCAAGGGTTCCAGCAGCGAGATTCACATGGGCGACACGCTCTTCATCCAAGCGGCGTTGACGTCGACGTATCATTTCCCTGGCGTGTCGCTGGATAACATGACAGGCATCGTGGCCTACATCGGCGTGAAAAGCCGCGAAAAAATATTGCTCCAATTCTTCCCTACCAACAACGGCTATTACACGACGTTCCTCGCGTCTGCAGGAATGAACCTCAGCGGCTATTATTTTCCACCATTCAATAATACCGGTGATTATTATGCTCTCATCATCTTCAATGCTCCTGGCGTGACCGGCTTCTATTGTGAATACGATTTCAAGATTCTCCCGAGAATTAACGAGACGGAGTTCAATCCCCCGTTGCAAAGCGCATCGTTGGAAGGTGTCATCATTTTCACGGTATCGATGGCTATCATCATCGCGATTTATTTCAATGCAAGGCGAAAGCAGGAGGAATCAATGGCCGTACCTGATCTTGATGCGAAAATGGTGCGGAACATCGATAACTTACTCATGGAACTACAGAGCAAGATCACAATGGTTTCCGAGGACATCCTGTACAAGCGAACGGAAGACTATAAAACGAGATTGACGAACCTGGAAACCAAGATAAAGTCCTTCGACAAAGCGGTGAAGAAAATAAAGAAATTCAAGAAACGGATATCCCGCTTCTAATATAAGATATCATCATTTTCTCTTCATTTGAACCATTGGGGTTTCCATTTTTCCTTTCTTTTTCTGTCGCTTGAGTACATCGTATAACAATTCACGTCCTGCAATAAGCGGATACAAATCCTCCACGGTATGCTGGGAGGGGGAGGGATGCAATTGTTTATCAATTTCCTTTGCGACAGCGTGAATTCTTTCCGGGTTTGGGTGATCATTTAAAAAATCCGTGTTGATCTCCATGGCGCCTTCAACACGGGACAGTTGACCGACAGGACGGCGGATGACATCTTGCACGCGCAATGTCGCCTCGGCAAGCATGTGAACGCATTCATCATGCGTTAATTGCTTGAGGGCCAACTCATGGGTGCGACGGTCGATCTCCTCTTGATCAAGCTCGATGAGTTGCGGAACGAGATCCCACACGTGAAGTGAACTTTTAGGTTCCCGTCCCATCATGACCCGCAGTTCATCGAGCTGGAATTGCGCGCTGCGGAAGTGGATCCGGAACTTGTTGTAGAAGGGTGATTTTCTTGCCAGATTCTGCACGATCCTGTTGAAAAGCTTGGCAATTGGTTTGGAAATATCGGATATTTCCGTGGCTTCCTCAAGGATATCCAAGCCAACTGGATCCCATCCTCCTAGCAGGGTGTAGACAGGCCAATAGACGAACAATGGCGTGATGAGGAAACCAATCACCACGAAAATGCCTATCGCGATCACCGCACCAAAAACGAACTTGAGCGGCGCCTCCAACAACATGATCAAGCCACTCAAGGCCAAGTAATTGACAATGCCTGCAACGAGTGGCAAGACGATCGTTTGCATGATCGACATGTATGGATTCATTATTTTCACGTGAAAGAGCAACCAACCACCGGCATTCTTGATGATGTAACTGGCCATTTCTGCATACAAGTAACCATACCAACCATAATTAAAGACGATGATGAATATGTACATTAAAATAATACGGCTGCCATTCTCGAAAAGATAATTGTAGAACCGGTAAAATGGATGATTGCAAGCCGTGCATGAATTATCGAGAAATATGCCGAACGCGTAAAACACGCGGTTGATCGCGATGTACGGTAGATAGATGACCGAGAGAGCATATGGCCCCGTGAGCACCAGGAACATCGGCGCTATCGCGAGAATGGCCGAGCAAAATTGCGATGCGAACAAGCCGCAATATTTCAACCCGTGACCGAGGTAATATTCCGTGAGATCAAATTTCTTGTTGTTGTATGCCTCGCTCACGATGGGCGTGATCGGGATGTCGATGGAGATCAAGGTTGCGAGATTCAAGAGGATCGTGAATATGCCGTAAATCGTTGCATAATCGGGAAGCCATGATATCGCCAGGAACGTGATCGTCATTTTCATCCCGGTATCGAGGAACGTCGACACCATTGACCTTGCACCAAATAAGAGGCATTCACGCAGGATCTGCGAATTGAATTCGATCTTGAACGTTTTCTTCAGCGTCCATTCGGGATTGATCTTCTGGATCAATTGCTTGAAAATTTGTGATGAAAGGATGAAAATGATGAAATTATTCGTGATCTGGCTTATGATGATACCGAATGTGCTTCCCATGGTACCACCGATCGCGGGATTCAAGGATCCGAGGAACGTGAACAGGTTGACAAGGCCATAGGTCGTGCCGACGTTGACGAGGATCATGCCAACGTTGATGTAATTGACCTTGTTGAACTGCTGGTATCCTTGCAATGCACTCATGTAAGCCGTGAGAAACCCCGGATACTCCAGCATGGAATACAAGAGAAAGAACCACATACCATACGTGAGCAACGCGTTCGCCGGGAGAAATGATATAACCCAGATCGAAATCCCGGTTACCAAGAACAAGCCACTAAATAATCGAAAATAGATGAAAAACTGGATGTAATATATCGTGTACTCTGGCTGGCTAATTCTTTTTTCAGAAATGAAGCGCTGGATAGCATCACCGATGCCGACTTCAGCCATGGCAAAGAAAAAACCCATGAGATAGGTGATCATGAAGTTTTGTCCCAGCGTCTCTGGCGGGATGAACGTGGGGAGGATGATCACGAAATACACGATGGAGAAGAAAGCGGTCACGAGATATGGCAGATACTGGAACAATATCGAGCCGAGAGTCCTGTGGAAGCCTGGTTCTTGCCACAAGAACTCGCGATATTCTTTATTCGGATCTTTTGTTTCCGCGTCCTCGTTGCCCATTCCAAGCAATTTCCGAATCCGAGTGATCACTTGCATACCCCATCACGAGCGCGCCGGTAACTAGATATACATTTTACATTTTCATATATGAAAATATGCAATTTCATAAGGTAAATCGGCCAATTATCAATTAAGAGAGACTGCAAAGCATCAAAGATTGCCCATGCGACTTGATGAATCCCCTTTCAAGGATTATTCAAAAAATGATTTTGAGGCGATGCTCGAGAATTACAACGCCGAAACGATGAAGCAATACCCGAACGCGTCCAAATCAGTTAAAATCTGGGATGAATCGTTGCGCGATGGCGAGCAATCCCCGGGCGTTTTCTTGAACGTGAACGAAAAAATTCACCTGGCAAAGATGCTGGATGAGATCGGGGTTGACGTCATTGCTGCCGGATATCCAGCAGTTTCGAAAAACGAGCTGTCTATGGTAAAGGCAATCTCCAAGGAGAAATTCACCAATGCCAGCGTCGCGGCGGTTTCACGGACAATAAAAGCAGACATTGATGCGGTGCTCGAAACCGAGTGCGAGGACATCATCTTTTTCGTACCGATTTCCGATCTCTTCTTGAATCTCGTATTAAAGAAACCGATCGAGCAAGTATTCGAGGATGTCGTTGAGGCGTTGACCTACGCGACGGATCATGGTTTGCACGCGTCCATCGTCGCGGAAGATGCATCACGAGCTAAAATGGATAATGTTGTTAATTATTTCCGTCTCGGCCTCGATAACGGGGCAAAAAAAATCGTCTACGCTGACACGGTCGGCGTGCTTTTTCCAGAAACCACTCACCTGGTCATACGGAATGTCATTGAGAAGCTCAACGAGACCCACGAAGGGCAGTACGAATTGGCTATTCACGTGCACAATGATTTTGGTCTCGCCACGGCCAACACGTTCGCCGGGGTACTCGAAGGTGTCGTGTACCCGCACGTGTGCATTAACGGTTATGGCGAACGGGCGGGCAATTGCGCTCTTGAAGAAGTAGCAGTTGGCCTGGAAATGAATGGCATCAAGACTGGCATCAAGCTGGAGAAAATTACCGAGCTCTCCAAGGTTGCCGAGGAATACTTCGGCATTCCCATCACGTCGCATAAACCCATTGTTGGTGGGCAGAGTTTCTCGCACGAATCCGGTCTTCACGTGTCCGCCTTGCTCATGCACCCGCTCACGTATGAGCCTATTGCCCCAAAGCGTGTAGGACGTCAGCGACAATATTACCTTGGAAAATTCTCCGGCACGTCGTCGATTCAAGAGAAATTATCACAAGTTGGCATGGAATTTCCCAGGCCCATCCTTCACGAGATCGTGGAACTGGTGAAGCAAAAGCAAGAAAAGCGTGACAAGCAAGGCCGGCGGAAGATTTTCCACAACATTATGCATGAGCTTGATGAAATACGCATGGGCGTGTCAGACGCGGAATTCTGGGAAATAGTGCGAACCGTAGTTCGTAAGCACGAGGAACTCGCGGAAAGCTCTAAAAATATTCCCAAAACCAAAACGGTCAGTTCATGATTCACTCGCGCGGGTTACCTGTTTCCCCGATCATGCCCGTGAAATAGATCACCGCGCAAGTCTTGCAAAACACGCGATCGCGAATGTGAACGACTTGATCTTCATCGACAAGCTCTTTCTGGCAATTTTTCACTGAGCAGCGTTGGATTTGGTTCAATGTACCCGTTTTTCTTGACATCGAGTTACACCACGATGGTGTTAATTAATTGATTTATCAGGTCACTTTTCACGGGATTTTTTTTAATGTATTCGCACCCGAGGCATCAAATATGCCGTTTCTTTTATAAATATCATGGACATCATCAAGGACGAGCTAAGAAAATTCCAAGGCCTTTTGCGCGAGAACAGCCAGGACCAGTACATCAATCTCCAGCCGATTCAGCGGGGAGGTATATTGCCCCCTGAAAGCAAGAAAACGCTGCTCTCCTTCGGTGATGGCTACAGTATGTGCGATTTCTGCTTGAAAGGTCGCCTCGACATGATTGAGAAGCCTGCAATCAGCCAGTTTTTGCAGCTGTTCGCGCGGTGGGTTGACATGGACGTGTCGATGCCGACCGGCGCCTCCCGCCAAGCAAAAAAGATCATCCTGCAGCAACTCGCCTCGAAGGTGGAATCAGGCGTGGCCCCCGTCCTCGTGGTCGACGCGCTGGCACATTACTCGACCTACGTCGCAGCAGAGAGTGCAGGCGTGGAGATCGTCGAAGTCCCGCATGAAGGTTATCCGGACTTCAAGATCGATCCTGACAAGTATGCCGAGACTATCGATCAAGCCCGGGATGATCGCAACAAGCAAGTCATCGCCGCGTTGATCACGCACGCCGATTACTTGTATGGCAACATCACGTCACCCGAAGCCGTCGGAAAAATCTGCAAGGACAAGGGCGTGCCTTTCATCGTGAACGGCGCCTACACGGTCGGCATCATGCCGTTCTCGGGCAGGCAATGCGGCGCTGATTTCGTCACGGCGAGCGGGCACAAGTCCATGGCCAGCTCGGGACCCATCGGGATGCTGTCTTGCTCGGCGGAATACCAGGACTTGCTGTTTCCGCGGTCGTCGATCAAGGGAAACTGGAGCGGCCGCACGTTCAAGCGCAAGATCACGACGTTGATCGGATGTCCATCGGTGTACGGCGCGCCGCTCGCCACGTTGATGAGTTCATTCGCCCACGTGGTTGAACGGACAAGACCAGAGAACTGGGAACGCGAGAAAGAGAATGCACGGCTGCTCGCGGACGCGCTGCTTCGCATCGACGGCGTGAAAATGCTCGGCATGCAGCCCCATGAACACACGCTCATGCAATTCGAGACGAAACCATTCATGGACGTGGCGAACAATGCCCCGAAAAAAGGATTTTTCCTCTACAACGAGTTAAAAACACGCGGCATCGTCGGAATCTTCCCGGGCATGGTCAAGTCCATGAAACTCAACACCTATGGCCTCACGACGGCGCAAGTGGAACACGTGGCCAAAAGTTTCATCGAGATCGCGGAAAAATACGGCTGCACGGTTAATTAATCGACCGATTCAAATTTTCGTTTCGTTATCGTGATTGGCATTTGAGCTTTCCTACCATTTGTCCCGTTTTTTCGAATAGAGTTTAGGCCTTCGAGCCAATGAATATATATGAATCGAGGGGATACAATGTAAATTGGCAATTTTAAAAAAATTCTATAAATCTATGGGGAGTATTGGATCAAGATTGGACGATTCTCTTGAAACTTGCAATGAAACTGTTACCCTTTCTCATCGGCTTCGTAATATTACAAGGAATAACGTGTTCTTCCGCGCAATGTAGCTACATCGGCGTCGCTGCTGGCGATTCATATGATTACTCGTTCAGCGGTTTTGGCGCATACAACGGTGTTCAAGAAACCTATAGTGGAACCATGCACGTGCACATTGATAACGTGACATATGGGAATCCTTGCATGGTTGGCGTGACCGTATCTCCATTGGGTATCACGCTGGTTTTAAACTTTTATTTTCCCCCGTTTGATCTCCATAATGGAACCTTCAGCGTAAACAACTCGTTAAGAGCTTTAAATGGCGATTTCGTCATTAGCAAAAACGTGTTAAACAAGACGTTAAACTATAAGACTATCCCCATTTATTCCTACTTGAATTCCGATGTGTTGTTCACCTGGGATTCGAACGGCATGTTGAATTCTATCAAGGGGAATGTTCAGGGCACGAATTACAATTTTCAAGTTGACCTTGAACGTATTGGCGGATCAACACCCGGGCCAGGGCTGTTCATGTTTGCAGTTATATTTGTTGCCGGAATTGCTATCATCATCTTGAAAAAAAGGAAGATGTCTCGTGAATCAATCACAACCACCTGAAAAAATGGGGAACAAGGATAGGTGAAATTCTTGAAGACAACGTTGAAACTGTTACCCTTTTTCATCGGCTTCGCAATGTTGCTAGGAATCACGGGTGCATCCGCTCAATGCAGCTACATCGGCGTCGCTGCTGGCGATTCGTATGATTACTCGTTCAAAGAGTCCGGTACATTCAGTGGTCTTCAAGAAACCCTTAGTGGAACCATGCACGTGCACATCGATAATGTAACGAATACCACGTACGTGGTTAGCACATGCGAGATCGGCGTGACCGTGACTCCATCGGGTATCATGCAAGAAATAAGTGAATATTCTGAACCGTTCGACGTCCATAATGGAACCTTCATCATATATGACTCATCAAGGCTTCTAAATACCGATTTCATCATTAGCAAAAACGTGTTAAATAAGACGTTCAATTACAAGGATTATAACAATGGTCTCTTCGGAAATTCCGATGGCTCGGTTACCTGGGATTCGAACGGCGTGTTGAATTCGGCCAAATGGAATTTACGAGAAGGATATGGGGATTTAAGTAGCTATTGTCAGATGGATCTTGAACGTGTTGGTGGATCAACACCCGGGCCAGAGCCGTTCATGTTTGCAATCTTGTTTGTTGCCGGAATTGCTATCATTATCTTGAAAAAAAGGGGAATGTTTCGTTAATCAAGTGCCACCACGTGAGAAAATTGAAAATCACATATTCCTTCATGGAGGGTTGAAGAGGGATCCCATTTCTCTTTTGTGAATAAGAGATCAAGGATAGGTGAAATTCTTGAAGACGACATCGAAACTGCTACCCTTTCTCATCGGCATCGCAATATTGCAAGGGATAACATGTGCTTCCGCGCAATGCAGCTACATTGGCGTCGCCGCTGGCGATTCGTATGATTTCACGATTAATGGCTCTAACACGTTCGGTAGTCTTCAAGAAACCATTAGTGGTACCATGCACGTGCACATTGATAACGT
>Ga0209039_10002202_pt1 | contig 16874 bp, 16 predicted proteins | sample BogFormECP12_OM1_FD_188238 | JGI IMG/M metagenome (GOLD analysis project Ga0209039, IMG submission 188238) | Bog forest soil microbial communities from Calvert Island, British Columbia, Canada - ECP12_OM1 (SPAdes) (version 2) | ecosystem: Environmental > Aquatic > Freshwater > Wetlands > Bog ... | reverse complement strand
TGCCGGGTTTGCCTTGGAGCAGCTTCACACCTTCTACTCGATTCCCATCGTCTACAAGAACAAAAATGATGGTCAAAATGTCTGAAATGGTTATACTTGTCATCGGGAATGTCCTTTCAAGATATGGTGTGGCAACTTTATCTTGAAACGCTACCAAAATAACCAAACCACAGCCTGATCAGAAAAAATCCCGCCGGCTAGACCTGCGGGATTTTTAGATTGTCTATTTCCCTTACCTGATATAGCTTCGGCTGCAATGTCGGCGGCAATCGATCGGGGGACCTCGACCTCCGGACTCCGGCTTCAGAATTTCAGAAATACAGAAACCAAAATTCTGGATTAAGGGGCTGAAACCGCGCAGCGGAAGCCAATAACACTTAGATTCCATTGCACCGCCGCCGGATTGTAAGTATGGCGGTTCGTGGCTAATTCGTACCCCCCGGTCCATTCCCAGTTACCACCCCGCAGAACATGATATTGTCCTGAAGCGGGACCGATCGGATTCGAAGCAGTTGAACTCGCGTAATAGGATGCGCTGTACCAGTCATTCACCCAGTTAAACACGTTCCCTTCCATGTCAAGCGCTTTGTAAGGACTGGCGCCTGAAGGGTAGCTGTCTACTGCAGTGGTATCACTTTTACAGGTTATATAATGAGTGGGGGCCAATCCGAAGTTCGTCAGGGAGCACGTCGGGGTTTGGTTGCCCCAGGGATAATTGCGCCCGTCCGTCCCAACCGCTGCTTTCTCCCACTCCGCCTCCGTCGGCAGGCGGACACCCGCCCACTTGCAGTACGCCTCGGCCATGTCCCAATTCACATAGATCACCGGATAATTATCGTACAGAGGGTTGCCGTAGTAATGGAGGCGCGTATCGGACCCGGAGTAAAGTGGCTTCTTGCAGGCACCGGCACTGACACACTTCGCATACATGGCGTTGGTCACATCGGTTTCATCGATCCGAAAGGCATCCAGGGAGACGGTGTGTGGCGGCTGTTCGTCCGTAAAATCACTGAGCGCGCAATCGTTTTCATATTTCGAGCACACAGCAAGTGCGTCCTGGGCGGTCCTACCCATGGTGAACTTTCCTGCCGGAACATAGACCATCACCATCTTGTCCGCCGGGCGCGTCCAGGCCGCCTTTGATGTGCAGGCGGTCAGGAGCAGTAACAACATCCCGATGACCATCCACAGGATCTTGGAAAGCTTGAACATGGTGATCCTCCCTCGTGATCGGTTCAATAGGTTATGATGAATTTGGAAGTCTTCGATCGTGCTCAGTCCTATGATGGCTTCCCCATTTGGGCGCCGACCTCTTTTTCCAGAAAGGGGCAGCGCCTATTTTCTCCCAAGGGTCAGAAGTATCATTTTCTCTCTCATCCTCCTGAAAATGTGCGAAAACGAGTGGCAAGCCCAAAGGTACCCATGTTGCCCTGATTAAATTATGTGCCACCAAGTTCTTGGCCACAGCATGATAGCTGAACAACTTTTATATCCACTCGTAAAGCTTTTAAAAAGATAAGCGAAATCCATGGCAATGAGGATTTCGCTTTTTTATACTCGGGTGCTTGGATGTATTTCGATCCGGAAATGCTAGAACCTGGTTTAACGCTCGGTTTGTCGCATCACATAGTAGCACGGAAATTTGTGAAATTCAACATTTTTTGTAGACACTTTTATCGACCCTTGGATTGCGTATTTTTGGTAAATCACTTGCCTGTCAAATCATTCCCTACATGCCGGTCTGGTTGATAAGCGGATCCTGGTTGAAAAAAACCACGGGGTAAGGGTGGGGGAAAGATTGGGCGTCGGCAAGTTGATCGGCTCGCAAAGCACGGCGTATGTCCAGCCATCCGAGTTAATGTATTGTGTCTGCTTCATCTTGATGCCATTCCCTCTTTTCGTCAATAAATATTCAATTTCACATCAGACGTTTATACTGAAATTGTAATCGATACCTTCCTTGACGGGTTTCGGGGGCAGGTGTATAGTTGCGCCGAACAAAACACCTCGTTAGGCGAGGCGTCTGCGTGAGAAACAGGCCATTGTCCCGAAACGTCGAAAGACGCCAAGGGGTAGACCAGGCCGGGCCGGCTTAAGGCCCCGCTCAAAGTGGCTGGGAGAACAAACCCTACGACGCGCAGTGCCAAAGCTCGACCAGGAGGTGCCTGCGGAATACCCCGCAGGCGGAAGGGTGATTCTGTCAAAACCTCCTGGCATGCCCGGAGGTTTTTCATTGGCTATGCCTGGCTTCGGCCAAATCCAATGGCATACAGGAAGGAGGTGATCGCGTGGACACAGATGGTATTCCGCTAGATCTTTCATCCCACCCGCAGAAGGTGTCGCTGGATCGGGCTGGGCGAAGACTGTGCTCGCGCAGTCCCTCCAACCGGTCTGAGCTACCGTATTCCGACGATTGCCGGCCATCCGGCCGGTCATCCTAGGAGAAGAGCGCCGCCTTCTGCCGGAAAAGCAGGCGGCGTTTTTTTATACCCGCCATCTCTGAATTGGAGGTGAGTTATGGCGAACCTGAACCCCATTTTCCGGAATCCCGCAGTCGCTGAGAAGGTCACCCTTTTCACGCGAGTCAGGAACGGCCCCAGGGTGGATCATCCCGCCCAGGCCGGCGCTCTGATGAAAACACAATATATCGCTCTCCGGCCGGACCTGGCAGCAGCCGAAGCCATCAAGGCTCTTCATCGTGCGGCAGATCAAAATGCTGGAAAACTCGGGGCGAAGTTCTATATCTACGTCACTGATGAGGAGGGTCATTTGGTGGGAGTCTTTTCATTGAGTGAGCTGATCGCCGCCCATCCCGGCACCCTGGTGCAGGAGTTTATGAAGGCGCCGGTCATCCGTGTAGAGCAAAATCTCGACGTTCGGACGGTCGCTCAAACCATAGCCGAATTTAACCTGCTGGAGATGCCGGTCGTGGACGACCAGAACCGGCTGCAAGGGATCATCACCGCCGAGGATGCCCTGGATACGGTCCTTCCGCCTTTCTGGAGAAAGAGATTGCCGCGTTTCTCCCGTTGACGGTCCTGGCTCCTACCCATACTCGTTGGATCCGATTATTAAATAAGGACATGGGAAATGAATGCCGTCTCAAGACTCTATTATGCCAACCGCCGGGTAGTGAAATTCCTTCGCCTTCTGGCCATGATTGCCGGCCCGGGCATCCTGGTGATGGTGGCGGACAACGATGCCGGTGGCATCACCACCTACACGGCCACCGGAGCGAAATATGGGTATGCTCTCATCTGGTTCCTGGTCTTGCTGGGGCCCATCGCTTATTTCGTCCAGGAGATGACCGTGCGTCTGGGTGCGGTCACGAAGCGCGGCCATGCCGAAGCGATCTTTGACGCCTTCGGATCGTTCTGGGGTTGGTTTTCAATTTTCGATCTGACCCTGACCGACTGGCTGACCCTGGTCAGCGAATTTATCGGCATGACGGCAGCCTTGGGGATCTTCGGCATCCCTCATTGGATTACGACCGTGATCGTCATCCTCCTGATGGCGATTATGGTGATCCAAGGACGTTATTGGACCTGGGAGAAGATCGCGCTGGCATTCTGTATCATCAACCTGATCTATATTCCAGCTGCCTTCCTGGTCCATCCCAATTGGTCCGAGGTGATCCGGGTGGGCTGGCTGCCGCATTTCCCCGGTGGATTGAACGGCACCTTGTTCTTTTTCCTGATGGCCAATGTCGGTACCACCATTGCCCCGTGGATGGTCTTCTTTCAACAGAGTGCCGTCGTGGATAAGAACTTGAAAGAAAAGGACATCCCCTGGAGCCAGCTGGATACCGGGATCGGCGCATTCTTTACGGTGGTGGTCGCCATCTTCTGTATCGTGGTTACAGCGGCGGTCCTGAAGGGCGTGAATATTCAAAGCGCAGCCGAGGCCGCGGTCGGGCTGATGCCTTACAGCCGTTATGCGGGTACCTTCATGGCCATCGGCCTTTTCGATGCCGGTTTCCTGGGTGCCATCTGCATCTCCCTCTCCAGTTCGTGGGCGGTGGGGGAGGTCTTCGGCTGGGCGCACTCCTTGAATAATAAGGTTCGAGAGGCACCCTGGTTCTATGCCGTCTACTTTGTGATGCTCCTATCAGCTGGCATCGTGGTTTTAATCCCGGGGGCGCCGCTGGTCACCATTACTCTGTTCGTCCAGGTGGCTGCAACGACACTCCTGCCGGCCGCCCTGGTGTTCCTGATTTTGCTGTTGAACAACGAAGAGCTGATGGGAAAGCAAAAGAACAATCGGTTCCAGAACGCGGTCAACTTTACCATTGTGATTGGTTTGATCCTGCTTTCGACAGGATACAGCCTGACCACCTTATTTCCGAACTGGCTGCATTAGGCCAAAGGAGATGTTGCGATGAATGCGATCCTGGATGGATTTCGAGACTTCTTTCAGGCAATCCGGGAGATCAACCAGAAGTATAAGACGCCCCGGATCAAGACGACCCGCATGATCACCATCTCACTGCTGATGCTTAGAATCTACTTGATCGCCATGTTGATCCTTCTCTTATATACGTTCATCAGCACGGTGGTCCGCCAGATCATTCCTTAGGAGATGAGCCATGGACCAGGTAGCCAGCAGGATAAAACCGTCCACCAAGCAGGCGTTTTTCCTGAGTGAAATCCTGGGCGTCAAAGCGACCGTCCAGGGCAAAAAAATCGGCAAATTAGACGATGTGATCATCAAGGAGAATGGCTCGCTCCCGGTGGTGACGGATTTTGTGATCGCCCGACCGTTCGGAGAAACGGCCGTGATCCCCTGGGATATGGTGCAGAGCCTTGATTCCAAGGAAATGATCCTGAATATCGAGGACGTGAATGCCTATAGAAGAGAGCCTGACGAGAATGCCGTTTTGCTGCGGGACCACATCCTGGACAAAAAGGCGATCGACATGGATGGTCGGGAAATGGAGGTGGTGTACGACGTCAAGCTGGTGCTCAGGGATAACAAACTCTATGTCAGCGAAGTCGACCTCAGCCGGTACGGACTGCTGCGCCGCATGGGGCTGACCAAACTGGCGGAATTCATTTACAAGCTCGCCGACCGAATCCGGGAGCAGACCATTTCCTGGACTTACATCCAACCCTTGCCGGAGGACATCGGCAGTTTCCGCGGCAATTTGAAATTCAAGGTGCTGAAGGATAAACTCGCCGACCTTCACCCGGTCGACCTGGCCGACATCCTGGAGGAGATGGATCCCCACCAGCGGGTTGAAGTTTTTGAAGGCCTGGACCCCGAGCAGGCCTCGGATACCCTGGAGGAGATCAACCCCAACGTCCAGCGGGACCTGGTGGAATCGATGAAAGTCGAAAAAGTGGCCCAGCTGATCGATCAGATGACCACCGGTCAGGCGGCCGACGTCCTGTCGATCCTGTCCGCCTCGGAGGCCGGTGAGATCCTGCACCTGCTTGACCCCCAGAACGCCGTGAAGATTCGCGCCATCATGGATCATCATGAGGAGAACATCCTGGATTTTGCCACCCAGGAGTATATTGCGTTTCCCCAGGATTACACCGTGGAGCGGGCCATCGACGAATATAAAACCGCGGCCAGGGGCAAAGATGTGGTCATGTACATCTACATCCTGGACGAAAAAAAGCACCTCTTGGGGGTCATCGACATCAAAGAACTGCTGATCGCCGGTGACAAGGCCCTCCTCAAGGACATCATGCAGGAGCACGTCCATACCCTTGAGCCTGACAGCACCCTGAAAGAGGCTTACGAGAAATTTGCCCGTTATGATTACCGGGCGATCCCGATCAGCGATGAGCGTTATGTCATGATGGGTTGCGTCACTTATCGCGATATTGTCGGCTTGAATCACCGATTCTTAGAGTAACGGGCGGGATCGTTCCCGCCCGTTACTTAGCTTCCGGTTTCCCGGGGGATCATTTTTCTTCGCTGCTCCAGAACCGCCAGGCTGCCAGCGAGAAGAACAAGATGGCGTATCCCGCCAGCGCCGCGGCCGGTAGAAGGACCGAGTTGAAACCCAGGCCGCGGGCGGCGATGTTCTCGAACCCATCCATGGCCCAGGCGACCGGGGAGAGATGACCGATAGCCTGGAAGGTCGCTCCAGTGATTTCAAGCGGGACCCAAGCACCCCCGAGGCCGGAAAGCACGAACATGGGGATCAGGGCGAAGATCGTGGCCTGTTCACTTGACTTGGCCAGAATGCCGATCAAGAGGCCCAGTCCTGAGATACACGTTGCCGAGGCGACCGCCACCAGGAGGGTAGCCTGGGGGATATGCAGGTAGTCGACTTTAAGGACCATCTGTCCAAAGACGATCAGCAGGACAAACTGGACGAAGATCATCACGAAGATCGCCAGGTAGTGGCCGAGCAGGATCTGGAGACGTGAGGTCGCGGTGGTCAGCAGCCGCTGCAGGGAGCGGTTCTTGCGTTCATTGACAATCACGGTGGCTGCGGAGAGCAGGCCCGCGATGGCAAACTGCAGCATCATCGCCGGCGAGGAGTGGGCCATCGACATGGCCTGGTTGTCCGGTGTTTTGATCGCCGTACTGGTGTCCGACGTGATCTGGACCGGTGGCTGTTGCCAGGAGATGAGGGCCGTATTCAAAGCCTGTTCGAATGCGGCTGGGTCGCCGGTCACCTTGGCGACAATCTGGGCCGTGTGGGTTGCGCTGAGCAAACGGCTGGTCGAAGCCAGGATCGCGCTCTGGAGGGTCGCAGCGGAAGGGTTTGTGCTGTCGACGAGAACGATCAGTTTCAGGGGTGCGCCCGAAAGGATGGACTGGCTGTACCCATTGGGGACAATCACAGCGGCGGCGACCTTCCCGTCCTTCACCAGCGTCTCAAGATCCGAGGGGCTCCGTCCAGGCTTCTCATCCAAGCGCAGGACCGATGAGCCTGCCAGCAGGGTTTTGAACCCCTGGCTGAGCCGTCCGGAGTCCTGGTCCAGGTACCCGACCGGCAAACGCGGATCCGTATTTGCGCTACCCGCACCCCCGAAGGCGAAACCGAAGAGAAGGGTAAAGGCGATCGGCATGATCAGGAGGAACAGGAGGGTCATGCGGTTCCTCAGGATCTGGGCGAGGTCTTTCTGGGCGATGTCGAAGATACGTTTCATGATGACCTCCTAGGCATACCTTCTCTGGAAGCGCAGCAGGCCAATGACGAAGAAGACGATGCTCATTGCGATCTGCACGGCCAGGGTTAAGAAAATGGCCTCGAGGGGTGCACCGTTCATGACCTGGATCAGGCCGCGAACGCTCCAACCCTGGGGGGCAACCAGGGATATCGTCGCCAGCACTCCGGTGGTCGAGGCCGCCCCGGAAAAGATTGGCATCATCCCCAGCATGCCGGTAACGGTCAGGACGCCGCCGAAGATCAGACCGCTCTGGCTGGTGTCCTTGAGGAGTGAATTGACGAAGATGCCAAAGGTGGCGGCTGCCAGGATGCTGCCGATCGTGACCAGGCTGACGGGCAGGAGCGCGCCCCACAGGATGTGGAAAATCAGGCGTCCGAGGAGGAGCAGAACCACCATCTGGACCATTACGGTCAGGCCCACGGATAGAAATTTACCGCCGAGGATGGTGGATTGTGTCGTCGGGGTGGTGAACAAGCGGGAGAGGGTACCCTCCTCATCTTCCCTCAGGATGGACTGTGCGGTGGTCGTCCCGGTGAAAAAGGCGTAAAAGATGGTCATCGCGCCCAGGATCGGCCCGATGATCTTTTGCAGGAGATCGGAGCTCTGGCTGCCCGGTTGGATATCCTGAATATCCAGGTAGGTCGCGCTCGGGTCGCCTTGCGGAGATGAGGACAGATATTGCTGCAGCACGGTGCCGATGAGCGCCGGGTCACTGCTGCCGGTTTGCTTGACGGTCACGGCTACGGCGATCTTAGCGCCGGAGAAGCTATCCGTGAATTGTTCCATTACGGACTGGACGATCCCGGGTCCGATCGTCAGGGTCGGGTCCCGGTAAAGTTCCAGAGTCGCCTGGCCGGTGAGGCTGGAAAATTGGCTCGAGAAATCTGGTGGGATAATGAGGGCGATCCCTGCTTCCTGGCTATCGACCGCCGAGCGGGCTGCTTCCGCACTACCCGCCTGGCTCACTTGCATCAGGGAAGCAAAGCTCTGGTCTTCCAAGGTGGACACGATCAGGTCGCCTAGCGAGTGCGCCTTGGTTCCCATGGGGAGCTGTGCCTTGATCGCATTGAAGGCTTCGCCGCCCTGGTCCAGGTTGGCGATGACCACCTTGGTCACCGGGAGATTGAATGGTTTGTTCGTGGCTGTCCCGCCGAACATGAAGTAGAACATTCCGGCCAACAAGAGCGGCACCCCGAACATAAAGATCAGGGCGAAGGCGCTGCGAAAGGAGCGCTTCATATCTTTGAGGGCGATATCCAGGGCTTTCATCTCTGCCTCCTAATCCCGCAGGGCGCGACCCGTCAGGTGCAGGAAGACGGCTTCCAGATTGGGCTCTTGGATGGCCACCGAGGTAATACGCACACCGCTCGAGGCAGCAGTCTCGAAGAGGTGCGGCAGGACCCGGTTGCTGTCATCCGCCAGGACGCTGAGAGTCCCGTCCTCAGACGAGACCTTCTGGACACCCGGGACAGCCTTCCAGGCCTCCACGACCCGGCTCCCATCGGTATTCACGGTCAGGGTGATGCGGTCCATCTCCCCGACGATGCGGACGAGCTCGGCGTTCGTTCCGGCCGCGATCAATTTTCCGTGGTCCATGATGGCGATATGGTCGGAGAGTTCCTGAGCCTCTTCCATGTAATGAGTGGTGTATAGCACGGTGGTGCCCTGGCGTTTGAGTGTCAGGACCGAATCCAGGATGTTACGGCGCGACTGTGGATCGATGCCGACCGTCGGCTCGTCCATGAAGATGACCTGCGGTTCGTGCAGGAGCGCCACGCCGATATTGACTCGCCGCTTCATACCGCCCGAATATTTCTTGATATAGTCCTTGGCGCGGTCGGCCAGGCCGATCACCTCCAGCACCTCTTCCACGCGCTGTTTCAGCGCGGCGCCGCGCAGACCGTACATCTTGGCCCAGAAGGTGAGGTTCTCCCGGGCGGATAGGTCTTCATACAGTGCGATTTCCTGCGGGACTACGCCCAGCACCGACTTGACCCCCATCGGGTCCTTGCGCAGCGAATGCTTGAGGATGGTCGCATCACCCTGATCGGGGTGCAGCAGGCAGGAGAGCATGGAGAGCAGGGTTGTTTTTCCGGCGCCGTTCGGGCCGAGCAGGCTGAAGATCTCACCCTTCTTCACCTCGAAGCTCACGCCCTGCACCGCCTTCACTTCGCCGAAGGATTTATACAGGTCTTTGATCTCAATCGCATTTTCGTCCATATAGGCCTCCTGGTAATTGACTGTGGGTAGTATATTTCCTCAGCCACCGAATCGGAATTGTCCTTTCGTTTGGCTTTAGGACTGTCCGATCGGACAGTGTCCGGGCGGACAGGTGTGTAAAACGGTAAATGATATACAATAAGCATGAGCCGCCATGCAGACGAAACCTTCCCCCCGCTTCCTGCGAAACCCCGAGAATGATACGCGCCTGTTGTTCTGGTTTGCGATCTTTGTGATGGGGCTCATGTTCGTCTGGTCATTCTTCCTGACCTCTCGTTTGCACCAGCCTGGGTATGCAGTGCTCTTCTCGGGTTTGTTTGGCGTGAACATTTTGCTCCATTACTTATGGTTCAATGGGGCGGCGGCACATCGTCGGTGGCTGCCCGGGTATATCCTCGTTCAAGGTCTGCTGGCTTTTGGGGTGACCTATCTCTCGGCGAACATCGGCATGGTGTTTTGTCTTTTCATGGCCTTGATCGGGGAGGTGCTGGGTGTCCTGCATATCACCCGCTGGAGCATCCTAGCGACCTTTTACCTGCTGACGCTTTCGTTCATCAATTTCATCCTCCTGGTCGGCTTTTCACAGGCTCGCTGGTACCTCCTCGGCACCGTCCCGATGATCGTCTTTGTGGCCCTTTATGTGATCCTCTACACTCGTCAGGCGCAGGCGAACACGCGGGCACAGGCGCTGCTCGCCGATCTGGAAGCCGCCAACCGCCAGTTGAGGGAGTATGCGGCCCAGGTCGAGGACCTGACCATCGCCAATGAACGCCAGCGCATGGCGCGCGAGCTGCATGACACCCTGTCGCAGGGGTTGGCTGGTTTGATCCTGCAGCTGGAAGCGGCCGATGCCCATCTGGCCAGCCAGCACACGGATCGCGCCCGGGCCATTGTTCTGCAGGCCATGGAAAAGGCGCGCGCCACCCTGGCGGAAGCGCGTCAGGCCATCGATGATTTGCGTCACTCCGAACCGCGTGACTTAGAAGAGGCGACCCGCCAGGAGGTGGAGCGTTTCACCAAGGCAACAGGCATCCCCTGCAAGCTGGAGATCGGTCTCGCCGGTGAGTTCTCTGACCTGATTTCGGAAACCGCCTTGCGGTCAGTTTCCGAATGCCTGACCAACATTGCCCGGCACGCTCAGGCGCGCACCGCCAGTTTGCGCCTGATGACGGGCGAGGGTCAGCTGACCGTCGAAGTCTCGGACGATGGCATCGGGTTTGACCCGGCGGGTGTGCAGGCCGGTCATTATGGCCTGCTGGGGATGCACGAACGCATCCGCCTGGCGGGCGGGAGCGTTGAGGTGTGCAGCGAACCCGGACAGGGGACCCATATACAAATACGTTTTCCGCTGGAGAACGTCGCTCATGGCTGAGACGATCCGCATCCTGATCGCAGACGATCATATGATCATCCGCCAGGGGCTGAGGCTGATCCTGGAGACCGAGGAAGGCTTTGATCTCGTTGGAGAAGCCGCCGATGGGGCTGAGGCGGTGCGCCTGTCCGCTGACCTGCACCCTGATGTCGTCCTGATGGATCTGCGCATGCCCGGCATGGACGGCCTGACCGCCATCGAACGGCTGCACGCCTCGCATCCGGAAATCGCGGTGGTGATCCTGACGACGTTCAATGAAGACGACCTGATGATGCGCGGTCTGCGTGCCGGGGCGAAAGGCTATCTTCTCAAGGATACGGACCGTGAAACACTTTTCAGAACCCTGCGGGCAGCCGCCCGCGGGGAGACCCTGCTCAATAAAGGAGTCATGGACCGCGTTCTCGCCCAGGTGGAACCTGCGGATTCCTCCGTCGAAGCCGGTGCGATTTTGACGGCGCGCGAGCAGGAGGTCCTGGCTGCGGTGGCGCGAGGGGAGCGCAGCAAGGAAATCGCCGCGCTTCTGGGGATCAGCGAACGGACGGTCAAGGCTCACCTGGCCAGCATCTATAACAAATTCGGAGTCGATTCGCGGGCCGGGGCGATCGCCGTGGCGGCCCAGCAGGGGTTGCTTCCTCATGAATAGCCGCGAGCGCTTCCTGGAAACCATGCGCTTTGGCCATCCTGACCATGTGCCTTACTTCGAAGAAGGCCTCCGCCCGGAAGTGCTGGCAGCCTGGCATTCCCAGGGACTGCCGCTCGATGCGGATCTATCCACGATGTTTTCGACGGATGAACGCGAAGAGATCGATCTGGACGTGTACCCGAAGCCCTGGCCGAGGCGCTGGCCGACCCGCTCGGCGGAGCTGGCCGCCTTCCGCAAGCGGCTGGATCCTGGGGGGCGATCCCGCCTGCCGGCAGACTGGTCCAAGCAGGTCCCCGCCTGGAAGCAGCGCAGGCACGTGCTCATGATGAGGGTGCACCAGGGCTTCTTCCTGAGCCTGGGCGTTGATAATTGGCGCAGGTTTCGGCAGATCATCACCCTGACCTATGATGATCCTGGATTCGTTCAGGAAGCCATGGACCTGCAGGGTGAATTTGTGGCCGAGTTGACCGAAAGCGCCTTGCGGGATGTGGAAATCGAGGCGGCCATTTTCAGCGAGCCGATCGGAGGAAACCACGGACCGTTGATCTCCCCGCGGATGTACGAGCAATTTGTGCTCTCCAGTTACGCTCCGGTGGTGCAGGTATTGAAACGGAAAGGGGTCAGCACCATTATCCTGCGGACTTATGCCAATGCGCGGGCATTGATTCCGGTACTGCTCAAGAACGGATTTGACTGCCTGTGGGCCTGCGAGACCGATGCCCGGGCCATGGATTACACCTCCATCCGCAAGGAGTTCGGGGGCGACCTGCGCCTGATCGGCGGCATCGATCTGGATGTACTCCGGGAGGGGAAGGAAGCCATCCGCCGTGAGATCGAGGAAAAGGTCCCGCCGCTCCTGGCGCAGGGAGGGTATGTCCCATTGGCAGACGGCCGGGTTCGGCCGGAGATTCCTTGGGAAAGTTATTGCTACTACCGCGAACTCCTGGAAAAAGTTACGCGGCGGTAGGTCGAGGCCGTGCGTCGTTGAACATCCCCATGCGGTCAACCAGGCTTTGTCCGGCTTGATTCATAAGGCCGGTTCATCATCTCTCGCTGGCGCTCTCCAAGCGTCCCGTGGCGGGCGGAACACGATTCGGGCAGTTCCGGTTTGGTAGAATAGGGCTATGCCGACTCTGAATCTGGTACGCTTGACAAAGTTGCAAGCGACGAGCTTTCACCTGCTGCCCAGGGCGAAAGTAAGGACCCCTGCTCAAGCCCTGGATTTCGTCAACGAACGGGGCTTCATCTTCTTCTGGCCTGTAAAGGGCATCCACCTGCCGAGCCTGTGGACCGCCGTTGCTGGCGACCGGCCGGTCCCTGACGAGCACGACGATCCCGGCCATATCACCTGGGGATGGAAGGACAATGCGCTCGGCAAGCGTATCTGGTATTACGGCAAGATTCTGCATCGCAAAGGAACATTCATATCCCTGGAGATGGCTCCGTATTTTTACGCCCTGTCTGAAAACTTCGGCGACATCCAGGAGGACCACTTGCTGGCCTACCGGGAGGGCCGCTTGACGCTGGCTGCCAAGCTGGTGTACGAAACTCTGCTCAAGGAGGGCCTGATGAATACCATCGACCTGCGGCGGGAGTCGCACCTGACCAGCAAGGCAAGCGATTCCGAGTTCAACCGGGCGCTCGAGGATTTGATGGCGGATTTCAAGATTCTACCGGTCGGGGTCGCCGAGGCCGGGGCCTGGCATTACGCCTATCAATATGACCTCACCGCCAGGCATTTCCCGGATCTGCCGGAGAAAGCGCGTGCGATCGGCGAATCCGAGGCCAGGCAGAAACTGGTTGAACGCTATCTGGATTCTGTCGGGGCCACCCAGCTGCGGACGGTGACCAAGCTCTTCCACTGGCCTCCCGAGTTGACGAAGCGAACGATGGACCGACTTGTCCGGTCCGGTTTCATCAATGAGGGGTTATCCCACCCGCAGATTGCCGGGGATTGGTTTGCACTCCCGGAAGTGTGTGCGTAACGTCTAAGGAGCGTTTATGGACATCGCCATCATGATCGAGGGACAGAACGGCCTGACCTGGGAGCGTTGGCGCAACCTGGCTGTAGCGGTGGAGGACCTGGGTTTTTCCGGCCTGTATCGGTCAGACCATTTCACCAACGCCGCTTCACCCGATAAAGAATCCCTGGAACTTTGGGTATCGCTGACCTGGCTGGCGAGCCACACCCGGCATATCGAGTTCGGCTCTCTGGTCTCGCCGCTCTCCTTCCGCCCTCCCGCGTTGACGGCCCGCATGGCCGCTGCGGTGGACGATCTGTCCGGGGGGCGCCTGACCCTGGGATTGGGGGCGGGCTGGCAGGCGCGCGAGCACAATCTCTTCGGTTATGATCTTTTGGATTTAAAGGCGCGCTTCGACCGCTTTGAAGAAGGTCTGCAGGTGATCGACCTCCTGTTGAAGGGGGATGCCCCGGTTTCTTTCTCGGGAGAGTACTTTCAACTGCGTGAGGCGATCCTGCTGCCGCGCCCGGCACGTCCAGGCGGCCCCCGTCTTCTGATCGGCGGCAATGGGGAAAAGCGCACCCTGCCCTTGGCAGCCCGTTATGCCGATGAATGGAACCTGGTCTTTGCCAGTCCGTCTGAGGTCATTCGTTTGAGCACGGTTTTGGACCGGTTATTGGCCATCGAGGGACGCCGGCCCGAGGCGGTCAGACGCTCCATGATGACCGGCGTGCGATTCGGGCGGACGAAGAAAGAGCTGACGGAGAAACTGGCGGCCCGCAGCCAATCCGCCGACGACTTGCGCAAGAAAGGTTTCCTGATTGGGGTGGGGGAGCAGGTGAAGGTGCAGCTTGCGGACCTGGCCAAAACCGGCCTTCAGCGGGTCATGCTGCAGTGGCTGGACCTCGAGGATCTGGAAGGCCTGGCAGCCCTGGCCAAAGCCGTGCTCGGTTAAATGATCCGGTCGGCCGTCGAGGCCGACCGGTTGGTCTCAGCAGATGCGCGGCAGCAGTTCCCCGGCCGGAAGGTCCACCACCCTCTTCCCCCCGATCGAAGTCCGGGATGTTACCAGGCCCGGGTGTTCCGCCACCAGCTCGCCAATGAGGGCTGCGTCCCTGCCTTGGGGGTGGGCGCGCATCGCAGCCAGGATGGCCTCGGCGTGTTCGGGCGGCACGATCGCCACCAGCTTTCCTTCGTTGGCCACGTAGAAGGGGTCCAGGCCCAGCATCTCACAGGCGGCGTTCACCTCCGCCCGGATCGGGACTTTCTTTTCATCAAATTCGATCCCCACCTTGGAGGCCAAGGCCAGCTCGTTGAGTACGGCTGCCAGACCGCCGCGGGTGGCGTCCCGCAGGCAGTGGATGTCTTTCGTAACGTCCAGCATGGCGTCTACCAATCCATTCAGCGGAGCGGTGTCACTCTGGATCTCGGTCTGGAAGGTCAGCCCCTCCCGCACGGACATAATGGCGATCCCGTGGTCTCCGATCGACCCGCTGACCAGGAGTGCGTCTCCCGGGCGGCCTCGATCCGGGGTGACGGAGACCCCTTTGGGGATCACGCCAATCCCGGAGGTGTTGATGTAGACGCCATCGCCGTGCCCTTTCTGGACGACCTTGGTATCGCCGGTGGCGATCTTCACCCCAACTTTTTTGCAGGCGGCCGCCATCGAGGCTGCGATCCGGCCCAGGGTTTCCATGGGCAGTCCCTCCTCCAGAATGAACCCGGCCGAGAGCACCAGCGGTCTGGCGGCGCGCATGGCCAGATCATTGACCGTCCCATTGACCGCCAGTTCCCCGATGTCCCCTCCGGGGAAGAACAGCGGGCTGACCACGAATGAGTCGGTTGTAAAGGCTGCCTGCCCGGGTGGCAGATCGAGAGCAGTCGCATCTCCCATCTGTGCCAGCAGGTCATTGTCAAACGCAGCCGCGAACAGGTGCTGGATCAGGTCCGCCATCATTTTGCCGCCCGCCCCGTGGCCCATGACGATGGTCGGGTAATTCTGTAGAGGGACTGGACAGGTCCAGCCGAGCAGGTTCAATTTCTGTGAGCTCATGATTTACCTTTGGCCGCTAACCGGCCGTAGCGATAGTAGGCCGCGCAAGCTCCCTCGGAGGAAACCATGGTCGCGCCGAGTGGTCGTTCGGGAGTACATTCCTTGCCGAAGGCGGTGCATTCCACCGGCTTCTTGATGCCCTGCAGCACGAGCCCGCTGATGCAGAGCGGCGATTCCTTCGTCTCGATCGATCGCACCTCCGGGAAACGCTGCTCGGCATCGTAGAAGGCGAACTCCGGCCGCAGCCGGTAGCCGGATTGCGGGATGATGCCGATGCCCCGCCAGGCCCGGTCGCAAATTTCAAAGACGCGCTGGATGACCGACTGTGCGGGTTTGTTGCCATCCCGGGTGACCGAACGGGCATAGGCGTTGCGGACTTCCTGGCGGCCGGCTTCGAGCTCCTGGACACACATCAGGATGCCGTGCAGCAGATCGACCGGTTCAAAACCGGTCACCACGATCGGGATCCGATACTGTATGGCCAGGGGTTCATACTCCCAATAGCCCATCACCGTGCAGACGTGGCCTGCGGCCAGGAAACCGTCCACCCGGACATCCGGTGACTCCATCAGCGCCCGAATGGCTGCTGGTACGGTGACATGGGAGACCAGGACCGCAAAATTCTGGATTTTCTGGGCTTTTGCTTGCACGACCGCCATGGCATTGGCGGGGGCGGTGGTCTCGAATCCGATCGCAAAGAAGACCACGGTCTTGTTGGGATTGTCCTTGGCGATCTTCAAAGCATCGAGCGGCGAATAGACGATCCGGACGTCACCGCCGGCGGCTCGGACCGCGAACAGGTCGCGCTCGGAGCCGGGGACGCGCAGCATATCCCCGTAGGAGGTAAAGATCACCTCCGGGCGCATGGCCAGGGCAATGGCTTTGTCCACCAGCTCCAGCGGGGTCACGCAGACCGGACACCCGGGTCCGTGAATGAGGGTAATTTCATGCGGGAGCATCTCATCCAGGCCGGATTTGATGATGGAATGCGTCTGTCCGCCGCAGACTTCCATCAATGTCCAGGGCCGGCTTACGGCGCGGCGCAGGTCGGATAGCAGTTTGCCCGTCAGGTCGGCGTCGCGGTATTCCTCGACGTACTTCACGCTGCCGTTCCTTCTTCGCTCCCCAGGGCGTCGATCTGCTTCAACAACTCCATGGTTTCAAGGGCTTCTGCCTCGTCGAGGATGCTCAAACCGAAGCCGACATGGATGATCGTGTAGTCGCCGACCTTGACGTCGGGCAGGTATTCCATGCAGGCTTCCTTGATCACGCCCCCGAAATCGATCCTGGCCATTTGCATGCCGTTGGTATGGTAGAGTTCGATCACCTTACCGGGGATTCCTAGACACATTCGGCACCTCTAAAGTTATTCATGAACCTGTTCGTGCTGATCATCTTCCGTTTCGATCTCCAGGCTGGAGAGATAAACCCCGTTTCCGCCGGTGATCGAGACCGGGAAACTGCCGCAGTTTGGGCAGGCCGCGAAAAGATC
>Ga0209039_10002201_pt1 | contig 16875 bp, 13 predicted proteins | sample BogFormECP12_OM1_FD_188238 | JGI IMG/M metagenome (GOLD analysis project Ga0209039, IMG submission 188238) | Bog forest soil microbial communities from Calvert Island, British Columbia, Canada - ECP12_OM1 (SPAdes) (version 2) | ecosystem: Environmental > Aquatic > Freshwater > Wetlands > Bog ... | reverse complement strand
GAGCATGGCCGCGAGTTGCTGGCGGAGATCGTGCGTCGCCTGGCTGGAGGACCAGCAGGTGAGCTTGCCGTCCTTGATTTCCGCAACGGCGCAGGAAGGCCCCATGGAGCCGTGCATGTGGATGGCGAAGTTGTAGGTCGCGCTGAGCCGTTTGGCGGCCTGTTCGAGCGCCGGCTCTGCGTTGCCGACGTTGCTGGTGACATCGTCCTTGTTGACCTTGGTGGCGCGGACATGCTCCCACAATTTGCTCTGCTCCGGCAGGCCATCCCAGTTGGACCAGTTCGCCTTAAGTTTCCGCGCCGCCCGGATGGCGCCCCACTCGCTCTCGGCCACCACACCCAGGAAATTGCCCTGGCGCACCACCTTGACCAGGCCAGGAACGTCCTTGACCGAACTTTCATCGACGCTCAGCAACGTGGCGCCGATGGCCGCCGGACGCACGACACGGCCGTGCAGCATGCCGAACACCTTGAAATCGTGCATGTAGGTGAACTGGCCGGTCATCTTTTCCGGAATGTCAAAGCGGGCAACCGGCTGCCCCACGATCTTGTAGGTCGCCGGGTCCTTGAGCGGCGCCTGCTTGTCCACCTTCAGTGAAAATGTCTTGCCGCCGATCAGCTCGCCGTAGGTGACCTGCTTGCCGCCGCTGCGCGATCGCACCGTACCCTGCTCCGTACCCCGCTCAGTGCTCCGTTCAACGATGAGATCTTCGGCCGGCACGCCCAGCCGCTTTGCCGCTTCCTGCAGCAAGGCGCGCCGGGCGGTGGCGGCAGCCTGACGGATCTGTACGCCGCCGTTTTGGATGGAGAGGCTGCCCCAGGTCTTGCCCTGCGCGGGCGTCAGCGCAGTGTCTCCCTCGACGACCTGAACGCGCGCGAGCGGCACGTCCAGCTCTTCGGCCACGATTTGGGTCAACGCCGTGCCTATGCCGGTGCCCAGATCGACCTTGCCGGAATAAAGCGTCACGCCGCCGCTGGGGTCGATCGCCAGGAAAGCATCTACCTCGTCAAGTGCGACGGTCTTCGTCATTGTGCTTGCTGGAGTTCCGCTCTGGGCGGAGGCCGTCTCAAACGTAGAGGGCAGGGAGAAGCTGACGATCAGAATGCCGGTACCCTTCAAGAAGTCGCGGCGGCTTGGTTTGGTGAACCGCATGGTCGGCCTCCCTTCACACGCCGGCAGCGGCGCGCTTGACGGCGCGGACGATGCGCAGATGGGTACCGCAACGGCACAGATTGTGGGCAAGCGCCTGCTTGATCTGAGCATCGCTGGGGCTCTTGTTTATGGCGAGCAATGCGGCGGCCTCCATGATCATGCCGCTGACGCAGTAGCCGCACTGCGCGGCCTGCTCCTCGATGAAGGCTTTCTGGACGGGATGCAGCTTGTCAACTGTGCCCAAGCCCTCCAGGGTCACGATCTTTTTCTTGCCGACCGCCGAGAGCGGCGTCACGCAGGAGCGCACCGGCCTGCCGTCAAGGTGTACCGTGCAGGACCCGCACTGCCCGAGGCCACAGCCGAAGCGCGGCCCGTGCAGTCCCAGGTTGTCGCGCAGAGCATAGAGCAGCGGCATGTCGGGATCATCGACCGTCACCCGTGTTGCCCGGCCATTGACGTGGAGTGGAATCGCTGTGGGCATCGCCAATCCCCCTTCCGCGGGTGGTGCCCTCGGCACGACCGGACGCCGCCCGCGACGCCACCGTATCGGCGACTTTACACCCGGTTTGGGGCGATATGCAACGGGGAACTGCCCGCTCCGGTGGAACGCTCAGTTCCCGTTCCGCCAGTCTTCGGGCAAGCAGGAGTCGTGGGGATGGTCGGTGACGCCTTTCAAGAAAATCTGCCCAAACATCGGGCGGCATGAAATTTGCGAAGTATTAAGCCTTGCCCTCACGCGACCGTTCGCAAACTGCTTTGTAACCGGAGCAAGACCGATCCCAGTGCCGCCGTCGCAACCAGCCAGATGGCAAGCGCCGAATTCACCACCCAGCCCGGCGCTGCCCCGACGCGGCGCAGCAGAAACGGCAGAAAATTCCACGTCGTGACGTGAACATGATCCCACGGGTCCCAGTTCATGGCCTCGGTGTTCAGGCCCCAGGCATCCATCTTGCCCAAAGCGAAGGCGAAGATGTTCTTGAAACGCAGAGCAATCACGAACGTCGGATGTCCGAACGTCTCCATCTGGTAAATTTCGAGCGGCAACCAGAAGGCCAACGATGCTAGCTGAATCATCAGGCTGACCGCGATCAACACCCATCCTGCGCGCCAGATCGTTCTTCCCAAAAGCTCTCGATAGCGCATCAGCAGCGGCACAGCAACGAGTGTCACCAGTTCGACCGCAGTCGAAACATAGCGGTCGCCCCAGGCGAAGTCGCCGGCCCAGTAGGTGTATCTCGCGTAAAAGCAGATATAGGCCAGCAAGAGGAGAAGGGAGGTCGCCCCGTAGGCGCGTACCTCTGGAGTCAGGCGCTTCCACAGCCATGCCAGGAGGAAAATTGCCAGCACGAGAAGAGGATCGAAGAGGAAAATAGATTTCTCAGGCTGGAACAGCGGGCCGAGAAAGCCGGCGTGAAAGGGCGTGCTCCAGGGGAAGTTCGCCGGCAGCGTGGGATCTCTCTGGCGCAGTTCCCGGGCGAATATCGCTACGTAGGTATTGGTAAAGGATCCGAAGCGGTAAAACTGGTAAGCACGATCGAGCGCGAGAAAGAATAGGTAAACCGGTGCGGCCACTTTGGTGTAGGCGATGAGACGCCGCCACAAGGCGCGGCCGCGCTCTCCTTCGCGCCGTTTTCCTTCGAACCCTGCTCCTTCGAACCATAGCGCGAGCAAGACAAAGATTCCTCCCGCCATGAGATCCAAACCAGTGGTGAGACGCGTAAGCAGGTTTAGCCCCAGCGCGCAGGAGCCGATAAAAAGCGCGCGCCCGCTGTCCGCGCGCAGCCACTCGTACTGGAATGAAAATCCAGTAAGCGTCAGCAACATGATGTAGTTGTTCTCCATCATGTTCTGCGTGTAGTGAAGATGGGTGGTCGAGAACATCAACGCCAGCACGCCCGCTACCGACTCTTTCATGCCAAAGCGCAACTGCCCGAGCAACCGGAAAGCGATCAGCGCGGTGAGAATGTTCACCAAAATGTTGGTGCTGTAGCTGACCACAATGCTGCGCGCGTCAGGGTCGTCGCTGTAATCCGAGAAGATAGACCAGTGCGCAATCCACGTCCCCATGAGGTCGGCGGGCAGCATGACGAGCGACTGGCCGATGCCATACCAACTATAAAGGCGCCCGCCACGGCCGTGCAGGCCAAACTCCGGATACTCGTTGGGGAAAACCTGCGGCTCCGCGGTCCAGAGCCAATGTGTGGTTTGCAGCCGATGCGCGGTGTCGGCCGTCCCCAACTCGCCAGATTGCACCACGAAAGCGAGCAGCCCCGCCGTCAGACACAAGAGAAAAAGCGGATCGCGCAGCCATCGTGCGAAGCGGGAAGTCATCGCCTGGATGGTAATCCGAAAGCGGTGATTTAAGAAATATCGGCGCGTGGCCTGAGTTGTTGGAGTATTCCGATGAGGCACTTTGTTTCGAATCGGAACAATCCGCCGGATTATCCACCGATCGGATGGGCCGCGCTAGAGCAGTTCTCGAGTCGCTGTAGGGGGAACCGAGAACGGGTAGGGCACGGCTTCCCAGGTTGCGGAGACACTCGATATTGCATTTGATTTTGGGTGGCGCAGCGCTTCAGCGCTGCGATAACCGGCTTATTTTCAACACCGGCTTTAGCCGCTGCGGTGAGACTGCGGCGCAGAAAAATACTTTTTCCGCAGCCTGTTTAGCCGTTCCGTCAGGAGTTAAAACGGCTTCCGGCTTTAATCGCTGAGGGTACGCACTATACACCATCACGAAACCCGCGCTAAGTCGTAGCGCACAAGGTGTAGAGATCAAGTTCGCTCCGGGCAGGAGCCCGTCTTTTGCGCCGGTGATGGAGTATCGATTGAATCTTGTGAGGTTGCCTTCGCAAGCAAGGCCACCGCGCCAAAACGCGGCGCGCGGATTTGGCCGGTGCGAGCTTCGCGTTTATGGCCGAGCCGAGTATGGGACAAGGTACAGTGCCGCGATTTCTTCCTCGGTGAAATACGGGTAGGCGGGCATCACGTCTCCACCCGTCATTTTCATCGTGCTGGAGGAGCCGTATTGCACCTGGTGAACGACGCCGCTGAGAGACTGATCTTTGGGGATGCTGGCCAGCGACGGGATGGTCCCTTGCGTCATGGCCGTGTGCCCGCTGCCTGGACCGGTCGCGTCGTGACAGACATGGCAGGTCCCCCGCACGATGTGCTCGCCGACGCGGGCCGCGGATTCCTGGACCAGAAGCCCATCGCGCTTGGTGGGCGGGACCGACGCCAGCTTCTCCAGATAGCCGAACAAAGCTTCCACCTCATCGGCGCGCAGGTACTCGAACGACGGCATGTTCTTGCCACCGCGTTGCAAGCGGTCTCGCAGGGAGGCTTCCGCCAGTTCCGTTACCTGCTGGATCATGTCATCATCCACGTCGAGGCCTCTCGCCTCCATGCGCTTTCGCGTCAATGCCGCGGAAGTTCCTTGCACCGGGCCCAGCACCGAGTTGATTTCCGGTGGCGCCCCTTGCCCATCGGGCCCATGACACGCCTGGCAATTCCAGCGGTAAAGATCGGCTCCCGATACTGCGAATTTTTCATTCAAGATTGCCCCAGCCTGTTCCGGGCCGGAGCGGAAGGTTGACAGGAAGCGATGAATGACCGAGTTCAAGTTGGCTGGCCCAGCAGGATCTCCGCTGGACGGTTGCGGATTCCCGTGCGAGTTGGCGGGAAGGGCGCCGGTTCCTCCTACCTGTCCCATGCGAGTTTGTGAGACCGTGAGCCCGAGATGTTTAATGCAGCTCGATCCCTGGCCGGAGGGAATGGGATACTCACGAACCGTTGTTACCGAGACGGGTGTGGTCGTGGACTGCGGCGCAACCCCTCGTTCCTTATTGGCGGGCGCGTTCTGTGCCGAAGCCGAAACCAGTAACCCAGCCAGCGCCAGGGTGGCCGCGATTTCGAAAGCAGCACATATCCTTTTCATGGCGTGCTCCTCATTCTTATTCGATTCGAAAATCGAACTGCGAGCCTTGGTCAACATTAAGCACCCCGTGCGGCCGGTGCAGTCTTGGTCTGAGCCACAGCCGCTGCTGGGGAGAACTTGCGCATTTTCCACAAGATGAGATATCCAAAAGCATAGATAAACGCCACCCACATCGCGCCGTAAAACAACAGGAAAGGAGCAGCAATGTACGGAGTGGCGTAGGGCGTGATCAACACGCCGGCCCTGGGCAGCGAGGGCGCCGGCCGGACGCCGAAATCGACGGTGACATCGAAGGTTGCAGGAGCATACTCCTCGTCGCCGCGGAAGACGACCTGTACGGGATAGGTGCCGTAGCGCCGGTCCTTGATGACCAGTTGTGCTTTGCCATCCGCCAGGGTGGGACGGCTGCCGAAGGCCAGAGTGCCGAGTCCGGTCTTGGCCGAGAACTCAACCGGCTTGAAGCTGATGGGCGCGCCGCTGGAGTCGCGCAAGGTGGCAGTGACGGCAACCGGCGACGGTTTCACGTCGTCTTCAGCGGAGCCGTCGTGGGACGTCTCCAGGGTGAAGAGCCGGCCGGTGTACATGAAGACGCGCCCGCGCGGAAGAAGAGGCGTGCTCTCGTCGGCGGCAGATTCGCGGCTTGCTTGCACCGCCGGAACGGTCTTCCATTCCACGGTAATCGCGGTTGCCTTCGGTAGTTTGGGCTTGGCTGGGCCGGCGGCGCTCGCGGATCTGCTGCCAAACAGCAACAGCGCCGCGATGGCCAGGATTGGGAACACGTCGCCTGGTTTCCACCAGCGCACAGGCACAGACTCGCCGGGTAGTTGGGGCACGGCAACCTCCTCTTTCTCTCGCTGCTCGCGCGTCTCCCAGATCGAGACAATGGGGAACAGTTTGACCATCAAGGTGTAAATCAGGGCAAAGCCTGCGACCGCAGCCGCCGTGATGGACCACTCCACCCAGCTGGGATGGTAATGAGTCCACTCCCAGGGCAACCGCTGGCCCGAGGGTAGATAGGGGCTGCGGAGGGTGGGAACAACGATGATGTAGCGCTTGACCCAGGCGCCCACAATCACCAGTGCCGAAGAGAACACGACGCCGGGGATGGTGTAGCGGTGATAGCGCTTGAGGCCGAGCACGGCGATCATGAGGGCGGCCGGAATGAACACGCACAGGCTCTGCGCGACCCAGAACAACACGGCATAGTCACCGACGAAGAGCCGTTCCATCAGCAGGCGCTCGCTTCCCTCCAGCTTGTAGCCCGCGGTCAGGTATTCATTGATGTTGAAGTACAGGTACATGAGTGAGAAGGCGAGCAGGAGCAGGCCAAGGTTGCGGAAGTGCAACTCCTCGACATAGTCCTGCAGGTGGAAGACGCGCCGCAGCACGTACATGGAGAAGATCACGCCGGCGGTTCCGGAGTAGATGGCGCCGATCACAAAATAGGGACCAAAGATGCTGCTGTTCCATCCCGGGCGGAGGGTCATGGCGAAGATCCACGAGACCACGGTGTGCACGGAGACCGCCAGCGGGATGATGAAGATGGCCATGAAAGAAATGGCTTTCTCCAGCAAGGCCTTCTGCTGCGGGGTTCCGGTCCAGCCGATGGCCAGCGTACTGTAGAGGCGGCGGCGCCACGAAGCGAGCTTGGGTTGCACGGCCAGGAACGCCAGATCGGGGATCATGGGGATATAGAAATACAGGATGCAGCCGGTCAGGTAGGTGCTCACGCCCAGCACATCCCAAATGATGGGCGACTGAATACGGCCGTAGCGGAACAGGTTCAGCATGCGGTCGGGCCGTCCCATGTCAATCATGACCATGGGGCCGCCGATGCAGAGGGCAAACACGGTGATGGCCTCGGCCATGCGCGTGATCGGCGTCCGCCATCCCGTATCGGTGACGCGCAGGATGGCCGAGATCAGGGTGCCGGCGTGGCTGATGCCGATGAAGAAAACGAAATTGGTAATGTACAGTCCCCAGGAGATCTGGTCGCGCATGCCGGTGACGATGAGCCCGTCCCGCAGTTGCTGGATGTAGGCGAAGAGTCCCCAGAGGAGTACGACGATCAGGAATCCCACCCAGACATAGAACCGCCAGGTGTTTTCCAGCACAGAACGCAAAAGGTTCTGCTCACGAGCTTCCATGCTCACCTCTCAGTGCGCCATTCCCGGCATTTCGCTTTGGGCCGTTTCGGTTTTCGCCTTCTCGTCCGGAGCCGGGTACTTGCGGCTGGCGGGAGGCAGATAGTACACGCTTGGTTCCGTTCCCAGTTCTTCCATCAGCCGGAAACTGGCTCCGCGCTTGGCGATCTTGGTGAACTGGATGGTCTCGCCTTTGCCGTTGGTCACCGCATCATCCAATTTGTCCCCGAAATAGATCGCACCCATCTTGCAGGTCGCGGCACAGGCAGGAAGCTTGCCCATGCGGAGGTGCTCGGGGCAGAAGATGCACTTTTCCACTGTGCCTTTGCGGTGCGGGTAGTTGTATTCCACGTTGTAGGGGCGAGCGAGTTCCTGGGATGTATGGGGTGGCTCTCCCCAGTTGAACGAGCGCGCGGAGTAAGGGCATTGAGCGATGCAGTTGCGGCAGCCGATGCAGCGATCGTCATCCTGGATGACAACGCCGTCGGTGCGTTTGTAGGTGGCGCCCACGGGGCAGCCGCGCACGCACGGCGGGTTGTCGCACTGCATGCAGGGACGAGGCAGAAAGTAAGGCCCTGCCGCCTCGTTATCGGTGATTTCAAAAACCTTGATCCACTCCTGCATGGGTGGGACGAAGTGCATCGCGGTGCAGGCTTTGGTGCAGTCGCGGCAGCCGTCGCACTTGGCCAGGTCAATCACCATGACCCATTTCTGGTTGCCCGGAGCGAGCGACCGGGAAGGAAGCACCTCGTGGAATACTTTCGAGACGCTTGCCTTCCAGGCCACTCCCACCGCCACGAAGGCCCCTGCCCCCTGCGCCAGGAACTGCACGAAACCGCGCCGCGTTATTGCCATGGCTCACTCCCCGAAATTTCGCGTTGGTTTACGGTATGACGACCAGCCTCATCTTCATGTCGTCGTGGCCCTGGCCGCATTTGACCGTGCATTCCACCACGTAACTGCCCGGCTCCGCGGGCGCCACCAGGGTGAAGTCCTGCGTGCCTTCCTTGAGGCGCAGGTCCCAGCCCTGATCCTTGAGCGCATTGATGGTGAAGGTATGGACGGTACCATCTTTGTCCCACTCGGTGCTCTTGTTGGCGGTGATCCGCAGGTGCACCACCTCGTTGGCTTTCAAGGTGATCACCGGGAGCTTCTGGCCCGGGATCTTGTACAGATTGTCCTTGTCGGCGATCACTGTGATCAGCCGCGGCGGGCCGCCCGCGATGGCGAGCGGGGACAAGATGCCCAGCACGAACGCAAACAGGAGTGCCAGCAGAATTCGATTTGTTTTTGACAAGACCCACCTCTCCTTCCATTTCGTTCACCTACCTACAGTGCAATCCAGAACCCAGTCCGATGCCGGAAACGCCAACTTTGTCCCGGGCGGCGCTAAGTGCCTGCAAACTCAGAGCGGGATGACGTTAACAGGGCGGGTTTCGGGGCGAGCCGAAGTGAGCTTGTGCAAATCGCCCCGCGCTGCGGCAGGTGCGATCGGACAGTTTGTGTCCGATACTCGGACACTTCAGTGGTGTTCTTCCTGGGGCGAATTCAGGAAGGCAAGCAAATCGCCGACATCGCTTTCCACTAAGGTGGGCCAGCCAATGCCCACCGGGCCAGTTTGCGCATACATCTTCTGACCGTGGCGCCAGAGCGCAACCGCCAGACTGATGGAATTGTAAGTACGTCCCCGGAGCGCGGGCGCGCGCGCGGTCCCTTCGGCGTTTTCACCATGACAGCGGCTGCAACCTCGCCACTTGAACACGCTGGCTCCAACATGGGGCGAACCGGCGGGATCGACGTATCGCAGGCTGTAAAGGAACGCAAAAACATCGGTCATCTCCTGGGCTGACAACTGCGGTCGCGCGATGCCTTGCCGCGCCATCGCCTGCTCCATGAGCGGGGAATGGCTGACCATGTCGCCGCCCAGTTCGGTAAAGGTCTCGGGCAAAGGGCGCTCCGGCCCAAGGTTTGGTCCCTCCATCTGGTCGGCGGTGCGAATGGAGTGACATCCGGTGCAGGACTTCTGCTGAAACACCTGCCATCCGCGCGCGGGATCGCCATGAGGTACCGGGCCGCGCGAAGTGTTTTGCCGCGCGAACGCATACAGGTCCCGCAATTCATGACCCTGAAATTGCGGCCATGCAATGCCTTCCCGCTCCGCAGCCTGACGCATGCCCGAGGCGTGATTCCAAAGAGCTTCGGTCCACTCCATGGGCCCGGTCAGATCGCTGGCCGCCGCCAGGTCGGGCCCAATTCTCCCGCCCACCCCGTCCACCGCATGGCAACGGATGCAGCCTTTGCTGCTAAAGAGTTCGTGCCCGCGGGCCGGATCGCCCGGATCATCCACGTGGCGGGACATGTAAAGGTAGGCGAGCAACTGGGCGACGTCGTCGTAACTGAGAGCGGGATAGGAAACCCCATCGGCGCGCATGCGTTCCCACATGCGGGGTGCGTGGTTCCACATGGCCGTGACGAGTTGGGGCAGGCTCGATTGGGCGGGCTTTTTGCGGCCGAGGTCAGGACCCACTTTGCCGCCCTCGCCATTGACCGCGTGGCATCGAACGCAGCCTTTGTCGCGGAACACCACGCTGCCTTGTTGCGGGCTGCCCTCCAGAAAACTGGACCAGCGTTCGCGCTCCCGCCGGCGTTGGGTAACGAGGGCGCCGGTGAAGGCAAGGATAGCGATTGCAGCCAGAAGCGTCCACATCATCAACGGAAGTGGCAGGCGCCGATCGGAACGCTGGCTAGGTGACACGGTCGGCCTCCGGCTGGACACTCCCGCAATCGCCTGGCCACAGCTGGCGGCCAACGTATTTGGAAACTCCTGTCATCGCAGCACTTAGCGGTAGCGGTGGAAAACAGCCGCCGACCCGGAACCGTCCGATGCCCAGGTACATGTCAGAACATCGGACAGTTCCGGCCCACGCTACGTTTCCGTACGATACTCCTTTAACTTCCGGTAAAGCGTGTCGCGAGAGATGCCCAGCAGCACCGCGGCCTTGCTTCGGTTCCCTTCAGCGAGCTGGAGCGCCCGCTCGATTGCCATCCGCTCCAGCGGTTCAATCGCGACCGTCTGCTCGACACCCTTGGCGGCTGGCAGGTCCGCCAGTCCAGCCGGATCGAGCAGAGGCCGCAGATCTTTTTCCGTGATGGTCTGCGGATCGTCGTGCGACAGCGCGGCCAGACTTTCGAGCAGATTCTCCAGTTCGCGGACGTTGCCCGGGAACGAGTACTTCAACAGCAATTCCACGGCCCCACGATGAAGGGCGATCGGCCGTTCGTAGCGGTGTTCGAGCTTCTGCAACGTGTGTTGAGTCAACACCAGAATGTCCTCGGGCCGCGCGCGCAAGGGAGGGATCTCGATGACGACAGTGGCGATTCGAAAATAGAAATCCTGGCGAAGCCGATCGCTGCGAAGTTCGGCGTTGGTGTGATTGGTAGCGGCGACAATGCGTACATCCACGGGAATCGCCCGGGTGCCACCCACCGGCCGCACCTCTTTGTCTTGCAGCACGCGCAACAACTTTGCCTGAACTTCTTTCGGCATTTCGCCGACCTCGTCGAGGAACACCGTTCCCCGCGCCGCGGAAGCAAAGATGCCCACCCCGTCCGCGAATGCGCCGGTGAACGCGCCGCGGCGATAGCCAAACAGTTCGCTCTCGACCAGATCTTTGGGCAGTGCGGCGCAGTTCACCGGAACGAACTGATTCGCCGCCCGGCCACTGGCGGCGTGAATGGCACGCGCCAGCAGTTCTTTCCCGGTGCCGGTCTCTCCTAATACAAGGATCGGCGCATCGGACTCCGCGGCGGCTCGCGCCTTCTCCACCACCCTCTGCATCGACGGCGACACGTACACCAGCGAGTCGAAGGAGGGGCAGTAGCGATGCAGATTGTTCTCCAGTTGCGAGACGCGGCTGCGCAGCCGGAATACCTCCAGGATCCTTCCCACCTTCTTCTTCACCGCATCGGGCTCCAGCGGCTTGGTCAAATAGTCTTCGGCGCCGCGCTTGATGGCCTCGACTGCGGTTTCAATCGTGCCAAAGCCGGTCATGATCATCACCGGCAGATCGGGATTGTGGCGCCGCAACTGCTCCATCAGCGAAATTCCGTCCGTCGCGGGCATCATCAGATCCAACAGCGCCAGACAGATGCCGGGGTTCCTCTCCTGGACCGCGAGCGCTTGTTCGGCATCATGGGCAGTTTCGACCTGGTATCCTTCTTCCACCAGGAACTCCTTCAGGGTCCGGGTCAGGCTGGGATCGTCGTCCACCACCAGCACCGTGCATTTTGTCGCCGCTTCGCTCATACCAGGACCTTCTCCGGCGCCGCTGCTCTCGCCGAGAGCGGCAACTCGATTCGCACCACCGTGCCTTGCTTCGGAACGCTGTCAATGTGCATGGAGCCTTCGTGCTCCTGGAGGATCGTCGCTGCGATCGACAGCCCCAGCCCGGTGCCTTTGCCCACCGGCTTGGTGGTGAAAAACGGCTCACAAATGTGCGGCAAGTTTACCGGCTCAATGCCGCAGCCGTCGTCTTCGATAGCGATCTGGACGCGATCGTCTGCGGTGTGGCAACGAACCCGGATATGTCCCTTAGGCTCGACAGCATCCAGTGCGTTGGTGATAAGTATCAGGAATAAAGCCTCAATTTGATTGCGATCCGCCATGACAGCGGTACCGTTCGCCTGATCCATGTCCAGCGTCAGATGGACCTGTTTAGCGACAAGTTGTGGGCTTAAGAAACTCAAGACCGAGTGCAGCGTGTCCTGTATCGCTTCCGCACGCCGTGTAAGTTGTGGCCGGCGGCTGAAGTCCAGAAGCCGGCGAACAAATTGCTGGCAATAACGAATGTTGCTCTCCAGGTCACAGAGATCGAGGTCCACGCCTGCGTTCTGGACGTGTTTGCGGGCGAGTTCGACGCGAAGGAGCATGGAGGCCAGTGGCGTATTCAAGTGGTGCGCGGTTCCCGCTGCCATCTGACCCATGGTGGTCAGTTTTTCGACTTGTAATAAGGTTTGCCGGAGGCGGATGCGTTCGCGAATGTCAATGCTCACCTCCAGGAAATAGCGTCCAGGCTCTTCTTCGTGGTAGGGGAGCACGTTGGTTTGCACGTCGATTAGAGCGCCATGCTTTGCACAGCGGCGCGTGTCCACGTCCAGCACCGCCTTGCCTTGGGAGGCTTGCGCGAGAAACGCCTGCATCTCGCTTTGCTTTTCGGCGGGGATGGTGGGCAGCTTGCTCCCCAGCACTTCCGCGCGGGTGTACCCGTACAGGTCCTCAGCGGCGGCATTCCATTCCACGACCGTGAGGCCGGAGTCGAAAAGTGCAATGGCTGCGGGAGAGCAGTTGAGAATTCCGCGGTAGCGCGCCCGCGACTGCCGGAGCTGCCGCTCGCTGGCACGGCGCGCCCGCAACACGAACCAGGCCGCCCAGAAGGCCAGCAGCAACGACGAGACCACACCCCGGCTCACGTACAGGTAGTGAAGAGTGAGGTAATCGACATCGCGGAAAAAATGGGATTCCAGCAATTCCCAGACGGCGAACACTAATCCTATAATGCTGATGCTGGAAAGCGCCAGCGTGGCCCAGAACCACCGCCGCTCGGGAAAGTCGTCGCTCATGATTCACCGCACTGCGGCAGCCTTGTGTTCCCCCATCTGATGGCGGAAAGCGTATCCCGGCTGGAAACATCTTGCTGTGATCCTGATCACAATGGCCGGTTACGTCGAGGCGCCGAGCTGGGTCAGCGTGCTGGTCTTAACCGTGCGGGAGCATCCATCTTCGAGATGAATCTTCCGGAAGGTGCTTTGCGGGAACGGCTGCGGCTCGCTTTTGCGAAAGCGACTGGGACATTCGATGATTTTGATCTGCTTGCCATTGTCGGCCGCTCGCAAGTGGACCGCATCTGGTAGGCCGGCGACCGAGACTCCAGGAACAGCCGGGGGCGCTTCCCACGTGAGCGTAACGCCGTGCGGCGGATCTTTGTGACAGCACGCGAGGCCGGCGCAAAACAGCGCACATAGCGCCAGCAAGAGCCGGAATGGGTTGGTTCTCATTGCATTGCCTATCGGTCGGCGGCTATTGACTAAGGTTGCATTTTCGTGCAACTGTCGCAAAAACTATCATCTTGACAACAAGTTACAAGAGGCAGTTAAATATGAAAGATTAAAAAGGATCCACGGGAAGCTACCATCCCCCAATGCTCCCCTTCCCTGGTGGGTCGATAAATTGCTGCATGAAAAGGGAGTAGTAAATGGGCAATAGTAAAGGAAAGTGGTGGCTCGCAATTGTCGTGATTTGTTGCCTGGCTCCCGCTGTGTTTGCTGGTCATGACCTTGACAAGGATCGCAGATGCGAGCCGCATAAGAGAAGGAATTGTCAGCAGGTCCCGGAGGGTGGCTCGACTGCGATCTACCTTCTCGGCGCCGGACTCACATGTTTCGGGGCCATGTTCCTCCGGTCCAGGGTAGTAAAGCCCACGCAATCGTAAATTCAGCCGGCACAGAAAAATGGGCCTGCTTTGCGAGTATGTTCGTCGCAAAGTAGGCCTTTCCTTTTTTAGTTCCAGCGTTGTTTCTGCTTTGATCGCGTTGTTGCGCCCAACAGGCGCGTCGTCCCAACTGCCGATACGACGGAGAATTTGGAGCGCGTGGGACGGAGTCGGCACCGCCGCTGTGACCCTGGTCGGGCCCATCGCCTACTTCACCCGCGGTTGCTTAGCAATGCATCGAGGTTACACGAGGCCCCATGGCGAATCTCCATTCCTCGGGACCAACGCCGGCGCTTGGCCTGTGCCAGATCGATTCCCCCAACAACAAGGAGCGCTCTTAACGACACAGTTAGACGGGGATGGTTCTTGCCAGCACGTCATTTCTTTCGAGGATCGCTGTTCAGCGGTTTCCAAAGCGATAGACGAGACTCGTGGTCAAACGCAGATTGTTCTGGTTCTGTATTGCGCCGGTCGGGTTGGCAAACGTCGTGCGCTGGTAGTCAACCTGAGCGCGGACGGCAAGCGGTCCGGAGAGATAGTGCTCAACTCCTCCGCCAACTGCGTAGGAGAGACGGGTTATCCAGCCACCCAGGTAGTGAGTTCCAGTAATAGGAACCGCGCTATCGACCCAACTGGCGCCGGCCAGGGCGTGAACGAAGATCCCGGCCTTCCCGTGGGCCGGATAGAATACGGGACCGGCCAGACAGCTCAGGACATTGCCGCTGTGTCCCGTGCCGAGCACGTTGCCAGTACCAGCATAAGTGGAGTCCACCGTCGCTGCCCAACGCGAGTCGAACCGGACAAGGCCGTTAGCGTCCAGGCCGGTGAGTCCTACACGTTGTGATGGCGTGGCCATGCTGAAGTAGACGTAGCCGAGACTCGCCTCGAAAGCCGGACCTGTAGCCCCGGCTGCCGCTTCGCCGGCTTCCATGCGAGCTTGCGCAAGAAGCGGCGCAGCAAACAAAACAACGCAAGCGGAGATTCTTCGCACGATTCTCATTCCGATTGCTATTCGACCCCCACGTTCAGCGTAGCTGCGTGCGATACAGTGTACGGAGTGGCCGCGACGGTTACCGTGGTGGTAGCGCCTGCCATGAACCCGTATCTCGTTAAAAGCCTACATCTGTTTTTGTTCGATTTCAGGTTACCTTGGTTGCTTCCCGCTAGTAACAAAAACTTGTTTCATAAATCGGTTTTGGGTAGGGCACGGCTTCAGTCGTGCCGTTCATGGCCTGACAGAATGCGGGCTTTAGCCCCTGAGGGACGTGCCTTCCGAGTTGAAAGGCATTTATGGAACAGTCTCTAAAACGTCTCCCGCGTGAATTGTTTTGTAGGTCAGCGGTTTCTTGGTAATAAGTTCCTTCGCCCAGCGTTTCAAGCAGCATCTAGCGAATGTAGCTTCTGATGCCTTCCACTATGACCTTGCCAAGTGAGTCGAAGTCTTTTCATCCTGCCACTCCGACAACACAAGCGCCAAATTGCTTGGAGGTTAAGGTAACGATTCCGTTCACCGCTTGCACGCGTGACCGCTGTCCCACCAGAATGTCGGCGATGCGCTCCCCCGCGTGTCCATCCCAAAGCGGCGGCACAGTTCCTTTCTTGGCTTTGCTGGCAAGCACTCGCGACAGTTCCGTGCGCAGCTTTTGCGGCGTCGACGCCCAGATCGACTCCCGCCTAACGCGTCGATTCAACTGAGTGTTCCAACGGCCTTCGGCAGTCAGTCTGTCGCAGGAGCCATAACAGCAACACCACCGCAACCACCCCGATACCAAAGAAAATGATCCCTCCATTGTGATGAAGCTTCCCGTTAAGGAACCCAGGGTCGATTCGAGTTCCGAGCTCTGCGATCGTGACGATGCGAAGTCCGTTCTTGGCCACAGACAGCGGAATTGCCGCGGCAATGAGCAGAGCTCTCCGCCACCACGAGCGCAGGAAAAGATGAGCCAAAACCATGGTCGTAACGATCAGCATCAGACTGGATCGAATACTGCTGCACTCGCGTGCAACTTCAATATCAAGGTTCGGGATAGACAACATGATTCCGTCCTGCGTCGCCGGAACCCCAACCGCCCGAAACATGATTCGCGCCGCCAACGCAGACTGTTGTTGCAAGAATTCGACGATCCATCTCAAAACAAACTCGGGGATGGGAACCATCAAGAACAGAAAGCAAAGCGGAAACAGAAACGACCCAAAAGTTCTTGCTCCAAAACAGAATAAGACGCTGGCGATCCAGTAGGTCACAAGGGCAAACATACCGAGCGACAGCCGGACATCGTCCGGCGCGCCGACCATCCCCCACCGCGCATAACAACCGATCACCAACGCCAGAACCAGCAGAGCCGCACCAATGCGAGGGCTCGGCTGCGGAACGATCCGAAGCGCGTTTGAATTTATGTATTTTGAATCCACGTAAATGAGCGCTGCACTCAGCGGGAGAATCAGAAGGATATGTGTGTAAGCCTCGTTCGCCAGCGCCAACCCCAACGTGATGACCAGAGGATGCCACCAGAACAAGATCGACACAGTACAAAAAAAGGCGAAGGCCGGAACTTGAGTTCGTGTCGTCATGTCATGTTGTGAGTTCTGCGTATGATGTTTCTCTTAACTGCCTAATGCCAGCAACTGCCCGGTTCGGACATCATAACTAATGAAATTCCGTGGAACTGCTCCCAATCTAACACTTGCGAACACGTTTCGTTTCGTCGTGCAGACCAACACGTAAAGTTGGGACGAGGCCCAGCCATGTGGAATATGTTCACGGGTCGGCGACAATCGGGTTTGTTGTTTGACGATAATCTTGAAAGCCGCTCCCGCTTCATCGGTGTAGTTTGCCGCACGGGAGGGACGGCCGCGTTCGCATTCGCCGCCCTCGCTCAACCCAGCAGATTCAGTTCAATCGGAAACTCGGTTCTGGCAACAATTTTGTAGCTTACGTCGACGCTATTGGTGAACTGGACGGCACGCCCTGCGTTCTGGAATGGAAAACTACCTCTGCGCGATATCCGGAAGAGCCGGCCGGCATTTCTGCACTGGATCCGCAACTCGTCTGCTATTCCTGGATGACGGGCATCGACGAAGTCGCCCAGATTGTTTTCGTCCGCAAGCGACTGGTTGAAGTTCAATACCTCCGGGCCACCATTTCTGACGAGCA